>Ga0070732_10001101_pt1 | contig 15033 bp, 13 predicted proteins | sample Coa_R1_5_FD_66449 | JGI IMG/M metagenome (GOLD analysis project Ga0070732, IMG submission 66449) | Surface soil microbial communities from Centralia Pennsylvania, which are recovering from an underground coalmine fire - Coalmine... | ecosystem: Environmental > Terrestrial > Soil > Unclassified ...
TCGTCCCGCAGGCGCACGAGGTTCGCGTAGTGCTCGTCGACGATCCGGCTCTCGTCGGCGGTGGGCTCCAACGGCATCTCCTCGCGCGTAGGGCGCAAGATGACGAGGAAGCTCATGCCGGGAAGACCACCTCGGCGAGCGTGCCGCCGTCAGTGCGCAGGTCGAATGTTCCCTGGAGCTCATCGCGCACCAGGGCCTGCACGATCGACAAGCCGGTGCCCGCGCCGGGATCGATCGTCGCAGCTCCTTGGTCGGCGATCGCAAGCACGACCTCCCCGTCGCGGCGCGCGAGCTCGATGCGGACGTCGCCGGTCCCGTGCTCGAGCGCGTTCTGGAGTAGCTCGCTGAAGACGAGCGCGAGCGCGGTGGCACGCGGGCCGGCCAGCGAGACCGCCTCGAGCCGAGCCGACACGTCACGCCCCGCCGACAGCCCCTGTACGAGCATGGCGCGAAGCCGGTCGATGAGGTCGGCGAGCTCGACGTCCTCCTCGCGTTGCTCGGTGAGGACCTCGTGCACGGCTGCAATCGCGAGGATGCGGTTGACGGAGTGTTCGAGCGCCTCGCGCGGGTCGACGCCTTCAGCGTGGGACTGCAGCCGGAGGAGCGATGCGACCGTCTGCAGGTTGTTCTTGACGCGGTGATGGATCTCTTGCGCGAGCACCCCACGCATGACCGCGCGGCCGTGTTCGAGCGCGACCGCCGCGTGATGCGCGATCGCCTCGAGCAGCGCGCGGTCGTCGTCGGAGAACGGCACGTCGCGGTCAGCGACGAGCTCGCCGATCTGCCGGCCTCGCCAGCGGAGTGGCGTTCGCACCGCGTAGCCGCCGGCTCTACCCTCGGGCCAGGCAATCCGCCCGTCCTCGAGCACGAGCGCGGCGCCCGTCGCCGATACCGCGTCCATCGTCGTCTGCACGATCGCCGAGAGCGACTCCTCGAGGTACAGCGACTCGGACACCGCCTCCGAGATGCGCGCCAGCGCCTCGAGCTCGGCGACGCGCCGCTGCGCCTGCGCGTAGAGCTGCGCATGGACGATCGTTTGGGCGACCTGGTCGGCGATCGCCTCGAGCAGCCCGATCTCGGCGGCGTCGTACTCGCGCGGCGCGCGCGTCCGCACGTTGAGCGCGCCGGCGAGCTGCTCGCCGTGGACGAGGATCGGGACGGCGAGGATCGACTCGTACTGCGACTCGGGCAGGTTGGCGAACTGCTTGAAACGAGGATCGAGGTGCGCCTGCGACGGGATCATCACTGGGGCGCGTTCGGCCGCCGCGACGCCCGTGATGCCTTCGCCGGGCCGAAGCCGGGGCCTGCGGGTCATCTCCTCGATGCTCGTCCCGTAGGTCGCCCGGAGGATGAGCTCGTCGCTCCGGTCCTCGTGCAGATAGACGAAGCACGCGTCCGCGTGGAGCGCTTCCGCCACCTTCGTGGCAATGAGGTGGAGAACCTCCTCGAGGTCGAGCGTCGAGTTGACCGCCGCCGTCGTCTCGGTCAGCAGGCGCAGGTGCCTCTCGGTCGCCTCCACGGCGCACATCGTATGGAGGGGCGGGCAGCAGGATTTCCGGCCCCATTAACAAACCTTTTACCCGAACCCTGCAAAAAACCTTGCAGGGCGGGAATAGCGTCAGCCAGCATGAGCGCCCTTGCCATCGACCTCCGCCTTACGGCCGGCTACATCGTGGCCGATCGTCAGGGGCGGCTCGTCGGCAAGGTGGAGTGCCCGATGTACGGCACCGCGCCTGACGTTCCGGACGCGCTCTCGGTGAAGTCCGGGCTCTTCTCACGCCGCCGCCGGCTCGTTCCTGCCGACACGATCGATCAGATCGACGGCTCGAGCGGCGTCATCGGCCTTCGCGTCGACCGCGACGCGATCAGAAGTTTCCTTTAGCGAACCTTTCGCCCCTAGAACGACCACGAGGCGCCAAGAGCACCTCGCAGTCGGCCGTCAGTTGGCTCGCCTCCGCAGAGGGCGAGCGACGCCATTTTACAGAACGGACAATCCCACTTCTAGAGGACGGGGAGGTATTTCTTCATCTCCCAGTCCGTGAGCTGGACGCGGTACTCGTCCCACTCTTTTCGCTTCAGCTCTACGTACCGCTCGAAGATGTGGGGGCCGAGCGCCTTCCGCGCGAGCTCCGAGCGGGAGAGCTCGTCGATCGCCTCGCCGAGCGTCTCCGGGAGCGAGACGATTCCCCGCTCCCGCCGCTGCTCTGCGGTGAGGTGGTAGAGGTTCGTCTCCATCGGGTCCGGAAGCTCGTACCCCTTCTCGATGCCCTCGAGACCCGCGTGGAGGAGGCACGCGAACGTCAGGTACGGATTGCAGGCGGGATCGGGGCAGCGGAGCTCGGCCCTGGTCGCCTGCTCGGATCCCGGCTTGTACAGCGGGATGCGGATGAGCGCCGAGCGGTTCCGCTGCGACCACGCGACGTACACCGGCGCCTCGTACCCGGGCACGAGCCGCTTGTACGAGTTCACCCACTGCGCGAAGACCGCCGCGATCTCGCGCGCGTGACGAAGCTGGCCGGCGATGAAATGCTTGCCGACGTCCGAGAGGTGCCATTTGTCGTCGGTCTCGAAGAACTGATTGCGGCCGTCGGTGAACAGCGACTGATGCGTGTGCATCCCCGAGCCGTTCTCGCCGAACAGAGGCTTCGGCATGAAGGTCGCGTGGTAGCCGTGCTGCTTCGCGACCTCCTTGACGACGAGCCGGTACGTGAGCATGTAGTCCGCCATGTCGAGCGCGTCCGCGAAGCGGATGTCGATCTCGTGCTGAGACGGGCCGACCTCGTGATGGTGGTACTCGACCGGGATTCCCATCGTCTCGAGCGCCCGGATCGTGTCGCGGCGAACGCTCGTGGCCGCGTCCATCGTCGTCTGCGCGAAGTAGCCACCCTCGTCGAGCGTTTCGGTGCCGCCGTCGTCCTTGAAGAGGAAGTACTCGGCCTCGGGACCGACGTTGAACGTGTCGAAGCCCATCGAGCGCATACGGCCGAGCGCGAGGCGGAGGACGTGGCGTGGGTCGCCGTCGTACGGCTTCCCGTCGGGCGTGACGACGTCGCAGATCATCCGGGCCGCCCTGCCGTCGGGGAGCACGCGGAACGTGCTCGGATCGGGGATCGCGACCATGTCCGACTCCTCGATCGCGTTGAAGCCGGTGATCGACGAGCCGTCGAAGCCCATGCCGTCGTCGAGCGCGCCCTCGACCTCGCCGATGGTGATCGAGAAGCTCTTCAGATGCCCCTCGAGGTCCGTGAACCAGAGCAGCATGTCCTCCACACCCGTCTCCGCGATCTGATCCAGGACGCGCTTCCGCGCCTCGGGGTCGGAGGTGGCCCGGTTCCTGCTCTCGACCTGCGCCATGGAAATCTCCTCTCGCTCGACGAGAGAGGAGTCTATGCGGAGGTCAGCGCCAGGAGGTCTCCTGGACGAGAGCGCGCCGCTTCAGCGGCTCCCACCAGTCGCGCCGGGACGCATACCACGCGACCGTGTCGCGAAGCCCCGCCTCGAACTCGATCTCCGGCGACCACCCGAGCTCCCGCCGGATCTTCGCCGAGTCGAGGAGGTAACGTCGGTCGTGGCCCGGGCGGTCTGCGACGATCGTCTTCAGCGACTCCGGCTTGCCGGTGAGGTCGAGTAGGGCGTCGGCGATCTGGGTGATCGACTTCTCCACGCCCGAACCGACGTTGTAGGTCTCGCCGATGCGCCCGCGATCGAGCACCAGGTCGATCGCGCGACAGTGGTCTCGGACGTGGAGCCACTCGCGCTTGTTCTCCGTCGACGCGTAGAGCGGCAGGTCGAGATCGTCGAGCGCATTCGTCACGAAAAGCGGGATGACCTTCTCGGGAAACTGCGCAGGCCCGTAGTTGTTCGAGCAGTTCGTGATCGTCACCGCGAGGCCGAATGTCTCGTGGTAAGCACGCACGGCGTGGTCGGCGGCTGCCTTCGACGCGTTGTACGGAGTGCGCGGACGATACGGAGACTCCTCGGTGAAGGTCTCGTCGCTGTCGAGCGAGAGGTCGCCGTACACCTCGCACGTCGACACGTGATGGAAGCGCTCGAGCCCGACACGTCGCGACGCTTCGAGCAGTACCTGTGTCCCCACGACGTTCGTGCGGAAGAAGCGGCCCGGGTCGACGACCGCGAGACTGTTGTGCGACTCGGCCGCGAAGTTGACGACGACGTCGATCGCTTCGCTTTCAAGCAACCGCTCGCAGCAGTCGAGGTCGCCGATGTCGCCCTCCACGAACAGGATCTGGTCCTCGATGTCGGCGAGCGAGCGCCTGTCACCCGCGTAGGTGAGGAGGTCGAGCACGGCGACGTGATCGTGGGGATGCCGCTCGAGCCAGTACCGGACGAAGTTCGACCCGATGAAGCCGGCTCCGCCGGTGACGAGGAGGCGCATGGCGGCATGACTTTAGCCCGGAGCAGCGAAAGCCGATTTCAAAACGATGTGTTGGTCGCTTCGCCCGTCGACTCGGATGTCTGTTCGCGCGCTCTCGATCGCTCTCGCCTCGGCCCTTCTCGCCGTCGGGCCGGCTGCCGCATCCCGCTCTGCACGCGGTGACCTCCCTCCCGTCTGCGCCGCCTCGTGCGTCGCCGCCGCGCCCGGGACGGGCCCGCTGTTTCTGTTCAGCGGCCACGGCTGGGGGCACGGCGTCGGCATGAGCCAGTACGGCGCGTGGGGATTCGCGCTGCACGGCTACGACTACGAACAGATCCTCCAGCACTACTACCCGGGCACGACCATCGCCCCCGCGCAGACGAACACCGTTCGCGTCCTCCTCGCCGACGGCCGCAAGAGCCTCAAGGTCTCGTGCAACGTCCCCTTCACCGTGACGGACGCCGACGGCGTGACGCACTCGCTCCCTGCCGGCCCCGTCACGCTCACGGCGAAGATCGCCTCCCCGCCGCTGACGTTCGCCGCCGGTGCAGGCGGCTGGATGACGCTCGGCCGCCCTTACCGCGGCGAGATTGAGGTGGACGTCGTCAACGGGCGGCTGCGCGCGATCAACATCGTCGGCCTCGAGGACTATCTATACGGCGTCGTGCCGGCCGAGATGCCGTCGACGTGGACGGCGCAGGCGCTCGAGGCGCAGGCGGTCGCGTCCCGCTCGTACGCGCTCGCGACGCGAAAGATCGCGGCGCCGTTCGACGCCTACGCGGACACGCGAAGCCAGGTGTACCTCGGCGTGTCGCACGAGACCCCGGCCGCGAACGCCGCCGTCGACGCGACGAAGGGCCAGGTCGTCATGTTCAACGGGAAGGTCGCGTCGACGTTCTTCTTCTCCACGTCGGGCGGAGAGACGGAGTCGATCGCCGATGCATGGGGCGTCTCCGGCCTGCCGTATCTCGCCGCGGTCCCCGATCCGTACGACGTGCTCTCGCCGTTCCACGACTGGGGGCCGGTCCCGATCAGTGCGCGAACGTTCGCGAAAGCACTGAAGGTGAAGGGCTCGATCCTCGACCTGCAGACGACGCTGAACCCGTCAGGGCGAGTGGCCGAGGTGTCCGTCATCACGCTCCCGCCGCTGTCTGCGGGGTCGCCCTCGGGCGCGGTCCTCGGCGGCGGCACCGTCAGCGGCGCACTCGGGCTACGCTCGACCTGGTTCAGCGTGTCGATGATGTCCCTCCAGCCGCCCGCTCCTGTGGCGCCGATCCCGTTCGGGACGAGCGTGACGCTGACCGGGGTGGTGCGCGGAATCACGGGGGTCTCGCTCGAGCAGCGCGTCTTCGGCGGCTCGTGGGCGCTCGTCGGTCCGGTGACACCGGCCGCGGACGGCTCGCTCCTCCTCCCCGAGGCTCCGGGCGTCACTACCGACTACCGCCTCGCGACCTCGACGGCGGCGGTCGGATACGTGCGTGTCCAGGTCGCGCCGGCGATCCAGCTCGCAGCGCCGGCTGCCGGCCAGGTGGCCGGGGCGGAGCAGCCCGTCCTGCCCGGCGCCCCCGTCCAGGTGCAGACCCAGAACGCCGATCAGACGTGGACTGCCGTCGCGACCGGCATCGTGAACCCCGACGGCACGTTCACCGTTCCGGTGACGATTCCCGCAGGAACGACGTACCGAATCGTCGTGACGCCCGGGCTCGGGTATGCGCCTGGCACGACGGCGCCGCAGGTCGCGATCGCGACCCGCTGATGAGGCGGACCCTGCTGTTCCTCGTCACCGCGGCGCTCGCGGTGGCAGCGCCCGCTGCCGCGTTCACGCCCGAGAACGCGCTGGCGCCGCGCCAGTGGTACCTCCAGGACGACCACGCCTTCGACGCGTGGCCGACCGCGCCTCCGACGAACCTCCAGCCGGTCAAGGTCGCGATCGTCGACTCCGGGCTCGACTGCGCACTACCCGATTTCGCCGGCCGGCTGCTCGCCGAGAAGACGTTCGTGGGCGGAAGCCCCTGCGTCGACACCGAAGGCCACGGAACCTTCGTCGCCGGCGAGATCGCGGCCGACCTCGGCACGCAGGGGATCGTCGGCATCGCGTACACGGCGCAACTGCTGATCGCAAAGGTAGTGACGCCCGCCGGCGACATCCCTCTCGCGGCCGAGGCCGCGGCGATCCGCTGGGCGGTCGACAACGGCGCACGAGTGATCAACCTCAGCCTCGGCGGAGTCCGAGATCTCAAGGATCTTCATCAGGACACGTACTCGGCGCTCGAGGCGCAGGCGATCGCGTATGCGTACTCCCACGGCGCGGTCCTCGTGGCGGCGGTGGGCAACGGCGACGAGGCACCGTCCCAGCCGTGGCCGTATGCGAGCTATCCGGCGGCGCTTCCGCACGTGATCGGCGTCAGCGCGCTCACGCGAACCGGAAACGTGCCCGACTTCTCGAACCGAGACCCGGTCTTCAACGACCTGTCCGCGCCGGGGGTCGCGATCTTCTCGACGTTCCCGTCGGCGCTCACCGCGTTGCACACCGGCTGCCCCGACCAGGGATACTCCGACTGCGGCTCGGACGACTACCGGAACGCGGAAGGCACCTCGTTCGCCGCCCCGCAGGTGTCGGCGGCCGCCGCAGTGCTGCTCGCGGTCGACCCCGTGCTCACGAACTCCCAGGTCGGCTTCCTCCTCGAGCGCACCGCCGACGACGTGAACGCCACCAACGGCTGCGGACGCTGCGGGCTGCTGCGCGACCCGCTCAGCGGCTGGGGCCGGCTGGACGTCGCGAAGGCCGTCGAGGCACTCGCGGGGCCGCTCCCGCCCGCCGACGCGTACGAGGCGAACGACGACGCCGGCACGGGCGCGTGGACGGTCTGGGGCAAGAAGGACAAGCTCACCGCGACGATCGACTACTGGGACGACCCGACCGACGTGTACCGGATCAAGCTGGAGCTACGCGAGCGCCTGCACGTTCAGCTCGCAGCGGCGACCGGGGGCGCGAGCCTCGCACTCGAGCTGTGGCGCCCCGGAACGGTTCACGTCGACACCGCCGCGTCGCAGAAGCTCCTCGCCGCGTCCTCGACGACACCCACGCTGTCGTTCCGAGCACCCAGAAGCGGCTGGTACTACCTCGAGGTCAAAGCCGCGTCCGAGGGATTCACGCCGTACACGCTGACGCTGTCGAAGACGGCTACTGGTTCTCCAGGAGCTCCTCGGCACTGACGCTGCGCAGCACGCGCGCCGGGTTGCCGACGACGAGCATCCGCGGCTCGACGTCCTTCGTCACCACAGCACCTGCCCCGACGAACGCGTCCTCGCCGACGACGATCCCGGGGCAGAGGATCGCGCCGCCGCCGACGCGCGCGCCGCGCCGAACGGTTGGGCCCTTGATCAGCTCGTGCCGCCGCTCCGTACGCCCCATGAAGTCGTCGTTCGTCGTCACGACGCACGGCGCGATGAAGACGTTGTCCTCGAGCGTCGTATACGCGGTGATGTAGGCCTCGGCCTGGATCTTCGTCAGGGCTCCGATGGTGGTGTCGTTCTCGACGAGGACGCCGCGGCCGACGACGACGTCGTCGCCGATCTCCACGCGCTCGCGAACGCAAGCCTGGTCACCGACGATCACCCGCGCACCGATCCGCGTCCCCGCGAACACGATCGCACCGGTGGAGACGATCGTCCCGTCGCCGATCTCCGTCGGCGCCAGCGGCTCTCGCCTTGCCGTCGAACGCGGCGAGAGTGACGGCTGCTTGCCGACGACCGCGTTCTCGAGCACCTTCACGCCCTCACCGAGGACGGTGCCGGGATACACGACCGCGCTGCGGTGAACCTCAGCCACGCAGGGACTCGGTCAGGCGCTCGAGTGCGCGCACGACGCGGGCGCCGTTCTCGGCGACCTTGCGACGGTCGCCCTCACCGGCCACGAGACGCAGGAACTCCTGGCATTCGAGCTTGAGCGGCTCGTCGGTCGGGATCTTCGGAATGGAGATGTCACCCGAGCGCGTCTGCCACTCGCCGTACGTGTCGGTGCGCTTCCACGGCGCCTTCTCATAGATCGTCACCTTGCGCTCTAGCTCCATGTCGTCGAACACGACCATCTTCTCGCGTCCCACGACGGTGAGGCGGCGCATCTTGTGCGGGTCGAGCCAGGAGAGATGCATGTGCGCGATCTTCCCGCTGGGGAAGCGGAGGTAGCAGAAGACGACGTCCTCGACGCCCTCGGTGAGGAAGTCACGGCCGTGGGCGACGCAGAGCTCGGGCTCCTCGTCGAGGAGATAGAGCATGACCGAGAGGTCGTGCACGCCGAGCGACCACAGCGCGTTCTCGTTCGTGCGCACGATGCCCAGGTTCTGACGGTTGCCGTAAACGCAAAGGACCTCGCCGAGCTCTCCGGCATCGATGAGCTCCTTCAGCTTGCGGACGCCCGGGTGGTAGAGGAGCAGATGACCGGGCATGAGCACGAGGTCCCGCTCGTCGGCGAGCGCCACGAGCTCGTCGATCTCGGCCGCGTGCATCGCCGGCGGCTTCTCGACGAGGACGTGCTTCCCAGCAGCGAGGGCGCGCCGCGCCAGGTCGTAGTGCGTGGGAACCGGGGTGGCGACGACCACCGCCGACAAAACGTCGTCCGCGAGGAGGTCGTCGTAGTCTGCGTACATGCGTGCAGCCGGATACCGCGCGGCATAGCGCTCGCGGAGCTCTGCGTCCACCTCGCATAGCGCGCCGAGGACGCCGAGATCGTCGAAGTTCCGCGCCAGGTTCGGCCCCCAATAGCCGAGGCCGGTGACCGCGATCACAACTTGAACACCTTGTCCGACGCGGTGCCCTTCACACCGGTCGCGTTGCGCAGGTCGACGACGAGCTTCGCCTCATCGACGAGTCGCTCGTAGTCGACGGCCGAATGCGCGGTCACGACGGCGACGCAGTCGTAGCTCTCGGGGTCGAGCGGCACCGAGCGGAGCCCGTCGAACTCGGGGACGTAGGGGTCGTGATATGCGACGTCCGCGCCTGCGGTCCGCAGCAGCATGAGGAGCTTCTCCGCGGGCGACTCGCGAACGTCGCCGATGTCGGCCTTGTACGCCACGCCGAGCAGGAGGATCTTCGAGCCTTTCAGCGACTTCTGGGCTCCGTGGTTCAACGCCTGCGAGATCACCGAGCGGCAGAAGTACGGCATGTTGTTGTTGATCTCGCCCGCCAGCTCGACGAAGCGCGTGTTGAAGTCGAACTCGCGCGCCTTCCAAGCGAGGTAGTACGGGTCGAGCGGAATGCAGTGACCGCCGAGTCCCGGTCCGGGTTGGAACGGCATGAACCCGAAGGGCTTCGTTGCCGCCGCCTCGATCACTTCCCACACGTCGATGTCCATCCGGTCGCAGAGCTGTGCAAGCTCGTTGACGAGGGCGATGTTCACGGAGCGGAAGATGTTCTCGAGCAGCTTCGTCAGCTCGGCCGCCTCCGCCGTCGAGACCTCGTGGACATCGGCGAGCGCAGTCCGGTAGAGGTCGGCGGCCGCTTTCGTCGACGCAGCGTCGATGCCGCCGACGACCTTCGGCGTCGACTTCGTCGTCCAGTCGGTTCGGCCGGGATCGACGCGTTCCGGAGCGAATGCGAGGTAGAAGTCCGTGCCCGCCTTCAGCCCGCTGCCCGCCTCGAGCACAGGCTGTAGCACCTCTCGCGTCGTCCCTGGATACGTCGTCGACTCGAGCACGACGATCTGGCCCCTCTTCAGGTGAGGTGCGACGTCGCGCGCGGCGCGCTCGACGTACCCGAGGTCGGGCTCGCGCTGAGGGGAGAGCGGAGTCGGTACGGCGATCACAACAGCGGAGCAATCGCCGACGACGGCGAAGTCGGTCGTTGCGGTGATGAGCCCAGCGTCCACGAGCTGCTCGAGGTCCTCGGAGCGAACGTCCTCGATATGGCTCTCGCCGCGGTTGATCCCGTCGACGACCGACTTCTGGACGTCGATGAGGACGACGCGTGTGCCCGCGTCGGCGAACGCCTGCGCGTGCGGCATGCCGACGTACCCGGCTCCGACGATGGCGAGGTCAGGCTTCACGCAGTCGGCAAGGCTAGCCTCAGCGCCTCGACGATCCGCGGCGAGGCGTTGCCGTCGCCGTACAGAAGCGGCCGCTCTTCCGGCATGTGCGCCGCGGCGACGGCAGCGGCGAGGCGTTCGGGGTCGTCGTCGACGAGGACGTTTGCGCCGATCTCGACCGTGTCCACCCACTCCGTCGAGGGCCGAGCGGTCACGCACGGGACCCCGTACCAGTACGCCTCCTTCTGCAGGCCGCCCGAGTCGGTGACGATCACGCGCGCCTGCGAGCACAGCGCCGCCATGTCGAGGTACCCGAGCGGGTCGAGCACGTGGACGTTCGCCGGAACGTCGGCAAGACGCGATCGCGTGCGTGGATGCGCCGGGAAGACGACCGGCTCACCGGTGCGGCCGAGGCCGTCGACGATGCGCGCCAGGCGTTCCGGCTGCACGTTGGCCTCGCGATGAATCGTCGCGACGATGTAGCCGCCGGGCGGAACGTCGAGTCGGGCGAGGATCGTCGACCGCTCGCGGGCGAGCGGCGCCAGCCGAGAGCTCGCGTCGGCCATGACGTCGCCAACGACTTCGATCGATCCACGGACGCCCTCGGCCTCGAGCGTCGCGCGGGAGCGCTCGTCCGGGCACAGGAGAAGCGCGGCGAGCCGGTCGACCTCGATCCGGTTTCGCTCCTCGGGCATCGACAGGTCGCCGCTGCGCAGGCCGGCCTCCACGTGCGCCACCGGCGTCGCGCCCGCGGCGACGGCGCCCGCGAGCGTCGAGTTCGTGTCTCCGTACACGAGCGCCCAGTCGGGCCGCTCGCGCTCGACCGCATGTGCGATGCCGGGCCGCATCGCCTCCGAGTCGCTCGTGTGCAGGTCGAGCCGGTACGACGGCTCGGCAAGACCGAGCTCCTCGAAAAACACCTCCGACAGCTCGCGGTCGTAGTGCTGACCGGTGTGGACCACGACCTCGTCGATGCCCGCGTCGCGCAGCGCGACAGAGACAGGGCCCGACTTGATGAACTGCGGACGGTTGCCGACGACGGAGAGAACCTTCACCGCTGCGAGGCTACAATGGCCGCCGCTGCGGGCCGTTAGCTCAGCTGGTAGAGCAGGGGACTCTTAATCCCAAGGTCGCAGGTTCGATCCCTGCACGGCCCACTGTCCCCAGCGCGTCGGCGAAAGGGCGAGTGCCGCCGGCCGGCGGACGACGAGACGTCACGCCGGCCGGAAGCGAGAGGGATGCCCGGCCTCTAGTACGGGGGCGGGCCCTCGTCGATGTACGTGCGGCGCCGCGATTGCGTGAAGTACCCGGGCCCTGCCCACGAGGACCAGAAGATCATCGAGAGCAGGATTCCGGCGATCCCGACGATCAGCAGGATCCAGCCGACCGCATGGATGTTGACGCCGGAGACGGTTGCGCTCACCGCGAACGCGAGCACGGCGCCCACGGCCGAGAGGATGATTCCGATTCCGAGACCCATACTCCTCCTTTCGTCAGCCCGGAAGGGGCCACTACTCCAACGCGGGAGCCCGGGTTCCGGTTCCGTTAGGCTCCGACCCGGATGCGCAGGGGCTCGATCGCGTCGCTAGTGGGGATCGGCGTCGTGGCCGGCGGCATCGCCGCCGCCGTGGCTCTCGTCTTCCCCTGGCTCCCGAAGCCGGCGTCGCGCGAGGCGGGCCGGATCGACTTCGAGTTCTGGTTCGTGGTCACGATCTGCATCGTCATCTTCGCCATCGTCGCGGCCGCGATCCTCTACTCCATCTGGCGGTTCCGGGCGGCGCCGGACGACGACTCCGACGGGCCGCCGATCCACGGCCACACGAAGCTCGAGATCGTGTGGACCATCATCCCGACGATTCTCGTCACCTCCATCGGTATCACGAGCGCCATCGTCCTCGCCCGAGACGACAAGACCGGCAAGAACTACATGCAGGTGGACGTCACCGCGCAGCAGTTCGAGTGGTCGTTCAGCTACCCGAGCGCGCACGGCCTGACGAGCGCGACCCTGATGCTTCCGAAGGGCCGCTCGGTGCTGCTCGTGCTGCACTCGAGGGACGTCATCCACTCCTTCTGGGTTCCCGAGTTCGGCCAGAAGGAGGACACCGTTCCCGGGCTCCGCACGACCCTCCACATCACGCCCGACCGTCTCGGCACGTTCCCGGTCATCTGTACCGAGCTCTGCGGCCTCGGCCACGCGACGATGCGGACGACGGCGGTCGTGATGACTCCGGCAGCGTTCAACAAGTGGCTCAAGGGCCAGTCGAAGGCGGTCGCCTCGCCCAACACGGCGACGGCCGGCAAGGCCGTCTTCACGAACAACGGCTGCGGCGCGTGCCACACGTTCGCTCCCGCAGGTACGACGGCGAAGATCGGCCCTGACCTCGACAAGCTCGCCGCCTACGCGCAGCAGGCGCACCAGCCGCTCGACGCGTTCGTGCGAACGTCCATCGTCAGCCCCAATGCCTACATCCAGCCCGGGTATCCGAAGAACGTCATGCCCCAGACCTTCGGGACGTCGCTCTCGAAGCAGCAGCTCGACGCGCTGGTCACGTATCTCGTGGGAGGCAAGAAGTGACGGCGGTGACGGTCGAGCACCACGAGATGACGCCGCGGACAGGCGGTCACTGGAGCCTCCTGTATCGCGCCGGCCTCATCCGCGGCGCCTTGGGTTTCTGCCTCCTCGGCGCGTTCGGCTTCGGGCTCGTCGTCGTCTTCCGGTGGTGGGGCGGCTGGCAGCCGCTGCTGGACATGCAGATCATCACGCTCGTCTCCCTGCTCGTCACCGGACCGATCGGCTTCCTGGCCGGCATCGGCGCCTTCGACTACTGGGTGTACTACGCCCTGGGCTCCCCGACACGTCCCGAAGACCACTCGGGGCACGGTGCGAGGACGTGGCGCGACTACTTCCGCGTCAACACCGACCACAAGGTGATCGGCATCCAGTATCTCGCGACGACGCTCGTCTTCTTCGTCATCGGCGGCTTCCTCGCCATGCTCGTCCGGACAGAGCTCGCGAGGCCGGGCATGCAGTTCGTCGACACGCAGACGTACAACGGCCTGTTCTCGGTCCACGCGTCGCTGATGATCTTCCTCTTCGTCATCCCGGCGTTCGCCGGACTCGCGAACTTCGTCGTGCCGCTGATGCTCGGCGCGCCCGACATGGCGTTCCCGCGCCTGAACGCCCTGTCGTTCTGGCTTCTGCCGATCGCGGGGATCATGATGCTCTCGTCGTTCGTCGTTCCCGGCGGAGCATTCGCATGCGGCTGGACGGGGTACGTCCCGCTCTGCTCCACACACCAGCCGCTCGGCGCGGTCTTCTTCAACCAGGGCGTCCAGTGGGCCGGGGCGTCGTCGATCATGACCGCCCTCAACTTCCTGGTCACCATCATCACCATGCGCGCGCCCGGGATGACCTTCTGGCGCATGCCGCTGCTCGTCTGGGCGAACTTCACGACCTCACTGCTCGTCGTGATCGCGACGCCGTTCATCGCCGGCTCGCAGTTCTTCTCGATGTTCGACCACGTGATGCACACCGCGTTCTTCGACCCCCAGAAGGGCGGGTATCCGCTTGGCTACCAGCACATCTTCTGGTTCTACTCCCACCCGGCCGTCTACATCATGATGTTGCCCGGCTTCGGGATCATGAGCGAGGTGATCTCGGTCTTCAGCCGAAAGCCGATCTTCGGCTACCGGCTGATGGCGCTGTCGCTGATGGCGATCGTCGTGCTCGGCTTCTCGGTCTGGGCGCACCACATGTTCGTCAGCGGAATGGCGCCCTGGCTCCGGGTGCCGATGATGATCACGACGCTCCTGATCGCGGTGCCGACGGGGATCAAGGTGTTCAGCTGGCTCGCGACCATGTGGGAGGGGAAGCTGCACCTGCTGACGCCGATGCTGTTCGCGCTCGGCTTCCTCTCCATGTTCGTGATCGGGGGGCTCTCCGGCGTCATGCTCGGAGCAGTCCCGATCGACATCCACGTCAGCGACACGCAGTTCATCGTCGCGCACATCCACTACGTGCTCTTCGGCGGCTCGGTGTTCACGATCTTCGCCGGCATCTACTACTGGTTCCCGAAGATGACCGGCCGGATGTACGACGAGCGACTCGGAAAGCTCCACTTCTGGCTGACGTTCGTCGGCTTCAACCTCACGTTCTTCCCCATGCACATCCTCGGGACGGAAGGGATGCCGCGTCGCGTCGCCGACTACGCGCCGAAGTTCGCAGACCTGAACATGTTCATCTCGCTCGCGTCCTTCGGCCTCGGCGCATCGGTGATGGTCTTCCTCTACAACATCATCACCAGCATGCGGAACGGCCCGATCGCACCGGGGAACCCGTGGCGCGGGCTCACGCTCGAGTGGCAGGTGACCTCGCCCCCGCCGATCTTCAACTTCGACCAGATCCCGCAGGTCGTCGGCTCGCCGTACGAGTACGGCGTCCCCGGCGCCCAGCACGCGGTACTGGCTCCGTCGCCCGCCCGCGAGGTCGAGGAGGTCGGCGTCCCGTGAGCGAGCCGAGGCACATCCTCGTGATCGCGAACGAGACGGTCGTCTCGAACCGGCTCATCGAGCTCATCGAGCAGCACGCGGGCAAGGGCTCGGTGCAGGTCACCGTCGTCGCGCCCGTCAGGCAGCC
>Ga0070732_10001103_pt1 | contig 15017 bp, 9 predicted proteins | sample Coa_R1_5_FD_66449 | JGI IMG/M metagenome (GOLD analysis project Ga0070732, IMG submission 66449) | Surface soil microbial communities from Centralia Pennsylvania, which are recovering from an underground coalmine fire - Coalmine... | ecosystem: Environmental > Terrestrial > Soil > Unclassified ...
AGGTGAACGTGACTGTTCAGGACGCCATCCAGTTGACGCTCGTCACAGGGACCGGCTGCACCGTTAACGCCGGCAGCGGTGCTGACTACAGCATGAATTTTGGCAGCGTGGACGCGCTGGCCATCAACACAGCATCTTGCGGCAACAAGTTTACCCCAACCACTCCGGGCACCACCAGCGCCGTGTATTACAGCGATTACCAGGTAACCCCCGTCTTTACCAGCCAAGCGGTGCCGACCAACACGGTAACAGCCTACGTGTCAAGCAACTTCGCGAAAGCGAATCTGTCGATCGTGCAGGACAATGCCGTCCCGTCTGTGATTACCGATCTGGCGGCGATGTCCTTGGTCGTGGGTACGCAGACAAACATTGCTACCAATGCGGTGAGCGGCACCGCTCTGACCCGGTACATCGGCGTGTCGGTGGCTCCAACGAACGGCACTGCACTGACCGGCGCCGACGTGGCAACAATCACCTACACACTTACCGTGCAGTGAGCTGAGAGTTTGGGTGACTCGTCGCGGGGCGTCGGAACTGATCGGGTCCGACGCCCGAGTCGTTTGGTCCCGGTCCTACACGACTAAGACACCGCCAGGTCATCCTCAAAAGCTCCAGAGAAAAAAGCCGCAGTCAAGTGCCAAAAGGAGAAGATGAAAACAAAAGAGAGTACGTGTCGAGCCCCTTCGCTAAAACGACCCTCTCGATCGTGCAATCCAACGCCGCGCCGGTTGGCATTGGCAATTTGACGCCGATGTCCACGGCCGTCGGGGCGCAGACCAACATTGCAACTAACGCTGCGAGCGGCACGGCTCTCACGCGGTACATCGGCGTGTCCGTGGCTCCGACCAACGATGTTGGGATGACCGGCGGGGACGCGGCGACGATCAATGATCGACCCCTTCCGGTGGTTCGTTATGCTGAAGTCTTCCGATTTGCGGAACGCAGATGCGCAGCGTCAGGACGGCTCGGCTTTGCCGCGCGTGCTTCAGCCGCCATTTCTGACGCTGCTCATGGTTTGCGTTTTGCCTCTCGGGGCGCAAGCACAACTCCTCGCCCCAACGCTCACCCTGACTTCAGGTGGGGGCGTGACGATTTCAGGCGCCCACCCGAATTTCTCAGCTGGGTTTGGAAATGTAAACGGTTTAGGTGCAGGTGCGCCCGGTGCAGGCATCGCTCTGCTCACAACAGGAGTAGTCGGCGGAGTCATGTATACCACTCCCTATAATCTTACGATTTCTAACCTGGTTCTTTTTGACAGAGCTACGGTCTCAGTGTACGTGAGCTCGAATTTTGTTAAACCCACAATTCTCACTTTGAACGGTTGCTATCCCAGTGCCGGCTGTAGCAGTGCCAGCAGCTTCACGACCATTTCGACGAGTGCGGTTGCACCTACGCCCATTATCTCTACTGCAGTAGCAAATGGCACTTATACCGCCAGTCTCGGGTTGTTCGTCGCCAACTCCAACGGGCCCGGCGTCTCGTCTGGTCTTGACTCCGCGATCCTGACGTTCGTGGCCGTCGATACTACTCTGGGTTCGACAGATACAGTGACCCTTCAACTAAACAACCCCTCAGAAAACCTTCAGACAGCTGTGCAGCTCCTCTTGGCGACAGCGGCGGGCGGGGCGACAGTTTCGTCCGCTTCCGACTTTGCCTTGGACTATGGAAACGTGAATGGCCTGGGCATTGCGCCGGGCGCGGGATTGAGTGTGGCGGCGGCCGCGGGCGGCGTGATTTACAGCACGCCGTACCTGATCCAACCTTCCTTTTCCAGTTTTTCGTCGGCGACCTCCTCGGTCAGTGTCTATGTGAGCATGGATTTCGTACATCCCTTGATTCTCGAGCTGAGAGATGCGGCACTCGCCGGCGGGCCCTATGCTGCCATTTCCAAAATCTCTGGCGCTCCAACCTCGCTCACGACGGCGGCGGGCAGCGGGACCAGCCTCACGCGATATCTCGGGCTGTTTGTCTCCGACGCCAATGGAGCTACGGCATTTACCGGGGCTGATAGCGCCACATTAACTTACACGTTGACGGTGCCATGATGAAACGAACCCGCCTGCGGGCAGACGTGCCCGAGTTCTCCCGCTTGATCCAGGCGCTAGGCATGACGGCCTGGATACTGGGAATTGCTGTTCCTTCGGCCAGAGCGCAGTCCCTTGCCCTGACGCCCGCCCAGGTGCAGTTCCGATTCAAGCCCGGCCAGCCCTTTCAGTTTGACCTCTCGGTTTCGAACAAAGGGAACGCCCCGGTAGCCTTGCGGGTTTCTGCCCGCGACTTCTGGTACAACGAAAAGAACGAAAAATTGTTCGATCCTCCGGGTTCCTCGCCACGTTCAGCCGCCAACTGGATCGAGTCTGTGCCGCACCAGTTGATGGTCCCTGCGGCGGGGACGGGGAAGGTGGAAGTGATTGTCACCCCTCCCCTTCAAGCGTCGGGTGGGTATTACGCTGTTATATTCGTGGAGTCCAAACCTGAACTCGAGGAGGGAACCGAGGCAGGAGGAAAAGCCGTCTACGCCAACATGCGCCTGGGCTCACTGATTCTGCTGAGTGCGGAGAACACGGAGGAGTACAGCATTGAGGTCTCCGACGCGCACTTCACCTCCCCGGCGGCGAGCCGGGCTATGAAGCTCGATTTTCTGCTCTTCAACAAGAGCAACACGCACATCTTCCCACAAGCGACGGTGGCCATCTTGAATTCACGCCATGAGCTGCTTGCCAAGGCAGAAGGTGAGAGGAAGCGTTTTCTACCCGCGCAAAAGGCGCGTCTCGCGGTGTCTTGGGCGGGCACGCTGCCGGGTGGAAGCTATACCGCCATTCTCACCGTTCTCTATGGGCAGGACAAAAACTATACGCAGGAATTCCCGTTTTCTGTGGCCGCTGCCCAGTGAGAGCGGGGCTCAGGCAATAATTGGTTCTGAAGAATCTTTATGAGAGGGCGCGCAAATCCGTTCCGAACCCAAACCCGAGCGCGGCATGGGCCGGCACTGATTGCGGTTTCTCTTTTCGCATTCTTCGGGATGACTGCAAGTGCACAAGATGCTGTCCCACAACTTGTGGAGGTTTACTGGCAAAGTTCGAGGACCGTGCAGGTTCCCGGAGTTACGAACGTCACCGTGTTGGATGAGTCGATCTGCCGCGCGCAAGCGTCATTTGATAAGATCCAGTTCTCGGGACTGGCCAGGGGTGAGACGGTGGCGTTTATCTGGATTAACGACCATCGGATCACCATTCGGGTCAGCGTTGTCGCCCCTCCGGAAACACCCCCGCCGCCGAGGCTCTCGCAGCGCGCCCTGGACTCCTTAGGGAACGGAGTTATAGGCTCGTCCATGCAGGCCTTCATCGACCCGCAGGGAAAGGCCGTCTACTTTTTCCTTCACCATTTCGAGTGGCAGCAGCAGTTCGACAAGGATCGGCTTACCATTCACGGTCAGGTACAAGACAGCTCCGCCCTGGGTGCGCCTCTGTTCAACACGAACTCAGTTTCCGTCCAGTATTCGACTCCACGGACTGACCTCAAACTAGTTGATTTTCCTCTCTTCGTTAATGGAGGATTGGAAGCAAAGGTTTCGTCCTTCTCCGCTGACAACGTCTACACAATCCGCGGAGGCGATGTGACCCTTCGCCGGGGCGACAGCCAATATGAGTTGTTTGCGGGGACGACCATTCCCTCTTACTATTTGACGTTGACTGGCACCCGCGATATCGCTGGATTTAACTTCAGCCGGCAGCAGGGCGCGAAGCTTTATCTCTATGGGACTAGTGGCTGGGTGAACGCGCCTATCCACGTGCCCACTTCTCAAATGCAACGGGAGGACAGCTTTTTCCAGACGGCGGGGTTTGTCTACCACCCCAGTTTGCAGTGGGCCGTGCAGGGATCTCTGGGTGGCAGCACCCGCGGAGGCCTGGCGCAGGGAGGAGTCGCATACACCGGTGAGAAACTAACCGCGTTCGCGTCGGGCACCACCTCCGCCGCGAATTTTCCACTCAATCAGTTGCAGCTATTTTTCGCCGGAGGCTCATCCATAGCCGCCGACGCAACACTGAAACTGAACAGCCAGATCGCGGGTTCGATCTATTTCCAGCAGAGCGAAACCAAGGCCACGGTCTTTGTTCCGGTCGGAGGCAAATCCGATTACCTGAACCCCAACCTGAGCTTCGCCATCACTCCTCGCGAGGCCGTCGCTCTGAATTACACTTACACGCGCAACAACTCGGGACTCGCGCTCCAAGGCCGAAGCCAGGGCCACAGGCTTGATGTGGTCCTCAATTCGCGGTTTGGTGCGGGGTATTCCAACACTGCCGAGATTACGTCCGGCGCCCTGAGCGACCCGTTACGATTGAATGCGGCGGGGCACTTCACCGTGGGCGATTCAGCCAGCTTCCCGATCCGCAAGGGATATCTCACTGTCGATTTCCAGCACCACAGCAACAATCCATCACTCGTGAACCGCCTGAATCAGGAAATCAGCCTCCTGTCGCCGGCGCTCGAGCAGCTTTTTCTAACGGACCCTCTGGGCTTTGTCAACTCCCCGCAGCTTGACCCGCAGCTCCGCGCGTTGCTCCAGAATCTGCAACCTACGGACACCGAAATCTCCGCCAGCGGACAGTTCCTCATTCGTAATAGGTTGAACTTCAGCCCCAACCTGGGCTACGCCCGCAGCGCGGCCGGCCTGAGGCGCAACACCAACTCGAAGCTCTTCGGCTATACGCTTACCTGTCAAATCACTCCGACCCTGCAGTTGGTTTCGTCACTCGCCAACGTGTATCTGCTCGATTCCCGACTGAGGGGCGTTCGGCGCACTACCGTGATCACGATCGGCTTCAACAAGTCCATGCGCGGCACGCCGTCGTGGCTGCTTCCCTTCCACCCGCACCAGCGGACTATCCGGGGCCGGATCTTCAGCGATCTCAATGTGAACGGAGCGTACAACAGCGGTGAGCCGGGCCTAGCGGGCGTGCGTGTGGAGCTCAGCACGGGCGAGACAGTTCGCGCTGACTCGCACGGACGATTTGAATTTCTAGGCCTGGCGCCCAATATTTATCGTCTCAATGTGCCACTCAACCAATTTACTCAGGCCGTGCGCGTGACCACTCCGACGGACGTGCGCATCGACCTGATCAACGAAAAGACGGCGGAAGTGAACTTCGGCATTGTCGACTTTGCTCGAGTCCTAGGGAACGTCTTCAACGACTATCGGCTGGATGAAAAGAGACGGCCCGACGCCAATGGCGTGCGCTCCATCCGATTAAACGTCTCCGGCAACGGGGTGAACCGGACAGTGGTGAGTGACGGAGCGGGAGACTACGAACTTGATGAGGTTCCTCCGGGCGACTACCAGTTGACTCTGGATCGCTCAACCCTTCCTGCAAATTACATTGCGCCTTCGGAATCGGTGAACATCCACGTTGAGCCGACCGCAACGGTCGTGCAGGATATGCCGGTGCAGGCTCTGCGCTCCATTTCCGGACACGTTTATTTTAAGCCCAACGCTCGCGGCAGTTGCGTCGTTTCGCCCGCTGGCCAAAATGGGCTGAACTCAAATGGGACTGGAAACTCTCCGTGTGGCAAGAGTGGAGCCGGCAGCGGGACACTCCAGCCACTGGCAGGCATTCAGCTCACTGTCGATCACAGCGCAGCAATAACCAGTGCGGACGGGGGCTTTGTTGTGCGCAACCTTCCAGCCGGCGAATTGACAGTTACCGTCGTTCCAGCCGGCCCTCTACCGCCCGGCCTCGCTGTGCCCACGGGAAAGATCAAGTTGTCGCGCGAACCAGTCCAAGTGGAAAACGCCACCATCGTCATTTCCAACCCTGAACTCCTTGCGCACATCCTGCCCGTATCGGGCGGGGAGAAGTAACCGCGGGCCATCCCTTCTAGAAAACCTCTTCGAGCAAGTCTGATAAAATCGTCCCTCTCATTGGCCACATCTTACCAGAAGCGTGTCCTTTCGGTAGAGCTGCGTGACTCGACTTGACCTTAGTTGTTAACGTCGGTCTTTCGCCCAGGAGGGCCGATGATGTCCACCCTGACGCCCGGCATTCCCCCCAATCTGCCGAAGCTTCTTAGGCGGTGCTGGCGCGGAACATCTACTCGTCTTGCCCCCATTCAACGGCTGAGGACCAGCAGCGCACGGCGCGGCTGTCCACGGTTCTCGGTAAGGCCGGGCCAAACGCTGAAGACCAGCACAATCTACCTTTGCCTGGGTACATTCGCGCAACGTCACCGAAGGCACACAACACAATAGCTGCCCAGCTCCGTGGAACTCAGGTTGCCGAAGTTCTGTACTCCCTCGCTTCGCAGATTTGCTGGTCCTTTTTTCAATCGCACGATCCGTTTCCTTCGGCCTTCTTGAGGGGGCACGTTCATCGCCTTCAGGACGTAAGGAAACGATCCTGGCCGATCACATCAAGCCGGCTGCAGCTAGGGCGGGAATCGCGGGGAAGGTCGGCTGGCACAACCTCAGGCACACGTATTCGAGTCTCCTGAGGGTTCTCGGGAGCGACGTCAAGGTGCAGCAAGAACTCCTGCGGCATGCCGGCGTCTCAACAACGCTGAACATCTACACCCAGGCGATTTCGGAGCAGAAGCGGGAAGCCGCCAGCAAGATCGCGCGGTTGCTGTTGCCGCCCCAAAACGCCGAAGGGCCGTCTCACCGGCCCCTCGTTGTACCAAGTTGTACTCGTTTGATGTAACCCTTTGCCCGTAAGCCTATGATGGCGTTGGTTGCGGGGGCTGGATTTGAACCAGCGACCTTTGGGTTATGAGCCCAACGAGCTACCTGACTGCTCCACCCCGCGAAGGCATTATAGCGGAAGGGGCGCCCGAGTGCCAAGGGCTTTGTTCGTCATACCCTTTGTGAGAGTGCTGCCGGGGATTCGCGTTTCTAACCTAGCCGTGCCGCTGTTTCGTAGGCACCCGTTTTTGTGACCGCTGGCATATTCTAGGACAAGAAAGACTCCCAGACAAAAGGCTCTGTAGCTTCCAACGGGATACCGTCAAAGATTTCGGTCAAGCCAGCGAGGAAAATAGCTTGGACTTCGGCGTGCTCCGCACCCGACGAGACACTCCATGTCCCGCCTCCCTTGCACGCCTGGCGCCGACACTGGATTGAGGCTGCCTCCGAAGGGCCAGGCGGCCGGACGTAGCTGGCGAACAGCACTGCAATATTAGTATCAGCGAGGCCGCAACCGGTCCAGGTGCCGGCGCAGAAACTCAAAGGTCCCAACGCCGTGGATGGCATGAGGGCCATTCCACCACTCGATTGCTGTATTCTCGCGAATGCCCATCTCCGCATAGAAGCGCCGCACGGGGGCGTATTCGTAGGTGACCCATTCGTCGGGCGCCACCGGGTCGCCATATCCCCGCTCCACCATGAAGGGCCGCGGCGCGATGAGCTTGGCGAGCTCCGCATAGTTGACCACGTTCGCGAAGTCGAACTCGTACATGTCGTATTCAGGCAGGAGCATATAGCTGTACGGCGATTCAACGCTGGTTGTCTTCCAGACCCACTCGTTGAAGTCCGCGGTGCAGATCGAGAGCGCGTAGCGGTCGACGAAGGGCGGCACGCGCACCGCCGTCTTTCCGCCGTAGGAGATGCCGTAGAAGCCGATTCTTTGGGGATCGACGAAAGGCTGTTCGGAAAGCCATTCCAGGATTCTTTCGTGCTGTCCGATGATGAACGAGAAGAGCGCGAGTTGCAGCGGATGACCGAGCCGCTGGATGATACGGAAACGGTCTTGACCAATGTAGGGATTCTGCGGCGCAAAAGTGACGAAGCCCTCGCGCGCCAGGGCGACGGCGAAGTGGTGCATGTAGTCATCGGGGGTTCGTGGATCCGCCGCGCCCGAAGGACGTCCTTCGAGACCATGCTGGCAGACCACCACCGGCCGTCGCTCGCCGGGCGCGATATCCTTAGGCAGAACCAGGATCCCGTAGGCGAAAACGCCCGGCCAAACGTCTAGGACCACCTCGTAACCGACGAGGTCACCCGTGTCATAGATCAGCCGAGTACGAGCATTGGTTGGGAGGCTGGGCGCGGGCAGACGCCCGATGACTTCCTCCCAGAGATAGTCACGCTGCCGCCTCGTCGTCGCCTTCCAGCGTTCGAGAGAAGAGGCGTCGGCGCTTGCCCAGAATTCCTGCCGGCGCCTCGGCGACAACCGAATGAGCCCTTGTGTGAAATCGACCATCTGGTCGAACTGGCGGCGCCACCGAGGTTGAGGGTCGAACGGTTCACGCAGGTCGAGCGGGGGCCGTGACTGGGGGCGCAACCCGGTCTTGACTCCGAGCGCCTGAAGGAATTTCGCCAAGGCTTTCTCCGACCCCGCGAGACCGTGGCCTTCATCGCTCAGGACAAGCCGGAGCTGATCGGTGGAATTCAAGCGGGTGAAGGCTTCGCGCGCGCGCTCCACTTCCTTCTCCACTTCGTCCAGGGGCGGCGCCGCAAGAGTCCCATTGGGGCAAGCGCTGTTCGCTCGGTTCTCCTTCGCCGCCGGTGGGCCCTCAACCCTTGGGACGGAACAGGCCTCGACAATCAAGGCGCGCGGCGCGATCAGGCCCGCGATTTCCGCGTCTCCGAACTCGCGCACGAGTCCCCACACGTCCCGATAGATGGGTTCTTTCCACAGCTCCTGCCTCGACTGGAAATAACCGCTCACTGCCGCCGCTTTCAAACGGGGATCCAAGGCGGCGGCGTAGAACGCGAGAAGTCCGCCCTCGCCGTAGCCGAATACTCCGACGGGAAGCGGGCGGTGCTGGTTCTCGTGTTCGAACCAATCCACGGCCGCGAGGATCTTCTGTACCTCGAGCCCGATGACGTGGCGCCCTACCTCGAACGCCATCCGGTAGATCCACTCGCGGTGCGGCAAGTTGGTCATCTTGACACCCGCGATCCCGGACCAGTCATCGCGGCGGTTGGTCAGCACGGGCACGATGACCTGACAGCCGCTTTCCGCCAGCCTCCTGGCAAACTGGGCTCCCGAGGGAACTTCTGACGTCAAGCCGACCAGTGCTTCCGGCGTCCAATCTGCTTCGGGCACGGCCACCACGCGGGCCACTGCCGCACTCAATGGCTCGAGCAGCAGGCCTTCGCCCTCGAGCGGGCTGCTGTCGCCGACTGGAGGATCGCAGACACTCCAGCGGACGGCGTAGACCTTGAACGCGTGCCCGTGCGCGACTTCGGCAGAAGCCGGTGTCGCGGCGACAATCCGAAGTTCACAAACTTTCACCCGGCGGTCGACGGCGCCGATGATTCTGCGAAGATGTTTGCGATTGGGAGCGATAGACGTTTCGTAGGCTTGAACCGAGCTGAAGTCGGGATTCCAAAGGCTCGCACGCTTTTCTGCGGCTTCGGCAGTGGCCCGTACGAGATACTCTCGAATGCCCTCCACCATCTGCGCTGCGAGGTCTCCGGTCATTTCCAGCGGGGCCGTGCCGGGCAAGATGGCGGCAGGGGCTGCGGAGTTCGCGTGTGGCGCGCCTTCCTGGGGAAAGTCCGCCGGCCCACTGCGTGCCAAGCCCTTCGCCAGACCGAATCCGAGCGAGAGCCCGGCAGAACTTCCCAAGAAGCCGCGTCGCGTCGTCTTCTTCACGGTTGCGATCTCCCTTTTCTGATTTGTAGGTGGGTATCAGGCAATGTCAACCTGTTGCCCGGCAACTCAAAATGGTGTTCATATCGCACTGGCGTGTGGTGTTACGCTTGACGCGTTCTGCTGGAGTGTATAGCAGAGTTCGCTTCGATGAGTCCAGCCAAACAGTCTGGCGAGCGGCCGACCCCGCGGGAGGGAGATGAGAATGCGACGAAGGAGTTTTCTCGAGAACTCGATCGCCATGATGGGTGGACTTTGCGGTATTCCCGCTGCGCCGGGGACAGCGACGCGCCCTGCGAACCTTGCGGCCGAGGTTCTCGATCCGTGCTCCGGCAGCCGGCATGAAGCGCTGAACGCCGCTCTTGACCGGAGCGCGATGCAACGCGGTTGGGCGAAAACCGTTGATTCCGACTATCAGCATGCGCCTCAGTCGGCCATCGAGGCATTCAAGGACCTCAAGTTCGGGATTCGCATTCACTGGGGTTTGTACTGCATGATCGGCAGTCACGAGTCGTGGGGTCTGGCGGGCGCCAGCCCCGAGTTCTGGAATGTCTACAACGTTCTCTACCAGTTCTTCAACCCGACCGACTTCGATGCCGATTCCTGGATGGACCTTTTCCGCCGGTGCGGGATCAGGTTCTTCACCTTTACCACCAAGCACCACGACGGCTTCTCGATGTGGCCTACCGCGGTTACGCAACAGTCGCCCGCCTTGACCGCCAAGGCTTTCGACATGGGCTGCGAGTACACCCAGACCGTGACCAACCACTACAGCATCATGGACAGTCCTTACAAGAAGGACATCGTCGGCGCCTTGGCCGGCGCCGCGCGGAAGAAAGGCATCCGAATCGGGCTCTATTATTCCCACGTCGACTGGCACGATCCGGCTTTTGCCTGGGATCCGTTTCATTACCAGTACGATCCAAAATTCACGCCGCAGAGTAATCCCGTGCGGTGGCAAACCTTCATCGATCACGAGCGGCAACAGGTTCGTGAGTTGATGACGGCCTACGGGTCAATCGATGCGCTGGACTTCGACATCGGCTGGCCGGAGGCAGCGGCCAGGGACATCGCGGATATCGCCAAGATGGTCCGCAAGCTCCAGCCTGAGGTGATCATGCGCGACCGGGGGATCGGAGCCTACGGCGACTACCATACGCCGGAACGAGAGATTCCAAGCGGACCGTCGCCCGCCCTGTGGAAAGTGATTTATCCCTGCGGGACATCGTTCTCGTATATTCCGAGTGACGAATACCGAACCGCCGAATGGATTCTGGAGAGCCTCATTACGGCGTGCGCCAAAGGAGGCAACTTCGAGGTCGGCTTTGGCCCGATGCCGAACGGGACCTGGGCGCCGGAGGCGGTAGAGCGATTGGAATACGTCGGCGACTGGCTGCAAGTGAACGGAGAAGCGATTTACGGCACGCGACCTCGAGAAATCTTTCACGAGGGAGAGAGCATTTGGTTCACGTCCAGCAAGGACGGCCGCACCTGCTACGCCATCAGCCTGAAGTGGCCTGGAAGCCAGCTCGCAGTCGGATCTGTCCCAGTAACCGAGGGCTCTCCGGTTCACATGCTGGGCGTTCACGAGCCTTTGAGATGGCGGCGGAATGGAGATTCCGTGGTCGTGGAAATTCCTGCCGAAGTTGCGGAGCACCCACCGTGTCGCCAGGCGTTCGTCTTCAAGTTCCAGGTGGGCGCGGCGTGAGCACGTCCGGACCGCACTGCGGCGTCCGTCGCCTGATCGGACCGGAAGCCATCCCGGTTTCGGTGGAGGCTACTGGGAGTTGAAGAGATCGATCCGCGAGCGGACCACCTGTTTCACAGCCTCGACAGCTCCGGGAAGAATCTTGTAGGGCGCGACCGCGTCTGGGTCGCGAGCCAGTGCCGACTCGAGACCGCGCCGCCAGGCAAGACGCAGCTCGGTGTTGATGTGAACGATGGTGATGCCGGCCTTGATGGCGCGGGTGAAGTCCCCGTCGTTGGTCCCCGAGCCGCCATGTAGCGTCATGAAGACTCGCGCCGCCGCCTTGATCGCGGCGATGCGTGGGATATCCAGGCGCTTCTCGGCAACTCCCTCCACCATCGTTTTGAGCATTCCGTGCATGTTGCCGACCGCCGGCGCCAGCACGTCGACGCGCGTCGCTTCGACAAACTGCCTGGCTTCCTCGGGCGTGGTGAGCGCGCCCATGCCCTCCGGAGTCTTGTCGAGGATTTCTGACGACGTGCCGATATAGCCGATCTCTCCCTCAACCAGAATCGACGGATTGATCGACTTGATCGCCTCGACGGCTCGCCGCGTCTCGGCAACGTTTTCTTCCCAGGGCAGGAATGAGGCGTCAAAGATAATCTCGTCGAATCCCGCCTTCGCTGCTTCTTCTGCCTTGGCGAGGGAGTGGGTGTGATCGGCATTGAGAAAAATCGGAAAGCCGTTCTCGTTGCGCAAGCTCGCGACCAGCGCTGCGGCTTGGCGAGTCCCCAAGAACGCCCGCTCGCCTTCCGATACGCCGACCAGCACCGGCACGCGCGCCTCGCGCGCCGCCTCAACGATGGCTTTTAGCGCCGCCAGATCGGAGAAATTGAAATGCCCCACGGCGATGTGCCGCCGTTCAGCGTCCTCCAGAACTTCACGCAGCGTTTGCATGTTCAACCTCTAGGCCTTCGCCGAGCCCAGCAGAAACCTGCTTTCCAACTTCTTCACCTTGCCGACGCGTCGCACATGGCGTTCCTCACCGGTAAAAGTCGCGCCCAGGTAAGCGCGGACGAGTTCGTGCGCGAGTTCGGCTGCGATCACTCGCGAGCCCAGCACCAGGACGTTCATATCGTCGTGCTCGACACCCTGGTGTGCGGAATACGTGTCATGGCAAAGTCCGGCGCGGATGCCTGGGATCTTGTTGGCGGCGACTGAGGCTCCGACACCGCTGCCGCAAATCAGAATGCCGCGCTCCGCCTTGTGATCCCGAACCGCCAAACCCAAAGCCTCGGCAAAATCGGGATAATCGTCAGGCTCGGTGTCTGTGTAGGCGCCCACGTCAAGCACCTCGTGTCCCAGGCTGCGAACGTAGGCAGCAACGTTTTCTTTCAATTCGTACCCGGCGTGGTCCGCGCCGACGACGATGCGCATGCGAGTTCCCTCCGGTGGTTAGATGAAAGTCTCAGCCTGAGAAGTGCAAATTATCGCTCGCATTGAGGAGGTACGCCACGCGAGGGCTCGGAGGAAGCGGTGTTACGCCTTGAAACCGTCCGGCACCATGGGCAGTGATCGCAGCCGAACACCGGTGGCGTCAAAGATGGCGTTGCCGACGGCGGGTGCGAGTCCGACGATGGGCGTCTCACCGGCGCCGGCCGAAGGTAAGTCTTTGCGGTCGACGAGCACCACGTCGATGGGCGGGACGTCGGTCGCCCGCGGCACGCGATACTCGGAGAAACGCGGGTTCAAGATGCGTCCATTCTCGAACTTGATGGCTTCGCGGAGGGCGCCGCCCAGCGCCATGACGTTAGCGCCTTCGATTTGATTGCGGAGCTGGTCGGGATTGACGACTGCGCCGCAGTCGAAGGCCGTCGCCACGCGCACAATGCGCACCGCCCCGCCGGCGCGATCCACCGACACCTCGGCGCACGTCGCGACATACCCGCCTTTTTCCACTCCTCCGGCGATGCCGAAGCCGTGTCCGGCTTGCGCCGTCCGGTGGCTCCATCCGAATTTCTGTGCCGCAGCTTCAAACACAGCGCTCAGGCGCGGATCCTTCAGGTTCTTCCGACGAAACGCGAGCGGATCCATCTTGACGAGGCGCGCGAGCCCGTCCATGTGCGATTCCCGCGCAAAGTGGTTCGCGGTGGCCGCGAGTCCGCGATAGGATCCCTGACGCAACGGCGCTTCCGTCGGATGAAACTGGATGACCTGATTGGGAACATCGTAAGGCGTCGCGATTGCCGAGCCGCCGGAGTTGTAATTGTGGTACTCCCAGGCGGTCACCGTGCCGTCGTTGCGAACGCCGCTCGAGACGTCGATCACGCCGGCCGGACGGAAATACGCCCACGTGAACTCCTCCTCGCGAGTCCACACAACCTTGACCGGATGGCGTGCGGCGCGCGCCAGGCGTGCTGCCTCGATGGCCGTTTCGCCCGTGTGCTTGCCGCCGTAAGCCGCGCCGGTATCCGGCATCAGGACGTGGACGTGATCCGGCGCGAGACGGAAGGCTTCCACCAGCTCGCCCTTGACTCCAAACGGGCGCTGCGTGCCGGTCCAGACCGTCAGCTTGTCGTTCTGCCACTCGGCAACGGCGGCGCGCGGCTCGAGCGGCGCGTGCGCGATATAGGCGACCGTGTAGGTCTCGGCGAACCGATGGTCCGCCGCAGCGAGGCCCTGCTCGATCGAGCCGACGGCATGGCGCGCGTGGCCTCCGTAGGTGCCGTGCTCCTCCGCGGACGGGTTCTTCTTCAGATAGTCAAACAGCTCGCGATACGACGGTTGCGGCGTCGACTTCCATTCGGCGTGGAGGGCGCTGAGGGCGCGCGTCGCAAGGTCCACGCTCGGCGCCGCGACTCCTATGAAGTCGCCGTCATGGACTACCGTCACGCCGGAGATGGCTTCTGCCTCGTGGCTGTCGAGCGAAACGAGTGTTGCGCCAAAGGAAGGCGGACGAAGCACTTTGCCGTGCAGCATCCCGGGCCGCGCGATATCGGAAGCGTATCGATGCTTTCCCGTTACGAAATCGCGGCCATCAACCTTGGGCAAAGACTTGCCCAACACCGTCCATTCCGAAGCCGGCCTCTGCGGATCCTCAGCGGGGATGGCTTGAGCGAGCTCGCGCCCTTTGACCAGCGCCGCGTACTCGATGGTGCGGTGCGTCTCGGGATCGGTGACCTTGCCGTCGGCGGTGGTCAGTCGCTGCCGGGCGCCGGCATCCAGCTTCCAGCCCTCGGCAGCAAGCGCGACGAGGACGTCCAGAGCAGCGGACGCAGCGCGGCGAAGCTGCGGGTTCATGGTCGGAGTGGTGCGGCTGCCAAAGGTCCCCATGTCATAGGGCGTGAGGTCAGTATCGCCCATCACCATCCGAATCACTTGAGGGCGAACGCGCAGTTCTTCGGCGACGGCCTGAGTCAGTGCAGTGCGCGAATTCTGTCCAACCTCCACTTTGCCGGTGTAGACGGTCACGCTGCCGTCTTCACCGATGTGCAGCCAGGCGGAGATATCCCGCGGGAGTTCTTCTCCGGAGGATCGCCTCCCGGCGCCTGATTCCTGGAATGCCGCCGCGTCGTTGAGCACGCAGAAAATCGCGATACCCGCGCCGAAGGTGCGGAAGAACCCGCGCCGGTCGACGTCAAAGTGGTAGGCGGGGGAGGCGTCAAGTTCGTACCGCTCGGGCTCCAAGGAAGCGCGATCCAGTGGGTCTCGACTCATGATTATGCCTCCTTGATCTT
>Ga0070732_10001104_pt1 | contig 15012 bp, 10 predicted proteins | sample Coa_R1_5_FD_66449 | JGI IMG/M metagenome (GOLD analysis project Ga0070732, IMG submission 66449) | Surface soil microbial communities from Centralia Pennsylvania, which are recovering from an underground coalmine fire - Coalmine... | ecosystem: Environmental > Terrestrial > Soil > Unclassified ...
CGATGTGGAATGGGCTTGATCTTGGCACGGAGTGGATCCTCCAAGTACAAGCCTAATTGGCTACCTGGCTACACAGTCGTTAATTATACGTCATCGTATTTACGAACTTGAGTACTTAGCGATTGCTCATCGCCTCAATGTGTTCCGGATACCGAGCCCCTTGCACCGTGATCTCCGCGGCTGCGCTCTCAATCTCGCGCAGATCGTCTGATGTAAGTTCAAGCGCCGCGGCTCCGATATTTTCTTCGAGACGATGCAGCTTGGTCGTTCCAGGGATGGGAACGATCCAAGGCTTTTGCGCTAGCAACCACGCGAGTGCGATTTGAGCAGGTGTCGCCTTCTTCCGCTGTGCGATCCTCCCCAGCAAGTCCACGAGCACCTGATTCGCTCTCCGGTTCTCCGGCGTAAACCTTGGGAGCGTACTGCGGAAGTCGGTACTCTCGAGCGGCGTGTTTTCGTCCATCTTTCCTGTGAGGAAGCCTTTCCCCAGCGGGCTATATGGAACGAAGCCGATGCCAAGTTCCTCAAGGGTCGGCAGCACATCCTTCTCACGATCACGGAACCAGAGCGAGTATTCACTCTGAACAGCGGTCACCGGCTGCATGGCGTGCGCGCGGCGAATCGTCGTGGCCGCGGCTTCCGACATGCCAAAGTGCTTCACCTTGCCTTGCTGAATGAGGTCCTTCACAGCTCCAGCGGTATCTTCGATCGGAGTTTCGGGGTCCACCCGGTGCTGATAGTAGAGATCGATGGCGTCAATCTTGAGCCGCTTGAGTGAGCCCTCGATGGACTTCTTGATGTGCTCAGGACGGCTGTTCAGTCGTATCCAACCTGGACTTCCATCGGGGTTGAGCTCATAGGCGAACTTGGTAGCTATGACTACCTTCCCGCGGAAAGGCGCCAGCGCTTCTCCTAATAACTCTTCGTTCAGGTATGGGCCGTACACTTCGGCGGTGTCAAAGAAAGTGATGCCGCGTTCCACGGCGGCACGCAGAACAGCAGTCATCTCTTTCTTATCTTTGGGTGGACCGTAGGAAAAGCTCATGCCCATGCAGCCAAGCCCCAGGGCTGAGACTTCAAGATTGCTTTTTCCAAGTTTGCGTTTCTGCATTGTTCTCTCCCTCTACACAGCACCGACCTGGTGAAGTCTAATAACGCTCCCAGGCCACTCTCCAGTGTTCCTCCGGATGAGTCGACCTAACGATGAGCTGTTTGCCCGACAATTCGAAAGCACGCGGCAGGTCTTTGCCGACAAGAGTCCGCACTAGCGCACCCTCGACGTGGAAGGTGAAGGTGCGAGTGTTTTCGTCAATCTCATACCTGCCAAAGGACGCCTCGTATCCACCCTGCGCATACTGAGTGGGCGCAGCAGTGGTCGCTGTCTGCAAACTGGCTGGCGGATTCCGATACATCACTTGGACCGACATGTGACCATCGCGCGTATAGACAAGAAGCCCGGTGCAATCAGCCTTGCTAACTTTTCCGTCTGCGCTTTGCTCCTCAAGCCAAGCCAGCCGCCACGCTCCGACAAATCGATCCCGGATGTCGTCCCTCCCATGATCCTGACTGCCGGATAGGGTTATTGCGGTCATCGTGATGAACAAAGACACGACGTCCAGTGAAAGCAGTCTTTTCATGCCCGGCCCCTCGTCAGCGCCCCACTAATTTCTGCAACTCCTCCGGGTATCGAGCGCCTTGCACCGCGATCTTTGAGGTTGCGATATCGAGTCGCCGAAGATCCTCGGGCGTAAGTTCGACTGCAGCGGCTCCAATGTTCTCCTCGAGTCGAGGCAACTTGGTCGTACCCGGGATCGGAACGATCCACGGCTTCTGCGCCAACAGCCAGGCAAGAGCGATCTGTGCAGGCGTCGCCTTCTTCTGCTGCGCGAACTTGCCAATCAAATCGACGACCGCCTGATTCGCTTTTCGGTTCTCCGTCGTAAACCGCGGAACGATATTTCTAAAGTCGGTCTTATCAAACTGCGTATCTTCTTTGATTGCTCCGGTGAGGAACCCCTTGCCCAACGGGCTGAATGGAACGAACCCGATGCCGAGTTCGTCGAGTGTCGGGATCACCTCCGCTTCCGGCTCTCGCCACCAAAGCGAATATTCGCTCTGCAGCGCCGCGACCGGCTGCACCGCGTGTGCGCGACGGATGGTCTGCACACCGGCTTCAGAGAGTCCGAAGTACTTGACCTTACCCTGCTGGATCAGGTCCTTCACGGCACCAGCCGTCTCTTCAATTGGCACATTTGGATCGACACGGTGCTGATAGAGCAAGTCGATGACATCGGTTTTGAGGCGCTTGAGCGAAGCCTCGGCGACTTCCTTGATGTGTTGCGGATGACTGTCCAGCCCGGCCTGCTTGCCTGTGTTCGGATCAATCTTGAACCCGAACTTCGTCGCAATCACCACCTGATCGCGAAACGGGGCGAGGGCTTCGCCAACCAGTTCTTCATTCGTGAAAGGGCCGTACACTTCGGCGGTGTCAAAGAACGTAACGCCGCGCTCGACTGCGGCCCTAATGAGAGATATCCCTTGCTGCTTGTCCACGGCCGGGCCATAGCCAAAGCTCAGCCCCATACAGCCCAGACCGAGAGCCGAGACTTGCAAATTACTTTTTCCGAGTTTTCGCTTCTGCATTGTTTCTCCTCAAACGGCGAGAGCAGGGTTCACTGATCTGGCCTCAAGCAGAATAGCCTCCCGGCACTCCGTCTATTTGCCTGTTTCAATGAAGTTCTTGCCCGATTCTCCGACGATGGTTTGTCGCAGCCTCAGTTAAACGGAAGCAAGCCGGCATGCGGTTGACGCGGAAAAGATCCTTCTCCGGGCAAATAGAAAATGTACGGCTTCTGTCTGTGGGTGAAACTCGATTCGCGGATTTGCAGCGGAACACGACCTGCGATTCCTAGCCGCGAATCGGCGCAAGAATGCAGCCCACGGCGCAAGCCATGGGTAAAAGTGGAAAGTGATCCAGCCCCGAAGGGGCCGGAAGACCGGTTCTCACGCCCACTCTTCTGCCCTAGCGGCACTTCGATTTCATCGAGTGAGAGAAGTTGGTATACCTCGACGCGTGACGAAGTACACGGCAAAGCTACCCAGCCAATGGCCGCCCTCGTAATGCTCTCCCGTAACCGCAGCTAATCCCGCTCGCTCGTGTGCATCGGCAGCCGCATGGATTGATGGCAGCCGCTTATCGTTCGTCGGCAACGCCGACGCGATGCCGTTCAGCATCCATGCCCGACTGAGATTCAGACCATCCAGGTGCGCCAGCTTGGGATCGCTAGGATCGGGCGACACCACAGGCTGCAACCACGCACCGCTGCCTGACGTAGAAATTTGCGGCATAAATGTTTGGAGCCAGGCCGCAAAGTCGCGGCTAGGCAGAACACGGCGCATCAGGTCTGCTTCTCCCAGGCACGGTGACAGGAAATCTTCACCGGAAGGCTCGTACGCCAGCGGACAGCTCTTATCATTGAGATAAAACTGCTTCGATTTGGCCACCACGAGTTCGGCAAATTTCTGGTCGTCTCCACCTCGCGCGTAGTCCAGCATCAAACCGAGTCCGAAAGCAGTCTGGTCGTGCTCCCCGATTCGAACTGGATTCGAAAGTTTGGGTAACCAGCCATTCAACCGCTCCAGCGCGACTTGCTCCAGAGGATGAAGGTTGGCCGCCATTTCTTTCGCTTGCGGATCGTCCCACTCGCGCAACTCAGCAGCGAGTTGAAGCAGCCAGGCAAGCCCATACGGACGCTCGAAGCTGGTGCGTCCTGCGCCGCGAAGATAAGCGGCCTCCTGCGTTAGGTTTTCGGCCGTCAAACTCTGCCGCAAGGCATCGCGAGCCGTTTCCACGAACGAAGCGTCGGGAAATGTTCGGACCAGGCGAACCAGCAGCCAATGGCCGTGCACCGAAGAGTGCCAATCGTAGCAACCGTAGAATGCAGGCGTGAGCTTCCTCGGCGGAGCCACATCGGCATCGCTGCTCAAGGTGTGGCTAATGTGATTGGGGTACTCTTTGTGGACACAGGCGAGAGCCAGATTCGCAAACCGCTCGGCTGTTTTGATGTCTAACATGGGAGTCTTCGGCTGTGCTTGAGCGCCAGCCTCGCTCACACTCCATAGCAGGAAGAGGAGACAAAGAACACGTTTCATTCCCAGATACTCTAAACCAACCACCCGAATTGGCCACCTCAGGCGCCGACCCAGAAGCACTGTGACATAAGTCATCGTCTCTGCGCACACCAAGGCTCATTGTGTGAGTAGAGAGGTTGAGGTGACAGAGCCAAAGCTAGCGCTTCATCCGAAGCATCCAGAACGCATTTGCTGGGGATGCGACAAGTATTGCACAGCCGACGATCTTCGCTGCGGAAATGGAACCATCCGGACACCGCATCCGGCTGAGTTGTTTGGGGAGGACTGGATGGAATGGGAGCTGGCTGACTCCGCTCCTGAGCCCCAGATTGTCCGCGAAATTCTCTCAACTCGATAGCTTCAACTCGCGGACCGCATCTCCAGCGCCACTGAGATCGGCGAGGCGCATTTCGGAATACTTGCGAGACAGGATCACACCTGGCACGCCGGCGCGGAACGCCGCCAGTACTGCCTGCTTTACGCTTTGCGGCGAACATTTGCTGTGACTGGGCTCAGTCGGGATGTCAATATCGATTCCGGGCCAGATCAGAGTCTTCGTTCCGGCAACTCCTTCCAGCGCGCGCTTCGCCTCGCGATAGACGTAATCCGACGAAAGCCCGGTGTGCGGAATCTGGTCGTAGCTGCCTTCCTTCAATCCCATCACGGCGTAGTTGAATTCGAGCAACCCCTGTTTTGAGAGATCACCGTAAAGTGTCGAGCCGGCGTTATCGGCATAGAGCGCCATCCGCTCGCCGCCACAGTTGTTGTACATCACCACTTTGATGAAATCCGAATAATTCGAGAGCTCGTGCAGGTCCTGCTCCGCGCGGTAGATCGGATTAAAAGAATTGTTATGCCAGATGTGCCAGCCCACCGGCACCATCGGCTTGGCGGTCTTCACCGTTTTGTAGATCGCGGCGTAGGTCTCACGCAGGCTGTCGGTCCACAGCATCTCCCACGCAGCGAGTTCCGGATACCGCAATAGCAGCCGCCAGAATTGAACGTAATAACCGTCGACGGGGCGCTTGCCGCTTCGTGCCGAGCGCACAAATTTTTCCAGCTCCAGGAATCCTTGCCGCGAGCGATCTACGTTGATGCCGCGCTCTTTCGCTTTGCTCTGACAAAATTGGCAGAAACAAGTCACGTTCCCCGGATCAACCGGTGGCGTGTCATGCGTCGCTCCCAGGCTGTCGCAAAGCGCACCCTGTCGCTCCGATCCCCACATAATTCCGTCGATGTCATACGAGCGGGCATAGTCCTCAACGAGACCAGTCAGAAAATTCCGGTAGTCCGGATTGTTGACACACAGCGTCTCGGCATTCCGTCCATACAGATCCCGCTCCTGCACTCTTTCAACATTCGGCACGTCTTTGCGAAACACATCCTCGAGCCAGCATATGACTTTCATACCACGCTTCTTCGCGGCGGGAAGTACTTCAGCCAGGATATCGAGGTCGCCATGATCGGGCGCACGGGTGTCCTTGAGAACCGTGTTTTTGTAGTACTGAGGATGCGGCGTGGCGAAGTTTCCGCCGTGAAAACTGAGGTCGTATTCCTGCTTGCCGTGATCGGGCAGCGGCTGTCCCGGAATCTGTCTTCCCGCGATCCCTCGACCGTAAGTGAATACCGCAAGGAAAAGGGTATTCACGCAGCCGCGTTCCTGAAGCACATCCAGGCCTTTCTCGGTGCCTTCATCCACAAACGAAACTGCACCCACCTGGATACCGATCATTTTCGAGGAGACTGCGGGACGGCCGGGACTTGGCACAGTCAGGGCAACTCCGGCGCCAGCAGCGATCTTCAGGAATTCGCGGCGATTCACATCCAATCCCATGGATTACCCCTCTTCTTGCTAGCAAGTGATGCGGATGTTTAGCGGGGAATTAAGGTACCTGCGCTCCTTCGGTGCCCACATACACGGCATAAAGCGACTGGCTGGCCGCCATGAACAACCGGTTCTTCTTGGCGCCGCCGAAACAAAGATTGGCGCAGGTTTCCGGAAGATGGATTCTGCCGATCAAGACCCCGTCAGGTGCGAATACGTGCACTCCGTTGAATCCGTCGGGACCCCATCCCGCAGCAGACCAGACATTGCCATCCACATCGCAGCGAATGCCGTCCGACGATCCCGGAGCCATGTTCACGAACTGGCGCCCGTTCTTCAACCGCGTGCCATTTTCGACGTCGTACACACGAATGGGCCGCGGGTCGCCGGTATGTTTGGGTTCGCCTGTGTCAACGATGTACAACTTCTTCTCATCGGGCGAGAAGCAAATGCCGTTCGGCTTGTCCATATCGCTTACCACGACAGTCGCTTCGCGCGTATTCGGATCGAGACGATAGACGTTGGCGGGAAGTTCGAAGGCTGCTTTGTGCCCTTCGTAGTTCGACATAATGCCGTAACCCGGATCGGTAAACCAGATCGCGCCATCGGAATGAACCGCCAGGTCGTTCGGGGCATTCATTGGTTTGCCCTGAAAGTGGTCCATCAATACCGTGATCGTGCCGTCATGCTCGGTACGGGTGAGCCGCCGCGAATCGTGCTCACAAGTGAGCAATCTTCCCTGCCGGTCTCGAAAGTTGCCATTACTGTAATTCGAAGGACTGCGGAACACGCTGATCTCTCCCGTATCTTCCAGCCATCGCAGCATCCGATTATTCGGAATGTCGCTAAACAGAAGATAGCGCCCGTCGCCAAACCAGACGGGGCCTTCCGCCCAACGCGTGCCCGTATATAGTCGCTCGACCGCCGCGCTCAGTACTCTATATTTGGCGAAGCGCTGATCGACGATCTCCACCGCCGGATCGGGATAGGCCACGGGATTCTTCACGTTCTGGCCCGTGGCGCGTGCCAGCGGATTGAATGCCAGCGCCGTCATTGCGCCAGCCGTCATGTTCATAAACGTGCGTCTCTGCATAGTTCTCGCTCTGGCGGGAGTTCCGCCCGAGGCACCTTATCACGTTCGATCCGGCAGCGGAAATACCCGTCATTTGCTTGACTCGAGCCCTCATGCTATCTTGCCGCCACTTCAAGTTGGGGGACTCATGGCGCACAAGCCGCATCACCATAACCACGTTTATACGCAGCCGCTTTCCGCGGGCCCAACGCGTCGCGATTTTCTCTCCTCATTGATCGGCGCCGCGGTTCTGGCGCCGTGGGTGATGTGCCAGCAGGAAGCCCAGAGTCCATCCGAGATCGCCGAGCGGTTCCGCCGGATGTCGGAGGACTACGAGAAAGAAGGCCTGGCCGCGCCGTTCAAAGGCATCACCACCGGCGGCGAAGTTATGCCCGGTCTCTTCGAAATCAAGCCCACTGGAGTCTCGACCGAACCGGTGCGCAATGCCGCTGCCGCGTTTATCGAAACTCTCAACCCTGTGCAACTGGCCAGAACCATCTATCCGGTCGATGACGTGGAATGGCGTAAGTGGATGAATCAACATTTCTACGCGCGCCAGGGAGTGAGCTTCGCAGATATGACCGATCGCCAGCGCGAAGCCGCCTTCGGCCTGATGCGCGCCTCTCTCAGCTCGCAAGGGTTCGAACTCACGCGCAACATCATGCGCCTGAACGAAACCCTGGCCGAACTGGCTGAAGATCACGACTTCCTTGGAGAGTGGCTGTACTACATCCAGATTTACGGTAAGCCCTCGGCCACCGATCCCTGGGGATGGAAACTCGAAGGCCACCACGCCATCATCAACTATTTCGTGCTCGGCGATCAGGTCGTCATGACTCCTTTGTTTATTGGGTCAGAGCCCGTGAAGGCCCCGTCGGGCAAATACAAAGGCATTGAGATCCTTCAAAAAGAACAGAGTGATGGCCTGGAGATGCTGAAGTCCCTTCCCGAAGCCCAGCGCAAAAAGGCGGTCCTTGAATTCTCCAAAACCGGCAACAGCAATCTGACCGAAGCCTTCAAAGACAACGTGGTCATCGACTACGCCGGGTTGCGCACCAACGAACTCGCCGGCCCCGCCCGTCAGCGCCTGCGCGACCTGATCCACCTCTATGTCAGCAACATGGACGAAGGCCACGCCCGCGTGAAGATGGATGAGGTCGACCGCCATCTCGACAACACGTGGTTCACCTGGATCGGCGGCGCGCAGCCGGATAGCGTCTTCTATTACCGCGTGCAGAGCCCAGTGATCCTGATTGAATTCGATCACCAGCGCCCAGCAAATCTGAGAAAGCTAGCCGCAGACCCCATGAAACCGACTCGGCAGCACATTCATTGTGTCGTGCGCACGCCCAACGGAAACGACTACGGCAAAGATCTGCTTCGGCAGCACTACCTGGCGCATCCGCACAGCACCTAGCTGCTGAGAAACGCAGAGTGAGATCGTGCTTTGAAAGGGTGCGGCTTCGCCGCTATCTTCGGGCCTTCCCGCGGAATCCCAGAAGGCGCCATCGCGCAAGCTGTGGGCAGTCTCAAAGGATCCCGGATGGCTGCCGGGCAAGCCGGTGAGGCCGAAGGATATTATTTGCCTGGCTTCTCCGCATCACCGGTCGTGATTCTGCGATGTATTCCCAGTTCATGCGTTCCCAGTTCCCGGTCCCGCGACTCCCGCACGATCGCTCCCTATCGTAGAGACGTTGCTTGCAACGTCTCTGCCGACAGCGCCCAGACTCTATCCATTGCCGACGCTGCCCGCGGAGACGCAGCAAACTAGTTCTCTCCACTCACCGTTACGCCTGTCCCTCAGCCTTCTTCACAGCCAGCTCCGCGCCCTGAAAGCCGATCTTGCTGTGAGTTCCATCGCAGAAAGGTTTATTCACCGATCCGCCGCAGCGGCACAGCGAGAACGCTGTTTTACCCGTGAGATCGAACTGATTTCCATTGATATCCACCAGTTCGACAGCACCCTCCGGAGCCTCCACGCGAAAAGGCCCATTCGGACGGACCGTTATCTTGACTTGCGCCATGAAAAAATCCTCCAACCTTACGAGTTTCTAGTAAGCCTAAAGAAGATATCATGGAAGGCAGGAAAGGTGAGCAGAGAGTTAGACGGATCGCTGCAGATTACGCCGCTATGACTCGCGCCGAACGCAGGCTGCGATAGAGTTCCAAACACTGATCGATCATCCGCTTGGTGGTGAAGCGCTCGCGGGCGCGAGTGTAGGCTAACTCAGCATACGCACGCCGCATCGGACGATCGCCATTGAGCAGGCGGATATTTTCCGCAAGACTCGCGGCGTCGTTGGTACGGAAATAAAGAGCCGCGTCGCCCCAGATCTCACGGTAGCTCGGGATATCGTTAGCCACAATCGCGCAGCGGGAGAAGGCGGCCTCGAGCAAGGGCATGCCCAGCGGTTCATAACGCGAAGTTGCCGCGTAGATTGCCGCTCGGCTGTAGAGCGCGCGCAATTGTGCATCGGTCTGCGGCCCGCGAATCGCCACTGATGATTCCTCGATGGCGACTTTCACATCGGCTCGGATCGGAATCCGCGGCAGAGGCACCGTATGCTCCGCGCCCACGATGCAGACCGGCAGCGGGTGCTGCTGCTGCGTGAGTAGAAAAACCTGCTTGCTGGCGTCCACGAGCCGGCCTACCGCCAGCACGCAATCATCTTTGCTGACGTAGGGATTAAAGAAGATCGGATTGCGTCCCGGATAAATCACTTCGCTCCGTCGCGGCCGCGCGTAACAGGACGAGATGCAAGCGAGCATCCACGCCGACGGCGCCACCACCGCATCCGCGCTCATCAGTCCATTAAGCACGGTTCGCCGATACCAGTCGAACGCGCGTGCCGGACGCGGCGCGCGATCGTGCACGGCATGCGTCCATGTGACCAGGTCGCCGTGCGCCATCACCACGCGTGGGACATCTACGGGCAAGTTTCCGTAACAGAAATGATTCAAATGCAGGATGTCCGGCCGCAGTTCTTTGATCAGCGATACCAGGAATGCGGACGATTCAGGCAGATCCTCTTCGGCCTCCTGCATCCACTCCAGACGAAAAGCCGTGGGACGGTAATCGAGTCCGTGCAGGTGATCCATCCAGGATGTCTGATCGGGCAGAGGGATCTCGCCAAAGCTGACCAAGGTGACGCGCACGCCGCGCGTGACCAGTCCGGTCACCAGTTCGCGGGCATAGGTCCAGGAGCCAGACAACGAGTCTGCCGTCACCAGGATGTGCACAGAACCTCCGGAGCGAAACCCGTGAGAGAAGCGGGTTTCCGTCTGCAGTGCCTCCATTTTAGTGGCAATGCGCCGCACCCGGAAAGAAATTTTCGATCAAGACCGCGCGGTGGTGGCTTTCGTTGCGTTTTCGCCGGATATCGTCTCCTTTTGGGGCTGTTTTTTCATGGCTTGCTTGTCGGCTTCCTTTTGCAGGGCGTGGTTATAGGCCACGGTGAGGGCTGGGAGTTCTTTGCGGATCATGTCGTTGATTTTGGCGCGGACCTGGTCCGTACTAGTGGGTGTGGGCGGCTTTTTCTCAGGGGTCGGTGTTGGCCTGGCCGACTGGTCGCCAGGCTGTTCGACTTTTTCGGTGATGAGGCGGCCGTCGCGGCGGACCAGCCTGTATCCGGGATTCTGCTGAACCCAGTCCTTGAGTTTCTCTTCCTCCTCGTAGCGTTTGCGGCCGCGCTCGCGGGCTTCGATTTCTTTCTTGGCTTCCCAACGGGCGGCGAAGCGGGCTTTCTTGGCGGCTTCTTCGACTTTCTTGCGGATTTCTTGTTCAACCTCGTCGACTTCTTCTTCCTCCTCTTCTTCGAAATCTTCGTCGTCCCAGAGGTCGGTTTGATTGAGGATGCTTTCGGCCGCGTCGCGCGGGTCGAGGATGACCTCGTGAACCCACGGTTTGAAGTTGGTCTGACGCAGGTTGGTGCTGGCGGTTTGCAACGCATAAAGAAGGAGGCTGGCGGTCTTGTGCTCGATCTGGCCGGTGAGCAGCAGGCGCATGATTTGCATCAACGACATCTGGATGGAGTTGGCGTCTTCAAGCACGGGCAGGAAGAAGGTAGCCGTGCCGCGACGGCGGCGATCGACGTTCAGACGGATGCGCTCCTCCTGGTAGCGCTTGTGGAAGTAGCAGAAACGGTTGCGGCGCAGCGCGGGCGATCCGCACTGCGTGCCGCTGGTTTTTAAATGCTGACATCGATTTGGATAACTAGGCATGTATTAGGCCTCCTTGGATTCAGGTTTCACGGTTCAAAGTTTCAAAGTCTCTATGTTTCAAAGTTTCAAAGACCTTTGTTCGGGTCCCCCTTCCCTCCGGTTCTTTTCAATCATGGGGTTAGGGGAAAATCTCGGATTAATCTATGGGCTGCAATGAGTTAGGGGCTAAATCTTGAAAGTGAAAGAGTTGTCAGTTCTCAGTTCTCAGTTGTCATTCAAAAGCCCCATTCTAAACGTCGCAAAATACGCGACGTTTAGAATGGGCCACCCTCTCAGCGGAGGGCCGCGCCTTGCAACCCAGCTTGGAGCAGCCCTTTTCTTGCTTGCTATTTCTCAAAGATCTTTCTCGTTAATCGGTACCAGGTACTCGGTACTGGCCCAAATACGAAGCCCCCATCGGACTCTGGGTCCGTGGAGGCTCGCCACACTTGGTGGCCACTTTACGCTCTCAGAAAATGGGCGGGATGTCGGTGAGGGTGGTCACGGGACAGTGTGACGCGAAACTGTGGGGAGTTGGGGTACGCTCCGTCTGTCCCCACATTTCGTCCAGAGATGGGCTGGTGGCCCACTCAAACTTTTTGGCTGGAGTCGGGACGGAGAGGACTGGTAGAGCCAACGCCGGAATAACTCAGGTAAAAATCCTTCCAGTTACCCACACAAGGAACATCGCGTTGTGTGGGGCACCCTCTTCAAGGATGGGGCGGTGGCCCATTCAAGCCCGGGTTGGGCTTGAGTGGGCAACTTCGAGTGGCGCACTCAATTCCATTTTGAAACAGTGTGGCCCACTCAAGGCCTCTTTTGCCTTGAGTGGAGGTGTTCAGGCGGGTGGCCCAGGTTTTCGAATCCGCTGACACAACCACAAAGTGGGCACCCCGTCCTTCGCGCATTTTACGAAGGGCGGGTACGGGACTGCCGGCAGCTTCGGATTTTGCGCCGTAGGCTCACGCTACTCGATTCCGAAACGAAATTTCTCCCCATTGACAAAACCTTAACATCGGCAGCATCGTACCCGCCCTTGCAAAAAACGCAAGGACGGGGCACCCACAGTTTGAAAACCAGAAAGAAAAAACAAGTCTGAAAGGCCGCGCCACCCGGGGAATCTCGTCCGTAAGTATCTGACACTCGCTTGGGGCAACCGGGTCAGCGCCCGGGGCATAGGCCCTCGAGCCTTCCTTCAGAACTGGAACTTCAATGCCAACTGAATCAGGCGCGGCGACTGTGCCTCGAGAATCTGGTTGAACGTCGGTGAACTGATGTCGCTGTCGGGCAGGCGGAAGTTCGTGTGGTTCAGGAGATTAAAGAACTCCGCCCGGAACTGAAACTCTTTTCCTTCCGCCACTGAGATGTTCTTGAATGCGGAGAAATCCCAGTCGGCGTAACCGGGGCCCTGTGCGATGTTGCGCCCGGCGGTCCCGAATTGCTGCACCGGTGAGTTTGGGTCCTGGGTGATCTTTTGGAATGCATTCGCGTTCAGCCATGCGCCTGGGCTCTTCGGCCCTGAGTTGGGATTTTGCCCGGGAACCAGGTTCGGCCGGTTTGAGAAGAATCCGCTGATCTCTGGCGCGGACCCTTGCACCGAAAAGTCAGTCGAATCGAATACGGTAAATGGCGTGCCGCTCATCAGGGTAACGATTCCGTTGACCTGCCAGTTGCCGAGCGCCTGTTGATACCAGCTATGCGGCTGCCGCCACAACGGCAAGCTCCACTGGTAGCTGACTGCCAGACGGTGACGGGAATCGAAGAGCGAGCGGCCGCGTTCTGCGGCCAGATCAAACGGATTCTGTGCCAGGTCGTTCTCACCCGCGACCGGCTTGGACGCAGAACCGGTCATGTTGAACGAAGATGCATCATCAATGGACTTCGAATACGTATACGACGCAAGAAACGAGATGCCGTGACTGAAGCGCTTCCTCAGGCTGGCCTCGAGCGCGTTGTACGAAGAATTAGCGATGCCCTCGATCAGCCCGGTTGACGAGTAAGTGCACGGCGGGGAGGCAGGATCAAGCGTACATCCGGAATGAATCCGCCGGTCGTCGGCATTGCTGGAAGTGGAGATCGGGTTCCCGCTGGAGTCGACCCCGGGGATGTAGCTCGCCGGATTGCCTTCCACAAAACGGGGCAGCTTCGTGCCCTTGGTTCCCACGTAGCCAACTTCAAGCAGGAGATCAGTGCCGAAAGACCGTTGCACATTTAGATCCCAGTCCTGTGCGTAAGGCAGCGGGAGATTCGGAGCCAGTGTCAGGTTAGTCAGCGGCTTTGCAAATGTCCGGGCGGGCGGCGGATTGCCGAAGTAAGGATCGGGAAAATTGAGAAACGAACTGGGAGTAAGGCTGATCTGCTGGGTCTGCAAATACGGCGGAGCGCTGATCGGCGACTGCAGCGGCCCGCCCTGTCCCGTATAGTACGGCTCGTAAAAGATTCCATAGGCGGATGTTACCAACCAATTCGAACTCCCGGTCGGGTCCCACGCGATACCCACACGCGGTGCAAATCCCTTCTTGAAGGTCGGTATCAAACCCGCGGGCACGCCTGCATCCCCAGGATAGAGCAGATCCGGAGGCGCATTGGGCATCACTGTCGACTGTCGTCCCGGAATCCACAGTGTCTGCCGGTTATGGATCTCGGTGTAGGGGAATGGGAGTTCATAGCGCAGACCCACGTTCAACGTCAGTCGCGGCGTCACCTTATACGTGTCCTGGGCGTACCCGTTCAGAGAATTGCCCCGAATGCCGCGCGAAAAATCGCCCCGGCCCTGGAGAAAGAAGACCGGCTGTCCGAACAGGAAGCTGGCAAACGCGTCGGGTACCACGGGAAAAGGTGCGAAGACAAAGAAACCGTTGGTGGCAATGCCTTGCAGGACATTGAACTGCGAATGCTCGTAACCACCTCCGAACTTGACTTCATGGCGCCCGTGGACCCAGCTCAACGAGCCCGAATAGTCGAAAGCGTTCTCATAGGTGTTGCGGGGCCCGGTAATCGGATCTCCGATCGTGGTGTAGCCGTTGACCTGCATGAAGGGCGGCCCAATGGCGAGGTCCAGGCTCGGCTGGTAACCAAAACCCAGGCTGAGGGGCGTTGTGTGGTTGGTCCTCTCTCCGTAGAGAAATTTATTCCGCAAGTATGAGAAGCGGAACACGCCGATCATCGACGGAGAGAACGTATGTGTTTCCTGAGCGACGAAGTTCTGCGCCCGCTGCTCTTGCCCGACAGGAAATCCCGGCACGCTCGCACCTGAAGTCGCGATGGGATGCAGTTCGGTGCCATCACTGAAGGCATAGCGGAAGTTCAGGATGTCGGACCCGCCAAGGTGCTGATCCAGGCGCAACCCGAACTGATTTGAGTCCTGGTGCACGACTTGGGTCGCGGTGTAGACGTTGGTTCCGTTGTTGGGCGCCGGGAAATAGCCGAGAAGATTCTGTGTGATGGCAGGCACGGAAGACATGTCGAACTGATTGTTCGGATAAGGCTGGTTGAGAAAAACATTGAACAGTTGGTGTTTGGGATTGTTGCAAAAACCGCCTGAGAACCCTTCAGGGCACACCACCGAGAAATCTCCCTGCCGCTCGGCCAGAGAAGGCACAGTCGATGAATCCGTTTCGCCCTGCCGGTTGCGGAACCCCTCGTAGTATCCGAAGAAGAACGTTTTGTCTTTGATGACAGGGCCGCCAAAGGTTCCGCCAAACTGATTCTGCTTCAGCGGTTCGGTCCTGGTAGCGAAGTAGTTGGTCGCATCGAAAGCGTCATTTCGAAGGAACTCCCAGAG
>Ga0070732_10001105_pt1 | contig 15009 bp, 17 predicted proteins | sample Coa_R1_5_FD_66449 | JGI IMG/M metagenome (GOLD analysis project Ga0070732, IMG submission 66449) | Surface soil microbial communities from Centralia Pennsylvania, which are recovering from an underground coalmine fire - Coalmine... | ecosystem: Environmental > Terrestrial > Soil > Unclassified ...
GAAGGCGAGCAACGCGCGCCGCGCCAGCTCGTGCGCGCTCGGCGCTGTCCCGCTCACAGGCGGCGGCGCGCCCGCCGTGCAGGGGCGGGGAGGGCGTGCGTGTAGGTTGCCAGCAGCACTCTATCCTCCGGGCAGGCGGGCGCTAGAATGCCCGAAAACTGCGGGGACTGCTCGACATGGACTCACTGCTCGGCGGCTGGGAGAACTTCTACGTCATCGTCGGCACCACCGCCGGCGGACTGACCGGCCTCACCTTCGTGGTCATCGCGCTGATACGCGACGCCAGCAAGGTGACACCGACCGGTCTCGGCGCGTTCATTACGCCGACCATCGTGCACTTCGGCGGTGTGCTGGCGCTGGCCGCCTTCCTCAGCATGCCGCACCAGAACCCCCTGAGCCTCAGCATCGGCTTCGGGGTCGCAGGCGTCGCCGGTCTCATCTACTGCGGCTTCATCGCCGTCGGGATCCGCCGCCAGGCGGTCGCCTACACCCCGGTTCTCGAGGACTGGCTGTTCAACTGCATCGTGCCGGCCCTGGTGTATGCGCTGCTGCTCACGGCGGCCGTCACCATCGCGGTATGGCCGGCCGCGACTCTGTTCGCCGTTGCGTCGGCGGCGCTCGTTACGCTGTTTGTCGGCATCCACAACGCCTGGGACATCGCGGTCTTCATGGCGACCCGCACCCCGCCCGCCGCACCTCCCAAATGATCTGACTTAATGCCGGCCGGAAGCATATTCGCCGCGCCTTAACCCCGTCCGGGCTCCGCCCGCGCTTTAGCTCCTGGAGAACCTGCAACTCGAAGGAGCCGACGTGAAGCATCTCAGCTGGCTAGTAACGGCCGCCGCCCTGGCGGCGAGCAGCAGCGCCTCCGCGCTGGGCGGCCTGGCGGACGTGGCGATCGTGGACCGCGACAGCGGGGCAACGCTCAGCACCTACTACTACCGCGGCGAGTACTGGGTGGCCGGCAATCCCGGCGGCCGCTATGCCATCGAGGTCCGTAATCGCAGCGGCGGCCGGCTGCTGGCGGTGACGGCGGTCGACGGGGTCAATGTGCTGTCGGGCGCCACGGCGGGCTTCGACCAGGCCGGCTACGTGTTCGACCCCGGCGAGAGCTACCAGATCACCGGCTGGCGCAAGAGCAACAGTGAGGTGGCGGCGTTCACCTTCACTGACCTGCCCAACTCTTACGCGGCGCGCACCGGGCGCGCCGCCAACGTGGGCGTCATCGGCGTGGCGGTGTTCCGCGAACGGGTGCAGCGCTACATTCCGCCGCGCATCACCCAGGCGCCCGTGCCGGGTGCGGCCGAAACACGCGCCCAGGCCGGGGACTCGAACCAGGATGCGGCGATCGCGGGAGGGCGCGCCGCGCCGACTGCCGAAGCGGCTGCGAAGTCTGGCGAGGCGGCGCGGCGCGACTCCCTGGCCGCCGACTCCGCGCCGGCGCCCAGGCTCGGCACCGGACACGGTGAGCGGGAGTCATCCGTGGTGCAGGAGACCGAGTTTCAGCGTCAGCAGCCCGGGCCGAACGAGATCATCCGCATCCGTTACGACAGCATGGACAACCTCGTGGCGCTGGGCGTCGTGCGGCGCGTGCATCCGCTGCCGTACCGCCCCGAGGCCTTTCCCGGCTCGCCGCGGCAGTTCGTGCCCGATCCGCCGGCCGGCTGAGCACCCGGCGCGGGTGCCTGCTGCCATAATGCGCTGAATGACGGACGCGCCCGAGAGCGATGAGGATCTGCTCGGCCGCTACGCGCGCGGCGAGGCGCGAGCCTTCGAGCTGCTGTACCGCCGGCACGAGATGCGGGTGTGGCGCTATCTCGAGCGCAACGTGGGCAACCGCGCCACCGCCGACGAGCTGATGCAGGAGGTGTGGTTCGCCGTGGCCCGCGACGCGCGACGTTTCGAGCCCGGATCGTGCTTCACGGCCTGGCTGTTCGCGATCGCGCGCCACCGCATGATCGACGCTGTGCGTGCCGGGCGCCGCCAGGTGAGCCTGGAGGCGCTCGGGTACGACGCCCCGCCGGTCGCGGAGCAGCTGACGACCGAGCCGAGCATCGGCCCGCTCGCCGCGGTCATGGTGCGCGAACAGAGGGGGGCGCTCACCCGGGCGCTCGGCGAGCTGCCGGATGAGCAGCGCGATGCGCTGCTGCTGCAGCTGGAGGGCGAGTTGAGCGTTGAGGAGGTGGCGGCCATCACGCGCAGCAGCTTCGAGACCACCAAGAGCCGCCTGCGCTACGCGCGCACCAAGCTGCGCGAACTGCTCGGGGAGCACGCATGAATATCCTGCCCCCGGGCCAGGAGCCGCACGACGAGCTCGACGAGCTGTACCGGCGCGCCTCGGAGCGGGACCCGAGTCGCCCGAGCGAGGCCACGCGTCGCACGGTGCTGGCGCACGCCGAGCGCCTGGCCGCGGGCCGCCTCAGCCCTCCGGCGCGCAGTCCCCGGCGCGCCGGCTGGTGGCCGGTCGCTTTCGGCACGCTCGCCGCCGGAATCCTGGCAGCCCTCCTGGTGGTGCCGAGTCACTTCGAGCCTCCCGTGCCCCCGGCAGCCGAGCGCCCGCCGCTCGCCGCCCCCGCTGAGCTCGCGGCGACTGCCGCCCGCGCTCCGGCGACGGCGCCTGCCGAGCCTGCACCCGCCGAGACGATGGCCGCGGCGGGAGAAGTCGAGCGGCCCGCCGCAGGCCGTGCGTCCGTACCGCCGCGCACGCCGCCGGCGCTGGCACGCCGCGACGGTCAACGTTCCGACGCCCGCTCACGTCTGAGGCCGGAGGCGTCCGCGCCGGCGGCCGGGAAGCGCGCCGACTTGCTGACGGACACTGCACCGAAAGACGCCTACGTCTCCAATGAGCCCGTGATGACGGGTGGGCGGCTCGCCGGTGCCCAGATGGCCGCCGGCGCGGCCGCGCGCGAGAGCCAGCCGCAGACGGGCGACGCTCTGCAGCGCGCCGCTGCGGCGGGCGATTCAGCGGCGCTCGATGGGCTCCTGCAGACGAGCGACGTCAACGCACGTGACTCCGCTGGGCGCACGGCGCTGCTGGTCGCGGTACTGCGTGGACGGAGCGAGGCGGTGCTGACGTTGCTCGCGCATGGCGCCGATCCCAACGCCGCCGACGCTGCCGGCGTCACGCCGCTCGCGGCGGCGCTCGCGCGTGGCGATGCGGTGATGGTGGAGACTCTGCGGCGCCACGGCGCGCGCTAAAGCGCGCGCAGCCTGTACGGCAGCGCGTCCGGTGTTCAGTGGTGCTTGAAGTACTGCACGGCGCGCTCGTGCCGCTCCGCGGCGGCGCGCGTGTTGAACGTGCCCAGGTTGCGGCGCCGCTTGGTGCGCGGATCGAGCTTGCGTGAGTAGAGGCGGTAACGCCCCGACTTGAGCTTGCGGATCATGACGCTGCAATTATCTGCGCATCGTACCCGTGCGGGTGTCAGCACCGCGGTCGGTCCAGCTGTCAGAACCTTCCTAGCCAACGGCGGCGCTGACGCAGCGCGCGGCACTGTAGGTGCGCGCTCACAGCAGGATGCGCGGCGTTCCCCTTGTCAGCGGCGTCCGTCGAACGCAGGCTGACAGTCACAGACAGACACGATGAGCTCGCGGGTTTGCGGGCCGGGAGTGGACGATGATTGCCAAGACACTAACAGTTGCCGCGGCGGCATGCGCCCTCGCCGTCTTGAGCGGCTGCGTCGAAACGCGCAGCAGCCTGACCAGCGCCGCGGAGCGGCTGGAGCACAATGCCAACGCTATGGCGCGCGATGCGCGCGACCTGCCGTCGTCCGCCGACTACCCGGCCGGTTATTCGCGCGACGCCCGGCAGCTGGCTGATGATGCGCACGAGTTCCGCAATACCGCACTCGATCGCGGGGCCAGCGACCCGGACACCAAGGCGGCATTCAGGCGCGTGTCGCGCAGCTATCTGTTGGTGCGCGACGAGGTCGAGCACTCGGACAGCCACGACGTGCGCGCCGACCTCAAGCCGGTGACGGATGCCTACCTCGACGTCGAGCGTGAGATGGGCGGCTACCCCAGCCGGCGTGCCAGCGCGGACGACTGAGATGCGCTGCCGGCGGCGGGCCGGTGGCGTTGAGTCACCGGCGCCACGCCGCTCCGCCCGCGGCTTGCGCCCCCCGGCCGTCGGTGTATGGTTGGTGTGCGGCCGCCGCAGCGCGGCGTGGGGGCATAATGAACAAGAAATTCTTTCTCGCCTGGCTCGTCGTCTTCATCGCCTGGTTCCTCGGTAGCTTCGTGGTACACGGGGTGCTGCTGCGCCATGACTACATGCAGCTCACCACCCTGTTCCGCTCCGATGGGGATGCGAATCGCTACTTTCCGCTCATGATCCTGGCGCACGTCATCCTGTCCGGCGCCTTCGTCTGGATCTACGCGCGCGGTGTCGAGGCGAAGCCGTGGGTGGCGCAGGGAGTGCGCTTCGGTATCGCGGTGGCGTTGCTCACCACGATCCCGACGTACCTGATCTACTTCGTCGTGCAGCCAATGCCCGGTGAGGTGGTCGTCAAGCAGATCGTGTTCGACAGCATTCTCATGGTCATCCTCGGGGTGATCGCCGCCTTCATGTACCGCGAGCGGGTCGCGGCGGCCTGAGCGGACGGACGGGAGGTGGCGGATTGGAAGTGCGGCCGATCGGTTTCGTGGCCGGCAGCCGGCAGCCGGCCACGCACGACAGCTGGGGCGGCACCGAGGCGTGCATCGAGCTGACCGCCGGATATTCGGCCGAGGCACTGGCGGGACTGGCGGTGTTCTCGCACGTCGAGGTGCTGTTCGCCTTTCACCAGGTCGACCCGGCCCGGATCGAGACCGGCGCGCGCCATCCGCGCAACAACCCGGCCTGGCCGCGTGTCGGCATTTTTGCCCAGCGCGCCAAGAACCGGCCCAACCGACTCGACAGCACCATGTGCCGGCTGCTGCGCGTGGCGGGGGCGAAGCTGTGGGTCGCCGAGCTCGACGCCATCGACGGCACGCCGGTGCTCGATGTGAAGCCCGTCATGAGCGAGTTCCTGCCGCGCGGTCCGGTGCGCCAGCCCGCCTGGTCGCACGAGCTGATGCGCGCCTACTGGGACGGTCCCGCGGGGCACGCGACATGAGGGTGCCGGCGCTCGCACTGCTCGCGGTTCTGTGCGGCTGCGCGCACTCGCCCCTGCCGGTGCAGGACATGGGCAACGGTCAGCACAGCCTGACCGCGAGCTCCGAATCCGGCGGGGTAGAGGGCAGCCGCGAGTCGGCGGTCGAGCGCGCCAACGCCTTCTGCGACCGCAGCGGGCAGCAGCCGGTGATCGCCTCGTTCTACGACCACGGCCCCGTCGGTGCCCAGGGGCAGCACACGAGCACGATCATCTTCTCGTGCGCCGCGCCGCGCGTGCTGCACTTCTAGGGACGCCGCGCGCGACTACGGCGCAACCCCGAGGTGCCGCGGAGGCGACGCCCGCGACGCGCTTGCAACCGTTGGTCGGCATCTTCCGGGCGCGGGGTTGCGCTGCCCTATACTCACCCGGCCGGGTCGAACGAAGGGACAGGACGCAAGTCCGTTTCCGCACAACATCCCGTGGAACCTGTCAGGCCAGAATACGCGCGGCGGCCGCCGGCTGCGCGGTCACCGCCAGCATCGGCTGCCAGACTTTCCAGGTTGCGCCCGAGGACACCGCCGACGCCTGGCAGCAGGCCGACCGAGTCATGTACGAGGCCAAGCTCCTCGGCAGGAACCGCGCCGAGCATTCCGACCGGGATTCGCGCGCGGCCTGAGCCGCGGCGAGAGCTTTCAGTGCGCGGCGGGCCAGTCGCCGCGGCGACACACCAGGAACACCTCGTCGACGCCCGCGGTGGGCAGCAGTCCCGGGCTGAAGCGCAGCTCCTCCTGGAACCACAGCGCGACTCGCATGAACACCCGGTTGTACCACCACATGGCGCGTTCGCGATGGTGCACGAGCCACCACATGCCCGCATCGACCAGGCGCGAGGAGCGCGGCTGCATGCCGAACACGGCGCTGCGCTCCACCCGCAGATGGTGCCGCGCCAGCTTGGCGAGCAGTTCATCCGGCTCATAGCGGCGCCGGTGGCCGACGAAGTCATCGAACGGCGTCCACATCGACTGATGCAGGGGAGTCGACAGCAGCACAGTGGCGCCGCCGCGCGCCACGCGCGCCAGCTCCGCCAGCACCCCCTCGTCGTCGTCGACGTGCTCGACGATGTCGAGTGCGCACACGAGGTCGAAGCTGGCGGCCGGGAAGGGCAGGGACGACACCTGGCTCTGCACCACCTGGGCACCGCGCCCCTGCAGCTTCGCAAGCGCCGGGGCGCTGATGTCGAGGAACCGCGTGTCCGAGAGCGGCAGTCGCGGCCGCAGTCCGGGCGCGACCTCGAGCCGCTGCGGGCACGAGGGCAGGAGCGACTGCACCAGCGGCCAGGTATTGAAGCGCTGCGGCTCGACCAGGGTGGCGCCCGACCACAGCAGGTCGTAGAAGCGGCGGTTCTTCTCGAGGAGGTCCTCGTCGGCCGGTGCGGCCGGCGATGGCGCTGCGGACGTCATGGCCTGGGCACTATAGCCGTCGCGCGGCAGGGCGCGGAAGCCGCGCTACTTGCGATTTGCAGCGCCAGTTCGTAGAAACGTGTCTGAGGAGAGCACCGCCCCGCCCGGGCGAGGGGGACGCATGCCGCAGAACAGGTTCGAGAGCATTCTCGAGACGGTCGGTCGCACCCCGGTGGTGCGGATCGCGAAGCTCGCTCCGCCGCACGTGCGGCTGTACGTGAAGCTCGAGTCGTTCAACCCCATGGGCTCGGTCAAGGACCGACTCGCGCTCGGGGTGATCGAGGACGCCGAGCGCCGCGGCGCGCTGCGTCCCGGACAGACCGTGATCGAGGCTACCAGCGGTAATACCGGTATCGGGCTGGCGATGGTGTGCGCGCGCAAGGGCTATCCGCTGGTGGTGATCATGTCGGAGAACTTCAGCGTCGAGCGGCGCAAGCTGATGCGCTTCCTGGGCGCCAAGGTCGTGCTCACGCCGGCGGCCCTCAAGGGCTCAGGGATGCTCGCCAAGGCCACCGAGCTCGCCGCCGCGCACGGCTGGTACCTGTGCCGTCAGTTCGAGAACGAGGCCAACGCGGACATCCACTCGCGCACGACCGCACCGGAGATCCTGGCGGCCTTCGCAGGCGAGCGGCTCGACTACTTCGTGACCGGCTTCGGCACCGGCGGCACGCTCAAGGGAGTGGGGCGCGTGCTGCGCGAGCAGAGTCCGCACACCCGCATCGTCGTGTGTGAGCCGGACAACTCGCAGGTGCTCGGCAGCGGCATCCCCCAGCCGCGCGCCGCGGACGGGGCGCCGGCCGGCAGCCATCCGAGCTTCCGCCCGCACCTGATGCAGGGCTGGAGCCCGGACTTCATACCCAAACTCACCCAGGACGCCGTGGCGCTCGGATTCATCGACCGCATCGTGCCGGTGAACGGCACCCGCGCGCTCGCGTTGTCCCGGGAGCTCGCGCGCCAGGAGGGCATGCTGGTCGGAACCTCCGGCGGCGCGACGCTCGCGGGCGCCCTCACGGTGTGCGCGGAGGCGGCGCCGGGCAGCACCGTGCTGTGCATGCTGCCGGATACCGGCGAGCGCTATCTCAGCACGCCGCTGTTCGCCGAGATCCCTGCCGACATGGACGCCGACGAGCTCGCGATCTCGCGCTCGACTCCCAACTACCGCTTCGATGTGGCGAGCCCGCCGGCGCCGGCGCCCGCTGCCGCGGCGGCGGCACCCGCCGCATCTTCCGAGGCCGAGGCGTTCGTGACGCGCGTCATCGGCGACGCGGCGCAGCCGGTGGTGATGTTCGCGCTCGAGTGGTGCGAGTTCTGCTGGGCGGTGCGCAAGATGTTCGCCCGCAACGGCATCGCCTACCGCTCGGTGGATCTCGACTCGGTGGAATACCAGAAGGACGACCGCGGCGGCCAGATTCGCGCCGCGCTCAATGCGCGCACCGCCATGAACACCATCCCGCAGATCTTCGTGGGCGGGGAGTTCGTCGGCGGGTGCACGGACGTGTTCGATGCCTACAAGGCCGGGCGCCTGCAGGCGCTGCTGGAGAAGCACCATGCGTCCTACGACCGGACGCTGAGCGTTGACCCCTACTCGTTCCTGCCGGGCTGGCTGCATCCGCGCTGAGGCGGCGGTGCTGCATCGCAGCATGCGACGCGGAGACGACACCGCGCCGGGCAGGCGGCGCCGATACAATGAAGTGCGCCCGAACGGGTCGGCGCGTGATTTGCCGGGGAAGGCGACATGAGTATCGAGGTAACCCGCCTCGCACGGGCACTGGGCGCGGTCGTAAACGGGGTCGACCTGTCGCAGGAGCTGTCGCAGGCCGAAATCGCGCGGCTGTCGGAGCTGCTGGTCGAGCACCAGGTGCTGTTCTTCCGTGACCAGCCCGTCACGCCGCAGGCGCAGGCACGCTTCGCCGCGCGCTTCGGCACGCTGCACGTACATCCGATGACGCCGCCGAAGGCGATCATTTCCATGTGACGCCGCTTGAGGCTGCGGCGCAGCGCGAGGGGTGCAGGAGCGATCACGTCGGCCTCGCCGGGCGACGTGCGGCCGGCATCGGATTTGACACCACGCGCTAGCCTACCGGATGGGCGCGTGGCCGGCAGGCCCGGCGGCGCGGTTTCAGGCGGAGGTCGTGGCCGCTCCCAGTACCGAGTGGATCTGCGCCACCACGGCGGCGCCTTCCCCGACCGCGGAGGCGACCCGCTTGGTCGAGCCGGAGCGTACGTCACCGATCGCGAACACGCGCGGGAGGCTGGTCTGCAATGGCGCGCGCCGCGCCTGCGGGGACTCCTCGCGCGCGGCCGCCCCGGTGAGCACGTAGCCGCGGTCGTCGAGCGCCACACAGCCCTCCAGCCACTGCGTGTTGGGCTCGGCACCGATGAACATGAACACCTGGCGGGCCGGGAGGGCGGATGTCTCGCCGGTCACCCGGTTGCGCACCGTGGCGCTCTCCAGGCCTCCGCCCCGTGCACCCTGCAGCTCGGTCAGCTCCGAGTGCACGCGGATCTCGACGTTGTCGAGCATGCGGATGCGGTCGATGAGGTAGCGCGACATCGAGGCCTCCAGGCCCTCGCCGCGCACCAGCATGGTGAGGCGCTTGACCTGCGGGGCGAGGAATACGGCCGCCTGGCCGGCGGAATTGCCGGCGCCCACCAGCGCGATTTCCTCGCCGCCGCACAGCTTGGCTTCGACCGGCGAGGCCCAGTAGTGGACGCAGTCACCCTCGAACTGCGCGAGGTTGGTGATGACCGGGCGGCGGTAGCGCGCCCCCGAGGCCACCACCACCGTGCGCGCGTGCACCGCGCCCTGCTCGGACAGGGTTAGTTCGACCGCCTCGCCGGCCGGTCCGCCGTTGGCGGCGCAGCGCAGCCGCGTCGCCACCAGCGGGATGGCCACCTGCGCGCCGAATTTCTGCGCCTGGTTGAGGGCGCGCCCGGTGAGCGCCTGGCCGGAAATGCCGGTGGGAAAGCCGAGGTAATTCTCGATGCGCGCCGAGGCGCCGGCCTGGCCGCCGACGACCTCGCCGTCGAGCACCAGCACCGACAGTCCTTCCGAGGCTGCGTACACCGCCGTGGCGAGGCCCGCGGGGCCGGCGCCGATGACCGCTACATCGTAGAGCTCGTTTTCCTTGAGAGTCGGAGTGATGCCGAGCCACACGGCCGCCGCCTCGTTGCTCGGGTGCTTGAGCAGGCGGCCGCACGGGCAGATAAGCAGCGGCAGGTCCTCCGCGGGCAGCGCCAGATCGTTGATGAGCTGGCGCCCGCGCTCGCTGCCGCAGTCGATCACGAGGTGCGGGTAGGCGTTGCGCGTCAGGAAGGCCTGCAGGCGCAAGAGTCCCGCGGAGCCGGCGCGGCCGAGCAGCACCGGGCCGACACCCTGCTCGAGCAGCCCGACGCGCCTGAGTATGAAGGCGCGCATGATGAGCTCGCCGAGCTCGGCGGAGCCGACGATGAGGGCCCGCAGTCGCCCGGCATCGAGGGGCAGGGCGCGACAGCCTTCCGCGCCGGCGCGCGCGCCAGCGAGCGTCGGCCGGTCGGACAGCTGGTGCAGCTCGCCGGTGAATTGGCCGCTCTCCAGGCGGCGCAGCAGCGTCTCCTGGTCGAAACCGTCGCGGCCGAACACTTCCACGCTGCCCTCGAGCACGAACCACGCCGGCACCTCGCGGTCGCCGACGTTATAGAGCGTGGCCCCGGGGGCGAAGGAGCGCGCGCTCTCGTGGCCGAAGCGTTTGACCACCTCGAGCTGCAGCTCGCGCAGGCGCGGAAAGCGCTGCGCGCTGCGGTCAGCCGCCGGCACCATGGTCTCGATCTGTTCGGGAGTTCGCATCGCGGGTTCCTCGCCTGGGCTCGCGCAGTGTAAGGCCGTCACGCCGCCGTCTGCATCCGGTCACAAAACCGCAGTAATCCGCGCGCCTACTGTGCGCCGCGGAGGGCGCTCGCAGGCACGGCGAACGCCGCGCCGCACGGGTTGGCCACGACGGGGCAGGACGAATGACGCCCGATAACCCTTGTTCGATGTCGGCGCGCACCCTGGGCGGCGCCCAGCGCCTCGCGATCCGCCTCACCGAGGTCCTCTCCGGCCAGCGCGGGCTGCAGCGCAAGTACGACGCCTACCGCCGGCTCAATCACAGCAATGCCACGCTGTGGGACGACGCCGTCGAGGTGCTCGGCATCCGCGCCCAGCTCGATCCGGCCGCGCTCGGGCGTATCCCGCGGCAGGGTGCGCTCATGGTAGTCGCCAATCATCCCTTCGGGATCGTGGACGGGCTGCTGCTGTGCTGGCTGCTGAGCCAGGTGCGGCGCGACTTCAAGTTGATGCTGAACGGCGGCCGCTACGTGCCTGAGATGGGCGGCCATGCGATCGCGCTCGACTTCTCCGGCACCAAGCAGGCGCTGCAGACCAACGTGGCGGCGCGCGCCGAGGCGCGACGTACGCTCGAGCAGGGCGGGGCGGTCATCATCTTCCCGGCCGGAGGCATCTCCACCTCGGCAGACAAATGGGGACGCAAGCCCGCGATCGATGCACCGTGGCATCCGTTCGCTGGCCAGCTCGCGCAGCGTACGCAGTGTCCGGTACTGCCGGTGTGGATCGCCGGGCAGAACGGGCGACTGTTCCAGATCGTCAGCCACTTCAGTCTCGCGCTGCGCTGGGGCATGCTGATCGGGGAGAACATGCGCCGCGTGCGGCAGCCGATCCGCCTCGAGGTCGGCGAGCCGATCCCCCATGGCGAGCTCGCCCCCGAGGGCGACCGCACCGCCTTGTCACGGCAGCTGTGCTATCGCACCTACGCGCTCGGCGGCGTTGACGCGTCCGTCCCCGGGCTGATCGTCGGCTGGCCGAGCGTGCTGCAGCCGAAGTGCTCAGGCGGCTCCAAGTCCCAGCCGCTGACCGCAGTCGTACGCGAATGCGCATAAGGCCACGCGGCGCGCCCTGATCGCTGCGGGGCGGCGCGCATGATCCGTTGTGCGCGTGCGCCGCGGATGCTGAAGCGCCACGACATTCGCCCGTGCGGGACAATGCCGCCGCCCACCGCCGCGCCTGGCGCTGGCGCACAGCGCCCGCGACCCTCTACAGTGCGCACCAGAGCGGCGACGAGGGTCATCACAAGAATCCACTGCGAAGCCAAATTGACCTGCTGACTCGCCGTTCTGCAGGTGGGTCGTTCGCATTGCGAGCGGCCCGGACCACACCCCTGGAAGCGAGTACTAAAGATGAAGCGTTTGTTGCGCTGGCTCGGCATTGCCCTGCTGGCGGTCGTCGCACTTGCGGTCGTCGGACTCGGGATCGTCTACCTGCTGTCCGAGCGCATATTGACCCGCACCTATCCGCTGCCGGCGGTGGCGCTGTCGATCCCGACCGATCCCGCCGAGCTGCCCGAGGGCCGGCGCCTTGCCACCGTGCACAACTGCCTGAACGGCTGCCACGGCAAGGGCGGGGAGGGCGCAGTGATGTTCGATCAGCCGGTCATCGGCCGCATCGTCGCCCCGAACCTCACCGCCGCGGTACGGCGCTACAGCGATGCACAGCTGGTGACGATCATTCGCCATGGCCTGCGTCCCGACGGCCGGAGCGTCGTGGTGATGCCTGCGCAGGAGTTCGGGGTGCTGACCGATTCTGACCTCGGGCGCATCATCGCTTACCTCAAGAGTTTGCCGCCGGCGGAGGGTCCCACGCCGTCGATCTCGTTGGGTCCGGTGGGGCGTCTGGGCTTCGCGACCGGGCAGTTCAAGACCGCGGCCCAGCTGATCGCCAGCGGCGTTCCACCGCCGCCGGCGACCGGTGAGGAGGCCGAGCGGGGCCGCTACCTGGCACGCAGCACCTGCAGCGAGTGTCACGGTAGCAGTCTGCGGGGCGATTCCAACCCGGACTTCACCTCGCCGAATCTTCAGGTCGTGGCCGCCTACACGCCCGAGGCCTTCAGGCAACTGCTGCGCACCGGCGTGCCGCTCGGCGGACGCATCCTGCCCACCATGGGTACAGTGGCGCGCGAGAACCTCTCGCAGCTGACCGATGCCGAGATCGACGCGCTGTATGCCTATCTGCACGCGTTAGCAGGCAGCGGAACGGGTTGACGACGTACGGGCGCTACTTCTGACGACCAACACCGGGACGATCAGAGCGGCGGAGGATTGCGGGAGCGTGCCGAGTCTGCGACTACAGGAAGCCGTGGGTAATAGCGTAGGCAGCCACGGCTGCGGCCGAGCGCAGACCCAGTTTGCGCATGAGGTTGGTGCGGTGATTTTCGACGGTCTTGTGGCTCAACGAAAGCATACGTGCCATTTCCCGCGTACGGTAGCCGCGTGCAATGAGCGTGATGACCTCTTGCTCACGGTTGGTAAGAAGAGTACTCGGGCGGCCGCGGGTGCGGGTTGAGGGCTCAGCGTACGAGCTGACCATCTTTTCCATTGCCGCCGGACTGATGTAGCTCTTGCCGGCCACTATGCGCTGCAGTCCGCGGAACAAATCGTCGCGGCCGTCGCTCTTGAGCACATAGCCATCAGCGCCGGCACGCAACGCGGCCTCGAGAAACTGATCGTCGCGGCGGAATGTCAGTACCAGGATGCGTACTCCGGGCCAGCGGCGCTTCAGTTGGGCGATCGTCTCAGGGCCGGTCTTGAGGGCGATCGAAAAGTCCATCACGACTACGTGCGGTTGCCCGCTGCTGAGGGCCTGCAGTGCCTGGCGACGTCCGGATACGGCGGCGATTACCTGAAGGGTCGGGTTGCTTTCCAGCAAGGCAACCAACCCGTCGCGCATTACGCCCGGCTCCTCGATGACGAGGATCTGGGTCCGCGTGCGTGCCTCGGCGATGACCCCGGCAGGTTCATGCTTTGCCGATATCAGGGCCGGAGGTGCGTCTTCGGCAATGCAGGAGGGCTCGGGCATAAGGCCAAGGTTAGGTCCAGCGCGTGGGGATTGCTCTACAGGAAATCCCTACCCTCCGGATCCCGGGGCTGGCGTGGGCAATGCAACCGATGTGCAAGACCCGGGCGCACGACTATCGTCAGTCCGTGGTCGGAGTGCGCTAGAGCCTGAGGTTGCCACATGTGGTACAAGCTGCTGATCGCTTACCTGCTGGCATTTCCCGCCCTTATCACCGGCCTCTACCTGGGCGACCGAGCCTGGCGGAGCTCCTACGGGCGGCGTCTGCGCCGGTCCTTTCAGCCGCCGGCGTCGTCCAAGTACAGGTGTGGGGCATGACTGAATAGCCCGCCTGTAGCCCGGCGGCTACAGCTGCAAGGTCCGCTGCGACGCGCTACCTTGAGCAAGCCGCTTCGGGAGGGCGGAGTGAACCCCATGACTGCCGAGATAGCAGGGGTGGCTACGACGGCGCCGGCCGACAGTCCCGCGGTACGGGCGGCGATTGCGCGCGCCAAGCTCGCGTGGGAGTCCACCGTCGATGCGCTGCCCGACCTCATATGCCTGCTCGACGCCGCCGGGCGCATCGTGCGCATCAACCGCGTGGTCGAGCGCTGGGACCTGTGCCCGCTCGCGGACGCGCTCGCGCGCGACCTGCACGGCGTTCTGCACATCGGCTGCACCGCGCCGGGCTGCGAGCTGCTGACTGCGCTCAGCACCGCTTGGCAAAGCCTGGCCGACGGGCAGAGCCCGCAATTTGAGCTGCGCGATCCGCGTCTCGGTCGCGCCCTCCAGGTGATCATCCGCCGCATCGACGGCGGGGACTGGCTGGCTGTCGCCGTCGTCACCGACGTGACAGCGCTGTACCTCGCCCGCGAAGCGCTGAACGCCATGAACGCAGAGCTCGAGATGCGCGTGCGTCTGCGGACCGACGCGCTGGCAGCTGCCAACAGCGACCTGCAGAACGAGATCGTGCGACGCGAAGCGGCCGAGCAGGCACTGCGTCGCAGCCGCAATGAGCTGGCGGCTCTGTCGCACCAACTGATTACCGCGCAGGAAGCGGAGCGCACGCGCATTGCACGCGAACTGCACGACTCGGTCGGTCAGCAGCTGGGTGCGATCAAGTACAGCCTGGAACGCGTCGAGCTGTCGCAGCAGCATCCTGAAGAAGCATCGCCAATTCTGCAGCGCGGCATCGCGGCCTTGCAGGATGCCATGCAGGATCTGCGCGATATCGCCATGGATCTGCGACCCGCCGTGCTCGATGACCTCGGCGCGGCCTCCGCCGTGTCCTGGTTCTGCCGGCAGTTCGCGGTCAGCTATCCGACATTCCAGGTAAGCGAGCGGCTGTCGGCAGTGGATGCGGATATTCCGCAGCGCCTGGCGACCACGGTGTTCCGCAGCCTGCAGGAGCTGCTCAACAACGTGGCCAAGCATTCGCAAGCACGCGCGGTGGTGGTGACGCTCGCGCGGGTCCCGGAGGGGCTGATACTCGAAGTCGTCGACGACGGTGTCGGCATCGCCGCGGCGGGACTGACGGCTCCGGCAAAGTCCGGGCGCGGGATCCGCAATCTGCGCGAGCGCGCCGAGATGACGGGCGGTCAGCTGTCGCTGCTGC
>Ga0070732_10001106_pt1 | contig 15005 bp, 8 predicted proteins | sample Coa_R1_5_FD_66449 | JGI IMG/M metagenome (GOLD analysis project Ga0070732, IMG submission 66449) | Surface soil microbial communities from Centralia Pennsylvania, which are recovering from an underground coalmine fire - Coalmine... | ecosystem: Environmental > Terrestrial > Soil > Unclassified ...
TGCGAACTGCAACTGCTTGGGTTGGCCGAGCAACTCGCCGGACAACACTGGACCCCCGTGGACTTGACCAGTTCTGTGGTGTTGTAACTGGAACTGGTATTGCCCTTGTTGTTTACCTTCCAGCTGTAATCCGTCAGGCTGTTCTCCGCCAGGTTCGTGATTTTCGGTGTGAAGATATCGGGACTCACGATTTTTGGCGTAAAGATCTTGGGCGTAAATATTTTTGGCGTGAAGATCGTGTCCACGATGGTCGGATTCGCCACCTGGATCGAGTTGATCTTCGGAGTGAAAATCGACGTGATCTTGGGCGTGAAGATCGTTGGTGTCTCGATCGTTGGGGTGTTGTTGGCAACCGTTCCAATCTTCGGTGTGAAAATCGCTGGTTGGCTGATCTTGGGCGTGAATATGCCGCTCGTCGGATCGGGAGGCGCGTCCACCGACGGGTTATATTCTTCGCCCGCCGCGATGGGCAGATTCGCATAGGGCGCTTCCACGTCCGGATTATCGTTGTCAGTATTCAGGAAATCTGCTTCAGCCAGCGATGGGTTGGTGGTGTCGCCGTTCAACACCGCCAGCGCTTGCAGACCGGCGAAGCGGGGTGTGGAGGCGCACCCGTTCGAACCCGGAATGCAAGCTATCTGTGCCACCAGGACATTGATGCTCGCATTCGCTCCGGTCGAAGGTATATTGATCGCTTCGGACAGAGTCGTCTTCGGATTGATGGCGAGGTCGAGATAACAATTTGGGGTCCCCGGGAAACTTGCGGGCACAGCCGCTGTGTTGCACACTCCTGTCACACCTTGGGTGGTTGAGGTTTCCCCCAGAATGAGCCGGTAGTAGGCCGGAGATCCCGGAGGCGTCGTGCTCAGCGGCGCCAATGTGTTTTTCACCAGCAGCGAATAAGACCGCTGCGGCGGGGCATTTGTATTCGCCGGCTGCACTTTGGCGTTCTCGCGGAACCGTACGATCAGTCCGTTGCTGATGCGCGACGTATACACATTCTGATTGCGGTCGCCGCTATACGAGGAGGTTTCCGGCGTTCCATCTGCGTTGGTCACGTTCACCAGGTTGCATGCAGGCTGGATCGTCGAGCACGTCGGACATGCTAATCCGGTTCCAGAGTACGTGCTGATTTGCGAATTGCCTCCGTTCGGTGGCACATACTGCGTCCAGTCCTGGGAGCCGTTCACAGCCGGCGGAGGTACGACGTCGCGGTTATCTGTCCACGCCACGTGGAAATCCGGAGCATTCGTCGCGCCCGTTGTATCTGTCGCCAGCGTGTTAAACGCCCACGAATTCCCGCTAGGCATGATGCTTTGCGCGGCGATGTCGATATAGTCGCCGATAAACGGAGTAGTGCCCTGCACAAACATGGGCAAGTTCGGTGGATTGAAGAATCCCTGCTCGATCTGCCCGTTGGCATCGTCGACGTAGTACGGGTATTGCGAGATCTGGAACCCTTTAAAGGTCGTCGGACCCGCGGCTGGATTGATTACGGCCCCGTATACGTCAATGGTATGGCGCACGCCCGAATTCGGATCCGAAATCAGCGGGGTGAACACCGTTGCTGGATTGGAAATAGTGCTGCCCGGAATAGTCTGATCAGTGACGGTGACCTGCGAGAGGTCGCTGCACTGCGGACTCGCGCATTGCAGCACGCTCTGCATGTTGTCGCGCCTCGAATCGAACCACGCGAGCATGAGCTTGCCGTAAGCGAAGTTCAACGACGGGTTGAACTGGTGTCCATAGGTTGAAGCGGTCGGCGCCGTGCCGTCGGCTACATAGGGCGTGGTCCAGGTGCTCGAACCCTTCGGCAGGGTCGTGATCATGATGCGTGATCCGTAAGTTCCTGCCGATGGCCCGTTAAACCGCTGCGAATAGGCCAGCCACACTCGTCCCGTCCCATCGACGGCCAGGCTTGGGACATCCAGCGAACGAAACGTCGTCCCAGTCGCTTGCGGCTGGTCGAACACCGATCCGGGAGGATACGGATTCTTTGTCGTGGGCGCTACGAACGTGTAGGCGGGAGGCGGTGCGCTGAAGGACCAGCCTCCATTGGTCGATACGGCGTACTGAATGGCATCCGGCTGATTCTGATTTCCGGGCACGCCAATCTGCCGCCAGGCAACGATCACATTTCCTGTCGTAGGATCGATCGCAGCTACAGTCCCTTGTGCCAGTTTCTGGGCCTGGCTCAGGATCTGCGGTTGATTCCAGGTTGCGCCGCAGTTTGTCGAACTCACCACCTTAATCTTCGAAGCAGGATTGTTTTGCGACCCATTAAATTGCGTATACACCACGTAGACGTAGCCGCTGCTGAAGGTTTGGCCGTTGATCTTGCACGTCGCCGTCCGACCCGGCCTTGGGATGTCGACCGCGATCCATGGCTTATCAAGAAACTGGCCTGAGGTCCCGGTGTCGACCAAATTCACGCCGATGTACTGGAATGGGTTCCCGTGGGTCGTACCGTTTGCGTTGGATTGTAGATACGCGCTATCGCCGTTTCCTTTGTTGTTCAGGTCCTGAAGGGTGGCAACGAAAACTCCGCTGGGCGATCCCGTCCCGCGGTTAAACACGAGCCCGCTGTAATAGAACAGTCCATTTGTTCCTGCCCGCACGGTGGGATCGGTCGCAACCGTGAACGCGTGCAGGGGAGATGCCTTGCCCACGGTCGAGGTGTCCTGTGGATATCCCGGAAGCAGGGTGCTCTTCCATGTGTCGCCGCCATCCAACGAACTGTAGACGCCAAGCCAGGCGTCGCCCAAAATATTCGGGGCGTTCGGATTCGGAATGTCTACCGTCCGGTAGTCGTTGGCGCCTCCCAGCATGTGTTCCGGGTTGCGGCTCGATACCGCGATCGAAGGCTCATTCTGCCGCTGCAGGTAAGGATCGCCCGCTGGCCAGTTCGTTCCTGAAACCATGTTGATGTTTTGGCTCGCGACCTGGGCGATCCCTGCCGCGCACAACGACACCACAACGACCCACACCGATAGACAGCGGACGACCATCGTGCATCCCTCCGGGACCTGCCCGAGAAACCACACACTTCGACAACTCAATTTTGGGTGAACAACACAACTGGGGAAGAGCGGCCCCCGCAGCTCTTGAAGGCTAGTAAATCTCGACTGGAACGGCCACCGCCGGAGTTTCCCCCAACCGTCCGGCAACGAATCCTTTGCTCCGACCGCGATCGCCCCTCTACGTGGGCTTATCGCGCGCCGAAGGCCCATCGATCTTCTGATGCGCTCTTCCACTTGTCAACCCTGCACAGCAACCAGGAGGAAATAATCCTCGAAAAGGCGGGATGCGGCAAATGCAATGTTGTGCAATTTTGATTGGCTGAAAGATCCATCTCACGGCAAGTCATCTTCGTCTGGCCATTCCCTTCCGCCGCACGATTTCACAGCCAACTCTAGTGCTTTTCGTGCCTTCTCGGCCGTCGCGGGAACCGAGAAGAATAGGCTAAGGTCGCGCCTGGTTTGCTTGACTCCCTCGTGATCTTTTGTTGTCCCGTTTGCTTCTGACCTGCGAATTACCTGCATTGTTTTCCCCGGCTCTGAGCGGCTGCTGACCTTCAGCACTCCTGCGCCCCCAGCTTCGCATTGCCCGAATTTCTGCGTTTCCACCCGCACAGGTGTCGTCAATTCTGACAAATCCGCATACACAATAAACTCGATCTCCTGCCGCCCACTCGCCGACGCCTTCGGGTCGTCCGCAGATCGATGATTCATCGATGACTTTTCTTCCTCGTCCGCAGGGCTATCGATTGCTCGGGCGCCAGCGGGGCGAGTCAGTTTTCGCGCCTTCACCACCAGCTTGCAGCCGTCTGTCTTGATAACTTCCGCTGTCTCCTCAATTTCGATGTCTTTCCCTTGAACCCGGCACCGATTTCTCACGATAGCGTTTCCGTTTACGGCCCGCTGAAACTTTCTGGTCGACGCCAGAATATCTTTAGAATTTCCAGGACGATTCTGCAGCTCCGCCGGCTCTTGTGTCATCGGAAACGACGAGATGTCGTGAGAACCCAGCAAGAGAAGGCCCGCGATCCAAAAGACCTGCCGCATAATTTGCTTCGCCTCTAAGCAACCGATTTCTTGTCATGAAACACTAACCACGACTACGCAGAGCCTTTGGTGCCAACGGCTACGTCGTACCTATCCTTAAGCTTAGTCCTGCGCATCCGCAGGCAGTTTCTGCAACCGCAATGAGCAAAGGTACCAGAAGGGCATGTCTGGAGATTTCCATTGCGGCGCTCCTTAAGCGATGTCTCTCCAAGACAAGTCGGCGATCAGGCACCGAGAGTACACTTCCCTGAAAGTGCGCGGATCTCAAATGCGCGGCAGACGCCCGGAGTCACGCCTGGCGAATGCGTGCGGGAGGAGCCCATGCGAGGCATAAAGGGGTGTGCTCTTGTTGTAACGATGTGGCTGGCCGTGGCCGGCATAGCGGCGGGACAGGGATCATCCTCGTCGCTGCAAGGGACGGTTACGGACCCAAGCGGAAGTGCCATTGCGGGCGCAAAGATCGTGCTCGCCAACGATGAATCCAGGATCGAGCGTTCGACCGAGACTGATGCACGTGGAGAGTATCGGCTGCTGGCCCTGCCGCCCGGCACTTACAGACTCGCGGTGAACTCCAAGGGTTTCTCGCAGTACGTACAGACCGGATTGCAGTTGCTGGTCAACACTCCGGCGACTGTGAATGTCCAGTTGAAAGTCGGATCCACTACCGAGAACATTACTGTCACCAGCGAAGCCCCGGCGCTCAACGCTGTAGATGCGTCCCTGGGAAACTCCTTCGGCGAAACTCAGGTGATGGAGATTCCGATTGAAGCCCGCAACGTGCCCGAACTTCTGAGTCTTCAAGCGGGCGTGACGTACACAGGGCACCGCTTGGACCTGCAGGATCCCTCCTACAAGGATCAGGACACGCGCAGCGGTGCGGTTAACGGCGCGCGCAGCGACCAGAGCAATATCACGCTGGACGGCGTCGACGTGAACGACCAAGCGAACGGCTACGCGTTTACTTCGGTGCTTCCGACCACGGTGGATTCAGTGCAGGAATTTCGCGTGACCACATCCAACTACAATGCTGATCAAGGCACAGGCTCGGGAGCGCAAGTTGCCTTGGTCACCAAGAGCGGAACAAATCAATTTCATGGATCGCTCTACGAATATCTACGGAACACCGTAACCAGCGCCAACGATTACTTCGTCAGCGCCTCCGAAAGCCGGCTTGGACAAGCCAACAAGCCAGACAAACTGAACTACAACATTTTTGGTGCATCGGTCGGTGGGCCGATCTGGAAGGACCGGTTGTTCTTCTTTGCGAACTATGAGGGAACCAGGCAGCGCCAGGAAGTCAGCACGGTCCGCGCGATTCCGACAAGCAGTTCGACCGCGGGAGCGCAAACCATGTGCAACGGATATATCAGCTATGCGGACGTCAACGGCGGCGCTACGGTCATTCCGCCAACGGGGCCGCAGAGCCTGCAGACTCTCGACCCGCTAGGACTGGGCGTGAACGCGGCCGTTCTTGATCTGACGAACCATAGGAGCGGATATTTCGACAAGACCTTCTGTACCGGACAGTTTCTGACCAACGATCCGTCTGTCGGGGACGGGCTTAATTACTCGGGGTTCAGGTTCCGGGCGCCCACCAAACTGGACAACAATGCGTTCATCGCCCGAATCGACTATCACGTAACCGCGAACGGCAAGCACACTCTTTTCTGGAGAGGATCGCTGCAGAATCTGTTCAACCCCGGCGCTCCGTTTCTGCCGGGGTCTGCGCCAGAAATAACGGTCGCTGATCATAGCAAGGGATTTGCAGTTGGTTACACGGCGTTGCTAAGCACGAATGCGGTGAATACTCTCCACTGGGGATTCACTCGTCAGAGCACTGCGTTCATCGGAAACACGCAGCAGGAATGGAATTCGTTTTACGGTTTGGACCAGGGGTTCAATTACAGCCACAACGCTCAAACCCCAGTACACAACTTTCTCGACGATTTTTCCTGGACTCACGGGCGTCACACTCTTCAGTTCGGAGTTAACGCCGGATTCGCTCGAGCTCCCCGCCTCAGCGACCAACACTCTTTCCCGCTGGGAAAGGGCGCGACGAACTGGATGTCGCCGACCGGTTTTGCCAACACGGGTGGTTATCTTGATCCGGCAAATCAGGGATTTGCAGAGCCTGCGTCGGCCTTCGCGTACGACTATCCAACGCTGGCCCTATTGGGAATGGTGTCGGATATTGTTGGGAACTACAACTATGACAAGCAGGGAGTGGTGCAGAGTCCGGGCCTGCCTGTGAAGCGCAAATACGGACTGAACTGGTACGAACTTTACGCTCAGGATTCATGGCGTGTGAGGCCAAATCTAACGCTAACGTATGGGCTTCGCTGGTCCATGTTCCCGCCGCCGTGGGAAGTGAACGGCTATGAAGCCGTACCCACGGTCAATCTGGGGAATCAATTTGATCAGATTGTGAAAAACATGAAGCAGGGCCTGGGCTATGACTCGGTCCCCCTGGTCTCTTTCATGCTGGGAGGCAGAGCGAACAACACAGCCGGACTATACAACTTCGAGAAGAACGATTTCTCGCCGCGTATTTCCTTTGCCTACACACCTCGTCCGCGGAGCGAGTGGCTGAGAAAACTGGTTGGAGAAGCAGACAAGACCGTTCTGCGCGGCGGATTCAGCAAGGTCTTCGACCGCCCAGGAATGCAGCTTCTGAATACGTTTGACGCCAATCCCCCTGGAGGATTGGGAGCCACGATCCAGAATCCCTGCTGTGTTTTCGGCTATGACGATGCAGCGCACGTGCCTCGCATCACCGACATTAATACTGTCCCGACTTACGGGTGCGATCCTTCTAATCCATCGAGTTGCGGCAGTCCGGCCAACCAGCAGTTCTTTCTGGCGGCGCCGCCCGCGATGAATCCGCCAGCAACCAATCAAGCGATTACATGGGGTGTCGACCAGGGGCTCAAGACACCTTACTCGTACGCTTTTGATTTCTCGATTGGGCGAGAGTTGCCAAACCATCTTTCTTTGCAGGTTGCTTACGTGGGACGGTTGGGGCGCAACCTGCTCACCCAGCGCGACCTGCGGCAACCGCTCGACATTGTCGACCCTAAGACCGGGATCGACTACTACTCGGCGGCTACAGACCTCGCCAAGATCGCGTTTAAAAATCAGTTCTCGGACTATGCGTCGTACGCCAATTTTGTGAACTCACTGAGTGACTCCTCGGTGCCAACAGCTGCTTATTGGCACGATATGCTGCCACCACTCCAGACCGGAACTGGAGCTACCAACTTCAGCAGCTACGGCCTGTCTGGCGGGTACGTCGCGGCCACGCCCGGCGACGCTGGACTCATTCAGGCAATCTACGATCTCTACTACGATCCGTTCCTCTCCTATGCGGGGAACGAAGTGGTCGGGATCGGAAATGTCGACCTCTACGGCGGCTTAGAAGACAACGCCGGAAACTTCTACTATCCCTGCCCTACCCCGGGCTGCAAAAATCTCACCGGTGGTGTCCCGGGAAATTATCTGAACAATCAGGCCACAAGCATGTTCGCCTGGAGTTCGGTCGGACGCTCGAGCTACAACGCGCTGCAGGCTAATTTGCGCAAGCAGTTCAGCAGCGGGATGCAGTTCGATCTCAACTACACTTATTCCAAATCGATCGATATCAGTTCGGCCGCGACTCGACTGGGTTGGAGTTCGAGTACAAACGTCGGCGCACCCGGAACACGCCTGGTGAATGCCTTTGACCCGAATGGGCGCCGCTCGGTGTCGGATTTCGACACGACTCATCAGTTCAACGCCAACTGGATCGCGAACCTGCCATTCGGAAAGAGTAAACGTTTCGCGGGCAACGCCCAAGGAGCAGCCGAGGCCATCATTGGAGGATGGCAGCTGTCCGGCGTGGTTCGCTGGACGAGTGGATTCCCATTCAGTGTGGACAACGGTAATTTCTGGCCGACAAACTGGGATGAACAAGGCATCGCGCAGATGATTGCGAAACCCCGAACGGGACACTTTCGGCAAGCCAGCGGGACCATCAGCGTGTTCGCCGATGCGTCAACCGCTATCACCAATTTTCAACATCCATATCCTGGCCAGTCGGGCTCGCGCAATGCGGTGCGCGGTGATGGATATGCAGGCTGGGACATGGCGCTCAACAAAAGTTGGAAGATGCCATGGGAGAATCACAGCCTCCAATTCCGTTGGGAAGTCTTCAACATCCCGAATCTTCACCGGTTCAATGTGCTGTCAGGTGTGGGGAATGCAGCTTGCGCGTGTATCGCATCGCTGCAACAAGTGCCGGAGCGATTCGGAGCTTATACCGGGCTATTGACGGATCCCCGAGTGATGCAGTTCGCCCTGCGATATGAATTCTAGCGCGAAACAACTGGAACGGAGGCCCAACGATCGCTTTCAGTCCCGGATGACTTTCGAGGCTGACAATCTATGACGAACCTCGCACGCAAGCTGCGCCTGGTGGACTATTTCGCCCTCGGCTTTGGCGTAATGGTTGGCACGGCGTGGCTGGTGGTGATGGACGACATCCTCAACCGCGGCGGTCCGCTGGGTGCAGCTTTGGGATTCACCGCTGGCGCTCTCATCCTGCTGCCGATTGGATGTGTGTATGGGCAACTGGTAAGAGAGATTCCAGATGCCGCCGGCGAGGCGGCTTACGTGGCCAAGTTCTTTCCGCCGGCTGTGAGCTTCGCCACGGGATGGATGATGTTCCTCAGCTATTTTCTGACCTGTCCGTTTGAGGCACTCGCGGCGGGAAGAATCAGCGGGTACCTGTTTCCATCATTGAATACGATTGAGTTGTACCGTTTGGGCGGATATCCTGTCTACCTGCCTCATGTGCTGCTTGGACTGACCCTCACTGCATTTCTTACGTGGCTGAACTATCGTGGAATTCAAGCCAGCGCGCGATTGAGCAAAGCGACGACGTTTACCTTTTTGACCCTCGTGGTGATTTTCGCGTTAGCGGGCGCCAGTCATGGCTCGACTTCGAATCTGCACCCGCTGTTCAGTCACGCGCCGCTGCTTTCGATTCTCCTAGTATGGCAAGTGGTTCCTTGGCTGGTGTCAGGATTTGAATCCGTGGGAAAAGTCGCAGAGGAGGCGAGTCCGGAATTTGCGCAACGAAATTTTTCGGTGGCCATTCTTCTGACAATCTTCTCCGGGCTGATTTTCTTTCTGATTGTAATCGCAGCCGTTTCCTACGTGGCTCCCTGGCAAAGCTTGCAGAGCAACCGGCAGTTTCCTACAGCGGTTGCTTTTGAGCAGGCTTTGCACGCGCATTGGATCGTGGCTCTCATTATGGGCTCGGCGATGGTGGCCCTGGTGCAGGCGTTTAATGCGAACGTGGTCGCATCGTCGCGGCTGCTGTTCGCGATGTCGCGGAGAAATCTGCTGAACCCGGCGATGAGCCGCGTCCACCCCAAAAACCAGACGCCTTCAAGTGCCGTGATTGCAGTCGGAATCGCGACTGCTGCGACCATCTTCCTCGGGGAAGCCTTGCTGGTACCCATCCTCGAAGTTGGCGCAGTCAGTGTCGGCGTTGCGTGGATGGCCGCTTGTGCCTCGTACTACAAGATGAAGCCGGGTGGCCTGCGCCGCGCTGCGGCGTTATGGGGCCTGCTGGTGACGACCGTCATGATCCTGGTCAAGATTGTCCCTTGGATACCCGGTCACTTCACGTGGCACGAATGGCTGGCTCTCGCCATTTGGGGATTGCTCGGCGCCGGCATTCGAGCCACGCGCCGCAGAGATGTGGCGCCAAGAGCCGAACTTGAAACCAGCCCCGTCGCTCCCTTGGCATGATCGACTATTCAAAATACAGTTTCTGGCTTGAAACTTGTGGGGAAGATTTGACCCCGCGCCCTTTCTTGGAGAAGTCGACCGACGTGGATGTCGCCATTCTCGGCGGCGGATACACCGGGCTCTGGACTGCCTACTACCTGCTTCGCGCGAATCCCAGGAAAAAGGTTGCGGTCATCGAAAAAGAGATCGTCGGATACGGCGCTTCCGGCCGAAATGGCGGCTGGTGTTCCTCGAAGTTTCCGGTCACGCCAGCCATGTTGGAGCATCGCTACGGGCGCGATGCGGCCCGCTCGCTCATGCTTGCCATGAGCGGAGCGGTCAACGAAGTCCGCCGGGTCTGTGAAGAAGAGCAGATCGACGCGCATTTCCATAAAGGCGGAGTTTTGACTTTGGCCCGCGGCGAACACCGCCTGCCCATGCTGCGCTCGACGTTTACTGCATACGAACGGCTGGGGCTTCGAAGTTGGGTCCAGCTGCTAAATGCCGAGGAAGCGACCGGGCGCATACGGGTCACGAATGTCCAAGGTGGGCTGCTTGCTTCAGAGAATGCGAGCTTGCATCCAGCCCGGCTGGTTCGAGGGTTGGCTCGCGCGATCGAGAGGCGAGGAGGCGTGATTTACGAACGCACCGAGGTGCTGAATTTTGAAGGGGGACCAACTCCCCGACTTGTCACTCCCGCGGGTGAAGTGCGCGCCAAAACGGCGATTGTACTGGCAGGAGAGTCATACCTCACGCGTTTCTCAAATCTTCATCGCGCGGTTCTGCCGGTGTACTCCCTTATCAGCCTGACGGAACCGCTGACGGAGACCCAATGGAATCAGATCGGCTGGGAGAATCGAGAGAGTCTCGCCTCGTGCAATTACACGGTCGACTATCTGACCCGGACTGCGGACGGAAGAATTCTTTTTGGCAGTCGGGGCGCTCCGTATCGGCTTGGGTCGAAAATTTCGGATGAGCAGGATCGCCATGCCGAAACTCACGAGCGCATCCAGAAACTGACATTGGAATGGTTCCCCATGCTGCGGGGGGTTCGGTTTACTCACGCATGGGGCGGACCGGTGGGAATGCCGCGTGACTGGATGCCGATGACCGAGTTTAATTCTTCGTTAAAGATCGCAACGGCTCGCGGCTACACGGGCCAGGGCGTGTCCACTGCCAATCTCACGGGAAGAATCCTGGCCGAACTGATTTCGGGCGAGAGCACTGAGCTGAGTCAATTGCCGATTGCGCACAGGTGTTCACCGCCTTGGGAGCGCGAACCTCTACGCTGGCTCGCAGTTCGTTATATGCAGAACGCATTCCTGCGCATGGATGAGGCCGGTAAGCAGGGGAGAAGCAAGCCCATAGATGCGTTCGTGGCAGAGTTCCTGGGCAAACACTGAAAATGCGCCCAGTTTAATTCAGCGTGGCCTCACTCGAATGGAGAGTCTTCACGCGCAAGAATTGATTTCCGTCTCGCCCACTGCCGTGCTCTCCTGTTGCACTGTGCGCTCGAAACGTGCGTGCCGAAATTCCGAATTGCTTTCGGAACGAGTGACTGAAATGAGAGGCATCAGAGAATCCTCGAGCAAACGCGACCTCAGTAATCGACCTGTCCAGCAGCCGGGCATCGGCGAGATCCTTGCGGCATTGATCGAGACGCAATACCCGGATGTAGTCTCCCACGGTGCAGCCGGTTACGGAAAAGACTCGATGCAAGTGGCGAACCGAAATGCCCATCGCCTCCGCGATCACAGACGGGCTGAGCGTCTGTTCCCCAAGGTGAGCTTCGATGAATCGCAGAATCCGCGCTTTGAGTTCGGGCACGACTGCCGTTTGGGCTACATCTCCCCGGATGCAAGCCGTGAGCACCTCGAAATAGTGATCGAGCGCTCCGGCGAGTTCTTCTCCTGTCATCCAGGACGCTTCGTCATAGAGATTCTGCGAAAGCCGAGACAAGACGGCTCCCGGGGCGGTTGCTCCCGCGATCTTCTGGGCGGTCGGAATCTCATGCATACACAGCCGGTCCTGCATGACCCAGCGCGGCACTCGAAGGTAAAGACGAACACAATCGGTGTTGCAACTGGAGGACCAGGGAACGGCTGTATCGATAATCGTGCTATCCCCAGGCTTGAGCAGTATCTCTTCACCTCGCTGCAGATACTGACGGGCCCCGGCGATCTGCGTTATGACCAGGCAGGAACGGCTAGGCGCACAAGCGCTGTCAAATGGCCATTTCCAGAAGGACAAAGCGCTGGAAGAGAATCGGGTTAAGGCGACGCCGGCAACGTTGCGGACTTCTATTGATCCGTGAAAGGACACCTTTGGAAGTCGAATCCGACAATCGCCGCAGATTTGCTGCGCATTCCATTGCCACGCATCGATTCGGTCTGATGCCGGTAGTAGATCTGTCGAGAACAGCTGTGACATGCTGTATCTTCCCTGGGACCGTTATGTCACTACGCCGTGCATTGTTCTGGCGCAATTCGGTGGGTCAGATTGGCTGTTGTGCACCCCGAAAGCTAGCCGCCGCGGCGGAAAGTAGCACATAAAGCACCAAGCGTTCAAGCTCATTTTCTGGCTCATTTTCTGGATCAGTCGAACCTGTTATCTCCCCCGAAGGGACTTCTTACCCCCAATGTTCCTGGCGCTAATTTCTTGGCAAGGAGATGCAAAGAGAGGAAATGCCTTGCTTCGTGGAGGTCGGAGCTAGAGGGGAGGGTCCTATGACGGCATCACAAGCACAAACTTAATGCGGTGATCAAATTTAGATTTTATGCGGGAGAAAATTTTGGAGGCGCGGGTCGGAATCGAACCGACGCATAAAGGTTTTGCAGACCTCTCCCTTACCACTTGGGTACCGCGCCCCTGCCCTTGCGAACAGCGTTCCGAAACCGAGCTGGTGCGTCTTCGGAGCACGAGCCAGTTGGAAACAAAGAAATCTGGAGCGGGAGACGGGATTTGAACCCGCGACTTCGACCTTGGCAAGGTCGCACTCTACCACTGAGTTACTCCCGCTCAGCTCTACCATTGTAAAACGGGGGTGGGGTTCGCGCAATTGGCCCGTCATTACGTAAGTTGCAACTGCTTGCATTGCGCGATTTTGCCGCTATCGGCACGTCAGGGCTAGGAGCTAGCCACGTCTGGTCGGCTCATCCGGCGCAGCGTGAATACCATTGCCGCAAACAGTATCGCGGGAAGCCAAATCCACACAAATTCGCTTTGAATGATGGCGAACCCTCGTGGCGTGAAAAAACGCGTGACAGCGATTGGCGAAACGCGAACAGGTCTCCAGGGCATGAAATAGCGGTTGTTGTTGAAGGGGGAGAAAAACGCGACTCCCAGCCCACCATTCGTTATGGAGTCGAGCAGGCCGTGGCTGGCTGTGGCCAGAAATAGATACCCGAACAGGGCAAATCGTCCGATCCCTGATGTTCCGCGCCAGGACCTGACGACGGTGATTGCGCTGGCCAGCAGAACGGCGAAGAGCAGCGAGTGCGTGAAGCCACGATGTCCCCAGAAGTCACCGTAGTGAATACCGAAATACAAGCCGATCACATCGAGATCAGGTATCACCGAACACGCCACTCCAGCCACCCAGACGCCTTTGCGGATTTGGGGTTGGTAGAAGCACGATCCGATGCCGAGGGCAGCGACCGCGTGCGAGAAGGGGGATGCCATTGGTCTCCCCAGAAACTCCTGCTTTTTAAGCGGCTGGAACTCCGATGAGTTGGTATCCCAGGGTGGCGGCTTTCCACTTGAGCTGCTTGATCTGTAACTGCCGGTGCTGCGCCTGGTAGGTCGCCGCTCCTTTGTCGACGTACTTCATCCCGTAGCGGAGCATGCGGTAGACCAAGCGGGCCAGCTTGGCCGCCATGGCCTTGATGGCAACAGGAGCCCCTAACCTGGTTCGGAATCGACGGAACTGCGCTCCCCAATAGGTATCGCTTAGCCGCAAGCTGCTGGCCGCCATCTTTAAAGCGATGGTCACCCTGTTGTTGGTGGGCAGTCGCCCTTTGCCAATGATCCGGTTCCCGCTGATCCGATTGTCCGGACACAGCCGCAACCAGGAAACGAAATGGTCGTCGGTCTCCCATTTGCTCATATCCCATCCTACTTCGCTAAGGATCGTGGTCGCGGTCATGACATCGATGCTGTCGATCCGGGTTAGGTCTGTACCGCTCATGCGAAACAACCCGGTTCGCAAGTCGAACTGCGGCTTATTCCCGCTCTTTTTCTTGCGTCGCCCCTTGCGCTCTTCTTCTGGCAGAGGCGCACCCTGACTCCGATCCTCTCTCTGCTCCAGATAGTGGTTGAGCTGCCGATCGCACTCGGCCATTTGCTTCTGGCAGAACTCATAACCATCCTGCTCCTGCTGCAACACAAACAGCAGATCTTCTTGCCAGTGGCCCTCCAGGCTCCGCGCGATCTCCTCCTCGCTCGCCCGCACCCGAGGATGACGAAACTCAGCCAGCTTATGCGGATCGCGTTCACCTCCCAGAATCGCTTTGATGATTGCCTGTCCGGTCACCCCGCTCACATCGCTTAACACATTGGCCAACTGGATATTCATCTGCGTCAGCGCCTTCTGCATCCGTTGCACATGTCGGCCTGCACTCTGCACCAGGTCATTGCGCTGCCGCCAGTAGGTCCGCATCGTGCGGATCTCCTGCGACGGCCGAAACGAGTTCCGTAACAACCCGTAGGTGTGCAGCTTCATCAGCCATTGACTCTCCTGTACGTCGCTTTTGCGCCCTGGCAGATTCTTCGTCTCCCGGGCATTCACCAGGTATACTTCCAGACCAGCTTGTTCGAGAATGTCGTATAGCGCAATCCAGTACACGCCAGTGGATTGCATGGCGACGGTCCGAATCCCGCATTGCTTCAGCCAATCCGCCATCGCTTTCAGCTCGGCGGTGGTACATGCGAAGCACCGCACCGGTTGGTTGTCACGGCTCGGCGGTACAGCTACATAGTGGGATTCGTTGCCGATATCAATGCCAGCGGCATCGGGATGTACCACCTCCAAGCTGATATCTTCACTCTGGATCTGCCGCATCATCTCGCGCCGTTGCTTGCGGTTCATCTCATTCCAATGGCCGCGCGTTGAAGGGTTCGTTGCTTTCTGGATTTTCTCCGGTGGCTTGGCTTTCATGCTAACTTCTCCAC
>Ga0070732_10001107_pt1 | contig 14983 bp, 31 predicted proteins | sample Coa_R1_5_FD_66449 | JGI IMG/M metagenome (GOLD analysis project Ga0070732, IMG submission 66449) | Surface soil microbial communities from Centralia Pennsylvania, which are recovering from an underground coalmine fire - Coalmine... | ecosystem: Environmental > Terrestrial > Soil > Unclassified ...
ATGCGAGGCGCTCGCGGGTTGCCTTCTTGTGCTACGTCACAGGCGCCCCATATCTTGTGCTACACCCGCCCCGAAGAATGTCTTGTGCTACAGGGCGGGGCGTGGTACTATGTGGGCGTAGCACAAGACAGGGGGCGCGATGGACCGAAACAAGGCGCAGGCAAGATGGCGGGCGCTGTGCAACATGACCGTTGCTAGTGGGTGTACTGTCCATGAGGCGGAAGTAGCAGCGCGGCTCGCTAAGGCTCTGGCCTCTAAATGGGGATTCGCGGACACGCCAGTTAGCGACCGCTGGCGCGATGACTTCGACGCACGATATGAGAGGGCAGAGGCGCGGGCAGCGATGCGCTACGCTTGGGAGTATCGCACGTGCGGTAAGGCGCGTTGCCGTTGCATGAGGATAGGTGACAAACACGGCCCGTACAAATATGGCAAGGTACGGCGCGGTAATCACGTCTATTCAATTTATCTCGGGCGTTAGCTTCCTGCGGCGTTACTGAGGATTGAGAAGTTTGCTTGTACCAGGTCAATGCGGACGTTGGTGGCGCGGGTTGCTGGCAGAATTGTGCTCGCGTAATCCGTGCAGACAATCACCAGTGCGGGTGCGGGATTGTTTGGGAAATCCTCGGCCCAGGCGTGGGCGTATCCCATGATCTCCCCGTAGGCGGCCAGGGTTGCGCGGCGCTTGACCTCGAATATGGTTGCCTCGGCGCTTGGAAACACGTCATAGACTTGCTGCGCGTCCGTGATCTCGCCTTGCAGCAATGCCGGGTCAATCCCTTGCCAGCCAATCGAATCAATCCGCATCTGAGAATTCAGCATCTCGGCTTTGCGCACGGCGGGCAGGAACGCAGGGCCAGGGTCACGCGCCGGGCCTATGCGAATGTTATGGTCAAAGCGGTCATACTCCGCTTGATGCAGCAAGGCCCAGGCCCGCCATACAACCGTTTCGTCTACCAGCATTCCAGGGTAGGAAAGCAGGTCTGATTCGAGGCGCTGCGCGGGGTTAGTCACCGTTGAGAAACCTTTCAATGAGCATTCCAATGTAGAAATCTGTGCTCGACATTTGATTCACTGCTATAACTAACTCAGGGGTTCCAAGTCTCACAGCACACGTACGCAAGTATTCGTACTGAATCGCTCTCATTGATAGCATGGCTCTCAAGGCTTCACTGCACTGTTGAAGCGGTGTCGCTAATAAGATTCTCTTGAATTCATGGCCGTCAATCGTGTCTTGCATAGGACACCTCAATCCAGTAGCGATTGATAATCGCTCGGGCGTATGCGAACTCCTACATTCCTGGCCCATCCGAAAAGCAACTCTTGGCGGTCCTGCGAATCTATGCGCAGCGTCCGCAGGAATTCTAACACCTGTGGCAACTGTTGAGGCGTGTTGAATTCCTGCGGGATAATCCCTGTGGGCGATTTCGTCATTTACTCACCCGCATTTTTCTTTCTCCCTTACGGCTGCGATGGCCTCTTTCATCACAACTAGATATTCGGCAGATGGCCTCTTGTCTACTTCCTGCCCTGGGCGATATTCGCGCCACACCTTGCGCTGAATTGCAGGAGGAACCATGCGCCAATGCCGTAGGCACATTAGCAACCTGGGCGGCACTGGCGTATTGCATTCTACGGCATGGCAAGTGTGAGGCACGCTTACTCCGTTGTGACCTTGACCGATTCGACGGCCTTTTCTGCCAGGTCAGGCAGGGTTTTCTTAACCCCGCGTACGTTGCCTTCTAGCTTCCGGGCCAGCTTGGAAAGGTCCGAGAAAGTGTTGACCTCTGCGGACGTTTCTAGTTTCACCTTACCCTCAATCACAGCGATAAATGTTACTTTCATTTCTTGTGTTCCTCCTGTTTTAAGTTTTGCTTGGGCCTGGCATTCCACTTCCTCATGCGCGTACGGCTAAACTGATCTAAGCGGGTGACAACTCCGCGCATTTCTTTGATACATACCGCCATCGCGTCCGGGTCACTGCGGCGGCAGGCACCGATGTATAGTGTAAGGCCGTTTTCAAATTGGGCAGAGGCATATTCAATGACCTCGCGCAAGTCTGTGTGTTCTGTCCAAACGGCCTGCGGGTTTGTGGGGGCGTCAGGCATGATGCGGTCAACCTCTAGGGCCCGATGCTCGCGGCACGACTACGGGCGGATACTCTGCGGCTGGATTCAAGGCGCAGTTTATCCGGTCAAGTGACTCGCGGCACGCGAGTAGCGCGTACCAGGCGGCGCGTAGCTCGGATTCGTGGCCCACTCGCGGCGGCATGGCTGGATTCGACGCCAGCAAAGTGACCATAGCGCTATACACAACCTCAAGATGCTCTCTAACACGCCTGATTTCTGGATGCACAATTCACCCCGCAATCTCTACGTGGACGTGGCCCATGCCGGGCACGTAGCTTTCATCGAATACGGCCAGGCGGTACCTGGCGCTCAAGATTCGCAGGCAGAGCAACCAGCACGGCGCTTGATCTGGCGGCAGGCTCATAATCCGCAGGTCAATGGCTTTACCCTCGGCGTGCTTTGAACCGGCAACGTGGATGCTATCCTTTCCTGACGTGACAATCAATAGCTGATTGAACAGGTGCATGTGAACCAGGCCAGCCGTGATCAGAAACGACTGTAAAATCGGGTCAATGTCTTTCACGTTTACGTCAGGCGATTTTAGCTGCACGCCTGGCGGCACGACAAATACATCTCCCGTTCTGTCCGTTGCGTCAGTCACGGTAAATTCCTTTTCTCCCTGACGTGTAATGTGGCGTGTCGTGATCTTCGCGGCGGCGCAACGTCAGGGAAAAGCACGCGCCACAATCGCAGTATACCACGGCTATTTGGTCGCGCCTGCCGTCCCAGGCGTCCGTGTGCTCTTTTCGGCACTCCGGGCACTCGATTGTCACACTCGGCATTTCTAGTGCTCCCATTCATACGGCGGGCGGGTTAAATCCTGCTTTGCGCCAGTGTCCGCAATCCACAGGTCTAGCAACAATCTCCGCTTGTCTTTGATTCCACCCCACAACTGATAGCGCCGTCCAATACCGCCATCTGAAACATACAGACCAGTGTGCGGCCTAATCACAGAAAAAAGCGGCGTTGTGATTGGCTTGGGCGCGTATAGCCTGAATCCCTGCGGGCATCTTTTGGCGTCCGTGATTCACCCCCGGCGTTGCCTTCCGGCCTGTGTGCCCCTACCATGATTTTACCCGTTAGCACGCTCGTCCACGGCCACGGTGCGCAGCGTGTAGGCGTTTGGCAAAGCGATAGCGTGTTGCCCCACATCACGTACAGCCTGCGGCATCCCGTGCAGCCCGCGTGCTTGGTGAAAAGATTCTTGGTTTCCACAATCTCAAGCGGGCCTCGGCAATTTGGGCAACGCATCACCTGCATGGCTGGCCCTCGGGCGCGGGTTTCTGCGCGGGCGTGGCCACAGCCAAGTAGCGATGGCAGCGGCACCCGCAAAATTGCGTGGTAAGCCCCTGGGCGATGGCGCAATTCATTTCGTCCGCATGGGCACACGCGCAGCCTACTATTTTCTTGGCTTGCTTCCACGTCGCGGCGGTCATGGCAGCCTCTCGCCTGTGCGAACGATCTCACGCCACAGGTGCGGATTGTTTCTCTCGGCTTTCACGGCCATATCTTCACCGTGTTTATCGGCGTAGGCTTGGCGCACTGATAGTGCGTGTAGTAGTTCAATATCTGCGGGGGATGGCTTGCTGGCCTGGCCCCGCGCATGACCAGGCCGGGCCAGCAACCAACCGCCTACGATGACCCACAGCAGAAGCAACCAGACGAGTGACACCTGAAAGAACACACGCCAGGCCGCGAATCGGTAGGCCACATATCCCAGGGCGACGGCCCCGGACAACCAGACTATAGCGCGAAGCATTTTACCTCCTGGGCGCGGACAGCGTAAGGTTACGCGCCGCGAAATAGGAATGCAGGCCAGCCACGGCGCCGGGAACCATGCCGGGCGTCAACTCCCTGATCACTCGGTTGCGGTCATGCCGGAACAGCTTAAACTCAAGAACGTTCAGGCCAGTGTAGAACGCGAAACCTCCTGCCAGGCGTAGGCCCGTATTTCTGCACGAGAGCGAACCTGCGGCGGGCCAGTGTTGCTCGGGATACCCAAATGCCATGCCTCGGCAGGTTGAGTAACCGTCCGCGCTTTCGGCTGCGGCCATGATGGCCTCGCCTGCATAGAACGTCCAATCTTTTAGCAGGCGCTTTGGCCCTGCCGCTGCGGGAATCGAGAACAGGAACACGAGTACCAGGGCCGGAATTGGTCTGCGCATTTATCCCCCTTGTGCCGTGCGGATTTTGATTAACTTCCACCAGGTTGTGACTCCGTTCGGCTCAATCCATTCCTCGTAATTGTAGCCGAAACGTGTGGAATACTTTTTGATGGTCACGCCATTGTGCAATTCAGGCGGCAAGGTACTGAAAAGAGTAAGCGCGGCGCTCGGCTTTGGCGAGAGGATTAGACGCCACTCGCCAGGAGTCTGCGCGTCTCGGGCGTGTTTATTTTCAAATTGCCCTGTTAACAATGCCATTCCAGACCCTTTAACTCGGCCTGCAACCTGGACCGTTTCATCCGCAAGGCCATGAGTGACTCTGTGTATTTCACGGCCCCGCGTCGAATGTATACGGCGGCGATGTGCTCAATCAGCGGCCTCTGAAGGGAGTACCTGCTAAGGTCTGGCCCCCCGCCCCAGGCTCTGCGTTGCCCGAAAATGATGCGGCGCTCTGCGCGTGCGCATCCCTCAATCACGGCCTTAAGCCATTTCTGGCGCTCCGGACCTGGCAATACTTGTCCCATCTAATGCCTCACCCGCAACGCTTCATCAACAAGCCACTGGTCGCTACGGCGTTTTCCTTGAATCATGTCTGTGCCCAAAAACATCCAGTCCGCGCAACACTCAATGCACCGAAAATAACGCTTCCACACTTTGTCCGGTTCATGCTCTGTCAATTCAGAACCACATCGCGGGCAATCCATGCCTCTGTACTCCGTGGGTCTTCATTACTCCTGCGGCGCGGCCTCTGCAGCCTCTGCGGCGGCGCGTGCGGCCTTGATGCGCTCAATGTCCGCTCCGCACAGCATGACCGTTTGCAGGTTATAACTCTGCGTGTCCCCACAAAGCAAGCATTCAATTTTCTGGAATGTCGGCGCGGTAACCCGTAGCGGCTGCGCGGGCTGCGGGCCTGCGGCGGGCGTCATATCTTTCAGCGCTTTGCGCTCGCTCACCCAGGCGTTGACCAGCTTGGGAGAGGCTCCCTGGTCAATGGCCATGTTCAGAAAATGCTGCATCCATTCCGGCTCATCGCAGCGGTTGATGGCGCGAGCCACTTGGAAACTAATCTTACGTTCATGCAGGGCGATTGCCACTTGCTCGTAGCCTTCGAGGATTTCAGCGCGCTTATAAATAAAATCCACAGTCTTTCCGGCGCGGCGGGATAATTCGCGCTCCGTCATGCCAGGCTCTTTTAGCCATTTGGCATACAGCACGGCCAGGTCATAATCAGACGGCTCCTCGCGGACTGTATTCTCGCCGGCCATAATCGTATCTTCGGACACGGCAGGGTCCATGAACACTCCGCAACGTACCGGGTCATGCCGGGCCTCGCGGCAGGCGAGCAACCGCCTATGGCCTGCGGCCACGCGGAAAAATCCCCCGGCACGAATGTGCTCGTCTAGGTCGCTCGGGTAGGTACGCACCCACTCCATTTTTTCATTCTGTTCAACAGGAACCACGCACAGGTTTTGAAATAATCCACTTTCGCGGATGGACCTGATAAGGTCCAACATGGCTTCATCGTCCATATTGTGCCGCATCGGGTCAAGCGGCTCCTGTAGCAGTGCGAGAGGAATATCGCGCACGATAGACGGCGCTACCGAACGCGGCGGCGCGTGATTGGCAAACACGGCCCCGGCTGGCGCCTCACTCGCGGGCATGTGCAACCTCGCGGCTTGGGAATAACTCGTCAAAGATGGCAGCCACTTTTTCGCGGCTGGCAATCATACCGGGCGTGATCTTCACGGCCCACAAAACGCCATGTTGAAAATTTAGCGCCAAGTGATCGCCCGGGACCAGGCCCATCAACTCCCGAATATCTGGCGGAATGAGAATGCCCCAGGAATTCCCATGCCGATAGTATTTCGATGTGTAAACGTCTCGTTGTTTGATACGCATGAGTCTAAGGCGGCGATTGCGGCGCATAGTGCTTCTCGCAACCACGCGGCACAGTTCGGCAAGGCCCGCAGATTCAACCGCCAGGGCGGACTATACCACAGGTTTTCATGTTGCCACTGCTGTTACGGTGTACCTCCAATACCAGAAAAGAAAAGAGAACCCGTAGGAGTAGGTGCTGTGGAAAACTGGAAAGTGGTTCTGGACCCCTTAGACCCCAACAAAAGCTAATATTTATGCGGCCTCTAGCGGCATCGCGGCAGGCGCGGCGGCGCTTCGCTAGGCTATTGTTTTCAATATGCACAACCTGTGATTTTCCCGTTGACAACCGTTTGACGGCTGTGAATTTCGGGCGTAGTTTGCCCGCGAACACGGAAAGCGTCCACAGCGATGCACAGGGAATTATCAACATATTCACAGGATTCCCACAGTAGCCTCGCGAGGCGCTGAATTCAGACCGGAGGGTACACACATGCAAGTGAAAGACCCATCAGCGTCCGCGCAAAAGTGGTCCACACGCGCTAACGGCGCTTCGCAAGACTACGGCAATGGCGTTGCCAACACGCAGGCCGATCAGGCCACACTGGCGGCGAATGCCGCAGGTGTGTGGCAGCAAGCGGTAGCGGAAGCGGCCTCTGCCGGGCGATTCGCGAAGAACGTGCTCGCGGCTGGCACAGCCAAGTGGAAGGCGGGCGTAAAGAACCTGGGCGTCTCGCGCTACGGCACAGGCGTGCAGGGCGCAACCGGAAAATACACGGCTGGCGTTACGCCATACTTTGCCGCGCTGCAAAATCTGGTCCTGCCTGCACGGCAGGTCAAGGGCAACAACGCGGCGCGGTCGAATGCCGTTGTCCAAGTGTTGATGCAAACAAAAGCGAATATGTAATCTGCACGTGCCGGGCATTCCGTACTGCGGCGGCGTGCCCGGCCCCACCCATTGCCGCATGGAGGCGCAATCGTGGAACAGGATTTGAGGATTGACCCACTTACAGGCTTTCGGCTATCGGACCCGCGCAACAATGACGCCAAGCAAAACCTAAATTATGTGCGCCACACGGACAGGCGCGAAACCTCCCGCGATTACTCGCGGCCTCACACGATACCGCGCGAAGAATACGAGGCTGCGACCGGGCGCAACCATGACGAAGCAATCCGCGAGTATGAACACAACCAGGAATCAGCAGCAGAGGAAGCGGCCAAGCACGCGCATCACGCACCGGGATATTAGTTTTGTGCGGCATGCCGTCGCTCAAGTCACGCGGCAGGCTGCGCAGGCTCAAATCTGACGAAGCGAGGACACTATGGGAAAAGGTCTGGAAGTGGTAACAGGTTTTACAACGGCTCCGGGCGTTGCGGCCTTTGTGGCCCTCGCGGCGTGCACCGGAAATTCTTTTCAGGTGCGCTCGGCGGACGTAAAGAGCAAAGTAAGTTTGCTTGAGGCGTGGGCCTTCAACCAGGTTGCGGGTCAACTGCGCATCCGTTCCCCGCGCTTGCACGATGCCGTGAACGGCATCCGGTACCGCATTCCTGCGGCGTCCACACTGCCGCACTTTGGCGCGGCCATTGCAGGCGCTTTCGGGCAATTCCTGATTCCGCAAGACACCCTGATCGTGGAGAATGAAGGGTCAGCGGTTGCCGGTCAAATCGAATCCGCGTCACTCCTGGTTTACTATGACAATCTGCCGGGCGTGGCGGCGCGGCTGATTACGAATGCGCAACTCCTGCAATATGGCGTGAACCGCACTACCATTCAGGCGTCTATCGTGACGGTAATTACCGGGCAATACGGCGGCGGCGTGCTTGTCAACGCGGCCACGCAGAACCTGAAAGCTAACACGGATTACGCGCTGCTTGGCGGCGAAGTGGATACGCGCTGCACGGTAGTCCGCGCAACGGGCGTTGATTTCGGCTCTCTTGGCGTGGGATTCCCCGGCGAACCGGCGGACCAGGATTTGACGGAATCGTGGTTCCAAAACCTGGCGCTTAATCTGAATCTGCCGCTGATTCCGGTATTCAATTCCGCGAACTTTGGCGGCATCACCATTGACATTCAGACCAACCAGGCGGGCGGCACGATGATTGTGGATCTCAACCTGGTTGAACTGCAAGGCGGAAGCGTACCACCTGCCGGAAGCGGGCCATCCTCATAGACTCTGCCGGGGATATGAGGCATGGATGCGCGGGCCGTTCATTCAAGGAGACGGCCCGCGCAGTATTTCTGAGGGCCACACATGAGCAGGCAAGACCCAAACGACAAGACAAACATTTCTGGCGGCGTGTTTGCACCGTCAACGGAGCAATTCCAGGTCCGCAGCGCGTCTGCGAGTGTAGGATTTGAGACGGACGTTGTACAGCCGCCCTCAAGCGGCTATATTGGCGTTGACGACCGTATTATCATCACGGCACTTGCATGTAATGGTAACGTGCCAGTGTTCGTCAATCTTAGGATTCTGCGGCCTGATGGAATCATAGTACCCATGCAATTCTCAAACCTCTGGTCATTCGTTGGCGTTCAACAAACACAATCTTTTGAACTCATGGAAGGGTGGTTGCTATCTTGCACGGTCACGACAAATTCAGCGGCCAGCCAGGGACAATTCACATTTGTAAGCGTGGCACTGTATCGCGGCACTGCTAACTTTAACAATGCGTATATGACCCTGTGCTCTGGCATCGCTAAGTTTAATTGCCCGCTATCCTGGCCTGCGATGGTTCCGCAGCGTGACTATGACGGACCAGGGACTTTATTTTCGACATCAATAGGCCCGCCTGCGGCTGGTACTGATATTTCGTTCTTAGTGCCGGTAGGTCAACGCTGGCAGATTCTTTCGTTTCGCGCTACGTTGACGACTGCGGTAGCTGTGGCAAACAGGTTTGTTACTTTTGTAATAGATGACGGCGCTAACATAGTGGCAGAGGCGCTAACCGGGTTCACCCAGGCCGCAAGCGTAGTCAATACTTATGACCTATTCGACACGGCAGCATATGTGCCTGTGCCTGTAAACTTGACCACTTCGGCCCCAACGCCATCGGGAATTATCGCTACTGCAAACTTCCACATCAAGACGGTGACAGCAAACATACAGGCTGCGGACCAGTGGACGGCAGGCAAACTGTTAGTAAGAGCTTGGCCTGATACAGACTAGTGGGCCGTAAGATTCCAGTCGCGGCCATCGGCGCGGCTCCCGCAAGCGCCGATGAATTCCAAATCTACACGGCCCGGCCTGACGTTCGTTTCCTTTCTCGCGGAGTACAGCCCCCCTCGCAGGTATACGTCAGCGTAGGCGATGATATTGTCGTGGGTTGCGCTTCGTCTGTAGCCAACGAAACCGTAACCGTTTCCTATCGCCTGCTACGCTTCGACGGCGAGTTAGTCTTAGGCCAATTCGCCTTGCACCCTAAGAGTGACCGCAGCCTAACCGTTTATAGTGAGTCATTAGCGGAAGGATTCTTGCTTTCCGTTTCCTGCAAGGCCGCAGCGGCCACGACGCGCGGGCAAACATTTGTGCGCGTGTTTCTCACAGACCCCGCGTTTGGGCCAGGCCAGCCGTCCTACATGCTGATGGCCGATTACGTGACCACGGCGATGGCCCCGGCGCATCCCAACGGGCGCGTGCTGGCACCAACGGAAGGGCCAGGAAACATCCGATCTGTGGCCATTGCGGCCCCAGGCGCGGGCGCTGATTTTGGCGCTCCGGTCCCTGTCAATGCACGCTGGCGCCTAATATCGGCAGAGGCGCTACTGACAACCAGCGCTGCGGCGGGCGTGCGCACCGCCTTGCTTGACATACAGGTACCTGGCGGCGGCGTGTTTGTGTGCCCGCCCCAACAAAATCAAAACCCAAGCGTGGGCCAGTTTTATTACGCGCACAGCATTGTCCAGTATGCGGGTAGCGTGGCCATCGGCAACTTTTGGGCGGTATCGCCTGGCATCATCTTGCCCACTGGCGGCGCGATTGTTTCCGTTACGCTCAATATCGGCCTTGCGGACCAGTGGAGCAACATCATCCTCATGGTTGAGGAATGGCTTGACAATGTGTAGGCAAGTGGGTTAAGAGTAACCCTATGGACGGCGATGAAACCAACGGCCCGCACAAGAAGCCCCAGGGCGACGCCTATGTGCTCTTGGTATTCCACAAGGATAAGTTTACTTGTGAAGTAACAGGGCAGTGCGAGAATCTAGACCAGGCGCTCGCCATGTGCGAAATGGCCAAGCGGTATTTCGAGAGGCAACTCAATACCGCAGAGGCAAGTAAAATCTTCGGGCCGTTGCCAGCAATTGCCATGCCGTTTCCGAGAGGCGGCAGGGGATAAGGAGAAAACGATATGTCGAAATGGTGGCACGTACTGGCGTCAATCGGACTCGCGGCCCTATCGGCTGCGATTCCTCCCATTCAGGGCGTGATTATGGCGCATCCTGTTGTCGTCTCAATTCTTGGCGCGGCTTGGGCCATACTCGGCAACCTGCTGCAATCGCCTGTTAAGCCCACGACTTAGCAATGCACGGCACACCTGCACGGTGGGACTCCTGGGCGCAGTGGGCTGGAATCATTGTCATGGTTGCGGCGTCGCTCTGGCACGTCTCAAGCGACCTGGCAACCATCAAGCAATCCCTGGCCGATATGGCGCAGGCTCAACAGGAAGTACGGCAACGGCTGGACAGGCTTGAGCAAGAGCATTTTGATATTCAGAAGCGCGGCCTAAACTAGCATGTGGTTCTGGCCTTTCCTGCGATGGCTTTTCGGACTGCGCGAGGACGGTATGGGCAGACTGACGGACCATGAGGAATTAGACGAGGACGAGGAAGAAGAGGACGAGGAAGAAGAGGACGAGGAAGCCCCGGAATCGTAACCCATGCCTGGCATTTCACTGCCGAAACTGATACCCCCCGCTACATTCACGATTGACCCTCACGCGCAAACCTACACAGAAATATTCAACCAGGTTACACATAACGGCCTAGACATTATCGCACTGGAAAGCGCGATACAGAATGCGGGCGGGTACGTGGACCTGTTTGGAATTGAACTCGATAACGAAGCGGCTGCGAACTCCCTGGGCCTGGCGTTTGGATTATTCTCAGGCGTAGACCCTACAAACTTTGATTCCACCGTTGCGGGATATGTGGCGGCAGGGCCTACGGGCGACGGAATTCTAACTACGCTCGCGGGCATCAATGAACCGCAACTCTTGACCTTGCCATTGACGCCAGGCGACGGCTCTACCAATTTCCTGCCAGTGGGCCAAACCACTAAGGATTTTGGAACTGTGAAAAAAGGCTCGCCCGCGCAGGTTCTTACCATAGGGCGATACACTGAAACGGCGCTTGGCGGCGATGTAGGGGATTCCTCGATAGGCTTTGTGATTCAGGCCGCTCCGTTTACGGAATGGTTTACCTATAAAGACAACGCGGCAGGCACGCAGACAACCGTCAATTTCGGGATTACCATGAATCCGTCTTTTGTAGGCGATTTCACGGCGCAATTTGAATGGGTGCAGGGCAGCAATCGGCAACTGATTATTCTGACCTTGCATGTGACCGTTACAGCGTGAGGCGCGAAGATGCTAACTTTCAATGTGAACGGGGTATCTGTGCAGGATGTGCCGGGCCTTTCCCCAGGCTTGCAGCCTACGGTGCAGAAGCGGGTCACGTTCTACGTAGGCTCTAGCGGGCCGTTCTTTCTGACGTATGACTTGAAAGACTACGCACCTGACCGCGTGATTACCGACATCAACAAGGAAGTGGACACGCTCAAAGCCATTGCGGCTCTGGAAAGCTAAACATGGGATTCCTGCCAGGAGTAGACCCACTACCGCCTCCCGTTGACCCGCTATCTTTCGTACTCGACATTGTGGGTTTTATTTTAAGGCTATTCGGGATAGGCGGCGTCAACCTAGACGCCATGACCAAATCCATTAACACGTCATGGACCAACCTGGTATTTACCACTACGTTTCTGAATAACGCGCTGCGCTCATTTTGGGATTTCATGCGCAAGCTGGCCATGACCATCATTGACGGCCTGACGCACATTATCAGCGACATTCTTCACGGACATCTGCTACAGGCGCTCAAGGATATTCAGGCTCTGTTCCACGCACTGCACGATCTCTTTAAGCCGATACTCGATTTTCTGCAAAAGCTGCACGACTGGTTTTATAAATACGTGTACAAGTGGATTCGGCTGGTACAGGACATTCTTTCCACGATCAGGGTGATTCTCTCCATCTTTCAATTCCTGGGCGCGAAGTGGGCCGCGAAGCTCGATGCGGACATTCAAAAGATTCAGAGTTTTCTGACCACTGGTTTGCAGTTAATCACAGGCACGCTCAACCAGGTGTCTACCTGGCTAAACTTCGCGCTGAATCCGTTTGGACTGATCAGCAATGCCGTATGGAAGGGCACCGCGTTCACTAGTCTCACGACTCAGATTCGATCTACCGTGTTCGGGCAGAATCGCGCCCTATCGGCCAGCGAACAGCAAAACGTGGTAGATGACCGGAACATGATAGCGGGCGGCGCGGCCATTCTAACGCGCAACCAAGACGGCAGCGTGACCTACTCTGCGGCCTCGCAGCGCGTGAATAGCGGGTATGATTCAGGCTGGCAGGCTTATGGCGGTACCACGGCGGTACACTAGCGGCCAAACATCGAATTCAATACACCCGGCCTCGTGCCGTCTGGTTTATCGGCTGGCAACTCGTCAAGCTCGGCGCTCAATCTAGTGCTGAACAGGGCCACACTTTTAAGGCTTGAACAGATGGAGTGAATGTCGCGGCGCACAGATAAAAGAAACCAGACGGAAAAGAACGGCAGGACCAGCACCCAAACGAGATAGCTTAGCGCGATGACGAGTGACCCAAACCAGTTAAACAGGCCAAACATTTGTTTTTACCTCTCAGCGGAGTATAGCACAAAATGTGTACGGGCGGCATCCCCCCACTACCAGACCCGCTAGGCACTGGCATACCGCAATGCCCGGACGGCTATACCTATGACCCCATAAGCAACTTGTGTTGCCCGAATGCTGTACCCCCGGTCAACATGCAAGATCCCACAATCCGCAAACTGGTAACGGGCCTGGCCGACACCGAATTTGACCCTGCACAGGCTTACAAAGTGGGAATGCAGGGAGTGAAGGATTCGGGAATCATTGAACGCATCGTTGTGGCCTTCCTGCGCGGCGCTGTGAAACTCCTGGCCCCGCTGATTGAGGAAGCGGCCAGCCTGCTTGATGACGTGCTCACTGTCCTGGCAGAAGCGTTTCAGGCTGCGCAAGGGCAAAATGCCAGCGGATACTATCGCCTGGCCGGGGCTCTCGTCACTGACCTCTTAGGTATCAGCACAGACGGCCAAGCACTCTGGCAATCGTTTACCAGCGGCGGGCGTCAGGCCGCTATGGTTGCCCTGGGCGGGAAGATTTATGACGTGCTGGCGGCTGAATTCGCCGGCGTAGCGCAGACGGCGGCGGATGGAACATTCAACGTGCAGCCCGGCAAGGGCATTGGCGGGTTGCCTGACATCCAGCTCACCCCGGAACAGGGCGTGAACGGAGGGCGGGCGTTTCTAGGCTTTGCCTCCGCGTTCGCAATCCGCGAGGGCAATACGGACATGCTGGCCGCTTACCTGCCGCACGGTATAGGCGAAGTGTTCAAGGATTTTGCGGAGGATTTCTCCAAGAATCTCGGGATAGGGCGCATCGGGCGCCTTGTCTATAAGAACCTCGTCAACGTCATGGTTGCGCAGCCGATGCTGTGGGCGCTCAATAAGCAGTACGGCCCCAAGCTATTTAGTGCAGGCGAGGCGTACCGCGCATTTATAACTGGCGACTTTGACCAGCCCGCGCTGCTCGAGGAACTGGCCCGGATGGGATACAACGCCAAGCGCGGCGCGGCCTTGCAGTGGCAACACCTGAAAGCGGTAGACCCTCGAATGCTGCGCACCCTGCACGCTACTGGCGCACTCGTGGACACGGATTATGACATCTGGATGCGGCGCAACGGTCATGGCCCGGATGTGTACTCCCTCATGGACCAGTCCGATGACCTCGAATTGTTACGCGGGCCAGTGGTTTCTGCGGCGCGGCATTTCGCGGAGCAATACCTACTCGGCAAGATAACACGCGTGCAGTTTACCGGGTCAATTACAGCTATAAGCAAAGACCTGCAAGGGCAGGCGCTTCTGACCGTGGGCGAAGTGGACGCGCTCAATCGCCTGCCGTCCATTGCCACTGCCGCGCCGAGGCGGCACCTGGGCGTGATTCAACTTTTCAGGATGTATGAGGATGGCTTGATTACCTTGCAGAATTTCTCGGATGAGGCGACGGCGCTAGGCTACGCGCCGGATGACGTGCAACTCTTGGAACAAGAACTCCTGATTAGTGCCAAGCGTGCGGAAGAGAGAGCGGCTAAAGCGGCGCTCGCGGCGCAGCGTGGCATGTTCGCAAAACTCACTGTGGCGCAGATGAAAACGGCCTACCTTGAGGGCTTGATGACTCTTGACCAGGTACGGGCAGAGCTGGCAGTACGTCAATACGCGGCAAGCGCCATTGATGCCGTGGCGAATGAATTCCTAGTTGCGGCTGGCCTAAAGGCTAAACAGCCCCCCACAGCCTAAATGAAGGCCCTTGCGAGGCGCTAGGACGCGCCGAACGCAGCGGCATATAGGTTGCCACCCACCTGCCAGGTCTGCCACACGCACGGCAGCCTTCTCCGATCGGCACCTACCCGCTCAATTTCATTTTTTGATGCCTTTAAAATCCAACCTCGCGCCGAATGCGAGGCGCTCGCGGG
>Ga0070732_10001108_pt1 | contig 14981 bp, 18 predicted proteins | sample Coa_R1_5_FD_66449 | JGI IMG/M metagenome (GOLD analysis project Ga0070732, IMG submission 66449) | Surface soil microbial communities from Centralia Pennsylvania, which are recovering from an underground coalmine fire - Coalmine... | ecosystem: Environmental > Terrestrial > Soil > Unclassified ...
CGCCTCTGTCATTACCTTAGGTTCACCCTTTCGCGGAACTGTCGCGCACTCCAGCATTTTGGGGGCAGCCAAAATAGTTCGGCGCCGCATTCTGGCGAAACACGGCAGTGACGTACTTCCGGGCTGCTATACCGGCCATTGCACTTGTGAATTCCTGGATTCGCTGCGGCACTCAATGCCTGCGTCGGTAGCGGAAACGGCCGTCTACAGCGAGGGAGACGGAATAGTCGATTGGCGATACTGCAGGACAGACCATTCTGAAACGAACTTCTCCGTGTCAGGAACGCATGTCGGACTTGTTTTCAACCCTTCGGTTTACGCCATCATTGCCGAGCGTCTAGCCGGGACAAGCTCTAAACGGGCTAGAACCACACGCAGAAGGGAACGTCGTTCTTCGTCTCAGGGCTGATCATCTGGCGAAGCGTCGATGGAAGTTTTCTCATCGCGGATGGCTTTCGATTCGCGTGCTTCCAGTTCTTCCTGGCGCCGGTGAGTGGCTTCGGTGGGATCCGTTCCCGCCTTCTGGTCAGTTTTCTCGATGAAGTAGCGCCAGCCCTCGTGCCGATCGGCAGAGCCTTGGGAATCCTGGAAGTTTTTCAATTCAGATTCTGCGTTCTGCTTGCCCCGGATCACAGCGACCACTCCCGCCGACCGGTAGGTGCGGACGTTATGCCGGATGATGGCGTAAGAGGCGGTAAGTTCGTCGCGTGTCAAAAAGAATCCGTTCGCAGCTTGGTGAGAAAGGCTCGGGCCACTTTTCGGTGTCTGCAACTCACATCTTATGCCGGCGATGATCTCTGCTGCCGGAATCGCGCGTCCCATCGCGATCAAGCTTGGTGCGAGCTTCGTTCACTCGCATTACGCGTCCATTCAACGTCGTTCCATCCAACGCAGCTACAGCAGCCTCGGCTTCCGCCGATTGCGTCATCTCGATGAATGCGATGCCGCGAGGCTCGCCGGTATCCCTATCCTCTACGATCTTAACGGTTTCGACCACTCCATGTCTCGCGAAGATATCTCGCAGTGCCTGCTCTGTCACCGTAATATCGAGGTTCCCGACAAAAATGTTAGTCACGACCGTCGCTGATCTTCCGAATATCAATTCAGGAATGGGGTCGAAAAATCTGAAAAAGGCGATCTTGGCAGATTCGCCTTTTTCGCAAAGGATCTGTCTTTTACAGCGGCTGGACGTTTTCCGCTTGCCAGCCCTTGGGCCCCTTGGTCACGTCAAACTGGACGGTTTGGCCCTCCTGAAGGCTCTTGAAACCGCCTGCTTGGATTGCCGAGAAATGCACAAACACATCTTCGCCACTCTGACGGCTAATAAAGCCGTAGCCTTTGGCGTCGTTGAACCACTTCACTGTTCCTTGTTCCATAAGTGTATACGGGTATTCCTTTTCTGAATTTACGCTGGAGGGAGTCGGAAGAAACTTGCGCAGTTTACTGGCTTTTAAGGCGAGGGCTGCTCACGACCGATTCGGTCTAACGCACTCAAACATGGTACGCGGGAGAGGCAGAACTTTCAAGGTAATTGCTGCACCTCGACGAAGATCTCGGTCTTTGCGCCGAAATGCTGAATCATCGACAGGGGCTCTGGTCTCTTCTCGGCGCAGCATGCCCCAACAGGGTATACTGGATATACTTAACCTCGAAGACACGCCACCAATCGAACTTGCGCCTTCGCGATTGAGAGATGGGAAAAATCGAAAGGCGTGACTTTTGTATCCCTGTTCTCCTTACAAAACTCCGCGCTGCGTCAATCGGGTGCCCCCGACTGGCGGTATGTGCTCCACGCAAAGGTTGTCTAACGCTGGATGAGCAATTCACTTCAATTTCAGGAGTTCACTATGTCCGCGCGGAATGGAGATAAGTCCAGATTTAACCGAATACGCAAGCAGAACATCGCTCGCCGGCAGCGAACGATTGCGCTATTGGAGCGCATGAGAACACAAAGTGCATCGGCGGGTGCTCCGCAGGCGCCGCCGAAAGCGGTGACGGCATGAGCACAATAGCATCAGCACCCCCGGTTGCCGCTCCGATACCAAGCGATCTCAAAAGGAAGCGAGTGCTCCTGGTAGACACGTCACGCACGAAGCGCGATTTGCGGGCTGAAGTCATGCGAAAACTCGGCGTGGACGTCGACTGCGCCGCCGATATCCCGGAAGCGCGTTGCTGGTGGAGAGCGGATCTGTACGATCTCGTCCTTATAAACGTGGAGCAGGATGGGGGTCATCGCGACAGGTTTTGCGAAGACATTCGCAGCGTTTCACCACCACAAGCATTAGCGTTCTTCGTTGGGAAACCGGAGTACCTCGCCGATTCACCGAACGCGGCCGAAGATTGTAGGCTCGAGCAGAGCACTGGGCAATTCCCCGCTCTGAACGGACAAGGGGCGAATTCGGACGATCGCGTGGTTCTACCTCAGCGCTGGGGAATCATGGAGGCCTCACGCCGGATTTCTGCAGTACGATCCGCATGTGTCGCCCGCACTGAAGCGATGCGTAACCTGCCCGCTCCTTCACGAGATACGGACGGGCGACTATCGAAACGAACGCCACTGCCAGCTACACTGGACGATTTACTGAGAGAGGAAATGCGATGAAGAACCTTTACGTTGGGAATTTGCCTCACAGTACAACCGAGGCTGAACTGCGAACTGCTTTTGAGGCCCACGGCCCTGTGGAGAAGGTCAGCATTGTGACTGACCGAGACACGGGTCGCTCACGAGGTTTTGCGTTTGTGGAAATGACCAACGCGAGCGAAGCTGACAAAGCGGTTGCTGCATTGAATGGAAGCGAACTCGGTGGCCGCACGCTGACCATTAACGAGGCAAAACCAAAATCCGACAAGCCAAGAACCGGCCAGCGTTTTGGCGGAGGGGGCGGCCGTGGACGTGACGACCATCGTGGGCATGCACGTCAACCGCGGGAACCGCGCTGGTAGTTCGTTGGGAAAAGGGACAGTCCCGCGGGCTGGCTCTCATTTACCCTCCAGCCATTAAAAAAACCGAATTGGAGGCAGTATGCCACGAGGCAGATCAACGTTTACAAAACGCCAAAAGGAACAAACCCGGCAACAGAGACAACGGGACAAAGCGGAGCGCCGGAGCCAGCGAAAACAAGAAAAGCCCACCCCAGGCAGCGTCGATGAGATGGCCGAGTTGCACGAACACGCAGCCGCTCAGGCTGCTTTGTTTAATCTCGGTACGGAGGAATCACGATCTGGTGAGGAATCCACCTCTGGCAGCGAAAACGAAATCGAACCGTAAGCTTTATTAGGTTTCCGGACCCCGAAGCGCCTGATGTAGTTCTCTCACTCTATTTTCAATCTTCCAGGGTCGGAAGTGTCTTCAAGACTTCTGCGGCTCTGGGCCGGACTGTGATGCTTTCGTCCTTTCGTATCCTGCCGTCTCGGAAGACGAGAACGCGTTTCGCAAACTGGGCAATATCGTGTTCATGAGTGACCAAGACTATGGTGAGACCCTTGTCGTTAAGGTTCTGAAAAATCTCCATGATCTCGACCGAGGTTCGACTGTCGAGATTCCCCGTGGGTTCATCAGCGAGCAAGATGGACGGGCGATTCACCAAAGCGCGCGCGATGGCCACGCGCTGCTGTTGTCCACCGGACATCTGTGACGGAAAATGGTGGGCTCGTTCAGAAAGACCTACCATGGCGAGGGCTTCAACCGCGCGTTGCTCGCGCTCACGTCTCGTCATTCTCGTGTACAAAGTCGGCAGCTCGGTATTCTCCAACGCGGTGGTACGGGCCGGCAGATTGAAGCCCTGAAACACAAATCCGATCTTCTGATTGCGAATGAGTGCCAGAGCCTTTTTGTCGTGTTGGGATACGTCAAGATTTTCGAGAAAATAACAGCCAGAACTCGGGCGGTCGAGGCAGCCCAGGATATTCATGAACGTCGACTTGCCGCTGCCGCTCGCTCCCATGATGGCCAAGAACTCGCCGTGACCGATGGCGAGATCGATACCGCGCAGAGCGTGGACCCGGGTTTCGCCCAGCTCATAATACTTGTGGAGCGCTTCGACACGGATGACGTCCATTTCTGAAGCGGCTGTTTGCTTATTTCCGGCTCCGCTCGTGAGCGATGTCGTTTCCATATCAATCATTAGCTGTCAGCAAGCCTAGCGGCGAAGCGTGCCGGGCCCCTGTGTTTTAGACGTGATCGATCGGATAATCACGTCGTCGCCGGCGTTCAAATCGCCTTTAAGAAGGGTGGTCACTTCCGTATAGGCGTGATCGGTGATTCCAAGCGATACCTTAACGGGCTCCATTGTGTCATCCGGATGCAGCTTCCAAACTACGGCCGTATCCGCTTTGGGCGCCCGCGGCAAGTTCTGAGTGTTCGTATTAGTGGCTTCGGGCATTGGGTCGTCGCCTGCAAGCGCCTTTCCACCCTCATCTATCCCGTACTTTTTATAGAGTGCGAGGATTTCCTCCGTCGCGAGCGGAGGTTTGTAGCGCAACGCAGTGTTGGGTACCTTCATCACATTTCTTGCGGTAGCAACCGGGATCGTTACGTAGGCAGTCATCCCCGGAAACAATTTAAGCTGAGGATTGGCGAACTCGACGATCGTGTCGTAGGTAACGACGCTTTGGACCATCGTGGGATTCATTCTGACTTGAGTGACCACGCCGGTGAACGTTTCTTTCGGCAAGGCGTCCACCTTAAATGTGACGCGTTGGCCGACTTTGATGTTGTCCACGTCGGATTCGTCGGTCTTGGCATAGACCCACATCTTGGTCAGATCTTGCGCAATGGTGAAGATGGTTGGCGCCTGCAAAGATGCAGCCACGGTCTGTCCCACGTCTACGTTGCGCGCCACCACCGTTCCGTCGATCGGAGAACGAATGACGGTATAGTCCAGATTGGTCTGCGCGACGGTGACGGCGGCTTTCTTCAAGTCGACTTGCGCTTCGGCTTGCGTAATGTTGGCCGCGGCTGCTCCCACAGAGGCATTGGCGGAGTCATAGTTGGATTTCGCTTGATCCAGCTGCTGCTGGCTCATGACGCCATCCCGGGCAAGCCCTACCGCCCGATCGTAGTCAGCCTTGGCCTGCACTAGAGCTGCCTTTGCTCTCTCCAGGTTGGCGCGTGCTGCCTCCACATTGGCCTTCGCGTTCTCCAAGTCAGCGGTGGCTTGCAAGAGTGCACCCTTAAATAGCGCAGGATCGATGAGAGCTACGATATCGCCCTTGTGCACGCGCGAGTTGAAGTCGGCATTCAATTTCGCGATGGTCCCGGAAACTTGCGAGCCCACTTGCACGGTGATCACGGAGTTGATCGTTCCAGTGGCTTCCACAACGTCATTGATATCGCCGCGCTCGACTTTCGCGGAAAAATGCTGCACCGGAACCGTGCGGTTCAAGCCCACAATGGCAAACGACGCTAACACGACGGCAACGGCCGCCACGATGAGCCACTTACGCTTCATTCGTCCGTCCTGTCCACTTTCGATGTCCGGCGATCATTCGTACCGCAGCGCCTCCATCGGGTCCATGAGAGACGCTTTGCGCGCCGGGTAATATCCGAAAAAGACGCCAACCGCCACTGAGAACAGCGCTGCCACAACAATCGCTTCGGCTGAAATCTCGATCGGCCAGTGCAGAGTTTGTCCCACGAGATACGATCCCAGGATGCCGAGAAGCACGCCGGCAGCACCGCCCACGAGGCTGAGGAAGATCGATTCTCCGAGAAACTGAAGTTGAATGGCAACTTCGGTCGCCCCCACAGCTACACGCACCCCGATCTCGCGAGTGCGCTCGGTTACGGAGACCAGCATCACGTTCATAATCCCGATCCCACCCACGATCAGCGACACCGAAGCAATGGCGATCAGCAGAATCGTCAGGGTTTTGCTGGCATCGAGTTGCGCTTGAATGATGTCCTCAGGATTACGAATGTTGAAGTCGTCCTCTTCCTCCGGACGCAGATGATGGCGATCTCGCAGCACGGCCGTGGCTTCCTGGCCTGCCATCTTAACCACGTCCTGGGATACGGCCGAGCAAAGGATATCGTCGAGCCAGGTGATGCCCTTGATCTTCTTCTGAGCCGTGGTGTACGGCAGGATGACCGTATCGTCCTGGTCCTGGCCGGAAAGTGAAAGTCCCTTGGGTTGCAGGGTGGCGACCACTTTGCATGGGAGACTGTTAACGCGAATGACCTTTCCCACAGGAAGCTCAACGCCGAAAAGTTGCTCTCGAACCGTTCGGCCAATCACGCAGACATCCGCGGACCGATCCACATCGTCTTGCGAGAAGATCGCTCCCTGATCGACGTACCAGCGCTTGATATCGAAGTACTCCGGGGAAACACCGCGATATGATGTGTGCCAATTCTGATTGCCGTAGACTACCTGAACCGGATCGTCCACGTTCGGGGACACGCTCTTGATGAGCGAGATCTGGTTCTTGATCGCGATCGCGTCAGCCATTACCAATGTTTTGGTGTCGTGCGTACCGGTGCGAACACCGTTAATGGCGCGGCCACCAGCTTCAATCCAAACGAAGTTGTCTCCCAGGCTGTTCATGGCCTGCTCGACGCGCGCTTGTCCGGCCTTTCCAATCGCCACCACACAGATCACAGCCGCTATGCCGATGGTTATACCTAGGACCGTCAAGAGACTCCTCAGCTTGTTTCTGAGAAGTGCCACCAGCGCCGAGCGAAACAGGGCTCCGTAGTTCACGATTCGGACTACTCCTTCTCAAGGGTGAAGGACAAGCCTGAATGCTACCTGAAAATCCTGCTGGAAGCTGCGACGGGTCGAACTTGAGTGGAAGGACTCTTCGCGGATTTTACGAGAGTACGGACAATGCGTCGCGGTCGGCGGCCTAGGCTTTTTCGCCTCACTTACGTGGTTTTCCCGCTCCGATGATGGAACCGATCCGCCGACGGTCAATCGCAGATACTTCCCTGCTCATTTTGGCTTGGGATAGTAAGAGAAACTACAAGCTCGTTGCCCCCATGGTCGTATCCAGAAATCTTGAGAGTCGTGCTCAAGCATTCCTCGAGGTAGATGCGGTCCCCTGGATCCTGATCTCTGCGTCTGAATATGAGCTTACACCGGGAGTGCGGGTTCAGTTCCTGGCTCACTTCCACCGAAAGCAGAATGGAGCCAGCCAGTTTGTCGTCAAACTTGCTCATGCTGACTTTCAGATCGGGATACCAGTGGCTGGCCTCATGGCAGGATTGTCCTCTGGAGTTGCCACAATGCGTCGATCAAGGCTAGCCGAACGATTCAGGGTTTGAATGCTCAGGATTGACCTCATCAGTTTGAGCACACCCGTTGCGTTGCACTGGTCGATTCCTGATCTCTCATGCAGGTGGGAGGGGATTCCCACGAAGGCTACGAGCGAAGACCGCTTTTGCACCCGACCTAATCTGGAGACTGCCGCCCTCAGGGTCTACAGAGGTACCGTGAAAACCAATCCACCTCAAGAGCAACGGGACGTCTTCGCGAAAGACTCGTCTTACTTTGCCTTCGCCATCGAGAGCAGGATGACTCGGTCCACTTCGTGCTTCTGAGATTCGGGCAGGGTCAAAACCACGCCTTCATCGGTCTGACGGAAGGTCACCGGCGAGCTGTCTGGGAACGAACGCGCACTGCTGACTGTCGGCATTGCAGGCAGCGCGAGCAACTTACCTTGCCAGTGCAGAACATGGACGTAAACGGCATCTCCTTTTTGCGTGGTCACTCCCCAGTCGGCAGGCACAACCGGGCCACCACGAGTGCCGTAGATCGAATCTCCGTAGCGCGACATCCACTCCCCAACGGCGTGCAGCCGCGTCACGAATTCTTCCTGAATCTCACCATTTGGCTCCGGCCCGATGTTCAGCAGCAGATTCGAGTTGTTCCCAGCTGCCCGCACGAGCATTTCCATCACTTCTTCTGCGCTCTTGAATTTGTGGTCGCCAATATTAAAGCCCCACGAGTCGTTCAAAGTATTACAACTTTCAAGAGGCAATTGCTGGCTTACATACTTCGTATTGAAACCCGCCGTGTTCTGGCCGGGCAAATCTCTTTCAAAGGTCTGCACGTCTTCCCCAGGCTTCGGTGCCTGATGATGATTCGGAATGATCAGCGCCGCAGGCTGCAGTTGGTGAATGAGTGCATAAGTCTTCGACAAATGCCAATCGGCGTCAGGCTTGTCCCACATGCCATCAAACCAGATGCCGCCGATGGTTCCGTAATTGGTCAGCAACTCGCGCAATTGGCCGTCCATGTAATTGTCGAGATACGAATTCCAATCGCCGTGATCCGGCCTTCCGTTCTGCCAGGGCCCGTTGTCGAATTGCGTGGCGCCTCGGGGAAAATAATCGGGATGATGCCAATCGAGTTGTGAATAATAAAAGAAAAGTTTGATTCCCTGCCGGTGACATTCGTCCGCCAACATTTTCAGTGGATCTTTGCCGTAAGGGGTGCGCTTCACAATATTCCAGTCAGAAATTTTCGAATCAAACATCGCGAATCCGTCATGATGCCGGGACGTGATCGTGATGTACTTCATCCCCGCAGCTTTGGCCAGGGAAACCCAAGCTTGGGCATCAAACTTTTCCGGATCGAAAAACTTGGGCAGCCGCTCGTATTCCTGGACGGTCAGCTTGCGATTGTGAAACACCCATTCCCCATCGCCCAATACGCTGTAGACGCCCCAGTGGATAAACATTCCAAACTTCGCGTCCTGAAATTCCTGGCGCGCCTTGAGATTCTCGGGCGAAGGCTCATAGCCAGTCTGCGCGCCGGCTCCGATGGCAACGATGGCTCCTAGCAATACGCCGACAAGACTGCGCGCCGAGCGGCTTCCCATTCCTAGATTTCTCCTCTCTTCATCTGCTGAACAGCGTGATCGCAAGCCCGCGCGGTCAGAGCCATGTAAGTCAGCGAGGGGTTCACGCAAGCCGACGAAACCATGGCGCCGCCGTCGGTGATGAACAGGTTCTTGACGTCGTGCGCCCGATTGTAAGCATCCAGCACCGAGGTCTTCGGATCTCGCCCCATCCGAGCGGTGCCCATTTCATGAATCGCAAAGCCCGGCGGATCATCTCCGATAAATGGTTCGATATCGTTCGCGCCCGCAGCGGCGAGCATCTCCGCGGCGGAGATCGACATATCCTTCCGCAACGCCAACTCGTTGTCGCTCCAAGCGCAGTGGACTTTTAAAATTGGAATTCCCCAGGCGTCCACCTTCTGCCTGTCGAGTTCCACGTAGTTGTTGTGATTCGGGAGGCATTCACCGTATCCATAAAAAGTAAAGCGCCAAGGGCCGGGTTTACGAAGGGAGTTCTTGAAGTCCGCCCCGAAGGCTGTCTGCGCGATCCCGCGCTCCCAACTTTCACGTTGGCCGCTTCCCTGAAAACCGTAGCCGCGGAGGAAGTCAGCATCTTTCCTCTTCACGTTGCGAAAGCGTGGAAGATAAATCCCGTTCGGGCGTCGGCCCAGCACAATACGATCCTCATTGCCGGGGATGGTCGCGACTGCCCCGCCACCCTTGATGTGGTCCATCAGGTTGTGGCCCAGTTCCCCGCTTGAGTTCGCCAGCCCGTTGGGAAACTCAGTGGTGGAAGAATTCAAGAGGATGCGGACGGATTCGAGCGCCGACGCGCAGAGAAAAATCAATTTGCCGCGAAACTCCAGGCTGGCGCGCGTCTGAGCGTCTATCACTCGCACGCCCGTCGCCCGCCGAGTTTTGGAATCGAAGCTCAAGCTGTGCACCACACTGAAAGGCCGCAGCGTCAACCGGCCCGTTCGTTCAGCAGCAGGCAGGGTCGAGTTGATGCTGCTGAAGTAAGAACGGGTGATGCATCCCCGCTCGCATGGCCCACAATAATGGCATGCTGCTCGGCCCTGATGGTCTTTGGTCAGAATCGCCGCCCGGCCGATGGTAAGGACGCGTTCTCCGCCGAAGTGCTTTGCAATCGCATCGCGAACGGTTTTTTCCGCGCAGGTCAACTCCATCGGGGGAAGAAATTTGCTGTCAGGAAGTTGCGGAAGGCCGAGCGCCTCTCCACTGATTCCCACGAACTCCTCGACATAGTCGTACCACGGGGCGATGTCGGCATAGCGGATCGGCCAATCAATTCCGATGCCGTCGCGAGCGTTCGCTTCGAAATCCAAATCACTCCAGCGATAGGATTGCCTGCCCCACACGATCGAACGGCCGCCCACTTGCCGGCCGCGAATCCACAAGAAGGGTTTGCGATCATCCGTGATATACGGATGCTCTTTGTCACTGATGAAGAATTTTGACGACCATTCATCGCAGGCGTAGCACAGACTCTGAATCGGCTGATCTTCCTTTTGAAGCCGACGGTCCCGCAGGCCGCGAAACTTCATCTCCCACGGCGGAACATGTTCGACATAGTCTTGTTCTGGAACGATGGGGCGGCCAGCCTCGAGCACAAGCGTCCGCAAGCCCTTTTCGGTTAATTCCTTGGCGGCCCAACCACCGGTGATCCCGGAGCCGATTACAATGGCATCGTAGATTTCCTCTTTCACCGTTGCTCCGGCGCCTCCTGGTCCGTCTGCTCTTCCACGCAACCGCCGTGCCGCTCCGGAATCACTTCGAAGTGCAGCCCTTGCGTCGCGCCGGCTTCCGAGGTGTAATACGCGGTTAGCGTCAACCTGCGAAGCATCGGATAGAAGCTCCCTCTGCTCTCCGGTGGCAATCCAAACCGTCGCTGCGTCCGATCCGGGTTGCGCTCGCCTTCCGCGATCATTTGATCCCCCAGTGCGGTCAGGATCGCCCCCTGCTGCACACTTGAACACCCGACGAAATTCTTGCCGACCAGCGATAGCGATCGCGAGTCCACATCCTCCAACCCATTCAGGAAACCGGTTCGCACATCCTCGTCATACCACTCGGTCAGCATGAGGTCGATGAATTCGGTTGCGCCTACGTCGGAGGCGCCGGGCGTATCGGTCCGCGGTAGAATGAGCTCCGCTATCGTTCTCACGATGGCTTCCTGGTGCGCGTTCAGCGTCCGCAGAGGACTCTGGGTTCCGACCGTTGTGCGAGCTTCCCGCAACGCGGCGAACGCGCTGCCTGGCGCGAGCGGAACCGCTACACCCATAGCCAGCAGACGAATTGCTTCGCGCCGATTCATCTTAAGAAATCCTACAGAATGTTTTCACAGTCCCAGCGGGAATACTGTCGACCATAACTTGAAATCGTCAAAGCCCGAAAATCCAGTCAGGCTCCGGGCTTGATCTCGGCCGCTTTCCCGTCGTGATACACGATCACCAGCGGATTTCCCCCATTCGGATAATGTACGGTCTTCTGATATGACGTATCACCCGCGTCGGGCACGCCCATCCCGATAGCGAAATCCGCCTGCATTTCATTCATGCCCGGCTTGACGTGGTGCTGCTCTACGGATTGCCACACATCGGCCGGCCAATGTTTGTACAGGTCATGCGGATCTTCAACAAAAAACATTTCATCGGAATAGATCTTGTACTCCCCTTCCGACTCAAACCCGATTGGCACGGCATAATTCTTTCCGTCTTTTTCGAACGCAGCCATGACCTGCTTGCGCTGTCCCGGACCGGGAGGAGTGGAGGTCACCACGTCTTTAATCGTGAGCCGCTCAATCGGCAACAACAGACCGGCTTCATGGCCGAAGTCTACGTGTTTGGTCGCCGAATCGTATGCGTAATAGGAATAGCGATATCCTTCCTTGACCCAAACTGGTTGTTGTGTCAGCTGTTTCGCGGACTTCAGATCGTAGGGGTAGAGCTTCTTCGGAGTAACGTAGTAATCCGGGTTCGAAAAGCCGGCATTTCTCGCCTGTTTCTGCTTCTCGACGGCGACCTTATCCTCATATCGTTGGTAGAAGATGTATCCGGCACGGGCAGCGGCCGCAGCCATGGCAAGTACCAGGGCGAGTTGGATTCTATGCTTGGTCTCCGGACTCACAGAAAAACTCTACCAGAACATCTCGTTGGATGTGTGCAGAGGGAAAGCAGCGCGATTACACTGGAGTGCAGAGGATTCCTAGCGATGCCCATAACTGAAGAGGACGTTCTGAGCGCATTAAAGAGTTGCTATGACCCCGAGATTCCCGTCAACATCGTTGATCTTGGCTTGATCTACAACATAAACTTTGCGCCAGCGGACGATAAACAAGACGTGACCGTAGACATGACTCTCACGGCGCAAGGTTGTCCGGAGCACGTTAACATCAGCGCGCAGGTGAAATCACGTATCGAGCAGTTGCCGGGAATTCGCAACGTCGCTGTAAATGTAGTTTGGAACCCGCCCTGGACGCCAGAGCGCCTGAGTCCTGATGCGAGGAAACAGCTAGGGATTGAGTAACACTCAGCCCCCGATCTCTTCCCATGCTTCCGCTGCGCTGCGTCCGGCCGCCTCGGTGATCCGGCGTCCGGCCTGTCCGGCCATTGTCATAACTTGCAGGCCGCGCTCGAAATATTCGGGCAAGGACTGCCGCACTTTCTCGAATTTATCGGGATACTCGGAAGCCAGCACGGCCAGCCCCACTCCGGTGGCCATCACTCCGGCTGCATACCGCTTTTTCAAAAACAGAATCGTCGCTACGCCAATTGATCCCGCTACCGCCGCTTTCTTCCACGCGTCCATTTAATCCCCCAAACTCGTATGCCACCAAATTGTACCTGTGCACAGTATCGGGCACCAACCCCGGAATAACCTTAGATTCCGATGCAGGCGGGCCTTAAGCGTCGCAGTCAGAACTTTCGCCTGCACAGCCAACCATTTGCGTTGCCGGACCTGTATACTGCCTGCTTTGCCGGAGGCCCATGCACATCCACAAGTCCGCCCGATGGCGCTTCATCTTGGTCATCATCCTTCTCGCCAGCCTTCACCCCGTCACGGTGTGCGCCGAAAGCAAGGCCCGCGCCCGCGATCTCGGCGTTCCCTTCGATGGCACGCCAGGCCCGAATAATGCCATTACCGACGTAAAAGGCGTTGAGGTCGGCCACACCACGCTCATTTCGGGTGAAGGCAAACTGGTAGTCGGTAAAGGCCCTGTTCGCACCGGCGTCACGGCCATTCTGCCGCGCGGAAAAAACTCCCTTGACCCGGTATTCGGCGCATGGTTCACACTGAATGGCAACGGCGAGATGACAGGGACTACGTGGCTCGAGGATTCCGGCATTCTCGATGGGCCCGTGATGATTACCAACACGCACAGCGTGGGCGTAGTGCGTGACGCCGTGATCGCCTGGCGTATCAAGAAAGCGCCTCCCGACTCAGAAGGCTACGCCTGGTCCCTGCCAATTGTCGCTGAAACCGCGGATTCCGACCTGAACGACATGAATGGGTTCCACGTAAAGCCCGAAGACGCGTGGCATGCTTTGGACTCGGCCCATTCCGGTCCAGTTGAAGAAGGCAGCGTTGGGGGTGGGACGGGCATGGTGTGCAATGAATTCAAGGGAGGCATCGGCACTTCATCACGCATAGTGAATGAAAAGGCCGGCGACTATACAGTCGGGGTCCTGGTGCAGTGCAACTACGGCTGGCGCAGCCAACTGCGGATTGCTGGCGTTCCTGTCGGACGGGAGATCACCGAACAGACAGTACGTAATGATGACGTCGGATCCATCATCATCGTCATTGCCACCGACGCGCCCCTGATTCCTACCCAGTTGAAGAGGCTCGCCCGGCGGGCCAGTTTGGGTTTGGGTCGAGACGGAAGTTTCTCTGGAGACGGATCGGGTGACATTTTCATCGCATTCTCGAGTGCAAATCCGGGCGTGGCCGGGGCAAAAGGAGTCCACGACCTGAAGATGCTCGCAAACGAGCAGTTGAATCCACTCTTCCTGGCAACGGTTCAGGCCACCGAAGAAGCCGTAGTCAACGCGATGATCGCGGCCGAAACCATGACCGGAATCAACGGAAAGACGGTTATTGCTCTGCCCCACGATCGATTGCGCGAAGTTCTGAAGAAATATAACCGACTGGTGAAGTAAAAGGCGTTTGGGAAAGTGATTACGAGCCTAATCGACGATTTGCTCGGTAGTCCTGAAGCGCGATATTAAACCGCTTCAGCATGGATTGCAGCGTCGTACGCTTCATCCCCAGGCGGGTGGCAGCACCATCGGCGCCAGAAAGCACTCCATGCGTCTCCCGCAGCACGCGAATGATATGCTCGCGCTCCATGTCGGTGAGTTTGTCCTGCGCAAAATTGCCCTGTTCGTTCAATTCTATCGGCGGCGACGCGAGGGTACGGCCCTTGCTCAAAATAACCATGCGCTCAATAACGTTTTCCAGTTCACGAATGTTGCCCGGCCAACCCCAGTTCTGCAGGATCTCCATGGTCTCCGTCGGGATCTCGTTAATGTGTTTCCCGGCTCGAGTCGCGTGTTTGTGCACAAAATAATGGACCAGAATGGGTATATCAGAACGCCGTTCGCGCAAGGGTGGCAGTTCGATGGGGAAAACGTCCAGCCGATAGAACAGGTCTTCTCGGAATCTTTTTTCAATCACATCCTTTTTCAAATCACGATTCGTCGCGGAAATGATTCGCACGTCCACATGCAAGGTGCGCACGCCGCCCAGCCTCTCGAACTCGCGATCCTGCAGCACACGCAAGAATTTCGGCTGCAGTTCGGGCGGCAATTCGCCCACCTCATCCAGAAACAGTGTGCCTTTATCGGCAAGTTCGAGCCGTCCGATTTTCTGATTCACAGCCCCGGTGAATGCTCCCTTTTCGTGCCCGAAGAGTTCGCTTTCCAGCAGGCCCGTGGGGACGGCCGCGCAGTTTAGCTTGATAAAGTTCCTGTCGCGTCTTGTGCTCAGCGCATGAAGGGAGCGGGCCACCATTTCCTTCCCGGTTCCAGTTTCGCCCAGCAGCAGAACTGTCGAGTCGGTCGGCGCGACGACACGAGCTTTTTTTAACACTTGTCGTAGCGACTCGCTCTGCCCAATGATCTGTTCGAAGCCCAATTCCGCTTGGATTTCTCCCTCCAGGTAAGATTTCTCTCTGG
>Ga0070732_10001109_pt1 | contig 14972 bp, 11 predicted proteins | sample Coa_R1_5_FD_66449 | JGI IMG/M metagenome (GOLD analysis project Ga0070732, IMG submission 66449) | Surface soil microbial communities from Centralia Pennsylvania, which are recovering from an underground coalmine fire - Coalmine... | ecosystem: Environmental > Terrestrial > Soil > Unclassified ...
GCGCAGACGAGCTACCTCATCGGCTGCGCGGAGGCCGGCGAAGCGATCGTGATCGATGCGAATCGCGACGTGCAGCCGTACCTGGCGGCGGCGAGGAGCGAGGGGGCTCGGATCACCCACGTCACCGAAACGCACATCCACGCCGACTTCGTCTCGGGCACGCGCGAGCTCGCTGCAGCCACCGGCGCGAGGATGCTGCTGTCGGATGAAGGGGATGCGGAGTGGAAGTACGCGTTCGCTGACGAGGCTGGCGCACGCCGCCTGCGGCACGGCGATGTCGTCGACATCGGCCGCGTGCGGATGGAGGTGCGGCACACGCCTGGCCACACGCCGGAGCATCTTTCGTTTCTCGTGACGGATCGCGCGTCGGCCGAGGAGCCTATCGGCGCCGCGACGGGCGACTTTCTCTTCGTGGGCGACGTCGGCCGGCCCGATCTCCTCGAGCGTGCGGCGCACATCGCCGGCACGATGGAGTCCGGTGCCCGTGCGCTCTATCGGAGTCTCCAGGCCTTTTCGTCGAACCCTGACTGGCTGCAGATCTGGCCCGGGCACGGCGCCGGATCGGCTTGCGGCAAGGGCATCAGCGCGATACCTCAGAGCACGCTGGGCTATGAGAAGCGGTTCAACTGGGCCTTTCGCGTCGGGTCTGAGGACGCGTTCATCCGGGACGTCCTGTCCGGGCAGCCCGATCCGCCCAGCTACTTCGCTCGAATGAAGCAGATGAACAAGAGCGGGCCGGTCGTCCTCGGCCGATGGCCGACGCCCCCGCGCCTCCGGGCCGAAGATCTCCAGCGTGTGATGGCCGACGGTGAGCCGGTCATCGATACCCGCAGCGCCGATGACTTCGCCGTGGGTCACGTGCCAGGCACCGTCAACCTCCCGTTGAACGGCAGCTTCACGAACTGGGCGGGCTGGCTCCTGCCCTACGACCGCGACCTCACGCTCATCGTGTCGTCGCCGACAGCCCTCGAAGCGGCGGTGCGGTACCTGGCGCTCATCGGGCTCGATCGGATTCGCGGCTTTGTGGGCGTCGAGGCGATCGACGCGTGGACGGGGACGGGGTCGCCGCTCGGGACCATCGCGCGGATTGGCGCGGAGGATCTCGCCGAGTCGCTCAAGCATCGTGGCGTGACGCTTGTGGACGTCAGAAACGACGGCGAGTGGACGGGCGTGGGCCATATAGACGGCGCGATTCACGTGCCGCTTGGGCACCTGGTCGATCGGCTCGGCGAGATTCCCCGGGAGCGGCCGGTCGTCGTCCAGTGTCAGGGCGGCAGCCGATCGGCCATTGGGGCCAGCCTCCTGCGCGCGCGGGGCTATCAGACGGTAATCAATTTCTCTCCGGGCATCTCGGGGTGGATCAAGGACGGGAGGGCGGTCGTTGGCCAAGGAACGCACCACTCCTGAGGCGGCGGCAGCCGCCTTCGGCGTCGGCAAGATCGTTCGGCACTTGTTCGTGTGCACGGGGCCGGACTGCACCACGCCCGAAGAGGGCGACGCGACCTGGCATTACGTCAAGGACCGGATGAAGGAGCTGAACCTCGCCGGGCCGGACGGCCCGGCGTATCGCACGCGCTGTCGATGCTTCCGCATCTGCATCGGCGGACCCATCGCCGTCGTCTATCCCGAGGGCGCGTGGTATCGGAACGTGACGCCCGAGAACGCCGAGCGCATCATCCAGGAGCACCTCGTCGGCGGGCATGTGGTCGACGATCTGTGCTTCGCCAGAAACCCGCTACCGGCGGCGCCCGATCCGTAACGCTGTGATAGGCTCTTCGATTGTGCGCCCGTAGCTCAGTTGGATAGAGCGCCGGGCTTCGAACCCGTAGGTCGGGGGTTCAAGTCCCTCCGGGCGCGCCACCTCCGCCGTGTGTTTCGGCGGCACGACAATGCCGGCCACGTGACGAGTGTCCGGACGAGCGCCCGTAGCTCAGCTGGATAGAGCGTTGGCCTCCGGAGCCAAAGGTCGCAGGTTCGAATCCTGCCGGGCGCGCCAGCCTCCACTCGCCGGAGTCGAGCGGTGAGTCTCGGCTGGGCTGGAAGACAGCCCTCGCACCGAAGCCTTGGACGGTGCTCGGCCCGGCGAGCCAGGTGGTCGAGAGGCTGGTCCCGCCGAAGGTCAGCGGGAACGAAGGCGGATGGCGTGGGCCCGTAGCTCAATTGGCAGAGCAGCAGACTCTTAATCTGTTGGTTGAAGGTTCGATTCCTTCCGGGCTCACCAAATTCTCTCAGAAAATCTAGCGGTGACCACGATTTCGGCGTCCCGCACGGCGTGCCCCGTCGCCGCCGCCCTATCGCTTGATGGGCGCGCGGCGGCGAAGTTCGTCGAACCAGTTCGTCACGGTGACCATCGTGCCGCCGGTCGCGACCGCCTCGACGAGAAAGTGCTGGCCGTCCGGAGCGACGCCCCACGTCGTGCCGGTGAACGTCGTGAATAACTTCTCCGGCGGCGTTGACGTGAACGGCGAGAGCTGAATCGTCGAGGCCAGCAGCGTCGCGTTGCCTGCCGTCAGATCCCAGAAGAACAGTTCATGCCCGCTCGCAGACCAACGCTCGCGCGTGCCGCCGTCGGCCGACACCTGATGCTTCGCGCCGGGGCCCGGAAAAGGCAGCACGTAGACCTCCGGGCGACCGCTCTCGGCCGAGGTGAACGCGACCCAATGGCCGTCGGGTGACACCTGACCCTCGCCGTCGGCGGCCGAACTCTCCCGCAGCGGATGCGGCGTCGCGCCGGGCGTGGCGAGCGGCAACACCATGATCGCGGGCCGGCCGTTCGCGTCGGGCTCGGTGAAGATCAGGGTCTGCCCGTCGGGCGTGAAAGACGTCGGCGTCGTGGCAGCGGCGGTCAGGATCAACCGCGGCTGAGCGCTGCTGCCGTCGGCGAACACCTCGTAGATGCCGCTTTTGCCGCTCACCGTCCCGCCGTAGACGATCGCGCGCCCATCGGGCGTCCAGACCGGGTGGTCGTTCGTGCCGCCGAACGTCAGGCGCGTGGGCGTGCCTCGCGCCAGATCCACGACCCAGATGTCAGAGCCCTTTTCGCTCAGGATCGAGTTGGCCACTCGGTGGCCGTCCGGCGACAGACTCCCGGTGCCCCAGGCGCGCGAGACCTGACCGGGCAGCGGCACATCGGCGCCGCGCCGATCCCGCCACGTGAGGACGGTCCCTCCCTGCGAGACGGACTCGAAGTACACGAGCATGCCCGTCCGCGACACGGCATAGTCGGCTGTACCAGCGGTCGGACCGATGCTCGAAACGCCTTCGATAACCGGTGCCTCGGACCCCATCGCGGTCACACGATCGAGGTCGAACGGCAGCGCGAAGAGCGTCCCGCCGCGCATGCTCAAGAGATACCCGTCCACGTAGCGGCCGTTGTCGCCGCCCTTCGCCACGGGCTGGTAGGTGCCCTTCTTGAGATCGAGCACCGCGAACTGCGGATCGGCATTGGCGTAGAGCACCGTAAACAGGAGGCGCTGCCCGGTGGGTAGGAACTCCGGTCGGACGTGTGCGGTTTCGTTCTTGTCCTTGTTCACGGTCGTCAAGGCCGTCGGCGTGCCGCCGGAGGCCGGCATCCGCATCAGCCCTTTCGGACCGGCATAGACGATCGTGTCGTCGTCGCCCCACGCGGCGCCGTTGAAGAACGAGCCCTCGGCCAGCAGGATTGCCGGACCGCCGATTGTCGGAACCTTCTTGATCGCGTCGTCGGCCGTCGAGAAGGCGACCCAGTCGGCGGCGGGAGAGAATACAGCGATCACGCCGCCGTCACCGCCGGCGAGGGGCTGCGCGTCGAGCTGGTCCATGTGGCGCAGTTCGAGATGAAATCCCCGTGTGCCGCCGGCACGGGTGTAGACGACCTGCGTGCCGTCGCGCGACACATCGACGAGACCGGTCGCGTCGGTGAACGACTGTCGCGCTCGCGTCACCGCCGGCCGCTCGGGGGCCGGCATCGACTCGAGCTTCCATATGGCCCCGCCGGCGACGAGGACCGCGAGGGCAGTGACGGCCCACGGCAGCACGCGACCCACGGCGCGGGCCGGCGGCGGCGCGATGTCGGATGACGACGGCGCGGGAAAGATGACGGAGCTCGCAGCGCCGGTGATTAGTTGATCGAGGACGCGCCGCGCTTCGCCCATGTCACGCAGCCGCTGCTTCGGATCGCGGACGAGGCAGTCGCGCAGCAGCGCCGTGAGCCGCGGCGGCGTGGACGCCGGTAGCTTCGTCCAGTCCACCTCGCGCGTGAGAACGGCAGCCAGCGTCTCGGAGACGTCTTCCGCGTCGTACCCGCGATTGCCCGACAGCATCTCGTAGAGGACGACGCCGAAGGCCCAGATGTCCGCGCGCTTGTCCACGGCGCGCCCCTTGGCCTGCTCGGGCGCCATGTAGGCCGCCGTGCCGATCACGAGCCCCATCTGGGTCGCCCGCATCGTCAACGTCGGGGAGTTCATCGCATCGGCGCTCGACGCGCCGGCCGGGTCCATGGCCTTTGCGAGGCCGAAGTCGAGGACTTTCACGGTGCCATCGCCGCGGATCTTGATGTTGGCGGGCTTGAGGTCGCGGTGGACGATGCCCTGCTCGTGCGCGGCTTCGAGGGCCTCGGTGATCTGCTTCGCGATCGGGAGTGCATCGGCCAGGGCGATGGGCCCGCGCGCGATGATCGTAGACAGATCCTCGCCCTCGACGAGCTCCATGACGAGCGCGCGGACGCCGCCTGAGCGCTCGACGCCGTAGATCGCGGCGATGGACGGATGGTTCAGGGCGGCCAGCGTCTTGGCTTCGCGCGTGAAGCGCTCGAGGCGATCCGGATCAGAGGCGAAGAGATCCGGCAGGACCTTGATGGCGACATCGCGGTTGAGCGTCGTGTCCTTCGCGCGGTAGACCTCGCCCATCCCGCCGGCGCCGAGTTGGGAAACGACTTCGTACGGACCGATGTGGGAACGAGGCGCAAGGGACATTGGAATGCGGCGATTCTAACGCTAGTCACGCACAGCCCCGGCGCGGCCTGCTCCTTGCCCGTGGGCCGAACGTCAGGCCAGGAGGCGAACCTGGCGCACGCCCGCGATACGTTCGCACGGCTCGGCGCTTGACAGCTGCGATCGACAGGCGTATTCGTACCTACAGAGGCGTCCGTTCGGTTCTCGCGAGGCGAGGCGGACGTGTTCCATGCTCGAAGTGGAGGCCATATGGAGGTTCCACCGGGCTTGTGAGGCGCATCGCCGAGGTCCCTCGTTGGCGGTGCGCATGCCGGCGTAGAGCGTTTGAGAAGATGAATGGATCCCGACTCTTGTCGGGATGCGTGCAAGAGCACGTGGTGAAGCGCCCGGCGCCCGGGGAGGAACGATCCTCGGGACCGGGCGCTTCTTTTTGGCCAAGGCTCCGGGTGGAGCGAGAAGAAGCCGGCTGGTCCGGCTGAGCTCGGCTAAAACAGCAGAATAGGCGCGCCGAGGCGCGCGGCCCAGTCCCGCGTGCTCTTCTTCAACAAATCGCCAATCGCCATCGGCAACACGTCCTCCTTGAGTGTCTCGAGCACGTCGTACTGAAACGCGGCCTCGCCGTGCATGTTCCACTCGGCTTGCAGCGCCCGATGAGGGTGCTGTGCCAGACGCAGCGTGGACCACGCGCGATTCTTCGACGCGTCCAGGTTCAGGGACGCGCCCACACACGCACTGCCCGAGGCCAGGCATCGAATGGCGAACACGCCGCGGTTAGGCGCGCGCGCCTTGTATTCCGCGATTGCGTCCTTGCGTGATCTCATGGCGCCAACAGCCGACGATGAGGTTCGATGCCTTCCGGGCTCACCATTTTCCCACGAAGAATCGACGCGCGTTCTTCGCGAGGGCCGAAATGATATGCGCGTTGAAGCCGCTCGAGAAGTCAGCGCAGGGCACGGTCGTGGGATTCTGGCCGGTGGGGTAGTGCAACGTGGCATTTCCAGTGGTCGTGAGGCTGAGCCCGTTCTCAGCGCAGGACCGATGCCAACAATCAGAGCTGTAGATCTCGTGCAATCGAAGAATGACTCGGCCGGCGCGTGTCAGCGAGTGCGAGATATCTCAGGGAATGCCGGAGAATTCCTGTGCCGCTGCCTCCTCCCGAGTCCCTCGGCAGGTAGAATGAACAAGTTTCGCGGAGGGATATGAAGCTGACCAAGCGCCTCGTGACCTCGATGGCTCCAGCCCTGGCGCTGGCGGTGGCCCTGGGCTTTGCCTCCGGCGATCGCGATCTCCTGGCGCAAAACCGCAAGGACTTCTCGGTCGTCGACGAGCACACCGGGCACGTGGCGCTCGGCCTCGCCATTCGGAAGCTGAACGTGTCGGGCACGTTCATCCAGGCCCCCGCGCACCCCGACGACGAAACGAACGCGCTCTTCGCGATGTTCACCTATGGGCGGGGCCTGCGCGCCATCGATCTCCAGAACAACCGGGGCGAGGGCGGACAGAACGAAATCGGTCCCGAGCTGTTCCGGGACATGGGCGTGCTCCGCACCGCCGAGCTGATGTCCGCGCACCGGATCGACGGAGCCGAGCAGTACTTCACGCGCGCGATTGACTACGGCTACTCGTTCGACCCGCAGGAAGTCATCCAGAAATGGGGACGCGACACGATCGTCGGCGACTACGTCCGCCTGATTCGCACGCTCCGGCCTGACGTGATCGTGACGATGAACATCCAGGGCGGGGGCGGCGACCGCGCGCACGAGGCCACCACGGTGCTGACGCGCGAAGCGTTCCGCGCCGCCGCCGATCCGGCGCGATACCCGGAGCAGATCCAGGAGGGTCTGCGGCCCTGGCAGGCCCGCAAGCTGTACTTCGCGGGCGGCGGCCCCGGGGGGCGCGGCGCCGGGCCGGCCGCCGGAGCGCCGGCGGGCGTCCGCGGGGCTGCAGGCGTCGACGCGTCACCGGCGGCGCCCGCGCACGTCACCCGCATCGACACAGGGGTCTACGATCCGTTGCTCGGCCGCACCTACGCGGAAATCGGCAACGACGCGCGCAGCAATCACAAGTGCCAGGGCGTCGGCGGCGTGCCGCCCTTGCCGGGAGGGGCCGGAGGCCGCGGAGGCAGGGGAGGCGGCGGCACCTACACGCTCGTCGACACGACGATTCCTGGACAGAAAGACAAGGACGAAGCCTCGTTTTTCGACGGTGTGGACGTGAGCCTCGCGGGCCTGTCGGCCTACGCGGGCGCCACGCCGCCGCCCGCGCTCGTCGAAGGCCTTCGGGCGATCGCGACGAGCGCCGATCGCGCGAAGCAGGCGTTCGACTCGGGCGAGGATGCGGCCACGGCCGCGCCCGTCGAGGCCGGACTCGCCGCCGTCCGCGCGCTCCGTGCGTCCCTCGGATCCATGGGACTCGGCGAGACGGCCCGCTACGAGATCGACTTCCGGCTGAAGCTCAAGGAACAGGACTACCAGGACGCGGTGCTCGCGGCCCACGACGTGACGTTTCAAGCCGTGGCCGATGACGGCCTCGTGATCGACGGGCAGCCCGTGAGGCTGTCCCTCATCGGTGTCAATCACGGCTCGTCCGATGTCACCGTGAGCGAGGTCGCCATCGAGGGGTTCGAGAATCCCGGCGCGTGCGCAGCGGCGGCCGTGAAGAAAGATGGCGTGTTCGCGTGTGCCGTGGCGGTCACGGTGCCGAAGAACGCGAAAGTCACCGATCCCTATTTCACCGACACCTACTGGAAGAACCCATCGGGACCGGCTATCAACGCGTTCGATCCGAGTGTGCCATTTGGCGTCCCCTTCGCGCCCACCCCCTTCCACGTGGTCTTTCACGTGAAGGCGGGGAGCGTGGACGTGACGAAGGACGTGCCGGTCGAGTACCGGTACGTGAAGGACCTCTATTTTGGCGACAAGCGGATGAAGTTGAACGTCGTGCCGGCCTTCTCGGTCGTGGTGACGCCGACGCTGGCCATCTTCCCCGCCGAGACGGCATCGACGACCACAGCGGCGACGCCCGCGACCCGCGAGATCTTCGTGTCCGTGACGAACAGTACCAAGGGCGCCGCCGAGGCGACCGTAGCGCTCGAGTTGCCGGCGGGTTGGAGAGCGACGCCCGCGAGGACGACTGTGAGCTTTGACAAGGAGGACGAGTCGCGCTCCGTCCGCTTTGTCGTCGTCGCGCCGGCACGCGCGGCGATTGGCGACTACACGGCGCGGGCAGTGGTCACGTCGCCTTCGACCGGCGCGGAACGATTTATGACCGGCTATCAGGCCATCGAGTACCCGCACATCGAACGCCAGCAGGTCATCAAGCCCGCTGAGACCGCGATGAAGGTGATCGATGTCAATGTCGCGCGCGGCCTCGCCGTCGGCTACATCATGGGCGTCGGCGATCAGGTGCCCCCCGCCATCCAGCAGCTTGGGGCCAAAGTCACGTTTCTCGAGGCCAGCGACCTGGCGTGGGGCGACCTGTCCGCCTACGACGTCATCGTGACCGGCGTTCGGGCCTACGAGCGACGCGACGACCTGCGCGCCTACAACTCGCGCCTGCTCGACTACGCGACCGCGGGCGGCACGGTCATCGTCCAGTACAACAAGACCGAGTTCAACCAGGCACAGTACGGACCGTACCCGGCGAGCGTCGGCCAGGGCCGGGTGGCGGATGAGACCGTGCCTGTGAAGATCCTCGTGCCAGCGGATCCGCTGTTCAACTTCCCGAACAAGATCGGTCCGTCAGCTTGGGACAACTGGACGCAGGAGCGCGGGCTCTATTTCCTCGGACAGAAAGATCCCAGGTACGTCGACCTTGTCTCGATGGTCGACTCGTTCCCCGACAACCCGGGAGAGAAGCTCGGGTCGTTCGTTGAAGCCCGTGTGGGCAAGGGTCACTGGATCTACCTTGGGCTCGGACTCTGGCGGCAGTTGCCTGCAGGCACGGTGGGCGCCTATCAACTCCTCGCGAACTTGATCAGCCTGCCCAAGGCCCCCGCACGCTGAACCCGGGGATTTCAGGTCCACCGGCAACGGTCGCGGCGCCTGCCTGAGCGGTCGGAAAGGTCATGGTGAGTTGGGCCGTCCGCGCACGCCCTGGCCAGTCTTCGGGCGGGGCGGACCGGGCGAGTCGCCAACCGACTGAGCCGAAGCATCGACCGACGGGTATCCCTCGCCCCGCGAACGCTGAACCACGTTGATTCGTCCATCGGCTTCGAGCACCGCAAACGAGACGTCGGCGAGATCGGCAACGCCGCGTTCCCGCAGCGCCTCGAGCACGTCCGCCTCGGTGAAGCCCAGCCTCCGTGCCCGTGCGCCGAGGATCCGGCCGCCGTGCACGAGCAGGATCGGGCCGCCGATGACCAGGTGCCGTAGGCGCTTCGAGCGCACCATGGCCGTCGACAGGAGCCGGTTGGACACGAGAAGCACGGAGGCGGCCACCAGCCCGGCCACGAGCGACGTGCTCGCGCCGACCATGGCGGTCTCGACGGCGCTGCCGAGCAGAATGATCACGACGAAGTCGATGGCGGACAGTTGAGCCAGCATCCGCCGCCCGACCAGGCGGATCATCAGGATGAGAAAGAGATAGATCGAGAGCGTGCTGAGGGCGACGCCCGCGATCCAGGCAGCCACAATGCCCGGCATTATAGTAGTGCCCATGATTGCGTGGCTGCGTGCGGTGTTCGATCATCCCGATCTGCAGGGATCCGTGATCATCGCGGCGAAGACGCTGGTCATTTATACGTTTCTCATCGCGGGGCTGCGCCTGTTGGGGAAGCGCGAGCTGGGGCAGATGAACCCGTACGACCTCGTGCTGATCGTCGTGCTCGGGAACGCCGTGCAGAACGCGATGATGAACAACGACAATTCGCTGCTCGGGGGCCTGATCGCCGCGGCCACGCTCCTGGTGATCAACAAGATCTTCACCGTCGTGACCCAGCGCTCGAAACGCCTGGAGCACTGGATGGTCGGGCAGCCGGTCCTCATCGTGAGCGAAGGCCGGATGATTGCATCCCATATGCAGCGCGAGGGGATCACGCTCGAGCAGCTCGAGCAGGCCCTGCGGGAGCACGGCTTCTGCCGAGCGGAAGAGGCTCGGATGTGTGTGCTGGAAGTCGACGGATCGATTAGCGTCGTGCCGCGGCACGACGGCGTGCTCAAGACGCGCCCCCGCTTCAAGGGACTGCGGCTGCCGTAATGGGCATCACCGCCTATGACCTCTCGGTGCTGGCGGGCAAGACGGCGGTCGTGCTGGTCGTGCTCGTCGCCCTGTACCGCGTGCTGGGCAAGCGCAGCCTCGCGACCTTCACGGTCTACGATCTGGTCACCGTCATGGCGGTCGCCAACGCGGTGCAGAACGCCATGACGAGGGGCCGCGGTGAGGTCCTCGTCGGCATCGGCTGTTCCGCGACGCTGTTGCTCTTGGCCTTCGGCATGTCCTGGTTCTTTGCGCGCCTGCCGGCGTCTGAGCGGTTCGTGCTCGGCGAGCCCGTGCTCCTGATCCACGACGGCCGCGTGCTGGCGGATCGGCTGCGTCAGGAACACATCACCCAGCTCGAGCTGCAGGAAGCACTTCGCGCGTACGGTCTGGCGGCGGCGGCCGAGGTCAAGATGGCCGTGCTCGAAGTCGATGGCTCGATCAGTGTCGTGCCCAAGGATGTGGCCCGGCGCGAATGACCAGGTGAACGCGACCGCTGTCGATCCCGCGGTAGTCGCGCGCGCATACGAGCGATCGGGCGCCGCGCGATGGTGGCTCGATCCGGCCGACTTCGAGCGCGCCCTGGCCGCGAGTGTCGCGCACGCGTCGATCGACCGAGTCGAGCCCCTGGACGTGGCGCGCTATGTCGCCGGGCTGCACCTCGAGGACCTGGCGCTCGCCGTCGCATGCGCGGCCGGCCTGGATCGCGCGTGGGATCACTTCGTTCGCGAGTATCGCCCCGCGCTCTACCGCGCAGCCGACGCGATCGATCCCACGGGCGGCGCGCGCGAACTGGCCGATGCGCTCTACGCGGATCTCTACGGCCTTGCCTCGGGCGAGGGCGAGCGCCGATCGCTCCTCCGACATTTCCACGCGCGCAGCCGGCTGGCCACGTGGTTGCGCGCCGTGCTCGCGCAGCGCTACGTCGACGCGGTCCGCGGGCGACGCCGGTTCGATCCCCTGCCCGATGAGGAGGCGGCCGGCGCGCTCCGCGCTCGCCCGGTCGCGACGGCAGAAGAGTCGCGCTTCGCCGCGCTCATCGAGAGCGCGCTGGCCGCCGCGCTGGCGGCCTTGGCGCCCCGCGACCGCCTGCGCGTGTCGATGTACTACGCGCAGAACCTGACGCTCGCCGAGATCGGTCGCCTTGTCGGCGAGCACGAGGCCACCGTGTCGCGGCAGTTGTCCCGCACGCGACGCGATCTGCGCGCGTCGATGGCCGAGCGGCTCCGCGACGAGCATGGGCTGAATGACTCCGCCATCGACGAGTGCTTTCGCGCGGCCATGCGCGACCCGGGCCGCCTTGATCTGTCCGAGCTCGTCAGCCCGCTGCCCGGAAGCAAGATCGGCGCGCCGGATCGTTCAAGCTAGGAGGGACGTGGTGAAGGACAGCGAACGCGATCGGTCGGTCGAGCGCCTGTTGCGGGCGACGCCCCGTTCGATCCTGCCGGCCGCCCCCTCACCGGCATGCCTCGAGGCGAACGCGATCGCGTCGTGGGCCGAGGGCGCGCTTGAGCCGGACGAGGCGACCCGCGTCGAAGCGCATGTGGCGGAATGTCCGCGGTGCCAGGCCGCACTCGCGGCATTCGTGCGGGCCGAGCCACCGACCGCTCCTGCCGCTGCGGTGTGGACGCGATGGACCACGGTCCTTTTGCCGATCGCCGCGGCCGCCGCGGCCGTGGCGATTTGGATCGCGTGGCCGCGGCGCCAGTCACCCGCAGCGCCGGTCGCAACCGTGGCCGAGGCACCGGGCGTTGTCGAGCCTCGGCCTCAGCCTGCGCCCGTTCCGACGCCACCGCCGGCGGCCGCCCGCGCCAAACCCGGAGGGTCCCCCACGCGATCCGCCGGGGCGAACGCGGCCGACGCCACGAGTGCCACTAAGTCGGTCGCGCCGTCGATGAGCCCGAGTCCGGTCTTCCGATCCCTCGCGCCTCCGGCGGCGACACCAGTGCCCCTGATCGCGCCTCCGCCGCAAACGCCAGTTTCAGCCCAGGCAGCGGCCAGGCCGGCAGCGATCGGTGAAAGCCCCCTCACGGACCAGCGATTGGCGGCATCGGCCGGGGGGGCAAGTGGCGTGCGCGCGACGACGGAACCAATCGTCGCGTTTGACTCGCCGGCCGCCTCCGGGGGCGCCGGTGGTGCGTCCGCCGCCGCCGCGAGCGGCGGCCGGGGTGGCGGGGGCGGGACGCCGACCGTGCTGCGCGAAGCCGCCACGCGCACGAGCAGCGTGACTCGCTGGCGCATCCTGGCATCGCGCGACCTCGAACGCTCCACCGACGACGGGCAGACGTGGCAACGCGTGGCGATCGACCCGCCGTCGTCGTTGACCAACGGCGTGGCGCCATCGCGACTCGTTTGCTGGCTCGTCGGGCGAGCCGGCGTCGTGCTCGTCACGAACGATGCCGATCACTTCACGCGCCTGGCTTTTCCCGAGACGATGGATCTCTCGTCCGTCCAGGCCACTGATCTTTTGGACGCGACGGTGACGACAGCCGACGGACACGCGTTTGTGACGACCGACGGCGGCAAGACGTGGACGGTAAAGCGTCGGCTTACGCCGCACGAAAACGACTTACGTTCCCCGAAACCCCCAAAGGCACCGTAGAGCCTGAAAACCGGCAGTTCGCAGAGAACGAAGGTGGCGTGTGCCTTGCACGCTTGGGGAGCGGAGGAATGCCCATGCGGATGCTCTACCGGCCAGTGCTGCTGGTCGTCGTGATTGGAACCTTGGCATCGTGCAGCAAGAGTGCGTCGACCGACCCGTCGTCCCCACCGTCCTCGAATGGCAACACAGCGGCTGTCAACGTGCCAAGTAGCGGTGGCTATGGCTTGTCGTCGTTCGTGCCCCCGAACGTCACGATTCCCGTCGGCGGCAGCGTGGACTGGTCGAACAGCGACACCTTCGAACATCATCCGACGGCCGATGACGGATCCTGGAACGCAGACCTGCCGGCCGGAAGTGACGCGAGCGTCAGGTTCCCCACCGCCGGTACGTACTCGTATCACTGCTCGATTCACCCGAGCATGACCGGCACGATCACAGTGAAGTAGGCACTCGCGCCGGTGTCGCGACCGGGTCGTTGCGCCGCCTCTCAGGCTCCCTGTGGGGCCTGAGGTATCGTATGGGCGTGCCGGCCCTGGACGCGGCGCCTCATCGCGCCCTGGATCGCAGCATTGCCTGGCAAGTCGCCTTCGGGGCGCTGGCGATTCGCGTTGCGTCCGCTGGTCTCGGCCTCCTCATTGGCCTGACGGTTCCTGTCGACAATCCGGACAAGGTATTTCCAACGCCGAGCCCGTTCTGGGACGGCTTCACCCGCTTCGACAGCGGCTGGTACGAAGGGATCGCCCGATTCGGGTACCACTTCGTCGAAGACGGCCGGTCCACTGTCGGGTTCTTTCCCGTCTATCCGATCCTCATGCGGTACGTGGGGCGCCTCTTCGGCACGTACCACGCGGCCTTTTACTTCGGCGGCATCATCGTCTCGTGGCTCTCGTTCGTGGGCGCGATGGTGGCGCTCTACTACCTCGCGCGGCTCGATGTGCCGAGGCGGACCGCGCTGCGGGCGGTGCTCCTCACTGCGGTATTCCCGTTTTCCTTCTTCTTCGGTGAGGTCTATAGCGAGAGCACGTTCCTGTTGTTCGCGGTGCTCGGGTTCTACGGATTCCGCACCCGGCGCTGGTGGCTGGGCGGTCTCGCGGCGTCGGTGGCCATCGCGACGCGGGTGCCCGGCATCCTCATGATGCCGGCGCTCGCGTGGATTGCGTGGCGCCAAGCCGAGCCGACCGTGCGCGACCGCGCGCTCGCCGTCGCCGGCTTGGCGTTCGCCCTCGGCGGCTTCGTGTGGTACTGCGGCTACATTTACTCGTTGAGCGGGCACCCGTTCGCGTGGGTCGCGACCATCGAGAAGTGGGATTACCACCCGGGCGGCGCCCCGTGGACCGCGCTGGCGAGAGTCCTCGTCAATCTCTCGACGCGGCCGTATTCGTACCTTCAGAGCGGTTCCGCGGCAGTCATCGACACCCTCTACGGCCTCACGGGCCTGGTGTTCGTACTGATGACGCCGTTCGTGTGGCAGCGGTTGGGGGCGGGCTACGCGCTCTTCATGCTGCTGAACCTGTGGCTGCCGCTGTCCTCCGGCCTGACGGAGGGGATGGGCCGCTATTGCTCGGTGCTGTTCCCGGCGTTCATTTGGCTCGCCACGATTCGATCCCGAGCGGTCGCCACGGCGCTCGTGGTCGGCTCGGCGCTGCTGTACCCGATCGCGTTCGCGATCTTCCTCACGAACCACCCGCTGTACTGACGAGGGCGTAGAGGGACAAGTCGCCGTCAGTTGCGACGAGCTGGAGCGCCGTGCACCGGCGGACCGCATCGGCCGTTTCGTTGTCGGTCCAGTCACGAAGCGACTTGTCATGCACGAACACGTGCGTCACGCCGGCTTGGCGCAACGCCGCGATTGCGTCCGCCTGCGGGAAGTGCATGAGCGCTCGGGCGTGCTCGCCGTAGCTCGGCGGGATGAAGCCGCTGTATCCGTTGACCATCGGGCGCCAATGCGCCGTCGACTCGACGAGGTACGGCGCGTTGTGAAACACGCGGTCGGGAGCGAAGAACGGAAAGTACGCGACGATCGCCGTCGTACCGGCCAATCGACCGTTGATTGGCGAGATCGCCTGGGCCGGGACGTAGTCGATGGGCGCCGACCAGGCATCGAGGTTCGCCGCGAACACGACGACGACGATGGCAGCCGGCAACCATCGGGCCCGTCGCCACCGGATGCGCACGTGCGCCGAGCCGAAGCCGGCGAGGATCGCAAGCGAGACGATGCCCAGATAGCCGAAGCGCGCCGCATT
>Ga0070732_10001111_pt1 | contig 14949 bp, 11 predicted proteins | sample Coa_R1_5_FD_66449 | JGI IMG/M metagenome (GOLD analysis project Ga0070732, IMG submission 66449) | Surface soil microbial communities from Centralia Pennsylvania, which are recovering from an underground coalmine fire - Coalmine... | ecosystem: Environmental > Terrestrial > Soil > Unclassified ...
GGCGCTCCCGCGCAACAATCCGAGGGCCAGCCTCAAATCAAATTGAACTACCTGAATGTGTGCACGCCTTCAGCAGATGAGCAGGCGACCTTGAAGAATGCTTTGGCAAAAGTTTCAGGAGCTCCGGTATTTGGGCAGGATTTTGAGGTATCGCGGGGTAGCGCCACGGTCAAGGATGCGCTGCCATCCAAATATGTGCGGCTGCGCCGTGATTTTGCCTTGCAATCGCCTATGATGACTGCGCAATATTCCGTCAGCCTGGATGAGAAGGTCACGATCGAGACGCTTGTCCTGCGCATGCGTGATCCCAAAGAATTTCTTGAGATCTCGTTTGAGGACCGGGTCTCTGCGGCAGCGGCAACCCCGGCCTCCGTAGTGGCAATGGATACTCCGGCGGCGCGCATCCGGATTGAAAGGCTGGGCAAGAGTTCGATTGTGCTGGCACGTTGCGACAGCGCAGACCAGAGTATGTATGAGCCGCTGTTCAAGGAGGCTTCTGGTCTGATGGCGCGCTACCGCGGCGCTTTGGGATTACGCACGGCTTTTCATCCAGACATATCATGGCTGGAGGCGGCCGCCAAAACTTACGTGCAGCCGCGGAAGCCGCACAAGCAGCCTTGAAACTATATTGAAATCTGCGAATCTAAACAGACGCCATGGAAAATTCCGTTCGTGATACCGTGATTCTGGGAACGGGCTGTTCCGGCCTCACGGCCGCAATTTATGCCGGCCGGGCCAATCTGAAGCCGCTGGTTGTGGAAGGGCACGAACCCGGCGGCCAGCTGTCCATCACTACCCTGGTGGAGAACTTTCCCGGTTTTCCCGAGGGCATCCAGGGCCCGGAACTGATCGACAACATGCGCAAGCAGGCGGCCCGCTTCGGCGCCGAATACCTGCATGGCCATCTGGTGAGCGCTGATCTCAGCCGCTCTCCTTTTAATTTGAATTTTGGCGGCAGAGAGGTGAAGGCTCGCACCTTGATTATCGCCAGTGGCGCTTCTGCGCGCTGGCTGGGACTACCCAATGAGCAGGCTTTGATTGGCCATGGCGTCTCTTCCTGCGCCACCTGCGATGGCTTTTTCTTCAGCGGTAAGCCAATTGCCGTGATTGGTGGGGGAGATTCGGCCATGGAGGAGGCTTTGTTCCTCACGCGGTTCGCCAGCAAGGTCACGCTGATCCACCGGCGAGAAGCTTTCCGGGCGTCCAAGATCATGCTGGAACGTGCCCGCTTGCACGAAAAGATCGAATTCCTGACCGATACGGTTGTTGAAGACGTCTACGACGTCGAGAAAAAGGAAGTCACGGGGCTGAAGCTGCGCAACCTGAAAACCAACAAGGTGTGGGATTTTCCTGCCAGCGCCATGTTCCTGGGCATCGGCCATATTCCCAATGCAAAGATGTTCGCGGGGCTTCTCGATATGGACCAGGATGGTTATCTCAAGACCCACGATTTCGTTTTTACCAATGTTCCCGGCGTGTTCGCATGCGGCGATGTGCAGGACCGGCGCTACCGTCAAGCAATTACAGCAGCGGGCAGTGGGTGCGCGGCGGCCATGGAAGTGGAAAAATTCCTGGAAGAGCATGGGCGATAAGATGATTCTTATCGCAGCCGTTTGAGGTCTTGCTTCGCGGCCTCGAATCCAGAGTCAAGCGCCAGCGCCTGTTGTAGCTCCTGTTTGGCCTGGTCCTTGTTCCCCTCTTTTGCCAAAATAAGACCAAGCTGCCGATGACCCTCTGCCGAAGTCGGTTCCGCGCCTTCCGGCGGTTGGCCGAGATAGGTTCGTATATACCTTTCCGCTCGGGATAATTCCTGGCCTTGATTACCGGCCAGGATGGCTTTTGCGGCCTGGTAGTAAGGAGTTAGATCTTCCGGCACTGCGCGTTGTGCTTCGCCCAGCAATGACTCCAATTCCTTCCATCGGCCTTGCTGGGCGTAAACGGCAGCCATAATGGCGTAGCCCCGGACGCTTCCGGGAGCAATCTGCATCACCCGCCTGGCCTGCTCTTCCGCCTGCGGCAACCGGTCTCTGCCTTTAGCAAGATAAAAGTTGGCTGCCTGCAGATGAGCCTCGTAGCTTTTTGGATCTGCGTCCATTGCCCGCTTCAGCAGCGACTCCAGTTCGCCGGTTTGCTTTTCGTGTGTCGCAAATTCAAATTTCATCAGATAGCCACGAACCGGATTGATGCGGACCATGTGGTCGGCCAGTTCGCTTGCCCGCTTCTTATCACCTCCCAATATCCCGGGCGCGTCCAGGTGGAACTCCATCAAATCCTGGTTGGCTTCCACATTGTCAGGATCAAGTTGCAATGCCAGTTCGGCTTCTTTTTTGAACCGGCGTGCCAGAGAAAACTTCTGGAACGAGCCGAGTTGAGCGCCCGAAAGCTTGGAGCCAATAGCATCGGCGAGGGCGGCTTGAAACTCAGCAGTTTTTCGATCCAGTTGTGTCGCCTTTTCAGCCTGTTGAATGGCATCGTCCCAGCGGGCAAAAGCTTCTGACACTTTCGACATTTCCTCATAACTGCGGGCATCATTGGGATTTGTTTTCAACCGGCTTGCAAGGATGGCCCGTGCGCGTTTGTAATGCCCCTCCTTGATCAGGGCCGCTGTAGACGCATCGAAAGCACGAAGCAAGGCAGCGGAGGGGAAGAACATTACAACCAGCAAGAGCAATCTGGCGAGCCTGGCGCTGCTCTCATTCATGGTGCAACGCTTCCGTGGGCTGAAGACGGGAGGCGCGATTGGCAGGCAGATACCCGAACAGTACGCCGGTAGAGCAGGAGGCCACAAATGCCACGACAATCGAGAGCATGGAGATGGGAATGTGCATGTTGTACTCGACCGGAACCAGCGGTTGGGCAACCACCTTGATGCTGACGGCGATGAGAATGCCAAGCATCCCGCCCACCCCGCTGATGAGCACAGCTTCAATCAGGAACTGAAACAGAATTTCCTTGCGGCTGGCGCCGACCGCCTTGCGGAGACCGATTTCCCTGGTGCGCTGGGTCACGGTCACCAGCATGATGTTCATGATGCCGATACCGCTGATGACCAGGACGATGCAGCCAACAGTCAGCAACAAACCGGTGAGCGCCCATGATATCTGCTTGGCCGCGTCCAGTATCCCGCTGAGATTTTCCACCGTATAAACCACGCCCGCACGATGCCGGGATTGAAGCAGGGAGTGCAATTCTGCCGTTACCGTGGATACTTCCTGGTGGGAGTCTGCTTGCACGTAAAGGGTCCTGAGATAGTCGATTCCCTGGTAAGACTTGAGCAAGGAAAAAGGCACCAGCACCGATTCTGACGTGATCTCAGACTGTCCAAAGGTGGCCACACGTTCCCGAAAAACTCCAATCACGGTAAAGCTCAGGTCACCAACACGTAGTATTTGCCCTATCATGTCCCGGTCGAAGTGGCGGGCAAGGTCCTGGGTAATAAGGCAGGCTTTGGATTTGGACTCCATGTCCAGATCATCGAAGAATCGTCCTTGCAGAATGATAAGATTGCGAATTTTCTGGAAACCTTCTGTTACTCCCACCAGGGTGACTGGTTTTTCCACGCTGTTCACTACCACGCTCACGTTCCCAATATCGTGAACGCCCGCCACTTCCACCACGTGAGGAAGATCCCTGGCTGCTTCTAAGTCCTGCAGAGAAATCTCATCGGCGACAGAACGGTTCAGACGGCTGCCTGGAAAATAGGCGTAAATCAGGTCTGTTCCTACGGCTTCAATTTGGGCAATCACGTAATTTTTGGCGATCATCGAGACAGTGACCACCAGTACAATGCAGGTAGTGCCAACGGTAATACCCAGCATGGTCAGGGCTGCTTTAACCTTGTTAGCCAGCAGTGCGTCCAGGGCGACGCGCCAGGTTTCATTCTTGATCATGTCTTAAATGCTTAAGTTTATAGCTTACCAAACATTGCATGTGTGTCCATTACGCATTGATCAGGTAATCTTGAAGGGTTGCAAGCGCCGCATCCATGAAATCAACATCGTCTTTACATTTCAAAACATTCGTATTGATATTGCTCATCGTAATATTTGGCCCTTTAGGTAACCTGCTCCTGGGCAAGGGAATGAAGGCTCTGGGAACAATGGTGAGCTGGTCACCGGCAGACGTGGAACGCCTACTGAGTCTGGCTCTGAAATCAGAATTTGTGTGGCTGGGGGTAGGCTCACTGCTGGTTTTCATGGTCGCATACTCGCTCGTTCTGTCGTGGGCAGATTACAGCTATGTGCAGCCAATCTCGGCTTTTGCCTACGGAACTGCGGCACTGTTAGGCCATTTTGTGCTGGGCGAGATGGTTAGCTCAGTGCAGTGGGCGGGCATCGGGATCATCTGCATGGGCGTTTTCGTTGTAGGTCGTACGCCGCTTCGTACAACGGAGATTGCCTGAATGCTGGTGGAAATAGTTTTGTTCTTCTTTGTGATGGTCGCCGGAACCGCTGGAGAAGTTTGTTTAGCGCGTGCCATGCGAACCGTGGGGGAGGTCAAGGATTTTCGTCCAGGATCGCTTGCCATGGTTGCCTTCCGGGCCCTTTGCGTAAAATGGACATGGTTTGGGCTGGGGCTGATGACGCTGGCGTTCTTTTCTTTGCTGGGGGTCCTCACCATTGAAAATGTCAGTTTCGTGGTTCCCGTGACGGCCCTGAGTTATGCTGTAGGAACCCTGGCCGGAAGCTTGTTTCTTCACGAAAAAGTTACGCCGACGCGCTGGGCAGGCGTCCTGCTGGTGTGCCTTGGAGTCACGCTGGTCTTGTTGGGCAAGCGGTAGGGGCTAACAGGGAATTTACAAACCCCTGCGGCGACACGTTGTTAAGGCATGGTAGTCTTAAATTATTAAGATTCAAGCTTCTGATTTCAACGCAGCACAGTTAGGGAGTGTGCAACTTTGTGCGGGATCACTGGTTTTACACGGACCACCTGGAGTCCAGCCGCAGACCGGATCAGCAGGGCTGCCTTTACCTTACAACATCGGGGGCCTGACCAGCAGGGAATCTTTCAGTCTGAGTCCGTGGCGCTTGCAGCCACGCGCCTGAAGGTGATTGACCTGGAGGGCGGTGATCAGCCCATAACCAGCGATGATGGCGATGTCGTCATCGTTTTCAATGGGGAAGTCTACAATCACCACGAACTGCGCTCCGAATTAGAAGGTCTGGGACACCGATTCCGTTCTCATTGCGATACTGAGGTCGTGCTCCGGTCTTTTCTGGAGTGGGACCTCGAATTTGTCTCGCGACTGCGAGGCATGTTTGCATTCGCCATCTGGAGCGAATGCAGAAAACGTCTGCTACTGGGCCGGGACCGCCTGGGCATCAAGCCCCTCTACATTGCCCATCGGGGAAAAGACATCTTTTTTGGCTCGGAACTCAAATCCATTTTTGTCCATCCGGAAATTTCCCGTAATTTGAGCCTAAACGGGCTGGATTGCTACCTCTCACTGAATTACGTTCCTTGCCCGTGGACGCTGGTGGAGGGCATTGAAAAGCTCGCGCCCGGCCACTGGCTGGAATGGGAGAGAGGGAAAATACGTACCGGTTGCTACTGGCAATTGCCTTTGGAGACCACCGAGCAGTCTTTGCAGTCCGCTACAGAAAAATTAGACTTCCTGCTGCAGGACTCGATCCGCGAACATCTTCTATCAGACGTACCGCTGGGCGTATGGCTGAGCGGTGGCGTCGATTCCTCCGCCATCCTGCATTATGCCGCCAGCCAATCACGATCCAGGCTCAAGACTTTTTCGGTTGCTTTCCAGGGGCAAAGCTTTGATGAAACAGCTTACATCCGCCAACTGGTGGACCAATATGAGACCGAGCATGAGCAGGTGGACCTGAATCCCGGCCTGAACCTGCTGGATGCCATTGAGGAGTTTGCCTACTACTCAGACGAGCCCAGCGCTGATTCCGGGGCGCTGCCGGTATGGTTTCTGTCCAAGCTCTGCAAGACTCGAACCACGGTGGCCCTTAGCGGAGAAGGGGCAGATGAGTTGTTTGGCGGGTATCTCACGCACCGGGCCAGCTTGTTGGGAGATCGCGCGCGCAAGCTTCCGGCAGCAATTCTTCGTCTTGCTCTGCGGCAGGCGGAGCGCTTATCGGTATCCGATGAGAAAATCGGTTTCGAATATAAGCTGAAGCGCTTTCTGGAAGGCTCCTTGCTGCCGGGCGCGGCAGCTCACGCCTACTGGAACGGCGCATTTTCCATCGAGCAAAAATATGCGTTGCTTGCGCAACCGCTTCCGCCTGCTCTGAATCGAGTGCTGGGGGAACTTGACGACCGTTTGCCGGGCGAGGACCGGCTGGCTCCTTACCTGTGGTTTGACCAGAAGTACTATCTGCCGGACGACATTTTGTACAAAGTAGACCGGATCAGCATGGCCCATGCGGTGGAGGTCCGGCCTCCATTTCTCGATCACCGGATTGTGGAGTTTGCCGCTTCGCTGCCCAACTCTCTCAAGATTCGTGGGAAACGCCAGAAAGTCGTGCTCAAGGAGTTGATGAAAGGTAAATTGCCGGCCGCAACCCTGCGCCGCAAGAAAATCGGCCTGGATATTCCCGCGCACCAGTGGTTTCGAGGACCGCTTCGATCACTGTTGGAAGAAACCTTCGCGGATGCGATTTCCGATTTTACCGACATTTTTCACGGCAGCACGCTCAACGCTCTGTTGAATGCTCACATGGAGAGGCGGGCGAATCTGGGATACCAGCTTTGGGGCTTGATGATACTGTTCCTTTGGATGAAAAAATGGCGAATCCAGCTACCTGCGAGAGAAGAAAGCCGAGTGCTGGAACAAGCCGGCGTGTTTATCTAATTGTCGTGATTGATTGGGATTTTATGCGGCAGACACATTCAGTGCTGTGAAGGAGAAACCGATGAGAATCATGGTGCTAGGCGGTGACGGGTACTGCGGGTGGGCAACAGCCCTGCATCTTTCTAACCGGGGACATGCGGTTGCCATCGTGGATAGTTTTATACGCCGGCAATGGGACCACGAACTCGGGGCCGAGACGCTCACGCCGATCCGCCCGTTGGCGGAACGGGTCAAGGCCTGGCGCGAGCTCACCGGGAACAACATGGAGTGCTTCACTGGCGATGTGACCGATTATGAGTTCCTCTCTTCAGTTGTCGAAGAATTCGCGCCGGAGGCCATGATCCATTTTGCCGAACAACGGTCCGCGCCTTATTCCATGATTGACCGCAAACACGCGGTTTTTACCCAGGTCAACAACGTAGTGGGCACGCTCAATGTGCTGTTTGCCTTGCGTGAATTCCAGCCGGATTGCCACTTAATCAAGCTGGGCACCATGGGCGAATATGGCACGCCGAATATTGATATCGAGGAAGGCTACATTACGATTGAGCACAATGGCCGCAAGGACCTGCTCCCCTTCCCCAAGCAGCCCGGCTCCTTCTATCACCTTTCCAAGGTGCACGACAGCCACAACATTATGTTCTCCTGCAAAGCCTGGGGGCTGCGGGCCACAGACCTCAACCAGGGCGTGGTCTATGGGACGTTGACGGAAGAAGTGGCCATGGATGAGGCGCTCATCAATCGCTTCGATTACGATGAGGTTTTTGGAACCGTACTGAACCGCTTTTGCGCCCAGGCTGCTATCGGCCACCCTCTCACTGTTTACGGCAAAGGCGGGCAGACTCGTGGCTTTCTGGATATCTGCGACACCGTTCGGTGTATCGAAATTGCCTGCCTCAATCCTTCCGCGCGCGGGGAATGCCGCGTGTTCAATCAGTTTACTGAGCAGTTTTCGGTGCTGACGCTGGCCGAGCTTACGGCGGCCGCAGCCCGGCAGATCGGACTGCGAGTGGAAATAGAACACCTTCCAGATCCCAGAGTGGAGGCGGAAGATCACTACTACAACGCCAAGCATTCCAAGCTGATTGATCTTGGGTTGAAGCCGCATCTTCTTTCCAGCAATTTGCTGGATTCGCTCCTGAATATCGCGCTGAAATACAAAGACCGGATTGATCCCTCTCTGATGCTGCCTCGGGTCAACTGGCGGTCCACGCGGAACGATCGGCGTGCAGCAGTGGGTGCCATGCCGGCAGTGCCGGTAGGCTGAGGCAGTTCCTACCGCCGGAAGTTCTGTTTTCTTTCAGCAGGTTTTGAGGTAACGGTCAAAGGCCCTTTTGCTTATTCTGGAGCGGGCCTGACCTGTGGAACCAGCATTCCATCGCGGATGTAATAGTCATTGTCGCGCCAGCGAACGCTCTTGCGTCCGAAGCTGATTATCCAGATGGCGAATGCCATGGCATCCCAGACCGGAATAAGCGCCAGCTTCTTCCATGCGAGGCGCTGCTTCAATCCCCGTGAGCCGATCATCCACGTCATACTGGTTCGGAGCAAGAGGTATATGCCCATATAGATACCGGCGGTAACAGGTGATGGCACGGCGGCGATTGCCGCGAGGCACCAGGGCAGTCCGTGGGTGAAGACAAGCCCCAGATGTCCCCAGGGACGCATGTGCCGCATCACCACAATCCAGCGCAGCCGTTTGTGGAACAAATCACGGAGGCTTTGATAGTCGGCTACAGTGGATATGGAATACGGCAGCAACTCCACGGAGTAGCCCTGGTCTGCAATCAACCGTCCTACAAGCAGGTCGTCGCCGGGCCGGTTCTCAATGGCGGAATAGCCGCCAAACGCAGCCAGGCGCGCGCGCGTTGTGGCAATGGTTGGCCCCAGGGCAAATTTAACGCCATCCAGGCGCCACGCGACTAGAATGCCGGCATAGAAGTCGCTCATCATGCCGATGGACTGGAGGTTTTGCGCCAGATTTGTCTCATGAGTGGATACGTAGAAGCAGGTCACGGCGCCTACTTTCGGATTACCCAGCGGCGCCACTACCGTACGGAGATAATCAGCCGGAACCCTGACGTCGCTATCGCTGATCACCAGATATTCATATTCTGCTTCGTTCACCAGGCGCGCCAGTTTGGCGGCTTTGTCGTTGGTCGCGCTCCGGTCGGCGCCAAATAGCACGCGGATTCGCCGCTCGGGAAAATCGGCCATCAGCTTCTTGATGACTGGAAGCGATGGATCTTCCGGATCTCCAAGGCAAAAAAGAATCTCGTATGCGGGATAATCCTGCCGGCAAAAAGTAGCAAGATTCTCATAAGCATCGGGATCGAGTCCGCGAATGGGTTTCAGGTTACTGACCGGAGGAGTAAATTCCTTGGCCGCCGGTTTTGAAGATCGCCGGCGAAAGAAAGAAAACGCGCTATAGAGCGCGATACCATAGTAGATAAATGGAATCGCGGCGAGAACCAGGATAGTGAAAGTCATAGCACTCAAAGTCATGTGCGGATCTGGTGTGGCGCCTTTCCTCAAAGCCGCCTGCATTTCGCGGCAAAACGCAGCCGTGGCACATGCTTCTTTTCGCTGCGCGACAGAACAGTTTACTTTGTTTGTGCCCGGCGGGCCAATCCATAAGGCCCAACTTGCCGGGAGCGCCCCTGAAGCGGGTTATTATATCGCTGGTAACTTTTTCCCTGGGATTTGGTCAAACGCACATATGAATAAGATGGTGATTCCTGCTGCACTACTCTTGCTTGCCCTTGCTGCCTCGGCAGTGGCCCAATCGTCGCGTCCGCAGCAACATCCGGGAGGGGCAACCGCCCCCGGTTCCTCCGGGCCGGCGCTCCCCTATTCGCCCAGCCTTGATCTGACCTCGATGGATAAATCGGCGGACCCATGCGTGGATTTTTATCAATACTCCTGCGGCGGATGGAAGAAGAAAAATCCCATCCCGGCCGACCAGGTGTCATGGAGCGTCTATGGCAAGCTCTACCAGGACAACCTGAATTTTCTGCGCGGCATTCTGGAGCAGGCCGCAGCCGAGAAAGGGCAGCGTGACCCGATCACGCAGAAGATCGGCGATTTCTATGCCGCCTGCATGGATGAGACCACCATTGAAAAACGTGGGGTGACCGCAATCAAGCCACAACTGGACGCGATTGCCAAGCTGGGGTCGGCGGTTGATCTTGCGCCCCTGGTGGCGCGTTTGCAATTGAATGTTACCGGGCCAATTCTTTTTGCCAGCGGCTCGCGACAGGACCTGGATAACTCAGAACAGCAGATTGCGGGACTCGACCAAAGCGGGTTGGGACTCCCGGATCGCGATTACTACACCAAGGAAGATGCCAAGTCCAAGGAGACCCGCGAGCGCTACCTCCTGCACGTGCAGAAGATTTTCGAGCTGCTGGGCGATGACCCTGCCGTAGCCAGGAAGAATGCCGATACGGTGATGCAGATGGAGACCGCGCTGGCCAATGCTTCCATGACGCGCGTTGACCGCCGAGATCCGTACAAACGCAAGAACAAGATCAGGCTGGCTGATCTGGAGCAGCTTGTGCCAAATTTCAATTGGCAGGCATACTTCCGCGAACTGAAAACCCCTCAGTTTGAAATCATCAATGTGGCCCCGCCGTCCTTTTTCAAAGCGGTCAACGCGCAATTGTCCGGCGAGCCTCTTGACAACTGGAAGAATTATCTGAGGTTTCACGTGGCCAATGCGTACTCCCCGTATCTTTCTTCAAAATTTGTCGAAGAAAACTTTGAGTTTTATCTCAAGTACCTGCGCGGGGCCAAGGAGATGCAGCCCAGATGGAGGCGTTGCGTGCAGTTTACAGACCGCGATCTGGGCGAGGCGCTGGGCCAGGCCTATGTGCGCAAGGTGTTTTCCCCGGAATTGAAGCAAAGCACGCTCGATATGGTTAACCGCATTGAAGCCGCCATGGAGCTGCGCATCCGGCAGCTTGACTGGATGAGTGCAGAGACCAAGGAGCAGGCATTGGCAAAGCTGCACAGTATTCGCAATAAGATTGGCTATCCGGAAAAGTGGCGGGATTACTCCTCCGTCCGGATTGAACGCAATGATTTTCTGGCGGACGTGCAGCGGGGCACGGAGTTTGAGCGCCGCCGCAACCTCGATAAGATCGGCCAGCCAGTGGATCACGCCGAATGGGGTATGACGCCTCCTACAGTCAATGCCTATTACAGCGGACAAATGAATGACATCAACTTCCCCGCTGGAGTGCTCCAGCCGCCACTCTACGATGCCAAAATGGATGATGCCCCGAATTATGGCGATACCGGCGGAACCATCGGCCACGAGTTGACGCATGGCTTCGACGATCAGGGCAGCAAATTCGATGCCCATGGAAACCTGCGGGAATGGTGGACCAAAGAAGACCGGCAGAAGTTTGAAGACCGAACGAAATGTGTTGCAGATCAGTACGCGCAATATGTGGTTGTAGATGACATCCGCATCAACAGTAAGCTTACCCTGGGTGAGGACGTGGCGGACCTAGGCGGAGAAATTCTGGCGTATATCGCCTGGAAGGACGCAACCAAAAATAAGAATCTGCAACCGGTGAACGGACTTACGCCGGATCAGCGCTTCTTCATCGGCTTTGCCCAATGGGCGTGTGACAATGAGCGTCCGGAAGATATGCGGGTCCGCGCCCTGACCGATCCCCATTCACCCGCTCGCTATCGCATCAATGGCGTGGTGGTCAACATGCCGGAGTTCTCGCGAGCTTTCTCCTGCAAGGCCGGTCAACCCATGGTAAAAGCAGAAAGCAACGTCTGTAAGGTGTGGTAGCCGGCTCCTAATCATTTCAAATTTGTCCAGAACTGAATTCCAGAGGAAATCATGACAAGAATGCCGATTGCTTGTATTTGCGTGGTCTTAATAGCGACTTTGTTGGCATCTGCCCAGTCTCAGCAGGTCCAGCCCCCGGCGCAGAAGACTGGTCTGGCCACCAATCCGCAAGAGCCGGTGCTTCCGTATTCGCCCAGTCTTGATCTCACTTCCATGGACAAGTCCGTTGATCCTTGCGTGGATTTTTATCAATACTCCTGCGGCGGGTGGCAGAAGAAAAATCCTATTCCTCCTGACCAGACATCCTGGTCCGTTTACGGCAAGCTCTACCAGGACAACCTGAATTTCCTGCGCGGAATTTTGGACCAGGCAGCAAGAGACAAAGGCCAGCGGGATAAAGTCACGCAGGAAATCGGCGATTTTTATGCCGCCTGTATGGATGAGACCACCATTGAGAAGCGAGGCTTGACCGCCATCAAGCCTGACCTGGATGCTATTGCCCGGTTGAAATCAGTGCATGATCTGGCGCCGGTGGTGGCGCATCTCGAACTTTCCATTCCCAACACCTCCGTCATCTTTGATGCAGGTTCGATCCAGGACCCGGATGATTCCGAGCAGCAAATTGCAAACTTCGATCAGGGCAGGCTGGGCCTGCCCGATCGCGACTACTACACCAACGAAGACCCAAAATCAAAAGAGATCCGCGAGCGGTACGTCCAGCATGTGCAGAAAATTTTTGAGTTGCTGGGGGACAGTCCGGATGCCGCGAAGAAGAATGCGAGCACAATCATGCGTCTGGAAACGTCCATGGCACAGGCGTCCCAAACGCGGGTCGAGCGGCGCGATCCCTATAAGCTCAAAAACAAGATGAAAATGGGAGACCTGGAGAAAATAGTCCCCGCTTTTGATTGGAAATCTTATCTCGGCGAGGTGAAGACCCCCGCGCTGGACGTCATTAACGTAACTGCCCCTGGATTTTTCAAAGAGGTAAACACCTTGTTATCCGGCGAGCCGCTGGAGAACTGGAAAATCTATCTGCGCTACCGCCTGGCGAACGGATATTCTCCTTATTTATCTTCCAGGTTCGTGCTGGAAAATTTCGAGTTTTACGTCAAATATCTTCGCGGGGCGACAGAAATGCAGCCACGATGGAAGCGCTGTGTGCAATACACGGACAATTATCTGGGTGAGGCGCTGGGACAAGCCTACGTCCGTAAAGTCTTTTCACCGGAACTGAAGCAGAGCACGCTGGACATGGTGCGCCGGATCGAGGCCGCGATGGAAATTCGCATTAACCAGCTTGACTGGATGAGCCCGGAAACCAAGGCCCAGGCCCTGACGAAACTGCATGGCATCCGCAACAAGATTGGCTACCCTGACAAGTGGCGCGACTACAGCTCGGTCAGGATTACCCGCAATGATTTTCTCGACGACATAGCGCACGCTACTGAGTTTGAAGCGCACCGCCAGATCAACAAGATCGGAAAACCCGTAGACCATAGCGAATGGGGCATGACGCCTCCTACGGTTGATGCGTATTTCAACCCCCAGATGAATGACATTAACTTTCCCGCGGGAGTGCTCCAGCCGCCGCTCTATGATGTCAAACTCGATGATGCTCCCAACTACGGCAACACCGGGGGCACCATTGGCCATGAACTTACCCACGGCTTTGACGATGAAGGCAGCCAGTTCGACGCCAAAGGGAATTTAAAAAACTGGTGGACAAAAGAAGACCGGCAGAAATTTGAGGAGCACACCAAGTGCGTTGAGGACCAGTATGCCCAGTATGTTGTGGTAGACGATGTTCACATTAATAGCAAGCTGACCTTAGGCGAAGATGTGGCCGACCTGGGTGGAGAAATTCTGGGTTATATGGCGTGGAAAGACGCCACGAAGGACAAAAATCTTCAACCGGTGGACGGACTCACGCCTGACCAGCGTTTTTTCATCGGCTTTGCCCAATGGGACTGCGCCAATACACGGCCGGAAGATCTGCGGGTCCGGGCTATGACGGATCCCCACTCTCCTCCGCGTTATCGAATTAATGGCGTGGTGGTCAACATGCCGGAATTCGCACAGGCTTTTTCCTGCAAGCCTGGCCAGCCTATGGTGAAGGACAAAGATAAGGCCTGCAAGGTGTGGTAATTCCATAATCTGGAGACCTATCAGGAAATCCTTTTAGCTGAGGACATCTGAATCAAGACCCATCCGGCGCCACCTCGCGTGAATGTTTCTGATGATTAACTTATTAAAATCAGTTGGTTAGCGAATGATCCGCGTCAAATTTGAAATCGTTCACCCACCTCGTCAACTCCAAATGTAATGAATGGCTATAAAAATATGTAAAAAAGATGAAACGCCAAGGCCTTGTTTTGCACTACTCCAATAGAAGGGCTGCATGAGGTGGAGCGGACGGAGGCCCAGGGCACACCTGTAAATTCTTAAGCAGTTCTAAGGAATTTTGGGGAGTCTGTTCGCTTGAAAAAGCAGGAAGAATACACGGGAGAGCGGCACAACGGAAACGTTGCCGTTTTTGATCCTCAGCGAAAGCCAAAAGCTTTGATGAAACCGCTGGGCCGGTCAAATGGTGCAGTATACTTGTCCGCACTATCCGTGGAACTCTACCCCTTTGATGAACCTTATTTGCGGCGTCTCCAGGAGGGTGACAAGCCCACGCAGGATCATTTTGTTCAGTATTTTCTGGACATCCTGCTCATCAAACTCCGGAACCGCTCGCTTACGGCAGATGCGGTGAGAGATGTGCGGCAGGAGACTCTGCTGCGGGTCCTTCTGGCTGTGCACAGAGATGAAGTTCGCCAGCCGGAACGGTTAGGCGCATACGTAAACGCGACCTGCAACAACGTTCTCAAGGAGCACTACAGGACTTTGGTTAAAAACCAGTGCATGACGGACGTGCAAGGCGTGGAGGTGGTGGACAAAGCGGCGGACCTGGAAGGAAATATGATTTCGGATGAAAGGGGTAAGGCTGTACGTGCGGTGCTGAGCAAACTTTCCGATAAAGACGGCGTTGTGCTGCGGGCACTTTTGCAAGAGCGTCCCAAGGAGGAAATATGCCTGCAATTGGGTGTTGACCGAGGATACCTGCGAGTGTTGACTCACCGCGCCATCAGGAATTTTAAGGAGCAGTACCGGAAGAAAAAAATTTCAGGCCGCATGGGCCGGGCGGCTGAAAGATAGATCACAACAGGTGAAGATTATGGAACACAACTATGCAATCGAAAATCACGCCGCGGAGCGCTATCTGCTGCACGAACTGAACGAGGAAGAGCGCGATGCGTACGAAGAACACTTTTTTAATTGT
>Ga0070732_10001113_pt1 | contig 14944 bp, 8 predicted proteins | sample Coa_R1_5_FD_66449 | JGI IMG/M metagenome (GOLD analysis project Ga0070732, IMG submission 66449) | Surface soil microbial communities from Centralia Pennsylvania, which are recovering from an underground coalmine fire - Coalmine... | ecosystem: Environmental > Terrestrial > Soil > Unclassified ...
GTTGTAGTCTCGACGAAGCACAACGAAAAACCGTGGCCGAAATATCAAAGAGTGACGAGGCGACTCGAGACCTGGCCGCATTAGTGAGCGGACCAAACAATGAACCATCGTTGCCGCCAAACCGCGAGACCGACGCCTGGCTGAAGCGTCTCGAAGGCCCCGCTAACAGCGCCGCGGGTGAGCGCGTCTTCTTTCACCCGAAGGGGCCGGGCTGTTTTCGCTGCCACCAGATCGACGGCCGAGGCGGCCGCGCGGGGCCCGACCTCTCGACTACGGGTGAGGCGCTGACCCGCACGCGGCTGATCGAGTCGATTCTCGAGCCAAGCAAGGAGATCGCTCCCCAGTTCGTGACCTGGCTGATCGCGAAGACCGACGGCGCCACGGCCAGCGGCGTTTTGCTCGACGAGTCAGCGCTCGGCGAACAAACCTATGGAGACGAGAAGGGCGCTTTATTCACGTTGGAGGCGTCGGAAATCGAGTCGCGCCGAGCGCAGACAGTCTCGATCATGCCCGAGGAGCTCGTGCGCATGATGACTGTCCAGGAATTCCGCGACCTGCTCGCCTACCTCCATCAACCGCGGGCGCGACAAGACGCGAGCGCGCGACCAGAACCGCCCGGGCGATGACAGTCCCGGGCAGCGCGTCCAGCCGACCACAGAGCGCGGCTCCGAGGTACTTCAAATGGACCTCGTCCTGGCAAGCACGTCTCGCTATCGCCGGGCACTCCTGGAGCGTCTCGGCGTGCCGTTCCGCTGGCTCGCGCCCCGCGTCGATGAAGAGGCGATCAAGCGAGCGGAGCTCGAACCGCGGGAGCTTGCCGAGCAGCTTGCATTGGCCAAGGCGACGAGCCTGTGCGACACTGAGCCAGAAGCCACGCTAATCGGCAGCGACCAGCTTGTCGTGCATGAGGGGCGTGCCTTCGGTAAGCCGGTGAGCGTCGAAGGGGCAGTCGCGCAACTGACCGCGATGGCTGGCAAGACTCACGAGCTCGTCACAGCACTCTGCGTGTGGCACCGAGGGCGAACCGTGACGCACACCGACTTGACCAGACTGCACATGCGGCCGCTCAGTCGTGCGGAGATCGAACGCTACGTCGCCGCCGATCGGCCTTTCGATTGCGCGGGAGGTTACAAGCTCGAGGAGCGGGGGATTGCTCTCTTTGAGAGCATCGAGTCGCAAGACCACACCGCCATCACCGGGCTGCCTTTGATCGCGCTGACCACGATTCTCCGCGGACTGGGCTATGCCATCCCCTAAAATCGCACCGCATGATTCGGGGAGCCTTCCGTGACGCAATGCCAACGCTTGAGGCGTCTTCCATACCAACCCGAAGCGCGAGCGAGGTGCGGGCATTGCCCGAGCGGGCACGTGTCCGGCGTAAGCGGCCAGCGACCTCGCTTGCGCTTCGGGTTGATGTTAGTCCCTCGCTCGCTCTTCGGGTGGGCATGAACGAAACGGAACTTCTGTCCTCCTCGCATGTTGAAAAAACGTGCCTGGAGAGTGGACAAAGGCCCATTTCTCGTGGATATAGGTGGTATGGGACCACCAGCGACCGATATCTCCAGCGACACCGACGACCTCCTGCGCCGCGCCCAGGGCGGTGATGCGGAGGCGCGGACCGCGCTCCTGGAGAAGTACCGCGATCGTCTCATCCGCATGATTCGACTGCGGCTCGATCGGCGCCTGTCGGGACAAGTCGATCCCTCTGCCCTCCTCAACGAGGCGTTTCTTGCAGTCGAACGCAAGCTGCCGCGGTACGAGCGGAGCGCTGCGATGCCCTTCTACCTCTGGCTCCGGCAAGTGACAGGGGAGACGCTCGCTGACGTGCACCGGCGCCACCTCGAGTCTCAGGGGCGCGAAGCCGGCCTGGAGGTTTCGCTCTACCGTGGCGCGTTGCCGCAAGCATCGTCAGTTTCGCTGGCAGCACAGCTCCTGGGTAAAATGACGAGCGCCACCGAGGCCGCCATCCGCGCTGAGCACAAGCTGATTGTGCAAGAGGCACTCAACAGCATGGACCCGACCGAGCGCGAGGTGCTGGTGTTGCGGCATTTCGAGCATCTCGGCAACGACGAGACAGCGCTCGTCTTGGGGATCAAGAAGTCGGTCGCCAGCCAGAGCTACATCCGGGCTCTGCTTCGGCTCAAGCAAATCCTGTCGGCCATACCGGGGCTCAAGGAGCAACTCTGAGCACGGTTTGTGAGGCGATGCGAGCGACTCATGGCGAACTCGAGCGACGACCGCATACCCGTGGAAGAACTAGCTGAGGAGTTCATCGAGCGCAAGCGCCGCGGCGAGCAGCCCACGCTTGACGAATACGCCGCGAGGTATCCGCACCTGGCGGCGGAGATTCGTGAAGTGTTTCCGGCTTTGCTCATGATGGAGAACCTCGGCGAGGATTCGGTCGTGGCAACCGGCACCTTCGGATCGGGCGCGACTGTGACTGGTGGAGCGAAGCTCGAGCGCCTCGGCGACTATCGGATTCTGCGGGAGGTTGGCCGCGGTGGCATGGGGGTGGTCTACGAAGCCGAGCAGGAGTCGCTCGGCAGGCGCGTCGCACTGAAGGTGCTGCCGGCCACCGCTCTCATGGACCGGCAGCAGATCCGCCGCTTCGAGCGCGAGGCGCGTGCAGCGGCGCGCCTGCATCATACGAACATCGTTCCTGTCTTCGGAGTCGGCGAGCAAGATGGGCTCCACTACTACGTGATGCAGTTCATCCAGGGACTGGGGCTCGACGAGGTGTTGGTCGAGCTGCGCAGGTCGCGCTCGAACAGAGCCGTGCAGGCTGATGGGGTGGAAGCGACGCGGCTGCCAAGCCCGAAGGTCAACGAGGTTTCCGCGGTTCATATCGCGCAGTCGCTTGTCACCGGCCAGTTCGCGCGGCCCGATCCTCTGCTCGACGATGGACCAGAGACAGAGGCCTACGTCGTCCCCGCGGACCGCCAGGTCGCCGGCCCGCCTGCTGCTTTTCGGCGCACGCCCGACTCGTCCGTGATCTTGCCCGGGCAATCCGATCTGTCAACAGGCTCGAGCTCTGACCGGCGCTACTGTCAGAGTGTTGCACGCATCGGCATCCAGGTGGCCGAGGCGCTCGACTATGCCAACCGGCAGGGGATCCTCCATCGCGACATCAAGCCATCAAACCTGCTCCTGGACATGAAGGGCAACGTTTGGGTTACCGACTTTGGCCTCGCCAAGGGCGGCGATGCGGAGAACCTCACCCACACCGGCGACATCGTGGGCACGATCCGCTACATGGCACCGGAACGGTTCCAGGGACAGAGCGACCTGAGATCAGACATCTACAGCCTGGGACTGACTCTGTACGAACTGCTGACGTTAAGCCCGGCTTTCGACGAGAACGACCGTCACAAGTTGATTCAGCGCGTGACCCAGGAGGAACCGCCGCCGATCCGGAGACGGAACCCAGCGGTCCCGCGCGACCTGGAAACGATCATCCACAAGGCGTCAGCCCACGAGCCCCAGCGCCGCTACCTGACCGGCGCAGCGCTGGCCGACGATTTGCAGCGGTTCGTTGACGACAAACCGATCGCCGCGCGGCGGATCAGCCCGAGTGAACGCTTCGTACGCTGGTGCCGTCGCAACCCGTTGCTCGCCGCTTCGGCAGGACTGGCCGCTGCCCTTATGCTGCTGACCACCATCATCTCGGTGATGTTCGCCCTCGCCCAGTCGGACCTCGCGGAATCGCAGGTGCGTTTCAGCCGCAACCTCACCTTGGCGAACAAGAGCCTGATCGTCGAGCAGAGGCAGACCCGGTCTGAAAAAGAGCGGGCAGAGGCTGCGCTCGCGAGGTCAGACCAACTTGCCGTCAGATTGGCGACGGCCCTCAAAGATTCTCAGAAGCAAACCGCGCTTTTGGCTGTGGAGAAGGGCCAGGCCTTGGTTGATCAGGACCAGCGGCATCGCGGCATGCTCTGGCAAGCGCGGGCACTGGAGCTGGCCGGTTCCGATGCGCCCGAGCTTCAGCATTTCCTGCGCGCGACCTTGACCGGCCTCAGCAATGAGATCCCAAGGCTGAGGATCGCACTGCCGGTCCAGCTCAACGTCCTCTCCGCGGCCTTCAGCCCCGACGGCAAGACGATCGTCACGGGAGGTTCGGATTTCGCAGCCCGAAAAGGCCAGGCCCAGCTTTGGGATGCTGCGAGCGGCAAGCCCATCGGGCAGCCCCTTCCGGTGGCCGGACTTATCTATGCTGTCGAATTCAGCCCTGATGGTAAGACTGTTCTGACGGGCAGAATTGATTTTTCGAGTGGCGCCGGCGAAGGCCGTCTGTGGGACGTAGCGACCGGCAAGCCCATTGGCCAGCCGATGCCGCATTCCGGTCATCTCTATGCCGCTGCCTTCAGCCCTGACGGCAAGACGATCGCCACCGCTGGAGATACCGGGCAGGGCCGGATCGGGGAAGCGCATCTCTGGGATGCAGCGACAGGCAAGCCGATCGGCACACCGCTCTCGGACGACGGCTTCGTCGTGGCGGTCGCGTTCAGCCCGGACGGCAAACGGCTCTTGACGGCAGGTCAGTCAGCGCATGTCAAACTGTGGGATGTGGCGAACGGCAAACCCGTCGGACAGCCGCTCTCGCACCCCGGCTTCATCTACTCCGCCGCCTACAGCCCCGATGGGAAGATGATCATCACGGGTTGTTTCAACCTTGCGGCCGAAAAGGGGGAGGCCAGGCTCTGGAACGCGGAGAGTGGCGAGCTCTTGGGGAAGCCACTCCCGCACCAAGCAACCGTGTTCGCGGTGGACTTCAGCCCGGACGGTAAGAGCTTCCTCACCTCCGCCGCCGGCGTTGTTCGCCTTTGGGACACCGAAACACGCGAATCGCTCGGCAATCCCCTACCGCAACGAGGTTTCATTCGCACCGCGCGGTTCAGTCCCGACGGTCAAAGCCTCTTGATCCCTGAAGAGGACCGGACGGTCCGGCTCTGGGACTTGCCACGTGGCCGCGCGGCCCGCGCGCCGCTTTCCCACCGAGGCTCAGTCTCCGCCATCGCGTTCAGTCCGGACGGGCGGACCATCCTCACGGGAACGACGAGCGTCCTCGGGGAGGCTCAACTGTGGGATGCCCTCACCGGCAAGCCGATCGGTAAACCGCTGCTGCATGCAGGTCCGGTTGGGGCCGTCGCCTTCAGCAGCGACGGCAAAGTCGCCGTTACCGGAACGGCGGATGGCAGACCGGAGATGCTTGAAACCCGACTCTGGGACGCCACGAGCGGCAGACCGATTGGTCACCCCGTTCGATATCCCGGCGCTGTCTATATGTTGGCCTTGAGCCAGGACGGCAAGGCAATTCTGCTCGCGACTCGAGACATGTCTCGATCCACCCTCGCTTACGAAGTTCGGATCTGGGAGGTGGCCACCGGTCTACCAATCGGCCAACCCTTGCTGGTCGAGGGGCTCATGCAGGCGACTGCGCTCGGACCGGGCGGCCAGACCTGCCTGATTGCAAGCCGCGATGCGTCTACCCAGTCTACCCAGATTCGACTGTTCGATGTCACGTCGGGGAAGCCGACTGGCCCGCCTATCCAGCAGCAAGGCGTTATAACGGCGGCAGAGTTCAGGCGAGATGGTAAGAGTTTTGTGACCGGAAGTGTCGAGCAATTCGCTCAGGTTTGGGATGCATTGACAGGTAAACCAACTGGACCGCCACTCTTGCATCCAGCGCCGATTGTCGCGGTGGCATTCACTCCCGACGGCAAGACGATTGCGACCGGAAGCAGCGACTCAACGACTCGGCTCTGGGATGCCGACACCGGCCGGCTCTTGGGCATACCCTTGCAGCAACGAGGATCTGTCGCGGCTCTCGCTTTCGACCTCTCCGGCACGATTCTCGCAACCGGAGGCGACGACAGGTCCATCCATTTCTGGCATGTGGCGCCGGCTCTCGCTGGAAAGAGCTCCCAGGTAAACCGCTGGGTGCAGACATTGACCGGTCAGGAACTGAAGCCTGACGGAATGGTTGACTACCTTACCGGATCGACGTGGCAAGAGCGGGTCGCGAATCTTGATGAGCTCGACTTCGAGCAGAGCGACTCTGACTTGCCTGCGCTCTCCTGGCATCAGATCGAAGGCTTGCGTTGCATGGAGGCGGGGCGCTGGAATGCGGCTTCGTGGCACCTCGACCGCCAGATCGAGGCACAACCCGATGATCCGATGGCGTACATGCTGCGTGCGCGAGTTCTGGTTCAAACGAACGCGCTCGATCGGGCCCGGGCCGATTGTGCCAAAGCCGTGGCGCTCGGACCTGCCGCAACGACTCAACACTGGTTTCGCGTTGCTTGGTCAGAATGCGTCACAAAGGCGCAGTGGCCAGCCGCCCTGTTGTTCGCGGACGCCATGGTCGAAGGCGAACCAGCAAGCCGCGACGCCCGCATCGCGCGTGGCCGCGTTCTCTCAGCACTTGGCCGCAGCGACGAGGCCGAGGCCGACTTTCGCAAGGCTCTGGAGATGGAGTCGAACCCGCGGAAAAGCTGGGTGATTGGAGGCTCCTGGGTCGTCGGTCCTTACCCGGAAGACCTGAAAGCGAGTTACCCACCTGAAGCGAGTCACGACCCGTCCCTGCCCGTGCCTTCCGCGAGTGGCTCGAGTGACAAGTCGCCAGAGCCGTTGCGCTGGCGGCCCGCGGTTCTTTCAGAAAACGGATACCTCGACTTCCGCAAGATCTTTGACGCCGACCACATCTCCGCCTACACCAGAATCGACGTGTATGCGGCCGAGGACCAGGAAGTGGTCGTTCTCGTCGGCTCGGATGACGACGTCCGCCTTTGGATCAACGGTGAGCTGATCGACGAGCATGCACAGCCGCGCGCGGCAAGACCCGAGAGTGATCAGGTTCCCGTGAAGCTACACCAAGGCTGGAATCGGTTCCTGGCGAAGGTGGTGAACCGGACCGGTCAATACGAGCTCTACCTGAGTCTTTCCACCGAACCTGCCATCCGCGCCAGCGCGTACCTGAGAAAAGGCAAGCTGGCTCAAGCGGAAGCCGCATCGGCTGAGGCGGTCGCGCTTGCGCCTGATGATCCGAAAGTGCACCTTGAGCGAGGCGAGATCTTCACGCGCCGGAAGCGAGCGGATCTTGCCGAGGCCGAATTCGCGAAGGCGGCCACTCTAAATCCCGCGACGGCGATAGCCTGGCATCGCAGCCAGGCCAACAGCGCCGAAGCCGAGAAACTCTGGCCACTGGCCCAAGCGCATCTCGACCACCTGATCGCCGCGGAGCAAGGGAGGCATACTCAGGCGGCTTACCTGTTCCGGCGCGGTTACCTCCACGCGCGCTTCGGCCGCTGGAAGCAGGCCGCTTCCGATTACGACCAGGGTCTTGCGCTCGATCCCAGCGATCACTGGAGCTGGTACCGCTCCGCGATCTTGCAGTTGCAGGCAGGTGATATCGCCGCGTACCGGCGCCACTGCCAGGAGATGCTCAAGAGGTTCGGAGACACGCAAGCCCCGGAGATCGCCGAACGCACGGCGAAAGCATGTGTGCTTTCTCCGGAGAGTGCTGTCGACCTCGATCTCGTCTCGAAGCTCGCCGATCGCGCCGTGGCCAGCGGGGCGCAAAGTGGATTTCTTCAGTGGTTCATCATGGCCAAAGGGATCGTGGAATACCGCGCCGGCCGTTTTCAAGACGCGATCGAGACGCTTCGGCGCAGCATCGAGTCAACTGGCAACACGTATTGCAACGAGTGCGCTAATGCAGCTCTTGCCATGGCCTACACGCGGCTGGGTCAAACCGCTCAGGCGCGAGAAACCCGCGCTGAGGCCGTGCGGCTCACCGACCAACTGACCCCGAAGAACACGGACGACCTCGGGGAGTGGCTTGACTTGTTGATTTGCCAGATCCTTCTTCATGAGGCCCAGTCGTTGGTTCCGGACTCGTCGTTCCCTACCGGCGCCGATGCGTTCGCCCGGTGAACGACTGAGCGCCGCGCGGGGAGTGAGAACGATCGGTGGAATGGCCACCTGGCAGCCGGAATCACTGCGTAAGCTAGATCGTGGCATCCTCCTGGGCTGTCTACTCTCCGATAATCTTGATCAGCACCCGCTTCTCGCGCCCGCCGTCGAACTCTCCATAATAGATTTGTTCCATGGGGCCGAAGTCGAGGCTGCCCCGCGTCACCGCCACGACCACATCGCGGCCGAGGATGCGGCGCTTGTGCTGGGGATCGAGGTCGTCATCGACGATCGCGTCTTGTGGAAACGGGCTTGCTCGAGCCTCTGACGGATGCAGCCAGGTCATCAATTCCAAGGTGTGCTGCTGGTCTTTCTTTAGCGCCTGCTCGGCGTAGTGCATGAAGACCGACGATGACAGGTGCATCGAATTGACCAGGCAGAGACCTTCCTGAATGCCACTGCGTCGCAACGCCTCCTCGACCTTGGCCGTGATGTTCACGAAGTCGACCTCGGACGGGATAAACAATGTGAGGTACTCGGTGTGCGATTTCATGGCCGTTCCGCCTCTAGTCGGCTTTGAGCCGGGCTCCGACCTGCGTGTCGATCGAGGCCTCGTCGGTCACTGGACCCACGCTGGCAAAGAGCTCCCACCGCTCGGTATGTTCGACCGCCTGGCCCGGAGCGAGCCGCACGAGCGGGCCAAGGCTCTCAACTTCAAGCATTTCTTCATTCGTGAAGGTCTCGAAGTTGCACCCTTGATCGGGATACGACTTGTCGGAATGATACTCGAATCGCTTTACGAACAACGTGCCTCCATTCAGGTATCCAACCCACTCCATTTGATGGGCCAAACCCAGCTTCGTCGGCCCGCGGTGGGCGTCTTGGCGAAGCGTTATGTATTTGTGTCCGAGTTGGAGGCGCGGGTCGGCAAGGTCGCTAAACGGCCAGAGCCTGAGGAGCTGATTGGGGGCGAAGTCGGACGCAGAACGGGCGTTCTTCGGGCTGCCGGGATGCGGTTTCTTGGGCGGCTGGGGGATGATCTCGATGCCGCCGGGTGCCATCACCGACAGCGACCAGGGCGCCAGCTCGGTCGGCGCGGTGCCGATGTTCTTGAGCCGGTGGATCACCGTCACGCGGCTTCCCTGCCGCTCGAGCCGGACGTCGATCTCCTTCTGGAGACCATACGCGCTATCCGGCGCGGACGCGAACCGCACGACGTCCGAGCTCAGCTCCTGAGCGTGCACCGGGGCGTTATCGAGAGCATAATGCGCGTGAGATCCTCCGGACCGGCCCAGAGGCGATGACCGCCGCGGATCATCCAGTCCGACTCGCCCGAATGGCCCAACTGATCGGGATACTCCTTGAAAACGTTCTTGCCATCCATGAGCCGGTAGCTAATGATCCGCGGACCGACGTCGAGGGTGGCGATCAGCTCAGCGTCACCATTGGATACGCGGAGGTTGTTCTTCCAGCCTCCATAAGGAATGTTGTCCACGTGAAAACCACCTTTCTCGGCACCAGCGCTCGGGGTGGAACACACGATGGCCGCAAGCCCGAGACAGACTCCGTAGAGCGCGACCGACGTGCGCGGGGACAGCAATTGAGATCGCACGGTGACTCCCCTTCCCAGGGCCGCGTCGGATTCAAGAAACCTGTTGACTTGCCTCAGTCTGGTCCAGGCCATCCTCTTATACCTCATGCGGGGTTATGATCCCAGTAGTCCGAGTGCTCCTCGGTTCCACGCCCTGTTGACGAGGACTAGCCGTCCAATGCTCAAGCGCATGACTGCCTCACTCTCCCAGCGCCGTCAATTGAATAATGACCGAACCAAGTCGTCTCGCTGGCGGAATGTCTTTTTCTCCGCGACCGCCTCCGCGTTGGCTATGCTCGTTCCTGGCTCACGTGCCAGCGCACAAGGCGAGGCCCTCGGCCTGCGCCTCCCGCCCGGGTTTCGAGTCTCGCTCTACTCCGACGAGACGCTGGCCAACGACATCTATGCCATGACTCTCGACGAACAGGGCCGCGTTGTGGTCACCAGCCAGGGATACATCAAGGTGCTCCACGACACCCAAGGCAAGGGCAAGGCCGACAAAGCAACGCTCTTCGCTACGACGAAGACGGGTGGAATGGGCCTGTGCTACGACGGGACCGACCTCTACTTCTGCGGCGACGGCTGGTTTTCGCGCTATCGCGACCAGGACGGCGACGGCCAAGCCGACGGCCCGCCCGAGCAGTTCGTGCCCCTCCGTTTCACCGAACATGGCGGACACGCCATGCGCAAGGGGCCCGACGGCTTCTGGTACCTGATCGGCGGCAACGACAGCGAGATCGGTAGCCGCCATGTCACACGTGCCGATTCCCCAGTGCGCGCGCCCGAAGCCGGCGCCTTGTTGCGACTCCCGCCCGATTGCCGCAACTGCGAGGTCATCGCGCACGGGTTCCGCAACCCGTACGACTTTGACTTCAACGCGGCCGGCGACCTGTTCACCTACGACAGCGACGTCGAGCGCGACTACTTCCTCCCTTGGTATTCGCCCACCCGGATCTATCACATCGCTTACGGAGGCCATCACGGCTGGCGGGTGACGGGCTACCTGCGGAGCTGGGGCAGGCGCGACGATTATCTCGACACGGTCGATATCCTCTGGCCCGTCGGGCGCGGCTCGCCGACCGGAGTCGTCTGCTACCGGCACGACCAGTTCCCCGAGCACTACCGTGGCGGCGTGTTCGCACTTGACTGGACGTTTGGCAAGATCTTCTTCTTTCCTCTCAAACCTCGCGCGACGAGCTACGAGACGAAAGCCGAGGTCTTTCTGGAGCCGGTCGGAACAAACGGCTTCGCGCCCACCGACGCGGTTGTAGCACCCGACGGCGCGCTGCTCGTCTCGATTGGCGGCCGGCGAACCCGCGGCTCGGTCTATCGCATCGAATATGCCGGCGACGGGTCGAGCCCCACGCCACGCCGTTTCACGCCGGCCAGCGAGATCGAGGCCGTGCTGCACGCGCCACAGCCCTTAGACGCATGGTCGCGCGCCCGCTGGGTGCCGCTCGCACGTAGGCTCGGTCCCGCGGTATTCGCCGCCGCGATCGCTGACGAATCCCAAGACGCCGTCGGCCGAGTGCGCGCCGTCGAGGTGCTCACCGAGCTCTTCGGCGGTCTACCGCCCGAAACGGCCCAGGCTGGCGCTCATGCTTCGTCTGCCCTGGTGCGAGCCCGCACGGCCTGGTCGCTCGGGCGGGCTCCCTGCGGCGATTCTCTCACAATGCTCGCACAGCTCGCACGAGATCCCGAGGCGGCGGTTCGGCTCGCTGCGCTCGACGCGCTGACCACGCGGGCTGAGAGCCTGAGCGCAGCGATCGCTCTCGAGGTCGTCGAGCCGAATCTCGCTCAGCCCGACAAGCGTGTGCGTCAATCGGTTGCTCGGCTGGCCGCGCGGCTTCCTCAGGAAAGCTGGGATCGCCTCTGGGCGGCGGTGCCCGAGATGCCTCCGCAAGCCCGCCTCACCGGAGCGCTCGCGGCCGTGTGGCGAACGCCGGAGTCGCCGCCGACCGACCTGGTGATTAACCAGGCGCTGAGCGTGCTCGGAGAGACCAGCGAGCTGAGCCTGCGCTTTCAGGCCGTGCGGCTGATCATGTTGGCCTTCGGCGATTATCATCTGCGCAATCCGCGTGTCGAAGCCTACACGGCCTACTCTCTCCAGGGCGACATGCGCGGGCACGAGGCGGCCGTCTCCAGAATCTTGAGCGCGGTTCGTCCGCTGTTCCCCTCCGGCGACGAGCGCTTCGACGCCGAGTCGGCCCGATTGCTGGCGATGCTCGAAGATGACGAGCCCAGCCTGCCCGGCAAGGTTGCCGCGTTCTGGACCAGCTCGAGCTCCGCCACGCGCGATCTCCATTATCTCGTTGTATTCTCCCGGCTCCGCGGCCCGCGTGGTGATGACTTGAGGCCTCGCGTCGCCGAAGCCTTGCTCGGGCTGCACACAAAGCTGCGCGGGCAGGAGCAGCGGAACAAGCAGGTCTGGGGCGACCGAATCTCAGAGCTCGTCACCGAGCTCAGCGCGCGAGATTCGAAGCTCGCTGACACTCTGCTTCGGCACGCGAAGTTCGTCGACCCCGGTCATGTGGCCGTGGCCGCGGCCCTCGATCCCGAGCACCGCCGTCAGGCCGCCCGGCTGTTTCGGACCGCGGTCCAGAACGATCCCGATTTTCCCTGGTCGGGAGCGCTGGTCGAGCTGCTCGCGGGTTTGCCGCGGGAGGAAGTACTCCCCTTGCTGCGCTCGCAGTGGAACCTCCTCGGCCTGCGCGACGCCATCCTCCTCGAGCTCGCGAAAACCGCTGAAGAGACCGACCGCGAGAAGTTCCTGACCGGACTCGAGTCGAGCGACCCGCAGGTTGTCAATGCGTGCCTGGGCGCGCTGGAACACTTGCCGCGAGACGACTCTTCCGAGCACCTCGTCGCGCCGCTGCGTTTGTTGCGCCGGCTCCTGTCGGAGCCAAAGGCGGCGTCGCTGCGCTCGCGCGTACTTGCGCTCATCGCGCGACAAGCAGGGCAAGCGTTCGCCGTTACCGAGCGCGAGACCGACCCTGCGCATCTTCAGCGGGCCTACCAACCCTGCTTCGACTGGTTCTCGCAGCATTATCCCAAGCTGACCGACGCTCTCGAGGGAACGAACGTGGCCGACCTCGACGCCTGGCACGCCTTGCTCGAGTCCGTCGACTGGTCACAGGGCGACAACCATCGCGGCGAGGCCATCTTTGTCGAGCGAGGCTGCCAGACCTGCCACGCTGGTACCAGCAGGATCGGTCCCGACCTGACCGGCGTGACCAACAGATTCTCACGCGAAGACCTGTTCACGGCGATCATATCCCCCAGCCGCGACGTCGCTCCAGCGTACCGCACCAACGTCATCGAGACCAAGGACGGCCAGCTCTTCGAGGGCATCGCGATATTCGAGTCGGCCGATGGCGTGATCCTCCAAACCAGCGCGACTGGTACGATGCGAATCGCCGACGCCGATATCTCTGAGCGGCACACCGGCCAGCGCTCGCTCATGCCCGACGGTTTGCTCAAGGACCTCAGTCCCGCAGACGTGGCCAACCTCTACCGTTATCTTCAAACCTTGAAGCCGAACGAGAGCGGTCGGGAGGCGCGATAACCGAGTTCGTCGTGCGACTGTATGCCATGCGCCACGGCACCGTCCTCTCCGCCGCGCACGCTCGCGCGCGTCATTCCGAGGGCACGAGCGGCCCTTTGTCCTTCCAGAGACGCTCCCTGAGCTGCGGGAAGAGCTTGAGAGCATTGTCGCGCAGGATCTGCCGGCCGATTCGAAGCGCGTGTTCTTCGAGTAGCTCGCCACGGTCGACTTTCTCGGCGAGCACTTCCGCGAGGCAACGGCGGGTGAACTCGGTTGCGCCGTAGATACCCTCGGCGTGCGTACAATCAGCGCCCCACATGATGTGGTCGGAGGGCATCACTTCGAGCCACTCATGGAAAGCGCGCTTGGCCATCGTGTAGCTCAGCGTCGGCATCCACACCGAATCAATCCAGACGTGGCGCGAGTGCCGCATCACGATCACGCCGGTCTCGCCCACCCAGGGGAAGCCGCCGTGGAACAGGATGAACTTGGTGCGCGGGTTGGCCTCGATCAGGTCCACGAGCAGCATCGGGTTCGACCCTTGGATGCGCGCCTGGCCGGTATGGATCTGGAACGGCATTTCGTACTTGGCGCTGAGCTCGACCAGGCGCCACATGATGAAGTCTTCGAACTCCTCGACCTGCTCGGGTGTGAGATCCGCCCGCCGCTTGCCGAACGCGGCCTCCGCGCGTGACTTGGGTACGTTGTCGAACCGCAGCGTGCGCTCGTAGGCGAGCGTGGTCTTGAGGCAGGCCGCCCCGCGCTCCCTGGCCGTCTCGAACAGGCGGTCGAGGACGGCCAGGTAGTCGTCGAGCGACTCGATTTTGAGGCCGTGCTCATGCGCGAACCAGTAGGGGTCGTCGAACTTTTGTGCGAATTCGGACGCGTGGAACCCCTTGACGAGGGTCGTCACGTTGAAGACGAGCACTTCGAACGGGTAGTGCGTTTTGAGGTCGAGGCGTGCCCAGTAGGGATCGTTGAACATGAGCTCGATGTTGGCGCGCTCGGTGATGATCTTGTAAAGCCACTTCGGGTCGCGGTAGTTCTCGAAGATGCGCTTGTCGAGGTCAGCCGCCTGCTCGTCGCTTATCCGGTCAAAGTCGACGCCGTAGAGGTCCTGGAACGCGGGGAGCTGGTAGCGGTAGAAGCTTGTGGCGCGGGCGTCGTCGAAGTCGTGTTTGGCCCTGGCCCACCAGTCGCGGAAGGCCATCCCGTCGGTCCACGGCGTCAGTGGGTTGAACCAGGTGTAATAGCTGTTCCGCCAGAGGCTTTGCAGCGTCATGCCCCGCCCGCGCTCGGTCTCGACGAATCCGGGGATCTGTTCGAATGGCCTGAGGTGGTCGTGCGTGTCGATGGCCGCGGTGGCGTCGAGCGCGGTCTTGATGCGATGGTAAGTGGCAGTGTCGCGCGTGTCCTGCGCGGAAGCCGTTGCCAGGGCCGCCGTGAGAGTGGCCAAGTGGATCATCCATCGCATCATGACTTGCTCCTGAGTGTGCCTGGGAACTCTACAGCGCCGCGATGCCCAGCACCTGCATTCACGTAGACTGTCGTACCTGGGGTGAGTGACGGCCAGCCCCATTGGAATGTACCCAGGGGCCGGCGTCAAAGAGGTCGCGGGCCGAGCGAGGATGGCAGCAAGATCGTCGAACTTACGCGTCGAAACACTCGTGATTGAAGACGAACCTGATGACAGGAGAAGGGGCCAGCCGACGAGACGCAGGAGCGGTGAATTCAGTCGATTGACAGGGAGAGATCGCACCGATCGTCGCGATCATGCGGGAACGCTCTCCGGCTGTGTCCTCAAGACGGTGCGCGCAAAAAAAAGCGCCTGCCGTCTTCTCACGGCAGGCGCATCGACCTCCCCTCTCTCCTCCGTCTTTCTGCCAGGGGACCCACAA
>Ga0070732_10001114_pt1 | contig 14943 bp, 18 predicted proteins | sample Coa_R1_5_FD_66449 | JGI IMG/M metagenome (GOLD analysis project Ga0070732, IMG submission 66449) | Surface soil microbial communities from Centralia Pennsylvania, which are recovering from an underground coalmine fire - Coalmine... | ecosystem: Environmental > Terrestrial > Soil > Unclassified ...
CATTATTGCAGAGGGAGAAAGATACCACCATTGCGAGCCGAGCCGGTCCGGGAAGAAAACGAGCCTGAGAGCGTGCCAAGAGAGATCCTTCTCTCCGCTCAGGACTCGCATGCTCATCGGATGCACGGCTCCAAATCTGGAATGGATTGCATGCGCCCCCCCACCCCCCCCCAATTTGTATCGTTGTCAAAAGAAAGGAGTTGCTAAATTTGACTGTTGGAAGTTGTTGAAAACAAAGGCGCGGCAAAGGGCACTGACAGGGTGCCAAATGGCTTAGACCGAGACGCGGGCAGCTTAGAATCATAGGAAGTGTTATCACAAAATAAACGTCAAGGCCTAGGAAAACCTTTAAAAATGCATCACAGATTTGGAAGGGCAGGAGAAGAACCGGGTTGCCTAATCTTCGGGCGCGTCGGGTTCGGGCACGTCTTCGCGGGTGAGGGATTGGAGTTCATGGCGGATGACGTCGGCGGAGAAACCGGCGCGAAGGAGGCTACGGTAGAGGGACGCGAGCTTTCTTTCGTCGAGGTTGGCGCCTTGCCGGCCCACCTGAAGGTGGCCGCTACGGTCGCTTCTGGGGCTGCGGAAGGAGCGCAGCTTGCGCTCGATGCGCTGGCGGACGATGGAGGCTTCGTCGGTGTTCTGGGCAGCCTCTTCGAGGGCGGCTTCGATGTGGCGGTCAGGGACGCCGCGGGCGCGGAGGTCGCGTGCCACACGAAACTTGCCTTGCTTTCGTCCTTCGGTGCGCTGGCGGGCGAACTGCTTGGCGTAGCGGGCGTCGTCGATGTAGCCGTTTTGTTTAAGGCGAGCGATCACTTTTTGGATGAGGTCTTGGTCGGCAGTGCGGCGGATGAGGGCCTTTTTCATTTCGGACACGGAATGAGCGCGGCGCATAAGGATTTTGATGGCAGCGTCGTACAGGGCGGATTCGGTTTCGATCTGGCGTGGCTTGGGAAACACGAGAAAGAAGATGAGGTAAGGGCGCAAGGAAGTAAAGAGGTAAGGATAGGCAGCAGCCCTTCGCGCTTGTGCTCAGCGTGAACGAGTGGCTAGTGGCGAGTGGAGAGGTAAGAAAGGCCGGAACTCAACACAGAGGCCACAAGGGGTAGAGCGCAGAAGTCGCAGAGACGAAATTCAAGCTTCAAGAGTGCAAGAAAAGATGAGACAGAGTCCGATTACTCGCCGGTGGGCTTAGCCCCTGGGAGGCGGCTCTTGAGGAACTTGATCTGGCCGTCGTGGTTGGATTCGTGCTCGGCGACGTGGAACCATTTGCCGTAGTTGTTCAAGCCGCCCATGTCCTTGTCAACGAGGGTGAGCCACTTGTCGTCACGCTTGCGGAATTCAGCGAGATTTCTTTCGCGTGATTCGTGAAGGATGTTCAGATAGTAGTCGAGGCCATTACCTTTGATGGCTTTGCGGGCAGGTTCGTTAAGGTTCATCGGGATGTCCCACTTCTTCTTGATGTCGTCGGACCAGCTGTCCCACTTCATGCCGCCAAAGGTGTTCAACCCATAGTAGGTTTCTGTCGCAGCGAGATGGAGGAGTAGCGCGCCAATGGTGTTGGCCTTGGCGTCGAGAAGGAAGTCGAGATCCTGTTGCGACATGTCTTTAAGGTTGTGCAGAACCTGCCTGCGCGTGAACGCCAGCATGGACGTGAGTGTTCCGATTTCGGGGGTGAACCCTGGCCGCGGGCCGATGGACCAGTCTTCTTCATCCTGAGCGGCTGAAGATTGAGGGAAAAGAGCAAGGCTGGAAAAGCCCGTGACGATGGCGGCGCCGGCCTTTAAGAAGTTGCGGCGCGAGGGCCAACAATCGCAGGGAGCGAATGGGGTCATAGGAGCCTCCGTCGAAGGAATTTAACACAGAGAGCAAAAAGAAGATAACGAAACGCAGAGGCACGGAGGGCGCAGAGAGACAGAGGATGCGGAGAGAGAGAAGGGGTCACATATGTGGGCAGCCTGAATTGCGACCTGCGAAGCACGAAGCCAACTAACCGAATAGCAGTGGTGGGCCAACGACCTTCATTCCGTGCCTCTCGAAGCGATCCGGGTCATCAACCTTGGCATCAGGCCTGCTGGCTTCCTCGAAGAAACTCTCAATCCGGGCCGCCGGCGTAAAAGCGAATAGCATACGCCCGGGCTGCCGGCCGAGGTAGGCCCATACGTGCGGAACATTTCTCGGAGCCAAAACCGAATCGCCGGGTTTCAGTCGCAACTTTGTTTCGCCCACCTCCATCAGTACCTCGTCGCTACCTTCGATGAAGTAGAACCATTCCTCCTGCTCGTAGTGCACGTGTCGGGAAGGGCCACCGCGCTGCATGTCGCGATTCTCCATAATGAAGAGGGCACCATTGGTTTCTCGCGTGAGAACTTTGAAATCCAGATGGCTACCGGCCCTAGCGGCCTTGTGAGGCTGACCGGTGCGGTCAACACCAGCTTTGATGAGGTGAACAGCGCTCTCTTTTTCGTTGCCGAGGGCAGATGGAGCAACAGAAAAGGCTGCGATTACTTTCAGCAGCGAACGACGATCCAGTTCATTCATAGAGTGAAATTCCTCCCGACGAAAGATTGTAATTCAGATAGTAGTCGAGATTTTTGCCCTTGGGGATGGTGGGAGAATGCGCGGGCGCGAAGAGGAAGACAGGAAGACGAAAAGACCTTTCAGAGAGGCGAGCCCGACTACGAGGCCGATAGCAAAGAAGGGAGCCCAGGGCAGCCAGTTCCAGAGGCCGCGATCCATCATGGCGACGGAAGGATCCGCGGGGTCGTAAATGACGGGCACGGACCAGCCGAGGCCCGCGCGGGATTCCGACCCTTTCCATTCCTGAACACGGAACGCGCGGTCATTCGCGGTGAATTCGATGAGAGGCTCGTAAATGGTCGAATAGGTGGAGCTGCCGGAGCCGGAGCGATGGGAAATCAGGGCAGACTTGAAGCCGACGATGGTTCCCTGTGCTCGCGCGCTCCTGAGAAGAAGGCGCGCGTGCACTTGCCCGGTGGCGTAGCCAAAGCTCAAGAAGATGGCAGCAGCAAGGAATTGCGGAATGAAAATGTAGCGAAAAATCTTTTCGCGGTTCGCGAGGAGCCACGCGACTTGTTCTTCAGGAAACGTCATGACAGGTGCCTCGCGCAAAGACGGCACAGACTGAAGTCTGTGCTACTGGCGGAGTAAACCCGCCGCTACAGCTACTTGCGGGCGAAGCGCTCGAAGTCGGCCATTTGGCGCTCCATTTCCTCGCGGGCGGCGTCGGATGCGGAGCGGATGCCCTGGATGCGCAGCTTGAATTCGTCGGCGTTGGAGGCGCGCGCCAAGGCTTCGTCGAGGGTAATGAGCTGTTTGGAGTACAAATCGAAGAGCGACTGATCGAACGTTTGCATGCCGTACTGGCTGGTGCCGGCGGCGATGGCGTCATGAATCAGGCGCGTCTTGTCGGGATTGATGACGCAGTCGCGGATGTACGCGGTGGCGATCATGACTTCGACGGCGGGGACGCGGCCTTTGTCGTCTGCGCGGCGCACCAGGCGCTGGGAGACGACGGCTTTGAGCGTGGCGGCAAGCTGCAAGCGAATCTGCTTTTGCTCGGGCGGCGGGAACACCGCGATAATACGTTGAATGGTTTCCGTGGCGTCGAGAGTGTGCAAGGTGGAGAGCACGAGGTGGCCGGTTTCGGCGGCGAGCAAAGCGGTGGAAATGGTTTCGAGGTCGCGCATTTCCCCGACGAGGATGACGTCCGGGTCCTGACGAAGGGCGGCGCGCAAAGCGGTGGAAAAGTTCGCGGTGTCGACTTCCACTTCGCGCTGGTTAATGAAACTCCTTTTGTCGCGATGCAGGAACTCGATGGGGTCTTCGATGGTGATGAGGTGGTCGGCGCGGGAGGCGTTGATTTTGTCGATCATCGCCGCCAACGTGGTGGACTTACCGGAACCGGTGGTTCCTGTGACCAGCACCAGCCCGCGTTGCTCTTCGCAGATTTTGTTGAGGACCGGCGGGAGATTCAGTTCTTCGTTAGTGCGAATTTTTGTGGGAATGACGCGCAAGACCATGCCGACGTTGCCGCGCTGCTGGAAAACGTTCACACGAAAGCGGCCCAGCCCGGCGACGCCATAAGCCATATCCAATTCGGCCGTTTCCTTGAACTTTTGCTTCTGGCGGTTGGTCATCATGCTGAAGGCCATGGAAAGCATTTCTTCGGGCGTGATGCGGGCGACATCGGTGAGCGGGGCGAGCAAGCCGTCTATGCGCAAATAGGGATGGTTGCCGACCTTGAGGTGCAAGTCGGAAGCTTTGTTTTCGACGGCTCGGCGCAGAAGATCGTCAACGCTAGTCGGCATAAGTGTGTAAACCCCGCAAACGTGCAGCTATTCAACGAAACTAGCATCCGAGGGAGGGGCGGGCAAGCCAACTGGACAGACTGGTTGCGCGGTAGTTACCTGTACGGAGGGGAAGTTGTCAGTTTTCAGTACTCAGTTTCTAGTACGGAGCAAGGGCCGCAATAGGTACGGTCTTTACCTTCGAACGGAGGGATGCATCGGCAACAGACAGTCCTCCTACCGAAAACTAAGAACTGATGACTGACAACCTATACGTTCAGGCTTTTTTCAAGTAGAGGCCGTCGTAGAGCAGGCCGGCGATGAAGCCTCCGGCAAGGGGGCCGATCCAGTAGACACCGTGGTGAGCCCAGTGATTTGCGACCAATGCTGGCCCGAACGCGCGGGCGGGGTTCAGCGCGGCGCCGGTCAAAGGGCCAGCCACTAGAATTCCAATGGTGATGGTCAGTCCGATGCCGAAGCCAGCGATGGCCTTGAACGCGCCCTTTTCATCGATGGCGGTGGCAAAAACGACCAGCACCAGGAAGAAGGTGGTCACGGCTTCGAGACCCATTCCGGCGCCGACCGGCAAGTCCCGCGCAAGTTCAGGCGTACCAAGTGCAACAGCTCGCCAGGTGTCATCAGGAATGAGGGCCTTCAGGGCGAAAGCCGCAACGACTCCGCCCGCGAGCTGCGCTGCCCAATACAGGAGAGCTTCGATGGTGTTGATGCGTTTGGTGACCCAAATGCCGATGGTAATTGCGGGATTGTAATGTCCGCCGGAAATATGGCCCATCGCGGAAACCATGATGCCGATGGCCAGGCCGTGCGCGAGCGCAATTCCAAGGAGGCCAAGGCCGCCGGAGCTGCGAAGATATTGATCCGCGCAGATGGAGCCGGCGCCAAAGAAAATCAGGGCAAACGTGCCGATGAATTCTGCAACAAGCTTTTGCGTGATGCTGTACATGAAGAATTCCTCCCAAGCTGGAAAGGAAAAGCGGGCACGATTCCGACGGCTGCATTCTAGCTGGAATGTTGAGAGAAATGCCAGTCCTGGTCTTGCGGATGTCGCGTGATGGCGCGACGATGAGGGGATTTCGGATAACGAGGAGAGGAGTTTGGCGTCAAACTTAAGGTGAGTGGCCAGAGGAGGTAGACCCATGGCGAGGATTGAAGGAGCGGAACCAAGCAAGCAAGGGCTTTTTCAGGGAATGTTTACGAGAATCATCTACGCGTTGACAAAGCGCAAAGTGGGACGCGTAGTTATGCCGGCGAAAATCGCTGCGCACCATTCGAAACTGCTCTGGGGTTATGGCCAAATGGAGCAATCGCAGTTGGGGAGCCGGCTCGTGGAGGCTACATTGAAGAATCTTGGAGAACTGCGCGTGGCTACGCTCGTGGGGTGTCCGTTTTGAATCGACATCGGTTCTGCGGTCAGCGGAACCAGCGGCGTCTCTAAGGAAAAGATGGAAGCGCTTGGGGAGTACGCGACGAGTACGCTGTTTTCGGAAACGGAGAAACTCGTCCTGCAATACGCCGATGCAATGACTGAGACTCCAGTGGAAGTAAGCGATGCTCTATTTGCGAAGCTGCGAGAAAAATTCACTGACACTCAACTCGTGGAGCTGACCTCCGCGCTGGCTTGGGAAAATTACCGCGCGCGATTTGACCATGCGTTCGGCATCGAAGCGGAGGGATTCACCAAGGGGAGTTACTGCGCGATGCCCGCGCGTCCGGCGAGCAAAAGCCTTCGGGCAACTCCGTGAAAAAAGAGGCGAAGAAGAAGCAGAACGGGTCAGAAAAAGCGCAGACTGATGCGAGATTTGTCCCAGTGGTGCAGGCATTTAAGGGAATTAAAGGTGTGAGAGCGGGAAAGCTGTTTTCCTCGCTCGGCCTGAAAGTAAACGGAAAGATTTTTGCGATGTTCGGAAGAGGACGATTTGTCGTGAAGCTACCAAAGGAGCGAGTGGACGGGCTAGTGAGTGCAGGGAAGGCTGAGCGGTTTAACCCTGGCCATGGGCGATTGATGAAGGAGTGGGCGGCTTTCGAGAGCGGCGATTCTGAATGGGCTGAGCTGGCCCAGGAAGCCTACAAATTCGTGCAGCACGGCAAATCTGAGTGAGCGATTATCGCGCGGCGGCTTTGGCGCGTGCCTTGACGCGAGGGGCGCGGATTGCGCCACGCTTGGAGCGCGCTTTCTGGAACTGCATTGCGGCGCGCAAGAATGCCAGCCAAAAACGGTGCGGCGCTTCCGGCCGCGAGGAAAGCTGAGGCTGGAACAACGTGGCGATAAAGAAGCGATGGTCCGGGAGCTCCACCGCCCGAGTCTCGCCCTGGATGCCGCGAGCGCTGACGCGAAGTCCAGCGGCTTGGAATTGCTTTTCGTATTCTTCGTTCACGCCGTAGTTGCAGAAGTACTGCTCGGAGTCATCTTCGCTTCCGCAAATCGAATGAAGGCGGGAGCCGGGTACGATCTTCAAGCGTTCTTCACCTGAGGCTTTGGGACCGCCTTCGCGCCGATTCGGCAAACTGCAGGAAAGGGGCGTGACCACGTAGTGCGAAGAGCCAGAATTGTTCTCCGCACTGTCTGCGTCAGCAATCTTCAAAACGTTTCGCGAATACTCTAACAGAGTATATTGGAAGCCCCCTCAAGTCCCGGTGAAGGGCCAGTTCTGAGTTCGGGCAAATTCAATGCCGCGTAACATTCCGGTGAAGCTTTTGTAGGGACTGCCGGGTCCAGCGATCAACCCGTCCCATTTGCTAAGAATTTTCGGCGCGTCGGCGTTGTCGAGTGTGGATGTGGGAATCCAGCGCACCGTGAGCGGGGTCTTTAGCTTCGTCGCGGCGTCGTAGAGGGCGGCGTTCGTCGCGAAGTGCGAATGATAGGACGGCTCGAAGTCTCCGATGATCCCGATGCGGATCGCATTGGACATAGTTAACCTCTTCAATCCTCAAGTGGGAAGTGGAACACCCATGGAATAGGCTCATCCTATGAGAACACACACTTCCAAGCCAACCCAGAGCCAAATTGGTGTCGAGAGACGCGCTAGCGCGAGGCGGCGCCGACGGGAGCGCCGACGGGCGTGAGCCAGTTGTGACGGTCGGGCTTGGTGCCGTTGGTGATGGCGAAAAACTCGGCCTGCAACTTCAGCGTAATCGGTCCGGCCACTCCTTTGCCGATCTGAATGTGGTCTACGGAGCGAATGGGTGTGACTTCTACGGCGGTGCCTACGAAGAAGACTTCGTCGGCAATGTAGAGCATTTCGCGGGGAATGACCGCTTCCTTGCAGGGGATGTGTAGATCATCGGCGAGCTTCACGACGGCGTCGCGGGTGATGCCGGGAAGAATGCTGGTGGCCAGCGGTGGCGTGTAGAGCGTGCCATCGTGCGCCAGGAAGATGTTCATGCCCGAGCCTTCGCTGACGTGGCCGCCGGAGTCGAGAGCGATGCCCTCAGTGAAGCCGTTGAAAGACGCCTCCATGCGAATGAGCTGCGAATTCATGTAGTTCGCGGCGGCTTTGGACATTGCAGGCAAAGTATTCGGCGCTATGCGCGTCCACGAGCTAACGCCGACATCCACGCCTTTCGTGACCGCGTCGGGGCCGAGATACGCACCCCAGTGCCAACAAGCCATGTACAGGTCTATGGGTGAATTGAGAGGATTCACGCCAACGTCGCCATAGCCCCGAAGGACAATGGGTTTCACGTAGCAGGAATTCATTTTGTTGATGCGCACGAGTTCGCAGGCGGTATTTGAAAAATCGTCGACGGAATAAGGAAGCTCCATGCGGTAGATCCGGGCGGAGTTGATGAGCCGCTGCATGTGTTCGCGGAGCCGGAAAATCGCGGGGCCCTGCTTGGTTTCGTAGCAGCGGATGCCCTCGAAAACGGCGGAGCCGTAGCTGACGACATGAGAAAGAACGTGGAGCGTGGCCTCGTCCCAATTGATCCATTTTCCGTTGCGCCAGATTTTTTCCGTCGGTTGAATAGCCATAGATGCTCCCTTTGGAAGTTGTCACTCCCCCAGCGTGCAGCTTCAGACTCCACAATACGGTAGGGAGCAGCGACGGTCAATGCGCATTGGATACGCAAACAGCGGCTCCCGGAAACCAAATTGGCGGTCACTGCGCCTAATTCTAATTGCTGCCAGAGGGTTTTCCGGTTGCTGGCTTGATGGGGATACTCAAAGAAGCAGGTCGAGCCGACGAGGGCCCCGAGTCGAACCTCGCGAGAGCGGCGCTGGCTTCCCGGAGAACGCGATCTGACATGTTCTCGGCAACGCCCAAAAGGATAAAAGGAATGATTGTCGCCGCAACCAAGAGCTTCGCGCGCCGCGGAACCTTGGCCTCAGGTTCCCATCGGAAGAGCTGGGAGGAGAGAAAAAAAGTAAGGCAGGCCCAGAGAGAAAGCGAGAGGATCTCCACGTAACGGCTCCAAGGAGTCGCCGCGTTCAGGATCGCCTGCTGAACCCCGTTGACAAGATAGGTTGCGGGAAGAAACAGGCCGAAACGCTGCACGCCACGCGGCATGTAAGCGAGGGGAAATGTGGCACCGGAAAGAAAGATCAAAGGCAGCCACAAGAGCTGGTTCAGCACTTGGGTTTCTTGCATCGTGTTGGTTATGCTGGCAACGACCAAACCGAGCGAGCCGAAGGAAATGATGCCTATGGAAATCAAAAGGAAAAGCGTGATGGGGTTGCCAAGGCTTGGGACGTGAAAGATTACGCGGGCGAAGAACAGCTCCAGAGCGACTATGGGCAGAGTAAGCACATAGTTGGCAACAATGCTCGAAGCCAGCATATCGCTGGCAGTAACTGGCGCGACGTGAAACCGCCGAAGGATCCCCTGTTCACGAAAGAGAACGAGCGCAGCGCTGAGACCCCAAAAACTGCCCATCACATTGAAAGCCACGACCGGACCGAGGTAAAAGGCACAACGATCTGGAATGCCCTTGGCAAGGAGGCCAAGCCAGAGGAAAAAGAAGGCGAAGGGCATCACGATGACGAAGAAAAAGAACATCTTGTTGCGAAACGCCAGCTGGACGCGCATGCGTGTGAGGGCGACGAAGTTTTTCAATCGCGTAGCCTCCTGCCGGTCATTTCGATGAAAACGTCTTCGAGGGAAGGTGTGGCGATTTCCAGGCTGACGAGTTCGTTGCCCTGAGATTCCAAATGCTTGACCAGGGAGACGATAGTTTGCGGGGGACGCTGCGAATGAAGCACGTAGGCGCCATCAACCTCGCGGACGTCCACCACGCCTTCGAGGTTCTTCATCGCGCCGTTGGATTCCGGCTTGGATAGCCGTACTTCCACGCGGGTCGTTCCACCGGCGCGCGCTTTCAATTCGCGAGGACTGCCGAGGGCAATCACGACGCCATGGTCCACGATAGCTACGCGATCGCAAAGGCGCTCGGCCTCTTCGATGTAATGCGTGGTCAGGAGGACGGTTTTCTTGTCGTGGCGCAATTCCTCAATTACATCGTAGATTTCGCGCCGAACCTGTGGATCGAGCCCGGCCGTCGGCTCGTCAAGGAAGCACACCTGTGGGTCGTTGACCAAAGCCATGGCAAGCGCAAGGCGCTGCTTTTGCCCTCCGGAAAGCTGGCCGTAGAAGGAATTGCGCTTTTCATCGAGGCCAAAGCGCTGGAGCAGTTCCTCTGGCTTGCGTTGACGTTTGTAGAAACTCGCGAACAGCCGGATCGCCTCGATCACGCGCATCTTGTCGGGCAGGGAAGTGGCTTGGAGGGCGGCGCCAATTTCCTGCTTCAGGGCATCCGAATCGCGCTCCGGATCGAGTCCGCACACGCAAACGCGGCCGGAGTCGAGCGTGCGCAACCCCTCCAAGATTTCGACGGTTGTTGTTTTCCCGGCGCCATTCGGGCCGAGCAAGCCAAAAACTTCGCCTTCTTCCACGCTGAAGCTCACGCCCCGCACGGCGTGCACGTCGCCATAGTGCTTGACGAGATTCTCCACTTGAAGGATGGCATTGGCCATTTCTTTGCCCCACCACAAGAGGCCGATTGGAAAAGGGACCTATAGCATACCGCAGAGAGACGCCCTTGCAACGCCGGGCAAGGAACGGGATTGCATCACTTTTGGATACGTTTGCGAACAGACTTATCTTTCAGCTTGTTTTTCTTTGCGTGCACGGTCTTTTTGGAGGGTTCCCACAGGTGACGTTTCAGATCTACGTGAAACTCGACCATCGCGACGCCTTCACTTTCCAGAAGTTTTCTTTGGAGCAATGCGTGCGGGCCACGAATGAGGATTTCTCCACGATCGCCGATCACGCGGTGCCACGGAATGCCTTTCCCGGGCGGAGTGGCGGCCATGGCGCGTCCTGCCGTGCGCGCGCCGCCGGGCAGGCGCAGAACCCGAGCGAGGGCTCCATAAGTTAGAACCTTTCCGCGAGGAATTCGTTGCACGAGGCGGTAGACGGGATCCCATGACATTTTTGTGACTCCAAACGTTCAACAGCTATCTAACAAACTGAATGCGTCATCGTAAGTGCGAGCTAAAGGAAGAACAAGAGAAAGTTGCCGAAGCGGGGTTTAATGGAGTAGCACTCAGGCATCGAGTGAGATAGACGAAAGTAAGGATGCGCGAAACAAATGAAACGCAGCAGAAAAAGTAATGAGGTGATGACGTCAAACATGTTTAGGGTGAAGGCGTTACTGATTCGCAGCAACTTTTGGTGAAATTCCGTGTCTAATATTGCAGAGCGTAGTGGAAGCTGTTTACACTACACGAACTGAATGAGCATGAGGTGAGGTAAGGTCATGGCTTTTGTTCGCCGCAAAGGAAATTCGTTCTACCTGGTGCACAACGTGCGCCGCGGCGAAAAAGTGCAGCAACTGCATCTGGCGCGCCTGGGACAGCGCGCGCACATCACCGAGGAGGTCGTCAAGGAAGTAGCGAAGAAGCATCCGTTCGTGGAACTCAATTGGAGAGTTTTGCGAGAGCGGTGCAGTCACTCTGTGGACGTGGCGGATTCCCATTCTCCCGCCGTCCAAAGACTCGTTTCCTCTCTTCGTACCCTCAATCTCGAATTGGCGGATGTCCTTCCGCCGCTCGTCCGAATTTCAGAATCGCCCGTGGTGGCAAGGGAACTGCTCGTGCAATTGCGGCTCCTTCAGTCGACCATCCAGGTCAAATTGGAACAGTTTGGCCGGGGACGCGGGCGGTATGGCAACTCGCAAGGGCGGGTTCGGTAGGAGGCGGTCATGGCGGACTACACACTATCTCTCGATCCAACGAAACGCAGCACAGATACGATTGACTTCCAGTCGTCACTGCGCGCGAAGATCGTCGGCCAGGAAGAGGCGGTGCAGGCGCTCGTCGACCTTTACCAGGTGTTCCGCGCTGGATTGAATTCGCCGGGCCGCCCGGTAGGGAACTTGCTTTTCCTGGGGCCAACCGGCTCCGGCAAGACGAGAATCGTGGAAGCAGGTGCCGAAATCCTATTTGGGGATGCCCGCGCGGTCATCAAGGTGGATTGCGCGGAGTTTCAACACTCCCACGAGATTGCTAAATTGATCGGCTCACCTCCGGGCTATCTGGGACACCGGGAAACGCACCCGTTGATCACCCAGGAGACGCTGGCGGCGTGCCACACCGACAAGCTGAAACTGAGCTTCCTGCTCTTCGATGAGATTGAGAAGGCGAGTGACGCTTTATGGCAGTTGTTGTTGGGGATGCTGGATAAGGCTACGCTGACGCTCGGCGACAATCGCAAGGTGGACTTGTCCAAAACGGTCATTTTCCTCACTTCCAACCTGGGTGGGGGAGAAATCACCGAACTGATGGAAGGCGGCATGGGCTTTGTCCAGCCAAAAGACAAGCCAGCAGCCGGGCTGGACGAAAAAGTACAGCGTACTGCCACGGAAGCCGCGCGACGGAAGTTCTCTCCCGAATTCATGAACCGTCTTGACAAGGTAGTTGTCTTTCATCCGCTTAGGATGGAGCAATTGCAGGAAGTGCTCGACATCGAATTGGGTCAAGTGCAACAGCGCGTGTTGGACACCGCCAAAGGCCAGTTCCTTTTCAGGGTGACCCCTGCAGGCCGCGATTTTCTACTGCAGGAGGGCACGGACCAGCGCTATGGGGCGCGCCACTTGAAGCGGGCCATTGAGCGCCACGTGGTCTACCCCCTTGCCAACCTGCTGGCGACCGACCAGGTGAATCTTGGCGATTTGGTATGCATTGATTGGGACAAGGTAAATAACCGGCTCACTTTCGTCCGGGAGGGCGAAGGGGCGCTGGTAGAAACGACAGCAAAGCGTGCGGGAGCCGCCGCTGCGGGGGCCGAGGCAACCGACGGCAAATCAGCGAATGCTCCCGAGGAAGCCGTTGCGGAAGAGAAAAAGTCGCGCGCGGCGCAGCCGGGCGGAGGACCTTCCGCGGCCCCGCAAAGCCGCAAGAAGCAAGATCGTTCCAGTTCCTAGCCCCAAAACTCTTAAAGTAAAACTTTAACTCTGTGACGGGGCGCACGAAGCTTGCGCCCCTTTTTGTCGTTTGCCGCTTGACACAAAATGTTCGGCTCTTTGTATCTGTCCTCTCACTTTTGACTCAAATGGGACGCAATCTCAGTTTGTGAGACACCCCACACAATTAAAAATCTTGTATCTAACTGAAACTAGTACGTTTCCTCACTAGCAACAGCAGGAAAAAGATTGGCATCCCCCATGCACTATTCATTCTTCGCGCGGGAGGTGAGACGCGCGTCGCGTTTGGGGGGAACTAGACGCGGAGAGAGGTCGAAGCGATGAGAGCTGCCGTCCGCCACCAACTGGACCCAAGCATCCGCAGCAACGACACGCGGGATTTTCACTCCTCTTTGCGCGCCAAGATCGTTGGCCAGGAGGAGGGCGTGCAGTCCCTGGTAGATATGTACCAGGTGTTCTGCGCCGGTTTGAACTCCCCCGGCCGTCCGGTAGGAAACCTGCTCTTTCTCGGCCCTACAGGTTCAGGTAAGACCCGCATCGTAGAAGCAGCCGCGGAGATTCTGTTTGGGGATGCGCGGGCAGTCATTAAGGTGGACTGCGCGGAATTCCAGCACTCGCATGAAATCGCCAAGCTGATCGGTTCGCCTCCGGGCTACCTGGGCCACCGCGAAACCCATCCTCTGATCACCCAGGAAGCCTTAGCAGCCTGCCACACCGACAAGCTGAAGCTCAGCTTCCTGCTTTTTGACGAAATTGAGAAGGCTAGCGACGCGCTCTGGCAGTTGCTGCTGGGCATGCTGGACAAAGCCACGCTAACACTCGGCGACAACCGCCGCGTGGACCTTTCGCAGACCGTCATCTTTCTGACCTCGAACCTGGGTGGCGGAGAAATCACTGAACTGATGCAGGGTGGCATGGGCTTCATTCAGCCGAAGGACAAGCCCGCCGCCGGGTTGGATCAAAAAGTGGAGCGTACGGCTGTGGAAGCGGCGCGCCGCAAATTCTCTCCGGAGTTCATGAACCGCCTGGACAAAGTGGTGGTGTTTCATCCATTACGCCGTGAGCAGTTGGAGCAAGTTCTTGAGATTGAGCTGGCCCAGGTGCAGGAGCGTGTTCTGGAGACTGCCAAGGGGCAGTTTCTTTTCCGCGTGACTCAGCCAGGACGGGACTTTCTTCTGCAGGAAGGTACCGATCAACGCTATGGTGCGCGGCACCTGAAGCGGGCCATCGAGCGCCATGTGGTCTATCCACTGGCGAACCTGCTCGCCACGGAGCAAGTTCATCTTGGCGACCTTGTCTGCATTGACTGGAACAAAGAGCAAGACCGTTTGACGTTTGTTCGGGAGGGCGAGAATCTAGCCATTCCGGCTCGGAAGCCAGAGCCGCCTCCAGCAGCGCGCGCAGTTCCCGCGCGAAGCGGCAAGGCGGCGGAAACTCCGAGCGCAACACCAGCGCCGGAGCCTTCACCGCGTACAGCACGGTAATCGAGCTTCCCCACAGTTTACCCCCCGCCCGGGTGCCCCAGCCACCCGGGCTTTTTCTTTTTGTATTCTCCAAGTGCTAAAGTAACTGTGAAACGAGAATTGCCATCGTAATCCGTGGGATCGTTTTGGAGGGCCGCCGTGAACGCGTGGTGTAGGACAGAGAATCCGTCCCGAAAGGAAACTTTCCAAACATGGAGGCGGCTCGGGGCTCGAGTTGCTGTTGCGAGCGTCAGCCTTCTATGCTTCTCTCTCCCATTGACACCTGCAGCTTTCGCGCAACGCACCGCAATGAAACCCGGCTGGAACTTGTTCACCCCTCAGCAGGATATTGATCTGGGCAAACGAGTTGCGGCGGACGCGGCGAGACAATTGCCGCTTTGCAATGCACCACGGGTTGACGCCTATCTAACGGAATTGGGATTACGCCTAGTGGCGAAGCTCCCGACGGGGGGAGTCCAATATCCTTTTGAATTTCATTGTGTGAATGACAAGGCCATCAACGCGTTTGCTTTGCCGGGCGGATATGTCTTCATCAATCGCGGGGCGATCGAGGTAGCCGACAACGAGGCGCAGCTTGCTGGCGTCATGGCGCACGAAATCTCGCACGTCGCGTTGCGTCACGGCACAAATCAGGCGACGAAGGCTCAGGCTGCGGAAGGTTTTCTGGGAATTGCTGGCGGGATCTTCGGCGGTTCGGTGGGCGGAGCACT
>Ga0070732_10001115_pt1 | contig 14923 bp, 8 predicted proteins | sample Coa_R1_5_FD_66449 | JGI IMG/M metagenome (GOLD analysis project Ga0070732, IMG submission 66449) | Surface soil microbial communities from Centralia Pennsylvania, which are recovering from an underground coalmine fire - Coalmine... | ecosystem: Environmental > Terrestrial > Soil > Unclassified ...
ACGGCGCCCGCGCTGCGCGGCTGGCTGAAGGCCGTAAAGTCAAAGAGTTTCCTAAAGCTGTGATTACCGCTACGGGAGGAGGCCCGGCGAGTACGGAGCGTTCGTCCGTGGTCCAGCCTGCTCCCAATATTCCGGCGCCGCCCTTTTATGGATTGCGCGTCCGCAAAGACTTTGACTTGAACGAGGTGTTTCAATACATCAACCACACGGCGCTATTCAAAAACCAGTGGCAGCTCAAAACCGCTGCACAAAGCGACTACCAGCGCCTGGTGGAAGAAAAATATATGCCGGTGCTGCTGGAGCTGCAAAAAGAAGTTGCAGCCAACGGATGGTTTGATGCAAAAGTGGTGTACGGCTACTTTGGCTGCCAGAGCGAAGGCAACGATGTCATCGTTTATGACTCGCCGCAGTCGGGCAGGGAAATCCAGCGATTTACCTTCCCGCGGCAAAGGGAAGGGCGCAAGCTCTCTATAGCTGACTTCTTCCTGCCCAAAGATTCCGGCAAATTTGATGTGATCGCATTGTCGGTGGTGACCATTGGCAGCCGCGCTTCAGAGGTAACAAAAAAGCTTTTTGATGCCGGAGAATTTACGAAATATCTCTACCTGCATGGCCTGAGTGTGGAGACGGCGGAGGCATTGGCAGAACTTCTCCACAAAAACATTCGCGAAGAGTTGGGTATTGCCGGAGATGACGCTCCAAGAACCAGCGACCTCTTCCACCAGAAGTACCGTGGCTCGCGCTACTCGTTCGGCTATCCAGCCTGTCCCAATCTGGAAGACCAGACCAAGCTCTTTGCCGTCCTGAAGCCGGAAGAGAACATCGGCGTCCATCTGACCACCGGCTTCCACATGGACCCGGAGCAATCTACTTCGGCAATTGTGGTGCATCATCCGCAGGCAAAGTATTTTGTGGTTTAGAAGCGGCCTTTGGCCATTGGCCGCTATGCACGCGACAACCAGCCCTTGTGAGTCTGTACAATGAGGTAATGCCACCAAGAACCGCCATTGACGTTTGGGCGCAACCCGCATTTGAAAATGTCCGCGAGGCAATGCCAGAGGTCGTCCGCCTATTTGAAAAATCCGGGTCGGGGCACTTGTTGGATAAAGGGCTCACGCCCACCGAGGTTGTGGCCTTGATGGATGTGGCAGGAATTGATCGCCTCATGCTTAGCGCATGGCGCCGTCCAGAGCGTTGGCTGATCACCAATGACCAGATTGCCGCCTTCGTTGGAGCATTTCCAGACCGGTTTTATGGAGTTGCAACTGTTGATCTGGCAAATCCAGTGGGCGCCGTCCACGAACTCGATCGTGCAGTTCGCCAACTTGGATTCAAAGCGCTGCGCATTGTACCGTGGCTATGGAAGTTACCTCCCAATGACAAGCTCTATTATCCTTTGTACGTAAAGTGCGTGGAACTAGGAATTCCATTCTGCACGCAGGTTGGCCATACGGGTCCGCTCATGCCCTCTGATACAGGCCGCCCGGTGCCGTACCTGGACGAAGTCGCATTGACTTTTCCGGAACTGCGCATCGTCGGCGGCCACATTGGTCATCCCTGGACCGATGAGATGATCGGGCTCGCCTGGAAACACGACAACGTATTCATTGATACCTCTGCGTATGCGCCCCGTTACTATCCTCAGCAGCTTGTACACTTCCTCAAGACCTACGGACAGGATAAGGTCTTGTTTGCAACTAATTTTCCGCAACTGGCACTGGACAAGTGTATGGAGCAAGTTCGCGGACTCGGTCTGCCACCGGCAATCGAAGAGAAATTCCTTTCCGAGAACGCTAAGTCCGTCTTTGGTCTGTAAGGTGGTAGAAAGTATCTTCTTGTTGAAAATGGTCAGCCTGCCTGAGTTTCGTTATGGACAACTAGCATTCACATAGCCGGGAGATTTGTTATTGACAGCCAGTAATCATCGTGATAACCTCCGGCGCTAGTTACGCACAAGACAATTACATCTATTATCCTGGCGGAGCTGGAGCTCCCGCGCATTCGTGTAGCCTGCGAGAAGGCTATCGGAAAAGGGGGAGTCCTTCAAAATGGCGTCCCTCGATGACAGTTCGCCGCTTTCCACAATCCAACGGAAGCCGCTCCCGTTCGGGGATGAGCACGAGTTGTCTCTACTCGATTATCGAGAGGTGGGCGCTCATAACAGCGAGAAATCAGCCTTTGTCATTTACGACGGAATGGTGTATGACATTACAGAGTTTCTCCGTTTTCATCCTGGCGGCAAGTCCATCCTGGTACCCGCTCTCGGGACCGACATTACGGACACCCTCGACAGTTTTCATGATTCATATGTAAGCCGTCTGCTTCAGTCCAGTGAGCACCGGAGGCAATATGGGATTCGCCTGGCCGGACGGCTGGCTTCCGTGGTGCATGGAAGGAACCAGATTGGCCGGTATGAATATCAATCGCGACGGCAGTATCAACGACCAGATGCGATGGGGGCAGAACTGAGGAAAGAGGTTTTCGCGTACCTCCGCCGGGCAAGATTGCCGATGAAAAAGACGCCCGCGAAGGGCCTGTCTCTCCTGATCTTCTTCTATGCCTTGTACGGCCTGGGCCTATACATGGCCTTCATCCAGGGATCGGCGCTTTGGTGTCTTCTACTCGGGCCGATCGCTACGTTCATGGCCGTCAACGTGGCGCACACCGTGATGCATGGCGGGTTCTCCGATTCCGAAGTTGTGAACCTGATGGGGAGAACTCTCTGGGACCTGGGCGGATATTCTTCCCGCTGTTGGGACGTCGAGCACCAGAGTCACCATCAAGCGCCCCACACGACAATTGACGCCCAGACAGCCGGCGGGAGCGTCGTGCGCTTCTTCGAGCATCAGCCATTCAAGTGGTTCCACCGGTATCAGATGTTCTATATCTGGTTTATTTTTGTCTTGTACTCTCCGAACTCCTGGGTGGTCCACAGCTATAACACGCTGTTCCGATACAAGTGCGTGCCGCTGCACGAAAAGGTAATCCACGTTGTCGCCAAAACGATAGGATTCATAGTACCGATTACGCTGTCGTTTCGGCTCCATGGCTTTCCTACAGCCTCTGGAAACTTATTTCTATTCGCAGTGTCAATGAGCTACTTCTCTCTATTTACACTCTTCATTCAGCACGAAGACGCGTACTTGTCGGAGGACGAGATGGAACCATGGTCGGTCCGCCAGGTCACAACATCGGTTACGTGGTACACCAGCAACTTCGTTTTGGAGTGGCTCTTAGGTTATTTTAACTATCACATTGAACATCATCTGTTCCCAGGACTTAATCCCGCTCTGTATCCGAAGATCCAACCGATCGTCCGGTCGGTGTGCGAGAGGCATGGAATTGCTTACAAGAACATCTCGTATTTCGAACTCGTCCGATCCCAGTTAGCAGCCTGGAAAAAGTTTTCCCTGGGGCCTCACCAAAATTTGGTAATTGGGTAAGTTGGTGACTTGCTAATTGAAAATCAAGCAAAATCTCCCGAGTGAGAAGGGATATCAAGGGCGAGACCCTGATTAGGCGGCGTGATGCGATCCTTATACTTCCGTTTGCCAGTTGATGAGGACAAGCCCACCGAGGTCGTAATTTTTAGGTTCCGAATCTCTCCGCCGCGCGCGCTTTCGCCTTGGCCGCTTCTTCTTCCCGATTCCTGGGTGGTGCGGTCGTCTGCAGCGCATACAGGAGGCGCGCAGAAGCTGCGGCCACTTCATCAATCGCGGCCATGAACGCTTCTTCGTTTGCCTTGGACGGCTTGTTAAAGCCGCTGATTTTTCTCACAAACTGCAGCGACGCGGCCCGGATTTCCTCGTCCGTAACCGGCGGATCAAAGTTAAAGAGCATCTTGATGTTTCTGCACATATTAATAGGTTACAACAACAGCCCCTGCTGCCGGCTCGATCAATCTGCGGCTCTTGGACAGGTAGGGACGGCCAACATTGGGGGATCGCGCTACGCCGGGACCTTTGGCAACCAACAGAGGCGGAGGTTTCCGGGCCAACGCGAGCCAGTTTGGAAGATTGCAGGGCCTTCTCGCTGCGCACGAAGTAAACCTAAAAACATATCACTTGCTGGCTGCAAGTTGCTGCTGGCTCGCTATGGCGACATTATAGTGTTCGCGCAGGAACCGGGCTGCTTCCTGCCGTTCCTGCGATTGCGCATCCTGAGTGGCGTTTAGATAGACAACGTATTCTTCCGCGGCTCCATCCACATCGCCTTGCCCGGCTAGATTGCGGGCTTCCTTGAGGATCTTTGCCGGAAGGGTCAACATTTTTTCACGTACTGATTTGACCAGCGCGTCTCTAGCTTGAATCTCCACGTCAGCCAGGAATTGGACTTCGTCCGGCTCTGTTCCCTGGTTCTTCACTCCTTCTGTATCTTCCGGCTTCACATTCTCAACGATGGTTACTGTTTTATGGTCTTCTTTGGGGAAAGCGACGGTGGGTTCCACAACGTTGCCGGTGGAGTCCGTAATCCTGTACGCAAGCTGGACGGCCGCCGTCAAATCAATCTTCCTTTTGGTGTAATTATAGGGCTCGGTTACGCTCTGGATCTGGGTTTGCGGCGTTGCATCCAGTTTGCGTTTGCTTTCATCCGCTTGTCTTTGTGCGTTTGCCACCGCGTCAGTGGCTGCTGCAATGACTTCTTTCTTGCGAGAGTGCGCCTGTGCGTCTGCAAGCGCGCGCTGCGCCGTGTTCAACTGTTGCTGTGCGGTTTCATCATCATGGCTGGCCTGCTCCCACGCTGCATTCCTCACTTCGCGCGTGCCGGTACGATACTTTGATTGCAGAGTCTCCAGGCTGCCATCTTTCACCACGCGGTGTTCGAGAATCTCACCGATCAGCACAAAATTCGGCTGTACGGCGGCCGTGGTGTCTGTGGACTGGCGTACCACCTTGACGGACAGTCCGGAAGACTCGAGTCCCGTGGAGATTGCATCCGCAAGCTGATCGGCAAAACCAGGACTATCCCGCCGCGAAGTTTGATCGCGCAGCACAATCCCGACTGACAATCTCGATCTGAGCTGGTAAGCCGGCCCGTATTGCGCCATTGCATCTTTGACTGCCGGCAGGTGTGGCGTGTAGCGCTCTGCTTCATTCAGGTAAAGCCATCCTATTCCAACTCCTGAACCCAGAGGCTTATCCAGATATCTTTTGGCTTGGTCCAGATAATAAGCGCTGATCTTGTCAGACAGCAGATCCAGCCGCAACTTGATGGCCGGCTCTCCGGTCAGGGCGGCTGCACGGCTCAGCAACTCGTAGGCTTCCCGCACGGCATCTTCATCTGCGCGGCCGCGAATGGGTACGTGGACTTCCTGCAGCTTCTGCGCCCGGCGTGTTGCTGCCGCCGGATAATCTTTTTTGAGCGCCTCGATCTGGTCCGTTACCAGGGCGCGCTGTGCATCCGGCAGCTCGGCCAGAACATCGTAAGCCTCGATGAATTGCTTGTTCTCGGCATAGTCCTTGCTTTCGGCAATCGCGCGCTGTGCCGCCTGATGGTCGCGGGCGTCACTCCATTTTATTTCCGCGTCCTTCAGGGCGGCGGATGCCTCTTTGCTCGTACCTTTGATCTCGGTTGCGTGACGGAACTCCGTAACAGCATTTTCCCAGTCCTGTTGTGCAGCCAGCTCGCGCCCGCGATTGAAATGAGATGAGTACGCGGCTGACATTATGGACTCGATTCGAGCATCTTCCGCCGCAAATGTCCGGTACGGACCCAGCGCTTGGATTGCCGGATCGTAGCCCCTGGCGGCGACAACACCCTCAGCCGTTTCCACCGCTGCATTCAGCTTGCGGATTTCAGCCGCAATCTCCGACCGCAGGTTGAGAAGCGGAGCATATTCCGGATTCACACCAAGCAAGTCCTCGTTATGCTTCCTGGCAGCCCGCAGCTGGGCCAGGCCCGTCGTCTGTTCCGCCAGCGCTTTTCGAAAAGCTTCCAACTTTGTGCGGTCCGGTTCCAGCAGCGTGTCCAGTTCCTGATTGATCCACGCGCGCAGCTTGTTCGCCGCAGGGAAGCCGGGAACCAGCTTGTTGGCTTGCGTTGCCTGCTGCTGTGCCTGCTTTAAGTCTCCAATCTCTCCTGACTTTTCATACCTGGCCCATGCCGCTTCAGCAGATTCCTGGTAGACGCCCGCTAAAGCATTTCTGGCATCTCCTGCGTGAGCAGACGATGCGTGTCGCGCAAGAAAATCCTGCCAGCCGGCGACGGAATTTGCGCGCTGGGCAACCAGATACTCCGCCAGTTCGTCGTCTGGAGCGGCCACAAAGATCAGCCGCACTCCTGGTTTGAGCAGCGGAAGCTCATTGCCAGGACTTGACGACGAAACAATTGTTCCTTGCAGGACTGCCTGCTCAGCAGCTTCTGCGGAAGTCAATTCTGCGTTTCGCTCAAACTTCACGTTGCCGGGAACTACGCAGATTGGTTTGGCGTTGATGGTGAGCATCAGCACTCCATCAGCGTTACGCTCCAGAGAAGTGGCCTGCGCGAGCTGGACTCGCATCAAGGTCTCATAGGCAGTCTTGTTCAGTTTGGGAACACCATCGCAGACGCGCAGCTCGCTTTTTCCATTCAACACAAGCCCGGTGATCTGGACGTAAGCCGGGCCGGATGGCCCATCGAAGAGCGCAATCGCGTTAACCGGCGTTTCTTTAGCATTGGCTGCCGTACATAACAGAATGGCGGCGAAAATGGCGGCAAGAGTGCCTGGTGCCTTGCGTGGTGGCCTGGACAGCCGAGGGAGATTAAGTCCTGACAAACTCATTGTGAAACAAGCGCAAGCTTTCCCGGGGGAACGTCTCCATGATAGTCCAGGTTCAGCCAAAGGTATCAGATCAGGGGTTCTAAACACTAAGGTAACGAACCCGGAGCGAAAAGGCTGGTTAATATTAAGTGATTGCCGAAAAATTTCGGCGAACCGCCCAGTGGTGACAACGAATTGTCAGGGAAAAATCCGTCCCCGCTGGTCATCTCGTGACTATGGAATCCTTGCGACAATCTCGAAATTCCGCTGAGCGCCAGAAGTCCGGCAGTGAAAGCACGGGCGCAACCGTGGCCCTCCACATGCGCTTATGGTCGTATGGCGGTCCGCAGGCGAAGCTGGCCGATCTCATTTGGCATCAGGACCCGCCCGTCACCGAACTGGTTCACGATGTGATCAATGAAGGCCACGGAACGATTGTCGAGGAGCACTCGAGTACGCTGGTTGCGCAATTCAGCGATCCACTGCATGCGCTCTCGACAGCAAAATTTCTGCAGTTGAAGCTCCTTACGCTCCATCGCCATCCTCCGGCCTGCCAGGTAGTTGCGGCCATCATGGTGGATGACCGCTCTGCGGAAAAACTATCGGTCCCCAATGGCGCTCCACCTCTTCCGTTCCGCCGCGAAATGCTTTACGAAGCCAACTCTGCGCAGATTCTGGTGACGGAGAGCATCTACGAATTGGCCAGGAACATTCCCGGTTTTGACTTTACTTCGAAACCCGCGCATGAATCCGCAGACGGGACGGCCTTGGGAACCGTTTACGAACTGCTCTGGACTGACGAGTCCACTTACGGACATCTGCGCAAGGTGAATGAAACAGCGCCCAATGAGATCCAGCGGCAGCGCCGCTATACCATTCAGACTGAGCTTGGACGCGGATGTATGGGCATCGTCTACAAGGCTTACGATGAGGTCATTGGCCGCCCTGTGGCCCTGAAGACCATTGCTGTGAATCGTAGCTTTCCCAACCGCGATGAATTGATCGAGCGGCTCAAGCGGGAAGCCAAAGCTGCGGGCAGCCTCGACCATCCCAACATCATTACCATCTTTGATGTGGGCCAGGAAGAAGATCTCGTCTACCTGAGCATGCAGTTGCTTGAAGGCAAGACGCTCATGACTCTACTTACAGATGGAGATCTTCCAGCACTGCCAACACTGCTTACTTATGCAGATCAGATTCTGAGTGCCGTGGGTTACGCTCACCAGCGAGGCGTGATTCACCGTGATCTCAAGCCGGCAAACTTCATGCTCACCAGCCAGGGAATCATCAAGGTTCTCGATTTTGGCATTGCCAAGCTTGAGGATGCCACGCTGACGCAGACCGGGATGATTGTGGGCACTCCTACCTACATGGCCCCGGAGCAGGCCAAAGCGAAAAAAGTAGACCAGCGGTCCGACATCTTTTCTTTAGGTTCTGTTCTCTATGAGCTGTTTACCCGTGAGCGGCCATTTAAGGGCGATGTCACCACAGTCCTATATAAACTGATCCATGAGGACCCGGTCCCGCCCTCTGTGATCAATCCCGCGCTGCCTCCCGGCATCGATGCCATGATTCGCAAAGCCCTGGCTAAGGATCCGGCAGACCGCTTCCAGAGTTGTGAAGAAATGCGAGCGGCCCTGCAAGAACAAGCGGCCCTGCTGAAAGATGCCGCGGATGTTTCCAGTGTGAAAGCGCCGGTTCCGCTGAAGGCGCGGCAGGTAACGGTTGAAGATTTGCTCGTGGAGGTCAAGCCCCGGCGCTCACGCAGTTCGATCTGGTTCGGTCTGGGGACATGCATCGTGCTTGCTGCGACGGCTGTAGGTGTCTGGGCAGTCCGCGTTAAAGTCAGGACCGGATCTTTTCCGCCTACAATCGAAAAACTGTTGACGGCGATTCACGTCAGGAGCCAGTCTGCCGATTCAAAATCGCAGGAAGCGCAATCCCAGGCTCCGGAAGCCGCGCAATCGCAGCCGCTCTCTACTGCCGGCGCAACAGGCAATGCGAACAATATTGCGTCACCGTCTACACCGCAATCTTCCAGCACGGCTGCCGGCGGAGTGAGTTCAACGCCGCCCGAAACGCCGGCTGCCACACCGTCAGCATCTGGTACAGCTACCGTTCCGGACAACGCAAAGCCGCAGTCTAATAGCGACACGGCGCCTGCATCCACGCCAGCACCGGATCAATCGCCATCAACCGCCGACAGCGGAGCAGCGCAGTCTCCGGAAGAGAATCCATTCAAGCCGCGCAGATCCAGTGAAAAAGCTTCAGCACAACCTGCTGTTGATAGCAGCATCCGCGTGGAGGGATTTACCCGCCGCGATGTGCCTCTCCTCTTGACCAAGGCGGATGACGCTTCAGGACGAGGCGACTACTCTCTGGCGCGCTATGAATATAACCTCATCCTTAAACTGGACAGCCGGAACGCCGCCGCGCGTGCCGGCTTGCGCCGCGTGACCGCCGCCGAGCAGGAGCAGGCCCGCCACTGATTTTCAGACCGAGGTCATAACCTATGCAACGCAAAATGTTTTGGCTGATCTTCGGTTGTCTCGGCCTCTTTGCGGATTTCACACTGCCTATCGTCTGGGGTATTGCCGCAACTTTACCCTTGCTGGTCTTGAGCTGGTGGATCACCTATCGCAGTGGCTGGTTTGAATGATCCATTTCATCCGGCAGCCGGCTCAAGACTTGGAAGTAACCTGGTGGAGAATTGGCGATGTAAACCTGGTGTCCACTGCGAATACCTAGTTTTTCCACCAGAGATCGTTTTGAATAACCGGCCATCGTTATTTCCTTCCAGCCTTAGACCGCAGTGAGATGATTTTCGCAATCGAGGACCTTGCGAGCTTCGCGCACAAGCTCAAGCGGCGTGAAAGGCTTGGCTAGAATCGGTTGGTCCAGCTCAATTATGTTTCCGCCGGCCACCGAGAGTTGAGGGTAGCCTGACATATAGAGCACTTTCAGTGAAGGTCTTGCTCTTTTCAATTGGCGCGCAAGCTCTGGTCCTGCCGGCCGGGACATGACTATATCCGTCAATAGGAGGTGGATCTCGTCCGGGAATTCACCGGCACGTCGCAGCGCCTCTTCCCCTGAATGGGCAATAAGAACTTTGTAGCCGCGTTGCTTCAGGACACTCGCAGCTAATTCACAAACACCCTTATCGTCTTCTGCAATCAAAATTGTCTCGGTTCCATCCAGTTTTTGACTGCCGGTTTCCTCAGGCGTCAATGTGTCAATCGGCTGGTCAACTCGTGGCAGGTAAATTTTGAAGGTTGTGCCCAGGCCAAGCTCACTGTGGACTGAAATATAGCCCCCGCTCTGCTTAACGATTCCGTACACAGTCGAAAGTCCCAGGCCCGTTCCTTGCCCCGCCTCTTTGGTGGTGAAAAACGGTTCAAAGACCCGGTCCAGGTTCTCCGGCGCAATGCCCGTCCCGGTATCTGTGGCCGTCAGGACAACATAACTGCCCGGAGGTATTTCGAATGTCTTGGCTGCGTGCGCTGTAGAAAGTTCCAGATTCTTGGTCTGGAAGACCAGCTTACCTCCATTCGGCATAGCATCACGACTATTGATGGCCAGATTGACGACCACTTGTTCCATCTGCACCGGATCAGCGTGCACCGCGCCTAAATCAGGAGCGAAGAGAGTAATCAACTCAATGTGCTCACCGATGGTGCGCCGTAGCATCTTCTCAATCCCGGCGACGACCGAGTTCAATCCGATATTGTGCGGTTGGAGAATCTGGCGGCGGCTGAAGGCCAGAAGCTGTCGAGTCAGCCCCGCTGCGCGATCGGCAGCTGCCCCAATTTGGCGGATTTCCTCTGCTAAATCTCCATGGATCCCGCGCATGCGCGCCAGTTCGGAGTAGCCCTTGATGATGGTGAGCAAATTGTTGAAATCATGGGCCACGCCACCGGCCAGGCTGCCCACCACTTCCATCTTTTGCGACTGTTGAAGTTGCTGGGTGACGCTCTTCAACTCAGTCACGTCCAGAAGAGATGAGATGAGCAGGGTCTCATCTTTCAGCTTGATCAGTTCGCCTGAGACCAGGGTATCCAGGATTCGATCTGCGGTTCGAAGCCGGAAGGGCATGCTGCGAAACGAACCTTCTTTGGCAATAGCGTCCCTCAGCTTGTTTCGCTCTTCAATATCCACCAGGATGCCGACTTCCAGCGGCGTCCTGCCTATCACTTGCTCTTTGCGCAGGTTCAGCATCTGAAGATAGCGATCATTCGCATCAATATATGTCTCATCCGATGAGCGGTTGATGGAGATTGCGATAGGACTCGACTGGAAAGCTTTGGAGAATTTTTCCTGTAGCACAAAAAGGCTGGCCAGCGTGGCATCCTCCTGGCCTTGCATGACGAGCAAGCGAACCGCGTAACAAAGGAACGATGCTGTAATGGTTGTCCATGCAACTCGTGGATGGCTCACTGAAATCTGTGAAGCCAGGCCGATAACCGATAAAGGAAGCAAAAGCGGAAAGACCTGCCGCCAAAGCATTCCCTGCCGCTGCGATGGCGCCGCCGGGCGCGGTAACTCAGTTCGCTGCTGCCATCTCGCTGCCGTCAGCAGCAGAAGGAGCGCGGGCAGGTCGCCAATGAAGCCAATCAGAAGCGGCCGCCAATGCCAGACATTGATTCCGCGCACAGCAATTGCTACCGTGGTCCCGTATAGGGCAAAGAACGCCGAAAATCTGAGGTGTAGTTGGCGTAAGTCAGGGTAGCGGGATCGCAGCGCCCGATACGCATATCCCAGGGCGAGAAAGCTGTCGCGCATCACATGCAGAATAAGGTAGTTGCGTGCCCGCAACTGCGGCGAAAAACTGCTGATGGTGGGGATGTAGAAAAATACCAGATAGGCAGGCAGAGTCAGTATGGCGAACTGCGCTATGTCCAAGGTTTGCAGCCAGCCTATGCCGAATGTCTCCGCATCCTCTCTCAGGAGCAGAGGGAGCGTAAAGGCCAGGGTGATGAGATAGAAAACAATGGTGGTGGTCCAAAACGCATTGACCGCTTTTTCCGGTCCTGCCACTGCGAAAGCGAGTGCTGAAACAGCGAAGCTGAGGGTCTCAAGAATCGAGAACAACACAACCATCAGCCATAATGCACGCGCGAATCGATTGGAGCGACGGGAAGCCCGCCAGCCGGCCACCGCAAGCAGCAACGTCAGGCCGCAGTCGCTCAGGCTTACAAGCAAAGAATTGGACAAGGATGCCTGGAAGGGGAGCAGGGCCAGTTTGACCCCTGCCAGCGCAAACCCGGAGAGGACGATGCTATTTGGTTTCTTCAAAATGAAGACGTCTGCGCCAAAGAATAGTATGCAGATGACTGAAAAGCAATTGCAGCCTTAAATACGGGGAAAAAACCGGCGGCCAATGGCGGAGTAGAACTTCAGTAACTTCCGCATCGTTACCAACCCGAAAATCCTTAAGCGTAACCTCCAATGAACTTATCGCTTCTCATACCACGATGAATGAGCCGGTGGACCGGACAGGAGGCAAGGCTTACCACAATCGAAATGAATGGACATCGCTATTCTCGGCGCACGATTTGACGGTGCCTCTACTTACTATACTCTCGGATATTACCCGGTGAATAAAGGCTGGAACGAAAAGTTTCGATATTCATGGGTTGATTGCATAAATTAGCATTTTGCGATGTGTGTATTTATGTTGATCAATAAGTAAATTTTTGTAAGTTGCTCTTTGGAGTTCTGCGCCAATTTGGAAGTAGAGTAAGCTATCATGATTACTGAGATGCTTGCCACCATCACAGTTTCAAAAGAAGACTACCTCAAGGCAATAGCGGAAGCGGAGGGAGAGGGAGAGACGGTTATTTCCGCTACCCTGGCGCATTGGCTTTCTGTCACTCGTCCCGCTGTAACTACCGCTCTCAAACGATTGTCCAAAGACGGTTTAGTCCGTGTCAGCAAAGATGGGAGGGTGCAGCTCACTTCGCAAGGGCGGGGCATAGCCGAGCGTACGATTTTGCGCCATCACCTGATTGAACGCATGCTCACCGAAATATTTTCCATGGAATGGTACGAAGTTCACGATGAGGCTGAACGTCTGGAGCATGCTGTGTCTCCGGCTTTTGAAAAGAAGCTGGCGGAAAAGCTTGGCCATAAGGACCTCTGCCCTCACGGCAACGGCCTGACTTTGCGCAGTGACTCCGAGCGACGCAAAGCCGGCCTTTCTCTCCTGAGCGAGGGGGGTGAAGGCAAGAAGTACAAAGTACACAGCGTCTATGAGCGGGACCGCAAGCTGCTGGAATTCTTTCATCAGGAAGGAATCCGCCCCGGCACCGTTATTGCTATCCAGTCACAAAACTATGATGGTACGGTCAGTCTGGCAATTGCAGGCAAGGTTATCCGTCTCGGCCTGCTTGCGGCCAACAAAATTTGGGTCGCAAAGCCCTAGCTCTCCATTCCCTGACCCAAGGCTGCCACCTCCGGCGCCTTTCATGTGGCTGTTAATCACAGTATCTTATCCGGCCAAAATTCGATTTCAAAATTGTGTTAACATGAATTGACCTTGATGTCATAAGTGGTTTCCAACCGGCAGCGGCATCATGCTTACCATCTCCAAAGAAGACTATCTAAAAACTATAGCCAGTGCTGAGGCTGAAGGGGAAACGGTGATTTCCGCTACGCTGGCCCGCTGGCTTTCTGTCACCCAGCCGGCGGTGACCGCTGCTCTCAAGCGGCTCAAAAAGGATGGCCTGGTCAAAGTAGATAGGGATGGCCGTGTCCGGCTGACGGCCAGTGGACGGGAGATCGCTGATCGCACTATCTTTCGCCACCATCTGATTGAACGCATGCTCACGGAAATCTTCGGCATGCCATGGTATGAAGTCTATGACGAGGCAGAACGCCTGGAGCATGCGGTTTCCCCGGCTTTTGAGAAGAAACTCCTGGAAAAGCTGGGCAAAAACGATATTTGCCCCCACGGCAACCGGCTCGGCCTTCACGATCCGCGAGAGCGGCGGAAACACGGATTTTTTCCCCTGGACGAAGTCGAGAACGGCCGATACCGCATCGTGAGCGTCTACGAGCGGGATAGCAAGCTGCTGAAATTCTTTGACCAGGAAGGCATTCGTCCGGGGATTTGCCTGGCCGTGCGCGCCAGGCATTATGACGGCACCATCAGTCTGGCAATCGACAGCCGGTCTCTCCGGCTGGGTCTGCCCGCCGCTAAGAAGATCTGGGTCAAACTCGCCTGATCGAAACTCCGCAAGATTCTTCTTCAGCGCGTAGTTCAAGACCGGATTCATGCCGGCCTGTGCCGTTCCGTCGGCCCAGGCTTAAGCCAAGGATTATTACTACGATTTAATTCGTGTAAATGCTAAGATTAAGCATCTATGATTACCATGGTATTCAAACCATTGGAATCATAGTTAAAAGTATGAGCACGCTGCCCGACACCGGTGAAATCCTGGTCACGCATGAGGATCTGGATCGTGCCCGCGACCGGCAACGCGTCGTGACCGCCCGCACTCGTCGCGGTTTTTCCTCCCGCCTGCGCCTGGCATGGTTGCTGATCGGCCCTGGCGTGCTCGTCATGTTGGGAGAAAATGATGGGCCCAGCATGCTCTCGTACGCTGCCACCGGGGCCCGGTTCGGCATTAGTTTTTTCATCCCCTTCATCGTGCTGACCTTCGTCATGGCCCTCGTGGTGCAGGAGATGACGGTCCGTCTGAGCGCAGCCACTCATCGCGGACACGCCGAACTGATTTTTGATCGCTTCGGGCCGTTCTGGGGATGGTTTTCCATGATTGACCTGACCTTTGGAAATTTCCTTACTCTCATCACCGAGTTTATTGCGATACGCGCGGGCTTGAGTTTTTTTGGTGTTCCTCCCTGGGCCGCTATCCTGAGTGCTCTCGCGGTCTTATATCTGGCCTTGATAACGCATCGTTACTGGACATGGGAGCGAGTCACCCTTGCTGCAGCCGCGTTTAATCTGGTGTTTGTACCGGTGGCATTGCTGACCCATCCTCATTGGAGGTCAGTAGGCCATTCGTTAATGAGTTGGGGGCCGCTTCCTGGCGGTTTGACCCAGAGCACGCTGCTCCTTCTGGTATCCAACATTGGCGCTACGGTGACGCCCTGGATGCTTTTTTTTCAGCAGAGCGCCACTACGGACAAAGGATTGACCAGGCACGACGTCCGCTTTGGCCGCAT
>Ga0070732_10001116_pt1 | contig 14920 bp, 13 predicted proteins | sample Coa_R1_5_FD_66449 | JGI IMG/M metagenome (GOLD analysis project Ga0070732, IMG submission 66449) | Surface soil microbial communities from Centralia Pennsylvania, which are recovering from an underground coalmine fire - Coalmine... | ecosystem: Environmental > Terrestrial > Soil > Unclassified ...
CCGCACGCCAGTAGGGCGCCGTGCCGTCCAGCTTGCGCCCGAGCTCCGGATCGGAGATGCCCAGGTCGTTCTGCGCCCCGTCGGCGAGCGCGCGGTAGCCTCCCGCCTCCAGGTAAAGCGTCTCGGCGATAAGCGTGTAGGCGGTCGCCCCGAGGACCGTCTGGCCGAAGGCACCGTGGACCTGCGGCTGTTGGGTGCCGTTGGAAAAGCGCGCCGGCGGAAACGGGAACTGCCAGATCGGCGTGGAGTTCCATGGATCCTGCACGGTCGGCGAGTTGTTCAGGGACACGCCGAACAGCGTGCCGACTCCGCCGGGCGTGAAGTCCTGAGCGTAGCGCAAGTCGAGGTTACTCCAGGAGGTGTGGCGCGCGAGTCCGTCGTAGGTCACCTGCGCGAGGCCGCCGAAATGGTCGGCAATGCGCCCCGCCAGGAAGATGTCGACGTTGTTGATAGCGGTATTGTCGTTGGCCGAGTAGTGCGGCAGCGCCGGCAGGTCCGCCTGGGTATGCGTAAACGCAGCCACCAGATCCGCCGACACCGGGATGGTCCTTTGGGTGCCGAGCGCGTAACCGTGCAGTTTGAAGTTGCGCCCGTAAGGCGTCAGCGCCGGCCCGAACGCCACGGTGTGACACACGGCGCATGCCACGCCCATTTCGCGCGCAAAGGCCGGCACCGACCACGCCGGCGATGCGTTCTGCAGCAGCGCGACCGCTGCCGTCAGCACAGTCAGCCAGCGCCGCGTACGCGGCGGGACCTGCCAGATCAATGAATGCAGCTGCATCGTGGACTCCCGTCCCTGGAAAAGGTACGCACTAGCGTGGGTGTCTGGCACCGCAGGCCCGGTTCACTTCCGCGGGCCGCGCCGAGCGCAAATAGTCACTACCGTCCGGCACGGGCGCCCGGAACGCACAATTCAAAACAACGGCTTACCGAGCGGGAAGCTCGCCCGCGCCAGCGGCCCGCTCGCATAGCGTCACGGAGCTGCGGCCTCCCGGCGAGCGCGCCGACTGGTGCGTACGGCCTGGTAACGGCGCAGGCACGCCGGACATAGCCTGCGGACGGCCGCGACGATCAGGTAGCGCAGGCGCGCCCGATACAACAGCACACTCACCCGCCATCGCCTCCAGGGCGACAGATCCCGCCGCGCGAACAGAGCGTTGAACTGCAGGTCACTCGGTGCGCGGTCGGTTGCCAGTTCCCTGAAGCCGAACTCTTGCAACAGTGCTTTCACTTCCGGATAGAGTCTTTGCGTCGCCGCGATATACTGCGCCGTCTCCACTTCGACGTGGACCAGCTGGGCCTGCTTCGCGATCCCGGCAGCGCCTTCGACGACCTGGTAGGCGGCGCCCTCCACGTCAATCCACAGCGCCACGCAGCTGTCCGGGACGCAGCGGCTGCCGAGGAAGGCATCGAGGCGGGTGGTCGGCACAGACACGACACCGTTCGAGGTCGACCAGCCATCCGCGCGCCGGTAGAGGGAACTCATGCCGCGGCGCGGGTCGTCGCGGCGGTAGTCCGCGTCGACCAGAAAAAACTCGGCCTCGCCGGCCCGGTCGGCGGCCGCAGCCGCGACCAGATGGATGTCGCGCGCCTTGAGGCGCGCGTCAGTTTCCATCAGCCGGAAGTTCTCGGGATTCGGTTCAAAGGCGTAGATGGTCGCCTGCGGCACGGCGCGTCCAAACACGAGCGCGTCGAGTCCGTCCATGGACCCGACATCGCACACCACGTCGACGCGCAGTTGAGCAAGGAGCCGAGCAAACAGCCGCCGCGTATTAACGATCATGCCAGGGGCTGAACTTAGGACTCGCCAGTGTCCGGACTGCACGGCGCCGGTGCGCAGGGCGGTAGACGGCCACCCGCCGCCGCGCGCCGAGAATGGTCGGGGCAGAGGGATTCGAACCCCCGACCCTCTGCTCCCAAAGCAGATGCGCTACCAGACTGCGCCATGCCCCGAACCGGCTACCGCGCCGGTTGCGGTAGCCACGCCATCGTAGCAGGCCGCCCGCTGCGCCGCCCGGACGGCGCTAGGCGCGGCGCCAGGTCGTGGCGCCGCCCGCCTTGTCCTCCAGCACGACTCCGGCCGCCGCCAGCGCATCGCGGATCCGGTCGGACTCGGCCCAGTTCTTAGAGCGGCGCGCCGCGGCGCGCGCGGCGATCTGTGCCTCGACCTCGGCGTCACTCACCTGCCGACCGGCGGCGGCCGGCGCGAGCCGGAACCACTGCTCCGCCGGCACGGTGAGCACGCCCAGCACCTGCGCCAGCGCGGCGAGTTCCGCGCCGAGCGCCGCCGCGCGCGGCATGTCGTGCGCGGCCCGCGCTGAGTTCACCTCCGTTGCAAGCTGCTGCAGCACCGCAAGCGCCTCCGGGGTATTGAAGTCATCGTCCATGCTGTCGAGGAAGCGCGCGGTGTGGGCACCGGTGGCGTCCGGCGCCGCCGGCAGGTCGCGCAACGCCGTATAGAGGCGCGTGAGCGCCGCGTCCGCCTGCTGCAGCTGCTCGAGCGAATAGTTGATCGGACCACGGTAGTGGCTCGAGAGCACGAAGTAGCGCAGCACCTCGGGGTGACGCAGGCGCGGCAGTACCTCGCGCAGCGTGAAGAAGTTGCCGAGCGACTTGGACATCTTCTCTTCGTCGACGTTGACGAAGCCGTTGTGCATCCACAGGTTCACGAAGGCATCGCCGGTCGCCGCGCAGGACTGCGCGATTTCGTTCTCGTGGTGCGGGAACTTCAGGTCCAGGCCGCCGCCGTGCAGGTCGAAGTGCGTGCCGAGCAGCGCCGTCGACATGGCCGAGCACTCGATGTGCCAGCCCGGGCGTCCCGGCCCCCAGGGCGAGTCCCAGGCCGGCTCCCCCGGCTTGGCGTGCTTCCACAGCACGAAGTCGAGCGGATCGCGCTTGGACTCGTCCACCTCGACGCGGGCGCCGGCACGCAGGTCGGCGAGGCGCTTGCCCGACAGCCGCCCGTAGCCGGGGAAGTGCGCCACCGCGTACATGACGTCGCCGTTGCCCGCGGCGTAGGCGTAGTCGCGGGCCACCAGGGTGCTGATCATGGCGATGATCTGCGGCACGTACTGCGTGGCGCGCGGCTCGTGATCCGGCGGCAGCAGGCTGAGCGCCCGTGCATCCTCGTGCATGGCGTCGATGAAGCGCCCCGTCAGCGCCTCGATCGGCTCGCCGTTCTCCGCGGCCCGGCGGATGATCTTGTCGTCGATGTCGGTGATGTTGCGCACGTAGGTGAGGCGATAGCCGCGGTGCCGCAGGTAGCGGCTCACCATGTCGAACACCAGCAGCATGCGTGCGTGGCCGATGTGGACGTAGTCGTACACGGTGAGGCCGCACACGTACATGCGCAGTTCCCCCGGCACCAGCGGTGTCAGTGCCTCCTTGGCGCCGGTCAGGGAGTTGTGGATGCGGATCATGCGAAGCGAGCCAGGCGTTCGCGTGCCTTGCCGGCGGGCATGGCCTTCAGCAGCGGTGCGAGTTCCGGGCCGTGCGCCCGGCCGGTGAGCGCGGCGCGCAGCGGCATGTAGAGCGCCGCGCCCTTGCGGCCGGTGGCGGCGCGCAGCGCCGCCGCGATGGCCGGCAGCTCGGCCGCGTCTTCCGCCGCCGCGGCTGCGGCCGAGAAATAACCGCGCCCGGCCTCGCGCACCGCCTCCGCCGCGGCCGGCTCCAGGGGCGGCGGTGCGCCGAACACGATGTCGATCCACGGCCGCGCATCCTCGGGCAGCACCAGGTTCGGCAGCAGCGCGGCAACGAACGCACCGGCCGCCTGGTTGTCGAGACCCGGCGGCAGCAGCGGCGCCAACCAGGCGCGCGCGGCCTCCTGCGACAGTTGGTGCACGGCATCCTTCTGCCACCCGTTGAGCTGGCGCTCGTCGAAGTGCGCCGGCGCCCGCCCGAGGTGTGCCGGGTCGAAGGCGTGCGCCATGTCCGTCAGGCTCAGGAATCCGGGCGGGGCGCCCGAGTGACCGAGGCGGTACAGGTGATTGAGCAGCGCGAGCGGCTGGTAGCCGCGCTCGCGGTACTCGCGCACGCTCACGGCACCGTGGCGCTTGGACAGTGGCGTCCCGTCGGGTCCGAGCAGCAGTGCCACGTGGCCGTAGGCCGGAGCCGCCAGCCCGAGGGCGGCGAGGATCAGCAGCTGCCGCGGCGTATTGGCGAGGTGATCCTCGCCGCGCAGCACCGCGGTCACGCCCATGCGTGCATCGTCCACCGCGTTCGAGAAGAAGAACGCGGCCGTGCCGTCGGCACGCCGCACCACGAAGTCGCCGATGTCGTCGCTCGCGAACTCCTGGGGACCGTGCACGAAGTCCTGGAAGGCGATGCGCGTACCGCCCGGCACCCGGAAGCGCAGGGTCGCCGCACCCTGCGCGCCGCGGCGGGCGCGTTCGGCAGCACTCAGGTCGCGGCAGGTGCCGGGGTAGCGCGGCGGGCGACCCGCAGCCAGCTGCGCGCGGCGCGCGGCGGCCAGCTCCAGGGGCGTGCAGAAGCACGGGTAGACCGCATCCCGGGCCGCGAGCTGCGCAAAGTCCTGCGCGTACAGCGCGGCGCGCTGCGACTGCCGGTAGGGTCCGTGGCCGTCATCGCGGTCCGGCCCCGCATCCCAGTCGATGCCGAGCCAGTGCAGGTCCGCCAGCAGCGCCGCGTCGTGAACCTCCTGGCTGCGCTCGCGGTCGGTATCCTCGATGCGCAGCAGGAAGCGGCCGCCCGCCCGGCGCGCGAGCAGCAGGCTGAAGAGCGCGGTACGCGCATTCCCCAGATGCAGCTCGCCGGTCGGGCTCGGGGCAAAACGGCTGACGAGCCGCCCCGGCGGCGTAGGACCCGGCAAAACGGCGCTCATAACGCCATGTTACGGGAAACTCAGGAATCGCAACAAAGCGCCGCACCGCGTCCGCCTCATATAGAATTCGCGGCCAGCGCGCTCATGGAAATCGCCAACGGAGGATCGATGCTCGCCAAGCCCCGCACCCGCACAGCCCTCATCCCGGGCCTGCTGTGCGCCAGCCTGCTGCTCGGCGTGGCGCTGCCGGGCACGGCGCGCGCGGATGAACCCAACCCGCAGGTGCGCGTCACGACCGACATGGGCGAGTTCGTGGTCGAGCTGCGCCCCGATCGTGCGCCCATCACCGTGGCGAATTTCCTGCGTTACGTGAAGGAAGGCTTCTACACCAATACCCTGTTCCACCGCGTGATCGCCAACTTCGTCATCCAGGGCGGTGGCCACGATGCCACGACGCTGCAGCTCAAACCCACGCACGATAACGTGTTCAACGAGTCCGGCAACGGCCTGCAGAACAAGCGCGGCGCGGTGGGCCTCGCGCGCAGCGACGCGCCGCACTCCGGCAACGCACAGTTCTTCGTCGACCTGGTTGACAATCCCGATCTCGACCCGGTGCCGACGCGCTGGGGGTACACGGTGTTCGGCCGCGTGGTGCAGGGCATGGATGTGGTCGACCGCATCGGCTCGGTCGCCACTGGCGCTTCCGGTCCGTTCAAGTCCGACACCCCCGTAAAGCCCGTGGTCATCCAGAAGATCGAACTCATGGGCACCACGGCCGCGGTGACGACGCCGACGCCGGTCGCCCCGCCATCGCAGAACACGATCCTGTCGCCGAAGTGAGCGGATGACGCGACTGTTCGTCTCGGACGTGCACCTCGACGCGAGCGCGCCCGAAGCCACCGAGCAGTTCCTGGCATTCCTCGCCACCGCGGCCGCCCGCGCCCAGGCCCTCTACATCCTCGGTGACCTGTTCGAAGCCTGGGTCGGCGACGACGACGCCGACCCGGAGAAGGAGCGCGTATGCGCGGCGCTGCGTGCCCTGAGCGTGCGCGGCGTGGCCTGTTTCGCCCTGCACGGTAATCGCGACTTCCTGCTCGGCGCCGGCTTTAGCGCCCGCAGCGGCTGCCGCCTGCTGCGCGACCCGGTGGTGGCACAGTTCGACGCCGAGCGCGTGCTACTGACGCACGGCGATGCGTTGTGCACCGACGATCACGCCTATCAGGAGCTGCGCACCGTGGTACGCGACCCGGCCTGGCAGCGCCGCTATCTCGCGCTGCCCCGCGCGCATCGTGAGCTGCTCGCCGACGAGGTCCGCGCCGGCAGCCGCCGCCACACCGCGCGCACCGTGCCCTACATCATGGACGTGAACGCGGCAGCGGTAGCGGCGGCGTTCCGCGCCGCGCAGGTGCGGCGCATGATCCACGGCCATACGCACCGACCGGGCGTGCACCAGCTGGAGGTGGACGGTGCGCCCGCGCAGCGCATCGTGCTCGGCGCCTGGTACGAGCAGGGCAGTTATCTGGTGTGCGAGGCGGGCGGATACGAGCTGCGCGAGCTGCCGCGCTAGCGGCGGGCACGCCGGCAGGTCGAGGCGTCCTGCCGGCGTGCCGCTGCGGGCGGGATATCAGTTCTGCGCCGGGGGCGGCACGGCGCCTTCGCCACCGCCGCCGAAGTGACCGAAGTGGTGGCGCTGCATCTGCGCCAGCACCTGGAACTTCTTCAGCTGTGCGCTCGAGAGCACCGGCGTCAGCTTCTGCAGGGTCTCCTGCTGCAGCTGCTGGTGCAGCGTGCGCATCTGCTGGAAATCAGGCTTGGTGCCCGAGGCCTTGGCCTCCTCGAAGCTCGCCTTAATCTTGACGTGCTCCTCCTGCAGAATCGTCTGCACCTGCGCCTTCTGCGCATCGGTCAGATCCAACAGGGTGGCGAGGTTGTCCATGTGGCTCGGACGCTGGGTGGCCGCCGTCGATGCCGCGGGCGCCTGGGCGAACGCTGCCCCGGCCCCTGCCACGAGCAGGGTGAGGGCGATAACACTGGCTTTCATGACTACTGTCTCCTTGCGGGGCTGGTCCACGCTGGGGCCCGCATTCCGGTACCTAACCTAACGGCGCACACGGCGCGGCGGCCGTGAACAATCGTGACGCAGTGTGTACCGGGGCCTCTGCGCCCCGCGGGCCACGCGCCCCGCCGCCTCAGCGGCGTCGCGGCAGCCGCAGGGTCGCCTCCAGGCCACCCGCGGGCAGGTTGGCGAGGCGCAGCGAGCCGCCATGCGCCTGGGCGATGTCGCGGGCGATGGTGAGCCCGAGCCCGCTGCCGCCGCTGGCGCGGTTGCGCGAGGTCTCCACGCGGTAGAACGGCTCAAACACGCGTTCGAGCTCCGCGGCCGGGATGCCCGGGCCCTGGTCGCGGACCCGGATGACCAGCTCGGCGCCGTCCTCGACCGCGAGGTCGGCGCGGCCGCCGAACTTGATGGCATTGGCGATCAGGTTGGTCAGGCAGCGCTTCAGCGCCTGCGGCTTTGCGGCGAACGGCTGCAGCGCCTGGCCCGCGACCGTCATCTCCGCGTGCATGTCGGCGAACTCGGTGCGCAGCTGCGTGAGCAGCGCGTTGATGTCCACCGGCACCGCCGGCTCGCCGTCGTCCAGGCCGCGGAACAGCGCCAGCGCCTCGCGCACCATGCCCTCCATCTCGGTGAGCTCACGCGCCATGCGCGCCTGCAGCGACGGATCATCGAGCGTCTCGACCTGGAGGCGCAGCCGCGTGAGCGGCGTCTTCAGATCGTGCGACATGGCGGCGAGCACGCGCGTGCGGCTGTCGAGGTAGCGGTGCAGGCGGTCCTGCATGGTGTTGAAGGCGCGCGCCGCATCGCGCAGCTCGCGCGCGCCGCGCTCGGCCAGCTGGCGCGGGCGCATTTCGCGCCCGACGCTGTCGGCGGCCTGCGCCAGATCCGACAGCGGCCGCGTGATGTTGCGCGCCGCGAGATACAGCACCACCACCAGCAGCAGCACCAGGAAGATCAGGTTGACGAACAGGTTGCGCGGCAGCCGCGCGCCGGCCGGCATGCGCATGACGCGATAGTTGACCGTGCCGCCGTCGGCAAAGCGCACCGCGATGTCGTAGCGCTGCGCCGCGTCCTGGTGCTGGGCCAGCTCGTGCGCCTCGTAGAACGGTACCGGCACGGCGATCGCCGGCGGTGCCGGGGCGGGAGTCGGATGGATGTCGATGCCGTAGGCCGGCCCGAGTGCGGCATGCAGCTGCTGCTTGAGGGTCTCCTCGAAGTCGCTGAGCAGCGGCAGGCGCAGGAACGCACGCAATGCCGCGCGCGCGGCGCGCGCGCCGGGGGGTGGCGGCGGGTGGCGTGGCCCGTAGCCGGGCCCGCGCGCCTGCAGCGCGGCAACGGCGCCACCGCGTTCGGCCGCGTCCAGCGGCTGCAGCATCAGGGTGGTTTCGGCGATGCGCCGTGACCATTCGCGCACGCTGCTCTGCAGTACGAAGTGCTCGCGCTCGCGGGCGATGAGCAGGAGGGCCGCGGCCTGCGCCAGCAGCACCGCGATAACCGAGGCCGCGACCAGTCTGCCGAACAGCGATTGAGGCCAGAGCGTCGCGCGCATCTCGCCGGGCGCTTCAGTCGCTGGCGACGTTGACGCCGATCACATATCCCTCGCCGTACACGGTCTTGATGATCTGCGGCGCGCGCGCGTCATCGCCGAGAATCTGCCGCAGGCGACTGACCCGCACGTCGATGCTGCGGTCGAAGGGATCGGCGTCGCGGCCGCGCAGCAGCTCAGTGAGCTGCGCACGAGTCAGCACGCGGTTGGCGGAGCCGAGCAGCACGGCCAGCAGACGGTACTCGGCACCGCTGAGGGCCACTTCCTTGCCGTCGACGTCGGTGAGCGTGCGCGTCACGGTGTCGAGCCGCCAGCCGCCGAAGCAGAAGCCGCGCACGCTGTCGGGGCTCGGATCGCGCGGCGCGTGCGCCGAGCGGCGCAGGATCGCCTTGATGCGCCCGAGCAGTTCGCGCGGGTTGAAGGGCTTGGCGACGTAGTCGTCCGCGCCCAGCTCGAGTCCGATGATGCGGTCAACGTCCTCGCCGCGCGCGGTCAGCATGATGATCGGCACCTGCGAGCGGCCCCGCAGCTCGCGGCACAGCGACAAGCCGTCCTCGCCCGGCAGCATCAGGTCGAGCACCAGCAGGTCGATGTGCGAGCGCTCCATGATGCGTCGCATCTCCTTGCCGTCCGGCACCGCGGTGGTGCGGAACTCGTGCTTCTCCAGGTACTGCGCGAGCAGGCCGCGGATTTCGCGATCGTCATCGACAATCAACAGGTGTGGTCGCTCGTTCATCGTGCTCCGCCCGCTTCGGTTGCAGGATACCGGGGCAAGAGACCATCGGCAGCGCATTTGGTGCCGCGCGCTGTCTTACGATGCCTGAAGCAGGCGCGGCCCATTTGTAAGTAACTGTTCAGTTCACGCCGGCGGTCACGGGCGGCCCGGAGTGGAAGCGCAGCGTGCGGTCGGGTTGAGTCGCGAGCTGCGCCTCGCGGAGCGCGAGCGCGGTCAGTCGCGGGTGCCACTCCTGCGGTGCGGCGGCCTGCGCAAAGCCGATGTACAGCTCGTAGTGGCGCGACTCGGACCGGCCGAGCTCGGCATACAGCGCCGCGAGCGGCTGCGGCAGACACGGCGCCAGCAGCGCGAAGCGCTCGGCGGAGCGCGCCTCGATGAGCGCGCTCATCAACAGCAGATCGAGCTTGCGGCCCGGCTCGGCGGTGCGCAGCACGCTGCGCAGCGCGTGCGCGTAACGCCCCGGGCGCTGCCGCGCGAACGACACACCGAGGGCCTGCATGGCCTTCGAGACCTGCTCGAAGTGACGCAGCTCTTCGCGCGCCAGGCGCGCCAGCGCCAGGCTCAGTGGCCGGTCCTCGGGGTAGGCAAACATCAGCGCGAGCGCGGTGGAGGCGGCCTTCTTCTCGCAGTTGGCATGGTCGGTGAGCAGCTCCGGCCAGCGCCGCACCGCCTCCTCCACCCAGGCGCGCGGCGTCGCGGCGCGCAGCACCGTCGGCACCAGCGCTGCGACCGTGTTCACGCCTGCGCCCCGTGGGCGAGCCAGCCATCGAGCGTCGCCTGCAGGGCTCCCGCGGCCTCTCCGGCGCTGCCGAAGCGGTCGGCTGGCGATTTGGCGAGCAGGCGCTGCAGCAGCGGCTGCACGGCGGCGAGCTGGCTCGGCAGCTGCGGCACCGGCTCCTTGCGGTGCTTATAGACGATCGCCATCGGGTTGTCGGCACGATAGGGCTTGGAGCCGGCGAGCATCTCGAACACGATGACTCCCAGGCTGTACAGGTCGCTGCGCTCGTCGAGCGGCTCGGCATGACCCTGCTCCGGGCTCATGTAGTGCGGGGTGCCGAAGATCATGCCGGTGTCGGTGATGTCGAGCGCCAGAGCTGCGTCCTTGGACAGGCCGAAATCGATGAGCGCGATGCTGCCGTCCTCGCGCAGCATCACGTTGCCGGGCTTGAGATCGCGGTGCAGCACGCCGGCAGCGTGCACCGCAGCGAGCGCGCGGGCGATCGCCACCGCGTAGCGCAGGGCCTCGCGCGGCTTGAGCCCCTGGCGCATGCGCCGCCGCAGGTCGCCGAGTGCGAAATACTCCATGACCAGCCAGGCGTGCTCGTCACTCACACCCAGATCGTAGAGACGCACCACCGCGGCGCTGTCGATGCGCTGTGCGATCTCGTACTCCTGCAGGAAGCGCCCGAAGGCATCGAAGGGCTGCGTCTGCTCGTCCTGGCGGTCGCGTGCCACCTTGAGCGCCACCAGGGTACCGGCGGCCTCGCTCTCGCCGACGTACAGGTCGGTGGTGGCGCCGGTGGCGAGGCGGCGGATGCAGCGGTAGCCGCGGATGAAGGCGTCGCCGAAGCGCTGCGTTTCACGCCCGGCATGGCTGGTGCGCCACACGGCGCGCGCATAGGCCTGGCGCCGCTCGGCCGCGGTCAGCACGTGGGTGAAGGCATCGCGCTCGAGCTCGTCGCGATGCAGCGCGTAGGCGCCGAGCGCGATCGCATCGCGCGCCACGGTCGGATCGGAGCCGCCACACAGCAGCACGAGGGGTGCGAAGCCGGCGCGGCCGGCGAGCTCGCGCGCCCAGCTGAGCCCGCGGCCCCCGGGCCACTCGTCGGCGAGCAGCACCGCATCGAATCCCTGCGCCAGGAACTCCGGTGCCAGCGCCCCGGCGCGTACCGGACTGTGCACGATGAGCTGCGCCTGAGGACGCCAGGCGTTGAGCCGTTCACGGATGCGCGCGCAGTGCTGCGCGTCTTCTTCGATCAGGAGCAGGCGCATCGGCGAAGATTACAACAGCCCGGGGCGCGGTCCAGCGCGGACCGGCAGAGCACGTGCCGCCGCCCGGGCAAGCTTCAGCCCGATCACGAGGTCGCCGACGTTGGTGCCGGTGGGGCCGGTGTGCACCAGATCGCCGCTCGCCGCCAGGGCGCGCCCCGAGTCGGCCTGCGCCAGGCAGTGGTCGGCGTCGAGCTCGGCGAGCGCCAGGCGCGCGCAGGTCTCGGCGTCGACCAGGGCGCCGGCATCGCTGGTGAGTCCGTCGCTGCCGTCGGTGCCCGCGGCGAGCAGCATCAGGTCATCGTGGCCGGCGATGAGGCGCGCCACCGCCAGCGCCAGGTGCTGGTTGCGTCCGCCCACACCCGGCTGCGCGGGCAGCCGCACGGTCGACTCCCCGCCCCACACGCATAGCTGCGCCGCCGACAGCTCGAGCTCGTGCGCGAAGCGGGCGGCGAGGCGCAGTGCATCGTCGTCGAAGCGACGCCCCGCCGGTCGCACCGTGAGGCCGAGGGCGCGGCCGTGCTCGGTAACCCCCGCCACGGCATGCTCGACGCTCGCAACCACCTCGCGCTGCACGTGGTCCGCGCCCGACGGCGCCGGACCCATCAGTCCCGAGCCGATGACCCGCGGGTCGTCCTGCGGCACGTCGGAGACGAACAGCGCGCGCGCGGCACGCCCGCCCAGGCGCGCGGCGAGCTTGCCGCCCTTGATGCTCGAGAGCGCCGCACGGCGCGCGTTGAGCTCGCCGATCGGCATACCCTGCTCGAATGACTGGCGGGTGAGCGCGGCGAGATCGGCAAGCCCGGCGCCTGACTCCGGCACCTCCACCAGCGCCGAGGAGCCGCCGGAGATCAGGAACAGCGGCTGCACCGCCGCCGGCAGTTCGTCGACCCAGCGCAGCAGCCGCGCGCCGGCCGCGAGCGAGCGCTCATCCGGCACCGGGTGCGAGCCCTGCAGCAGCTCGACGCAGGCATGGCGCTGCAGCTCCCCGCTGGTGTCGGCGTCACGCGTGATGATGAGAGCCTGCTCGATCGCCTCCCCGAGCGCGTCGAAGGCACCGAGCGTCATGGTGATGGCGGCCTTGCCGACCGCGGCGACCCGTACCGGCGCGGCGCCGGCAGTGTGCATCAGCGCCTCGCGCACGCAGCGGCGCCCGTCGACGCGCCGCAAGCCGCTCTGCAGCAGGGCGAGCAGCAGGTCGCGGCGGGGGTCGGAGGCGTCCGCGGGCCTCAGCTCCCGTGCACGATCTTCAGCTTGCCGCGCCGCTCGCGGCGGGCGAGCTTGGCGGCGTCGGAGCGCTCGAGCTGCAGACGCTCGAGGTACTCGGGGGTGACGTCGCCGGTCGGGTACTCGCCCGAGAAGCACGAGGTGTCGAACTCCTCGATGCGCGCGTCCTCGTGCTTGCAGGCGGCGATCAGGTCGTCGAGATCCTGGTAGACGAGCCAGTCGGCTCCGATCAGGGTCTTGATCTCGTCGACGGTGCGGCCACTCGCCACCAGCTCGTTGACGGCCGGCATGTCGATGCCGTAGACGTTGGGGAAGCGCACCGGCGGTGCGGCCGAGGCGAAGTACACCTTGGCGGCCCCCGCCTCGCGCGCCAGCTCGATGATCTGCGCGGAGGTCGTGCCGCGCACGATCGAGTCATCGACCAGCAGCACGTTCTTGCCGCGGAACTCGAGGTCGATCGCGTTCAGCTTGCGGCGCACCGATTTCTCGCGCTGCTCCTGCCCCGGCATGATGAAGGTGCGGCCGATGTAGCGGTTCTTGATGAAGCCCTCGCGGTACTTCAGGCCGAGCCGCTGTGCCAGCTGCAGCGCGCTGGTGCGGCTGGTGTCCGGAATCGGGATGACCACGTCGATGTCGTGGTGCGGGCGTTCGCGCAGGATCTTGTCGGCCAGACGGTCGCCCATGCGCATGCGCGCCCGGTACACCGAGATGTTGTCGATCTTGGAGTCGGGGCGCGCGAAGTATACGTATTCAAAGATGCACGGCGTGTGGCGCTGCGTGGCGACGCACTGCTGGCTGTGCAGGCGGCCCTGCTCGTCGATGAACACCGCCTCGCCCGGAGCCACGTCGCGCACGAAGCGGAACGACAGGCTGTCGAGCGCCACGCTCTCGGAGGCCAGCATCCACTCCGTGCCGCGCGGCGTGCGGCGCTCGCCGAGCACCAGCGGGCGGATGCCGTTCGGGTCGCGGAAGCCGAGGATGCCGTGGCCGATGATCATGGCCACGACCGCGTAACCGCCGCGGCAGCGCCGGTAGACGGCGGTGAGCGCGGCGAACACGTCCGCCGGGGTGATGCGCGCGGTGCCGACGCGCTGCAGCTCGGAGGCAAATACGTTCAGCAGCACCTCCGAGTCGGAGGTGGTGTTGAGGTGGCGCCGGTCCTCGCGGATCAGGATCTCGGCGAGTTCGGCGGCGTTGGTGAGGTTGCCGTTGTGCCCGAGGCAGATGCCGTACGGGGCGTTGACGTAGAACGGCTGCGCCTCGGAGGCGGTGTCGCAGCCGGCCGTCGGATAGCGTACGTGGCCGATGCCGGCGTTACCCTTGAGCTCGAGCATGTGGTGCTGCTGGAATACATCGCGCACCAGGCCGCTGCCCTTGCGCACGCACAGCTCGCCGTCACCCGAGGAGGTGGCGATGCCGGCGGCGTCCTGACCGCGGTGCTGAAGTACCGTGAGCGCGTCGTACAGGCGCTGATTGACGGCGCTGGTACCGACGATGCCGACGATGCCGCACATTCAGCGCCTGCTCCTCAGACCCGTACGTTGCCGTGGGGCACGCGTTCCGCCCCCGCTATGGCCCGCAGGCCGTTGGCGATGCTCTCGCCGTAGGGGATCAGCACCGAGTGGCCCCACCAGCGCTCGCCCTGCAGCTGCAGCGTCTGGCCGAGGATGACGAACACTCCCAGCAACACGAAGCCGCGCAGCACGCCAAACACGAAGCCGAGCAGCCGGTCCATGCCGCTGAAGATCGACAGGCGCACGAAGTGACCCAGCAGGCCGCCGACGGCCGCGCCCAGCAGCAGGATCAGCACGACGATGATGACGCGCGCCGCCCAGGGTTTCACCTCGGAGGTGCCGATCAGGCCGCCGAGATGCGGCTCGATCAGGTCGGAGAAGTGCCAGGCGACGAACAGCGCGATGATCCACGCCGCGAATGCCACGGCCTCGCGCAGGAAGCCGCGCAGCGCGCCCACAACCGCAGAAATGATGATGGCGGCAATTACCAAGTAGTCGGTCGGGTTCATCGCTACCGGCGACATCCGCGCTCGTTCCGCGCGGCGCGGATTGTACAAGAGCATCGCCGGCGTTGCCTGAGCAGCAGGTCACGCCCCCCGGCCCTACCTGGGCACTACCGAGCCCGTATGGCCGGCCGTCCGCAGCCGTGCCGCGAGGTCGCCCGCCGCCGCCCGGTCGCGCACCGGGCCGACGCGTACCCGATACAGCTTCCGGCCCGTGGCGGCCTGCGACACGCTCGCCTGGAAGCCACCGGCGCGCACCTGCTGCGCCAGATGCTCGGCGTTCGCACGGCTGGCAAAGCTGCCCAGCTGCACGACCCATTGCTCCGCGCCGCCGGAGCCGGGCGCCGGCGCGGCGCTCGCCTGGCGCGCGGGCGCACTGCTCGGGACACGCGCCGGGCGGGGCGCCGTCGCGCCCGGCGGCGCGCTCGCGCTGCCCGCAGCGTGCGCTGCCGGGGCCTGCGCGGCCGGGGGCTGCGCGGCCGGGGCCGCGGAGGTCGTTCCGGAATGTTCCGCGCTCACGGGCGGGGCGCTCTGCGCCGCCGCCGGCGCGCTCAGCGGTGCCGGCT
>Ga0070732_10001118_pt1 | contig 14918 bp, 17 predicted proteins | sample Coa_R1_5_FD_66449 | JGI IMG/M metagenome (GOLD analysis project Ga0070732, IMG submission 66449) | Surface soil microbial communities from Centralia Pennsylvania, which are recovering from an underground coalmine fire - Coalmine... | ecosystem: Environmental > Terrestrial > Soil > Unclassified ...
CCGGAGTCGTTCATGTAGGTCTCCGGCTTGAGCAGGACGAGCTTCTCGCCACCGACGGTGATCTCCGCAACCTGCCCGGAGAACTTCGACCGCCACGATCCCCCGTGCCTGCGCGCGAGCTCGTCGACGACGAGGTAGCCGGCGTTGTGCCGGTTCCGCGCGTACTCGCGGCCGGGGTTGCCCAACCCCGCGACCAGAAGCAGGAGTTACTCCTCTGCTGGAGCTTCGCCGGGCTGGTCGGCCTCGGCGGGCGCTTCGCCCTCCGGCGCTTCTGCTCCTGCCTCGGCCTCGCCCTCGAGCGCCTCGCCCTCCGCGGCCTCGGCCTCTTCCTCGACGACGCGTGTCGGCGCGGTGAGGATCGCGACAACGGTCTCGGGATCGTCGAGAATGGCGACGCCGTCGGGCGGGACGACGTCGCTCATGCGGAGCGTGTCACCGATCTCCATGTGCGAGACGTCGAGATCGATGTGCTCCGGGACTTCGAGCGGCAGCGCCTGAACCTGAATCTCACGCAGCGGCTGCGAGAGGGCCCCGCCCTCTCGGACGCCGGGCGCCGACTCGGCGCCGACGAGATGCACGCTCACCGACGCCTGGATCGGCTGGTCGAGCCGCACCTCCTGCAGGTCGACGTGCGTGATGTGCCCTCGCACCTTGTCGACCTGGTACTCCTTGAGAATCGACGCGTGCGTCTTCCCGACCCCGTCGATCTCGACGTCGAGAATCGAATGCAGGCCGGCGGCGCCCGTCAAGGCCCGGCGCAGCTCGCGCGCGCCGACGGAGATCGCGACCGGCTCGCCACGGCCGTAGAGCACGCCCGGGATCAGGCCCTCGCGGCGGAGCCGGCGCGATTCGCGCGAGCCCAGCCGATCACGCTCGGTGACGACGAGTTTTGTCCGCTCTCCGGCCATTCCGGCGGCGGAGTGTAGCCGATTCCATGCACCATTCCGGCGTGTTCGAAGATCTCCTGCAGGCATGGGAGGGCGAGGAAGCCGTCATCCGCTTCGACTCGGACAGCGGCGCGTGGATGTTCGTGTGCATCCACTCGACGGCGCTCGGGCCAAGCGGAGGCGGGACGCGTATGCGCGTCTACCCGACGCCCGCCGACGGGCTCGCAGACGCGATGCGCCTCTCCGGCGCGATGACGCTGAAGTTCGCCGCGGCGGACATCCCGCGCGGCGGCGGGAAGGCGGTGCTCGCCGTTCCCGAGCTCCCGACCGGCGACGCGCGACGACGGCTGTTGTTGCGCTACGGCGACCTCGTCAACGCACTCGGCGGCACGTACCGCACCGCCGGCGACATGAACATCACACCCTCCGACCTCGACGTGGTCGCCGAGCGGTGTCCCTGGGTGTACGGGACGACCGGGCGTGCCGGAAACAGCGGACGCGGAACGGCGATCGGCACGCTGCACGCGATCCGCGCCACCGTCGAGCACGCATTCGGCTCGCCGGATCTCGCCGGGAAGCGCGTGCTCGTGCAGGGAGCGGGCTCGGTCGGCGCGGACCTCGTCCGGCTGCTACAGGCCGACGGCGCTCGCGTCCTCGTCTCCGACGTCGACGAGTCGCGTGCGGTGACCACGGGCGCGACGGTCGTGGGACCCGGCGATGTGATCGGGACGGAATGCGACCTGTACTCGCCGTGCGCCGTCGGCGGCACGCTCAATGCGGAGACCATCCCGCAGCTCCGCTGCCGCGCAATTGCGGGCTGTGCGAACAACCAGCTCGCGAAGCCCGCCGATGCCGACCGACTGCAGGCGGCCGGAATCCTGTACGCCCCCGATTACGTGGCGAACGCAGGCGGCGTCATCCAGCTCGTCGGCCTCGAGGACGAGGGCTGGAGCGAGGACGAGCTCGAGGGGAACCTCGCACGCATCGGCGACACGCTGCGGACGCTCTTCGCCGCCGCCGACGCCGAAGGGATCACGCCGGCGGCCGCGGCCGAGCGGCTCGCCGCGGAGCGGATCGCGGCTGCTCAGTTCCAGACCGGCAGGTAGAGCGTCGCGTCATCGCCGACCGCGAGGACGACGACACGTCCCGACCCCACCGTGGCACGCACGACGATTTGTCCGCGGTCGGCGAGCGCCACAGCCGCTCGGTCCACGAGCTCCATGAGCGTGCGCCGGAGCTCGCCTGCGTCGTACCGGACCGCGGGCAGGTTCGGGTCGCACTCGATCACGAGCTCTGTCCGCAATCCGGCGGCGAGCCCGAGAACCAAGCGCATCTCGGCAAGCGATGCAGCGACATCCAGCGGAGCATCCACATCGACCATCGTCGTCACCGGCGGCAACATGCGCCTGACCCGGATGGACTAGTCGCTCACAGGAGGCCGTGCCGCCGCGCGTACGCGACCGCGGCGACCCGCGAGGGCTGCCGCAGGCGCTTCAGCAACGCGCGGATGTGATTGCGCGCAGTCTCCTGGCGGATGCCCAGGGTCTTCGCGATCTGCGCCGTCGACGCGCCGTGACCGAGCAGGCGGAGGACATCGTGCTGCCTCGGCGTGAGCCGAGGCTCGAGCGCGGGCGGAGCCTTCGGCTCGAAGCCGCCCGGCGGGCTGACCAAGCCGAAGACGCCGACGAACGAGGCACCGTGACGCAGCGCCACGGAGCTGATCTCGACGGGGATTCGGCGGCCCTTTCGGTCGAGCAGGCTGATCTCGTAGTGCGAGGGCTTTCCGGTCAGGACCTTGGCCACGGCCTGCTCGTGCGCGCGCTGGCGCGACTCCGGTGCGACCACGTCGAGGGCGTTGCGACCGATCATCGGCCCGAGAAGCGCTTCGATCTGCTCGTTCGCCCAAAGGACGCGCAGATCCGCCGAGAGGACGTACGCAGGGAGCGGGATCTCCGCGAGCGCGGGCGCGAGCTCGGTCCCGAGGCATTCGAGGGCCGCCTCCAAGCCGAACGACGGTTCGGCGCCCACTTCTGCAAGGAAGTCTAGAACAGTGGGGCGCACCTCTCGATGCGCCCCTGCGCGAGGCTCAGAGGACAGGCTGCGGCGCTATGTCCCCCTACTCACGCTTGCACGACATGTATCGACGTCGCCGCGAAGGACCTTGAATCAAGCCAAGGCGCGCGTGACCTGCCGCGCAGCATGCTCTCGTCAAAGAGCCCTCGACAGAGCCGTGCGCCAGGCGTAGAGTGGCCGCGCTTCGACAAGCCCACGAAAGGAGGCCCACATGCATGCGCTCGTCGTGCGCGTGACCATCCACAATGCCGACCGCACTCGGGAAGTACTCAACAGCCAGGTCGTGCCGCAGGTCTCGGGTGCGCCCGGTTTCAAGACGGGCTACTGGACGTGGCCGACCGGCGGTGGGGAGTTGAACGGGCTCTCGATGATCATCTTCGACTCGGAGGAGAACGCACGCACGGCGGGCGATCGGGTGAGCGCGATCGCGGCTGACGCGCCCGACGACGTCACGCTCGAAAGCGTCGAAGTCCGAGAAGTCGTCGCTTCGGCATAGAAGCATCCTCACCGCGGCATGAGTTGCTAGAACAGCTGGTTTTCGCCGCCGAAGATGCCCGAGACCGACTCGTCGGAGAAGACGTTCATGATCGCCTCCGCGAGCAGCCCCGAGACGCTCAGGGTCGTCATGTTGCCGGGCTGCTTCCTCGGGTCGATCGGAATCGTGTCGGTGACGACGATGCGCTTGATGTCGGAGTTCCCGAGCTGGTCGAGGGCCTCGTCGGACAGCAGCGCGTGCGTGACGAAGACGTTGACCTCCTCCACGCCGTGCTCGAAGAGTGCCTTTGCGCCGGCGATGAGCGTGCTGCCGGTGGTCGAGACGTCGTCTCCCACGATTGCGATCTTGCCGCGCACGCGGCCGGTGACCTCCGTGACATCGACGTGGTTGTCGGCCGTGCGCGTCTTGTGCATGATCGCGAAGTCGGCCTCGATCATCTCGCCGAACCTGACCGCGTACTTCGCTCGGCCGGCGTCGGGCGCGACCGAGACGATCCCGTCGCCGGAAAGCCCGAGATCTCGGAAGTGCGTTGCGAACAGCTGCAATGCGGTCATGTGGTCGACGGGAATGGTGAAGAAGCCCTGGATCTGGCCCGCGTGCAGATCCATCGTCAGCACGCGGTCGACCCCCGCAAGCTGAAGCATGTCGGCGACGAGGCGTGCCGAGATCGGCTCGCGCGGCTTCGCCTTCCGGTCCTGCCGCGAGTACGGGAACCACGGGATGACGGCGGTGATCCGCTTCGCCGACGCGAGCTTCGCCGCCTGGATCATCAGCAGCAGCTCCATCAGGTTCTTGTCCACGGGCGGAGCTCCCGTCTGCACGATGAAGACGTCGGCGCCGCGGATCGACTCGTTGTAACGGCAGTAGGTCTCGTCGTTCGGGAAGGTGCTGAGCATCACCTCGCCCGGCTCGACGCCGAGGTGCTCGGCGATGCGTGCTGCGAGCACGGGATGCGAGCGTCCCGCGAACACCATGAGCCGTTTCCACGGCCCGCGCTCGATCCAGTGTCCCGGCGCCGGCTCGCTCATGACCTGGCTCCCCTCGAGCCCGGGGAGTGCGACCTCAGTCGCGGTCACGCTTTCCATGCTTTCGGTAGACCCACCCTTCTTTTGTCTCCTGCCTCGGCGCGAAACCGGCCAGCGCCCCTGGGGGGACATCATCCGTGATGACCGCGCCCGCTGCAATCCAAGCATCGTCACCAATGTCGACAGGTGCATCGAACGTATTGTCGACACCGGTCCTGACGTTGCTCCCGATCCGGGTCTTGGCCTTGGGGACGCCCGGTTCGTGCTTGAAATTGGCCGTGACGTTCCCCGCGGCGATGTTCGTGTCCTCGCCGATCTCGGCGTCCCCGATGTAGGAGAGGTGCGGGATCTTCGTCCGCGCGCCGATGGTAGACGCCTTGACCTCGACGAACGTCCCGATCTTCGCGCCCTCGCCGACGACCGTCTGCGGCCGGACGTAGGCGAACGGGCCGATCTCCACGCCGCTCGCGATGCGAATGGGGCCGCGGAGGACGGTGAACGGATGAACGACGGCGTCGGGCTCGATCTCCACGTCGGCGTCGATCCACGTCGACGCCGGGTCGACGATGGTGACGCCCGCGAGCATGTGCGCCTCGTTGATCCGATCGCGGAGCTGCGCCGCCGCGAGTGCGAGCTCGGCGCGCGTGTTGATCCCCTCGACCTCGACCGGATCGGGCGCGGTGTGAACGGCGACCGTCTCGCCTTCGCCGACGAGCAGGCCCAGCGTGTCGGTGATGTAGAGCTCGCCCTGGGCGTTGTGCGACTGGAGGCGCTCGAGCACCGGCCAGAGCTTGACGCCGCGAAAGACGTATATGCCCGAGTTGACCTCTCGCAGCGCGAGCTCGTCATCGCTCGCGTCCGCGGCCTCGACGACGCGTGCGAGCCGGCCTCCGCGGTCGCGAACGATGCGCCCGTATGCGCGCGCGTCGGGCGGCTCGAACGAGAGCACGGTTGCGGCCGCGTCGGCGCTGCGATGCGTCTCGACGAGTGACTTGAGCAGGCCCGCCGTCAGCGCGGGAACGTCTCCGTTGAGCACGATCACGTCGCAGCCGCACGCCTCGAGTGCGGGGCGAGCAGCACGCACGGCGTCGCCGGTTCCGAGCGGCTCCTCCTGCACGGCCACTTCGAGCCCGTCGTAGGACCCGGCACTGTCGGGCGAGGCGACGACGACGATGCGCACGACGCCGGCGTCGCGAGCTGCCGCGACGACCCAGTCGACCATGCGGCGCCCGAGGATCGCGTGCAGGTGCTTCGGCGTCGCGCTCCTCATGCGCGTACCGAGCCCGCCGGCCATCACGACTGCTGCGAGGTCGTCTGCCATGTCAGCAAAGGGTGGCTGGGGCGCCAGGATTCGAACCTGGGATCACGGGACCAAAACCCGTTGCCTTACCACTTGGCCACGCCCCAAAGGACGGTGAATGTTACCGCCGGTCGGTGAAGACGAAGAACAGCGCCACCAGGGCGAAGATGATGACGAAGATGATCGCCGTCCAGAAGACGATGAAGGCGAGGATGGCGGCGATCACGGCCAGGAGCTGCGAGACCGCGAAGATCCACGAGGTCTGGTGGAAGACGTCGGATCGGGTGCGGCGGCCGGCGTACCAGTAGAGGGCGACCGCCAGCGCCGCGAGCACGATCACGGTGATCCGCGAGACGTCGTGGAAGACCGCAACGACGATGGCCTCGGCTGCCGCTACCCACAGTGCGATGCGCGTGCGACGGGTCCGGAGCCACTGGCCCGGCCTGCTCGGGACGGGCTCCATTGCGTGCGACGACATCGCGCTCAACCGTACCACGCTGGTGCCGTCAGCCAGGTCTCTCCGGCGTGCTTCAGTGCGCGCTGCGCAGCCTTCGCCGCGTTCTTGTGGTGGAAGAGCCCGTACACGGCGGGACCTGCGCCGCTGACGTCGGCGCGGAAGGCGCCGAGGGCGCGCACGTCGTCGACGAGCGGTGACGACGCGAGGTCGTTCTCGGGGAGCGCAGCGAGGTCGCGAGGCCGGCGAACACCCGCGAGCGCGGCGTGCAGCGCCGCGCGACGGTCGTCGAAGCCCGCACTGCCTCCGCGCAGGTCGAAGCTCGCGTAGACAGAAGCTGTCGACTGCTTCTGCACGGCGCGCGGCACGAGCAACAGCACCCAGTAGTCCTGCGGCAATTCGAGCGCGTGCAGCAGCGCGCCGTCGCCGGTGCCGAGCTGCGGACCGTCGGTGAGGAAGAACGGGACGTCGGCGCCGAGCCGCGCGGCCACCTCGTTCAGGTCGCCGTCCGGGAGCGGCTCCGAGAGCGTCGCATTGGCGAGCCGCAGCGCGGTCGCCGCGTCGGAGCTTCCGCCGCCGATCCCGGCGGCGATCGGCAGCCGCTTCTCGATGCGCACGCGCCAGTTCGGCTCGACGCCGGCCTTCGATGCGAGCGCTTCGAGCGCGCCGCGCACGAGCGTGTCGCCGGGGAAGCCCTCCACGATCAGCCCGTCGGCCGGATCGAGCTCGAGGCGGTCGGCGATCCCGATCCGCTGGTACACGGTGACGACCTCGTGCTTGCCGTCGCCGCGGTTCGGCCCGACGACGAGAGCGAGGTTGATCTTTGCCGAGGCCGACGCTCTCACGGCAGCTCCCTCGCGAGCGCGACGAACTCCTGCGGCGCGAGCGCCTCGCCGCGCGTGGACGGGTCACGGCCGATCGCTTCGAGCGCACCGGCCGCGACGGCACGCGCTGCAAGCCCGGCCAGCTCGAGTGAGTTCGGGAGCGTCTTGCGGCGATGCGCGAACGCGGCGGTGACGACCTCCTTCACGCGCGCGTAATCAACGGGCATCGTCACGCGACGGAACGCGACGAGCGCCGAGTCGACGTTCGGCCGCGGCCGGAAGACGGTGCGCGAGACCGGATGGAAGCCGGTGCGCTCGCACACGAGCTGGACGAGCACCGAGACGGCGCCGAACGGCTTCGTTCCGGGGTCGGCGAAGAAGCGGTCAGCGACCTCGCGCTGCACCATGACGCACCAGAGCCGGATGTTCGGGAGGCCGTCGAGGCTCTCGACCACGATCGGTGTGGCGACGTTGTACGGCAGGTTGGCGACGAGCTTCGTCGCCTCCGCGGGAAGCTCCATCTGCAGCGCGTCGCCGAAGTGGATCGTGACGTTGTCGATGTCGCGCAGATGGGGCTCGAGGGAACGGTCGATCTCGACCCCATGGACGAGGGCGACGCGATCGGCGAGGTAGCGCGTGAGCATTCCCTCCCCCGGTCCGATCTCGAGGACGACGTCGTCCGGCGCGAGCTCCGCCAGGCGCCCGATGACGTCGAGGATGTTGCGGTCGACCAGGAAGTGCTGACCGTGTTCCTTCTTCACAGGCGGAAGCATGCGTCTGCGTTGCGGTCGATCTGCTCGGCGAGCTCGGCAGCATCGTCCCCGCGCGCCTGCGCGAGCGCGGCGAGCGTGTACTGCACGTACGCCGGCTCGTTGCGTCGCCCGCGCACGGCCTGCGGCGCGAGGTAGGGCGAGTCGGTCTCGGCGAGGATGCGGTCGGCCGGCACCTGCGTGGCCGCGAGGCGCAGCTCGCCCGCGTTCGGGAACGTTGCGTTGCCGGCGAACGAGACGTACCAGCCTCGCTCGAGCGCGGTCGGGAGCAGCCGCGGGGACGAGAAGCAGTGGAGGACGACCGTCCCATCGAAGCCCGCGAGCGCGGCCAGCGTGTCCTCGTCCGCGGCGCGTGTGTGGATCACGACAGGCTTCCCCAGCTCGGCGGCGAGACCGAGCTGGGCCTCGAACATATCCCGCTGCGCCTCCGGCGTCGCGTAATTGCGGAACCAGTCGAGGCCCGTCTCGCCCACCGCGACCGCCTTCGGGTGCTGCTGCAGGCGGCGCACCTCCGCCACGTCTCCGGTCGCGGCCTCGTGCGGATGGACGCCGACGATCGCGTAGACGCCTTCGAATCGCTCCGCGAGGCCGACCGCTTGCGCAAGCCCGACGGTGAGGATGCGCGTCACTCCTGCATCGCGCGCACGGGCGACGACGCCGGCCGGTTCCTCGTCGAGCGCGTCGAGGTGCGCGTGGGTGTCGATCACTGCAGGCCGAGACGCGCGAGCTCCTCCGCCGCCGTCTCAGGCGGGAGCTTGCGGAAGAGCGGCACCGGCTCGCGCAGCGCGCGGCCCGGCTCGAGCTCGCTCGGCGTCCATTCTCCGGCCCAGCTCGCATAGTCCCCCGTGAGGATGTTGTGGTCCTCCACCCAGCGAATCTCGAGCGGCCCGTTCAGCAGGCCTTCGTGCCCGAGCAGCTCGTGGACGACCTGCGACGTGAAGGGCAGGAACGGCGCGAACAGCGTCTTGAGGGAGTCGACGCAGCGCAGGGCCACGTAGAGGACCGTGGCAGCACGGTCGCGGTCGGTCTTCACGAGCGACCACGGCGCCTGGTCGGCGAGGTACTGGTTGGCGAGCGAGCTCACCCGCATCGCCTCCGCGATGGCTGCCTTGAACCGGACCTGCTCGATGAGCGCTCCGACGTCGTGGAAGGCGGCGGCGACCGCGTCGAGGATGCGCCGGTCGGCGTCGGTGAGGTCGCCGGGGGCCGGAACCTCGCCGAAGGTGCGGTGCGCGTTGACGAGCGTCCGGTTGACGAGGTTCCCCCAGTTGGCGAGGAGCTCGTCGTTGTTGCGGCGGACGAACTCGTCCCACGTGAAGTCCGAGTCCTGGGTCTCGGGGCCGGCCGCCGTGAGGTAGTAGCGGAGCGGGTCCGGGTCGTAGCGGCCGAGGAAGTCGTGCACCCAGACGGCGATGTTCCGGCTCGTCGACGCCTTCTTTCCCTCCATCGTCAGGTACTCGGTCGCGACGACGTTCGTCGGCAGCTGAAGGTCGTCGCCGTATCCGAGAAGCATCGACGGCCAGATGACGGCGTGAAAGACGATGTTGTCCTTGCCCATGAAGTAGAGGTGGCGCGAGCCGGGGTTCTGCCACCACTCCCGCCACGCTTCCGGCGTGCCGTTGTTGCGCGCCCACTCGATGCTCGCGGACAGGTAGCCGATGACGGCGTCGAACCAGACGTAGATCCGCTTCGTGTCCTCGGGGTAGCCGGGAACCGGGACGGGCACGCCCCAGTCGATGTCGCGTGTCATCGCGCGCGGCTTCAGCTCGCGAACGAGGCCGAGAGCGAAGTTGCGCACGTTGGGGCGCCAGTCACGCTGGGCGGTCAACCATTCCTCGAGCTGCGCCGCGAAGGCAGGTAGGTCGAGGAACAGGTGCGTCGTCTCGCGGAACTCCGGCGTCGATCCGTCGACGATCGAGCGCGGCTCGATCAGGTCGACCGGGTCGAGCTGGTTGCCGCAGTTGTCGCACTGGTCGCCGCGCGCGTGCGGGTATTCGCAGATCGGGCACGTTCCCTCGATATACCGGTCGGGCAGCGTCCGGCCGGTGGCGGGCGAGAACGCCCCAAGCGTCGTGCGCTCGATGAGATAGCCCTTGTCGTAGAGCGTCTTGAACACGTCCTGGACGACTGCGTAGTGGTTCGGCGTCGTCGTGCGCGTGAACGTGTCGAAGGTGAATCCCAGGCGCACATAGTCCTCGAGGATGAGCGCGTTGTTTCGGTCCGCGAGCTCACGAGGCGACACGCCTTCGCGGTCGGCGGACACCATCACCGGCGTCCCGTGCTCGTCCGTCCCGCTGACCATGAGGACGTCGTTGCCTTTGAGCCGGTGATAGCGGGCGAAGATGTCGGAGGGCACTCCGGGGCCGGCCACATGGCCCAGATGTCTCGGCCCGCTCGCGTACGGCCACGCGACCGCTACCAGGATCTTCTGCGACTGCGTCAGGGAGGTCTCCTTCGGACGTCTGCGACGAGCTAGAGATCATACGAACGCCCATTGCGGCCACCATCGTCGCCACGAGGACGCCGAGCACGAGCAGCCCGAGCGGGAACCCGCTCCCGTGCGCGGGCACGGCTCGGACGACCGGCAGCGGGCGAGGGCGTCGCGGCGCGGCGGGAGCGATCGGCGCGTGCGATCGAAGCGCCGCCGCTCGCGCGGGGGCGTGTCGTCCGGTCCTCGGGGGCGCCGCCGGCGGCGTTGAGAGCCGCGCGACGACGGGCAGGACGCGGCCGAGCGTGGGCCGTTCGGCGGCCGGCGTGCGGCGGAGCGCGGACGATCGGAGCACGAGCGCGGCGCCGCCCGGCTCTGCGACGACCGGCTCCGCGAGGGCTGGTGCCGAGAAGGCAGGCGCCGGCACGGGTGTGGGGTCGCCGGGCGCGATGGGAGCGTCGGCGGTCGCAGCGGCGGGCGCGGCGGCAGGTGGGGCGGGCGCGGTGGCCGACGTGCCGGGCGCGGGCCGCTCCTGCGACCCCGATGCTTTGTCGCCCGCCGTCGGATCGATCCCATCGTCCGACGCGACCACGCGCGCCTCCGGAGCGGTGGCCGCCACCGGGGCCGCAGGCGCAGCGACGGTGCTCGCATCCGCCGCCGGAGTCGTCGTCGTCAGGGTTGTCGTGGTCGGAGTCCCGTGTGCAGGTGCCGCGACCGGCGCTGCGGGGGCCGGCAGGAACGAGAGCGGATCGAGGTATCCCTGCGGATCGGAGGTCACGCGCACGCCCATGTACAGGTACGGGGCGTCGAGCTCCGGCGTGCCGCTCGGCCCGACCGTCCCCACCGCATCGCCCTCCCCGATGCTTGCGCCTTTCTTCACGGCGCTCGTGCCGAGATGCGTGAGCGTCACCGAGTGCCCGTCTCCGGTCGCGATCGTGACGCTCAGCCCGCTCGTCGGCACGCTCCCCGCGAACGTGACCGTCCCCGACACGGGCGCGACGACCGTCGTGCCGGCGTCCGAACCGATGTCGATGCCGCGGTGCTGCCCGCCCGCGTACGCATGGTCTCGATCGAACGAGTAGCCGACGAGAACGGGGCCCCGCACCGGCCACGTCCACGCGTACGCCGCGGGGGCCCACAACAGGAGCAGGAAGACGATCAGGGCGATGCGCCGCATGTGCACTCCTCCGTTGTCAGGTTTGAAAACGACGCGGGGCACGCTAGCAACGCGCTCGGACGTTGTCAAAGCCGACTACAGAGACCGGCGGTAGAGCGTGTTGCGCGCGACGCCGGTGAGCCGTGCGACCACGTCGGCCGCGCGTCCGCGGGCCGCGCCTGCACCCACCAGCTCGGCCACGGCAGCAACGGCCGCATCGACGTCGTCCTCGCGCGCGCGTACACCAGAAGGTCCGATGACGAGTGTGATCTCTCCCCTCGGCGGTTGGGCGAAGCGCACGGCGAGCTCGCCGGCCGTTCCGCGCACGATCTCCTCGAAGCGCTTCGTCAGCTCGCGGCACACGGCGACCTCGCGTTCCGGATCGACCGCCGCGAGCGAGCGCAGCGTCGCCGGCAGGCGGCGCGGCGACTCGAAGGCGACCGCGGGCCACCCCCACGCTGCGAGCTCCTCCCAGAGCGATGCGAGCGCCTTGCCGCCACGCGGCAGGAACCCCAGGAACTGGTAGCGCTCCCCGACGAGCCCCGACGCGACGAGCCCCGTCTCCACCGCCGAGGCCCCGGGAAGCACGGTCACGGGAATGCCCGCGTCGAGCGCGGCCCGGACGATGCGCGCGCCGGGATCGGAGATGCCGGGCATCCCTGCGTCGGACACGAGTGCAACGCGCTCGCCGGCGTCGAGCCGTGGCAGGAGCTCGGCCGTGCGGGCGGCCTCGTTGTGCTCGTGGTACGAGAGGAGGCGCGCCTCGACGCCGTGGCGCGCGAGGAGCGTTCGCGTATGCCGTGTGTCTTCGCAAAGGACGACGTCCGCCTCCCTCAGCTCCTCGAGCACTCGCAGCGTGACGTCGTCGAGATTGCCGATGGGCGTCGCGCACACGGCGAGCGGCACGCCTACTCCTCGGCGAGCGCCTCGAAGGCGACGAACGCCGCGCCGATGAGGCCGGCCGCCGTTCCGAGCTCGGCGCGCGCGACGCCGACTTCGTCGCGCATCGGCTGCAACGCCTCGCGCGCGAGCAGTTCCCTCGCAGACGGGATGATGTGCTCCCACGCTGCGATACCGAAGCCGCCGCCCACGACGATCATCCGGGGCTCGAAGACGTTCGCAAGCGATCCCATCCCCGAGCCGAGATGGCGGCCGATGTCGGCGAGGATGGCGCGGGCGGTCGTCTCGCCTTCGTTTGCGAGCCGGACCAGGCGGTGAGCGTCGGCGGCGGGGCCGAAGGCCTCCTGCGCGGCTTCCGTCGCGGCGACGCCCGTCACGTAGGCCTCGAGGTGCCCGCGGCCGGTGCAGCGTCCTTGGCAGGGACGGCCGTCGTGGACGATGACGATGTGGCCGAGCTCGACGCCGGCGCCGGTGGCACCCCGGAACGGCCTCCCGTTCGCGATCACGCCGCCGCCGCAGCCGGTTCCCAGCGTTAGCATGACCACGTCCGAGACGCCGCGGGCGGCCCCGGCCAGCCATTCGGCGATGCAGGCGCAGTTGGCGTCGTTGTCGAGCCCTACCGGGAGCCCGTGCCGGTCGCGAATGCGGTCCCGCAGGTCGACGCCGGCGATCGGCGTGTTCACCGCCGAGAACACGCGTCCGCGCCGCTGGTCGATCGGCGCCGGTATCCCGAGGCCGACGGCGGCGACCGAGTCGTCGAGCAGCTCGATGATCGCCTGGTCGAGCTCGGCGAGGAGCTCGTCCTGCGTCGGAGGCGTCGCGCGCTCGTGACGCCGGACGACCTCACCTTCGCGTGTGACGACGCCGGCGAGCATTTTCGTCCCGCCCAGGTCGATGCCGATCGCGTGCGTGACGCTCACCCTCAGCGGGTACCGTAACCCGCCGCATGGCCGCCTCCGGGGAGAAGCCGTACCGTGTCTATCGAGGCGGACGCCAGAAGGGGAAGGTGCCGCTCACGGGGCGCGACGGGCGCGAGCCGCCGTCGACGACTCCGTCCGGACCGCGCCGGCGGAGGCGGTGGACGTGGAGGCGATGGACGCTCGTCGCCGTTCTCGTGCTCATCGTGTGCTTCGTGCTCTGGGGGTTCGGCGGCTACCTGTCACTCAGCAGCGGGGTGTCCGACGCGAACTCGCGACTCCCTGCGGGGACGACTTCCGCGCTCACGAACCAGAACGGCCTCATCCTCGACGCGGCGACGAACATCCTCCTGCTCGGTACCGACCATTCGAACAACGGCCAGGCCGGGCGCAACGCCGACGACCACTCCGACTCGATGATGCTGCTGCGCACCGATCCGAGCCGCCATCGGATCACGTATCTCTCGATCCCGCGCGACCTCGGCGTGACGATCGGCGGTGTCTACCAGAAGATCAATGCGGCGATGCAGATCGGCGGTCCGAAGCTGGCGATCCAGACCGTCGACGGACTGCTCGGCTCGCAGCTACCGGTGAATCACGTCGTCGTCGTCGACTTCGGGCAGTTCCAGAAGCTGATCGACGCGGTCGGCGGCATCACCGTCAACGTCCCGGAGAACATCGTCTCCAACCGCTTCGACTGCCCCTACTCGACGGCCGCGCGCTGCCAGCAATGGCAGGGCTGGCGTTTCCACAAGGGCCCGCAGCACATGGACGGGCACACCGCGCTCATCTACTCGCGCATCCGGGAGAACCGTCTCGATCCGTCGTGGACGGACTTCAAGCGAAGCCAGAACCAGCAGGCGGTCATGCAGGCGACGCTGGCGAAGCTCGCGAGCCCGGGGCGCTTCTTCTCGCTCCCGTTCGACGGCTCGTCGCTGCTCGCGCCGATCTCGACCGACCTGTCGACGTGGGACTTCGTCCAGCTGGGCTGGGTGAAGTTCCGCGCCGGCGAGGTCGTGCACTGCCGCCTGGGCGGGTCGGCGACCGGCAACGGCTTCATCACGAGCACGCAGGAGAACATCCAGGTGGTGCAGGAGGTGCTCGGCAACTCCGCGCCGCAGCCACCCGCCCCGGGCTCGGGACTCTTCGGCCCGGGCTGCGTGGTCGGGAACCAGCAATTCAAATAGCAAGTACCAGTCTGTTACTTGCTCAGGAGTCGCCGCCGGCGGGAGCCTTCTTCTCGGGGGGCTTCGAATCGGTCTTCTTCGAGTCGGACGAGGGAGCGCTCTCCCCCTCCTTCTTCGCAGCCTTCGCCTTGCCGTAGTCGGTCGTGTAGAAGCCCGATCCCTTGTAGTGGATCGCGACCGGATAGAGGACGAGCTCGACGGGCGCCGCGCCGCAGACGTCGCATTTCTCGGGCGCGGGTGCGGTCATCGACTGGAAGCGCTCGAAGACGTGGCCGTTCGGGCAGCGGTACTCGTAGATCGGCAAGGTTTCAGGACGGTACCGTTCGCCCGCGACGGAGCGCTGGGCCTACCTCTACGGCACGAGCCGGATCGGAAGCGAGGCTCTTGGACGCAGCCAAGGCCTCTGGCTCCTCTACTACTACGCGCCGCCGACCGACGCGCACCTTCCGACGCTCATCCCCGGCCTCGCCGTCGGCGCGCTGCTCACGGCGGGCGGGATCG
>Ga0070732_10001121_pt1 | contig 14869 bp, 10 predicted proteins | sample Coa_R1_5_FD_66449 | JGI IMG/M metagenome (GOLD analysis project Ga0070732, IMG submission 66449) | Surface soil microbial communities from Centralia Pennsylvania, which are recovering from an underground coalmine fire - Coalmine... | ecosystem: Environmental > Terrestrial > Soil > Unclassified ...
AGCGTGACCGGGCGCTTCAGGGCATCTTCTCGGTTAGCGAAAATGTTCAGTTTTGAACAGACAGCGCTAGGCGGTCCAGCGAAAATCTTAGAAAATCTGATGGATGTAACGTTTTGCCTACCACGAAGGCATGACGCCATTAAGGTGACAATGAACAGCATTCGACAGCCCGCAGAACCCAAGCCGGAGGTTGTGGAATGCGCTCTCGTTGAATTGTTGGAAATAGCACAACGCCAAGGCATCACTCCCGCTGATTTTATTCAATTGCTGGACTCGGGAATGCATATATCAGAGTTTCTGGCAGCGATGAATCTGCTTGCAAACGCCAACGACAGCATTGATTGCGATTCCTAGGCATTGACGAATCGCACGCGAGCTGTTGGCGCTCATCTCGCACTCTGGAAGCCAATGACCCTCGGACAGCTGTTCGGACCGCTGAACGTCAGGCATTTGAGGCCTGGAAGAGACAATGTCGACGTAAGTCCTGTTTGCATCTAACGCCTGAGTAATGCGGCTCATTTCAGGTGCGGCGGCGCACTCTAAGCTCGTTGCTACTGGCGGGGCCTAGTCTTCCGCGGAGGACCCTTTCGTCATGTCTGAGAGGCGATGGGGAAATTTATCGCAACCGTGCTGATTGAAGGATTCCTTTACGTTGGTGGATGGCTTGTCGGATGGTGAGCCGGGATTAGAGATTATCCAATCGCACGCCGCACATCCCCAGGGAGGTGTCCGAGAAAGCGTTTCAACGCTCATATCGTAGACGAACAAAAAGCGAAATATGCTACTATCTTACCCGTCATGGCGCGCCGCCCGGATTCCGGCACGAAAGAACAGATCTGGACCCGACAGGACTTGAAAGAGATTATGCGCAACCTGTCGCTCCTCAGCGAACACGGGGTGCGTGAGTTTTACGAACGGGCGTACCGCGAGTGCCGCATCATCAACAGCCACACGTTCCCGCCCGCGCGCGCCGTGCAGGAACTGGTTCAAGCGTGGAAGCAGCTTCGAAAGTGGCGGCGGCCGTGACGCTACTCGATGCCCAGTTGCCGTTGGATCTGTTCGAGCGGTACGCCTTTCGTTTCTGGAACCATCGTCCTCACCCACAGCAGTTGAAGCATCATCATTCCGGCAAAGAACGCGAAAATGTAGCCTGGCGGAAATACCCCGACCATCTTCGGAAAGAGCGTGGTGAGCAGGGCGGCGAAAGTCCAGTGGGTGAAGCTGCCGAGCGTCTGTCCTTCTGCCCGATGTCGATTCGGAAAGATCTCTGAGATGAACACCCAGATGACCGCGCCTTGCCCGATTGCATGAGCCGCGATGAACGCGAAGATGCAAGCCGGAACGATCGAATAATGCTGCGTGAAGAAGGCCCACGCCACTAAACCGAGAGAGATGATGTATCCGAACGAGCCGATGTAGAGAAGCGTGCGCCGGCCAAGTCGGTCGATCAGCCACAGGCCGACAAAAGTGAAAATGAGATTCGTAACGCCAATCCCGATCGACTGCAGCAGCGCTGCTTCCGCGCCAAGACCTGTTAGTTCGAAGATGCGCGGAGCGAAGTACAGGATCGCATTGATTCCCGAGAGTTGATTGAAGAACGCAATCAGGAATGCCAGCAGAATCGGCTTGCGGAGGCGCCGCGTCCAGAACTGCCCCGAAGAACCTTGTTCCGTCGAGGCCGCCATGATTTCATCCGCTTGCGTGGCGATTTCGTCTTTGGACATCTCAGGCTCGATCTGCTGCAACACCTTGAGAGCCGCTTCACGGTCGCCCTTCTTGGTGAGCAACCACCGCGGACTCTCGGGAAGCCCAAGGCATAACAGGGCGTATAGCAAGGAGGGAAACGCCGCGACTCCAAGCATCCATCGCCACGCGTTCGGGCCAATGCCGGCGAGCAGAGCGTTCGACACGAAGGCCACCAGGATCCCGAAGACGATATTGAACTGGAACATCCCGGCCAGCCGTCCGCGATGTTGCGGGGGCGCGATTTCGGAAATGTACATCGGCGCAACCACGGTTGAGATGCCGATGCCGAGTCCACCAATCACCCGGGCAGCGATGAAGACCCACACATCAGAAGCGAGCGCCGACCCCGTGGCTCCGAGCAGATAGAGAACTCCGATCCAGAGCAGGGTCGCCTTGCGCCCGAAGCGGTCGGCAGGCCACCCGCCCAGCAGCGATCCGATAACTGTGCCGTACAAAGCGGACGCCATGGCAATGCCATGCAGGTTGTCGCTCAGCCCCCACAGCGCCTGAATGGTTTTTTCCGCGCCGGAAATAACGACTGTGTCGAAGCCGAACAGGAATCCGGCTAACGCCGATGTCAGCGACCAGAAGAAGATGCGACGATTCATAGAGGGACGGCGCAGCTTACCATAAAATGAACGCCATCACTCGCCGAATCAGACTGCGATGGGGATTGAAGAATCGTGGCGGGAGAACGCATCGGTCTGCAATGCCCGGATCAAGACTACTTATACTGTAGTACCCATTCGAGGACTGGATCCCGTCCAGCTTTGTACGTCTCCCAGTCCGTCGGAATCAGTTGGTCTGGACGGATGACGTTCTCGCCGCCCTTCGTGAACTCGTAGTATTGAGTGGAGTAACGCACGAGCAGTTTGGAATTCGGCAATCGCATCTCTCGCGCTTCCTGGTAGCTGTTCGGTCGTTCTCCAATGGGCTCACCGGCCAAGATTGCTGCGGTTCTTTCGCGGAACTGCGCAGCGTTCGACATCGCAGCAGAAAACGTATTGACTCCGATTAGAACAAAAAGATGGCCATGTCGATTGATTTCGGGTATCGATTGGATCGGTTCAATCAGATACTTGAGCCCTTGTTTGTAGTCGCCGCCACCATTCTGCCGCAGGTCGATAGCAAGCTTTTCGGGCCGCCGCTCCTTCATCTCCTGCAGCAGCGCACTCGCGTTTTCCGCCAACCCGCGATAGCCGCGGAAGCTGCAATATAGCGTGTGCGAGTCAGGCAAGTAGACGAACCAGAAATCCTTACCAGCCTGTTGACGAAAAAGAGGTGGGTCCTTGACAAGATTCACCCACCGGGTCGGAACATCGGGTGCGCTTGCGGGGAACTTCATTTTGAATTCGTTCCCTTTGTCATCGATGAAGGTGTAGGTGGCCGCATTTCGGTCGGCGACAATTCCAAAGCCGCGAAGCGAAATGCCCATGGTGATGAACCCGTCGATACGCGCATCTGCGAGCGCCCTGGTTTCAGCGGCTGGCGTGATTGATGCGGCCAGTTCGCGCGCCTTGCCGATCGCAGTATCTTCGATCTTGATAACTCGCGCACCGAGCGCCTTTTCGAATCCTGCTCCCACTGCAATCACGCGCGTGTCGGAACCGAATTGACGCACGTCCAGCGGAAGATTAGCCATGTCGGCCGGGAGCTCAATGTATGTGTGCGCATCTCCAATGGAATTCGCGATGCGGTCCAGACCGATGTAGATTTCGTCTGCGTTCGCGTGTGGCACGCGACCCTTAAGGTCCGCTATGGCAGCGTCGAAATCTTGACGCTGCATCTGATGAAAGGCCGCGGCATGACTTTTAGGAATTTCCCGAGCGAAGAAATCGATATCCTCGATCCACTGCTGTTGCGTGAGATGCAGCGAGCCATCCATTGATCCCGCAGCATGAGCGTCCCCAACGCGCTTCAACTCCACAGGCCCAGAGTCCTCGCCGGACGTGAATTGGCCGTGCAGCGAATCGCCCTCAACTTGCGCTTGTACGGAAATCGAATCAGTTCCGGCTTCTAACAGGAGCTGAAGATTACCGCCGGCATAGGTTCCGATTTTCACCGTGTACGTTCCGACCGGTGTGACCAGTTCGCCTTCGTAGCGTTGGCCGGAACAACGCAGGTCGAGCGAGACATCCAGTTTTCCCGCTTCCTTGCTGACGGCTGGTCCCTGGAAGTGCCCTGTTGGGCTGCCCGGCGTGCACTGTGCACCGCAGACATGCGCCACCAGAATCAGGATGGCCGCGAGAAGGACAGTCTTATCGAGTATGCCATTCGTCATTTGCTCAGTGGGACGGGACAGCTAGTCTTTGGTGAGCGGATACCCTTTTTCCCGCCAACCCCGAATCCCGCCATCCATCGAAATCACGTTGGTATAGCCCATCTTCTGCAGATTGTCGGCGGCCAACGCCGAGCGGAATCCGCCCCCGCAATACAGAATCATCTCCGCGTTCAGTTCCGGCACGCGCGCCTCGATATCGCGTTCGATCACTCCCTTGCCCAGGTGAATCGCACCCGGAAGATGGTCCTTGGCGTACTCACTTTCCTCGCGCACATCGACGAGGATGAACTTGTCCCGACGATCCATCCTCTTCTTCACTTCGTCCACATTCGTTTCGTGAACCCGGGTCTTGGCGTCGTCCACAATTTTAAGAAAGCGGGGAGGATGCTGGTGAGCCATAAATCTCCTTTGCAGATATGGTAGCAAGGAGGGCTGAAAGTTCACCGCTCAATGTGGGGACAGCCGCCCTCGGCTGTCCAGCCGCGACAGCGGCGCTTGCTCTTCCGGTAGCATTGGAACTGTGCCTGAAAGCGACTCGCGCAAAGTCGGTTTAGCCCGTGCTCTCTCGAAATTGGGATACTGCTCCCGCTCGCGCGCTACTGAGTTGATCCGCGCCGGCCGAGTGACTCTGAATGGCACCATTCGTCGGGATCCTGAGACTCCCACACGCCTCGAACGCGATCGCATCGCGGTCGAGGGTCACGGCATCAAAGCCGCGGAAAATGTCTATCTGATGATGAACAAGCCTCGAGGCCTGGTGACGACCGCCTCAGACGAGAAGGGACGCGACACAGTGTATTCGCTGTTCGCCGATCGTGCAGAATCGCTACCCTGGTTAGCTCCTGTCGGCCGCCTCGATAAAGCCAGCGAAGGCCTGTTGCTTCTGACGAACGACTCCCAATGGGGAGCCCGCATTACGGCGCCCGAAAGCCATTTGCCGAAAACCTATCATGTGCAAATCGGCTCGATCCCACATACGGAACTTCTTGAATCCCTGGAGCGCGGTGTTCGCGCCGACGATGGAGAACTCCTGAAGGCGGTGCGCTGCCGCCTTCTCCGCTCGGGCGGAAAGAACTGCTGGGTTGAGATAACCCTCGATGAAGGAAAAAATCGCCAGATTCGCCGCATGCTCGCCGCTCTCGATATCGAAGTACTCCGCTTGTTGCGGCTATCGATCGGGCCGCTGCAGCTTGGTACGCTTCGCAAGGGCGCCTACCGATCCTTAACCTCGGAAGAGAAGACCGCTCTTGATCGTGCCATGCGTCAATGCTCAGGCAAGACTCTGAATTCTGTTTCCGCCAACTTGACACGGCAACAATGATCAACCAATAATTCTCTTCGCTCTTGCTGTTACCCAGCCTATTTTGCCGGGCGGAACCGCGCGCCCCGCTTCTGATTGACGGTTCGGCCCGACACAGTACCGACGTTCCACGAACGCGACGATGCACTTCAACTCGCCCGTCTGGCCTAGACGCCAGGTTGATGCAGTTGCTGCTAAAATCACCGAGGTTTCTTGATAAGCTGGCTGTTTCTCTTCTTCTGTATTTCCGGGTTTTGCATCATCCTCTACGAAATTGCTTGGCTTCGTCTGGCCATGGCCAGTTTCGGAGTGACCAGCGCTCTGGTATCGATCGTGCTCTCGGTCTTTATGGCCGGCCTGGGACTGGGATCGTGGGGGAGCGGCTCAGAGAAGCTCAAGAATTCTACTCACACCCCGCAAGCGCAAAGAAACCATGACTGACGTATCTTTTTTGTCCGCGATGGAGATGAGCTGTCAGGTCCGGGAGAAGAGAATTTCTCCCGTCGAGCTCGCCGATGCTCATTTAGCCAAAATAGAAAGACTGAATCCCAGGCTGAGTGCGTTCGTGCAGGTCGATCCCGAGCGCGTCCGCCGGCAAGCGCGTGAAGCCGAAGCCGCCATGATGAGCAGCCAGGCTCTTGGCCCACTGCACGGCCTCCCCATCACGATCAAGAGCTCGATCGAAGTTGCTGGGATGAAATGCGAAGCGGGTACGCGTCTTCGCTCCGGATTCGTCGCCACGCAAGATGCCCCCTTGGTTGAACGGCTCCGCCACGCGGGAGCAATCATTCTCGGCTTAACCAACACGCCCGAGTTGCTCATGGCCTGGGAGACGGACAACTTACTCTACGGCCGCACCAACTCGCCCTGGGATTTGGAGCGCACTCCCGGTGGATCAAGCGGAGGAGAAGCAGCAGCTATTGCGTCGGGAATGTCCGCCGGAGGCGTCGGCAGCGACGGCGGCGGATCCATTCGCGTTCCCGCTCACTTCAGCGGCATTTGCGGCCTCAAGCCAACTTCCGGACGCATCCCTTCGACCGGACACTTTCCGCCCTCGGGCGGTCCGTTTGCTTTGCTCGGCGTAGTTGGCCCGATGGCGCGCACCGTGGCCGATCTCAAAATTCTATTTGCAGTCATGCAGGGCCCCGACGACGGCGACACCTTTGCAGCGCCCGTCCCACTCCGCTGGCCGACTCAGGATGAACTCAGGCATCTCCGCATCGGCTACTTTGAAGACGACGGCCGCACGCCCGTAACTGCAGAAATTCGCAATTCAGTTCGAACTGCTGCCGAAGCATTGAGCCGCGCTGGGTTTCAGGTCGAACCATTTCGTCCCGAAGGCCTGGAAGAAGCGCGCCTTCTCTGGAAAAAGTTCTTCGTCAAAACTGGCGGCATGCTCATCGGCCCAATGTTTGCCGGCCGTGACCAGGATATGAGTCCAATCCTGAGACAGTTTCTCGAGTGGTCAGCGGCCGAGCCGAGCCTGTCCGGCCAAACTGTGATCGATGCATGGATTGGCCGCGATACATTGCGTGCGAGTTTTCTCGCGCAGATGCGGAAGTACCCAATCCTTCTGTGTCCCACTGCCGCCATTCCCGCCTTCCGCCACGGCGAGCGCAGTTGGACGATCGATGGCAAAACCGTCGAATATCTCGATGCCTGGAGTTACACCGAGTGGTTCAATCTGCTGGGCAATCCCGCCGCAGTCGTTCCCGTGAGCCAATCGCCCGAAGGCTTGCCGATCGGTGTGCAGATTGTCGGCCGCCCCTGGGACGAAGAGCAGGTTTTGTCGGTGGCCGCTGTAATAGAGAAGGAAGTCGGACCTAGAAAGAAGCCGCCAATCCGATAGCCGTTGGTGCCAGATTCATCCGATATACGTTGCATTGCGTTCGCGAATGCGAACGCGATGCCGGAGTCGAAGGATCCCTATCGTTTCAAACGTACGTCCGCAGTTGACATGGTTTAGCTTGAATCAAGAACCCCATAACGTTGAACGAAACGAAATGTGTAGGATCCTTCGACTCCGTTTGCCCGCGCGTCTGCGCGGACGAACTCCGTTCAGGATGATAAAGCTGTGGTTTCCTCTGTGTTCCTCCGTGCCCTCTGTGGTTAAATCTGTAACGGAATGAATTCTAAAATTTCTGCCGTCGTATTCGCCGCAATTCTCGCGGCGCTGGGTCTTCTTGCGCCATCCCAACCCGATACCATCGAAGCCGCGCGCCACAACAACCTCGGCAGCGCCTACATGAACCAGCAACTCTTCGAAAAGGGACTAAAAGAATTCCAGCAGGCGTTAGCGTCCGATCCCAAGTTTACGATTGCGCGCGTGAATGAAGCTATCGCGTACCTCAACCTGCAGAAGGTGGACGAAGCCAAAGCCGCTCTAGAAGATGCGCTCAGGCAGGGCCCGAAGAATCCCAACGTGTGGTACAACCTCGGCCTGCTCGCGAAAAATACAGGCGACGCGCAAGCCGCAATCGATGCTTTCAAGCACGTCACAGAAATCGATCCCAGCGACGCTGATACCTGGTACTTCCTCGGCACGGCGTATGTGCAATCCAAGCAGTTTCCTCAAGCCATCGATGCCTTCGAACACGCCCTGAAGATCAATCCTCTACACGCCTCTGCGGAATTCGGCCTCTCCCGCGCCTACCAGCAATCCTCCGACACCGATCACGCCCGCGAGCACCTGAAGCGTTTCCAGTACATCACGCAAAACAAAATTGGCGCCCCCATGAGCCTGGCCTACGGTGAGCAAGGCCAGTACTCGCGCGCGGTGGAATCCCCGCAAGCGCAATTGAAGCCCCCGCCGCAGATCAAGGTTCAGTTTGTGAACGTGACGAAGGATGCGGGGATACTAACAGTGGCTGGCACGAGCAAGACGCCCGGCACGGCGGCGTGTTTTCTCGACTACGACGGCGACGGTCTCGCGGACGTCTTTCTCGGCGGAAGTGGCCCAAGTGGAGGTCTCGGGCTTTACCACAACCTAGGGAATGGCAAATTCGAAGACGTAACGACAAAGGCCGGACTAGATCCGAGTGCACACAGCCCCGCCTGTACGGCTGGAGACTACGACAACGACGGCGCAACGGACCTTGCCGCAAGCATCAGTCGGCAAACAGTCCTCTTCCATAATGAGAAGAACGGTACATTCAAGAACGTGACCGGAGCGGCCGGACTGGGGAAATCTGAAGCCGCCAACGCTCTCACCTTCATTGACTATGACCATGACGGCGACCTGGACTTGTACGTCACAGACTCGTTCGCTGACGTAGTAGGCAATGTCCAAGCCCCAACCGTTATCGGCCTGAATACATTGTGGCGCAACAATGGGAACGGAACCTTCACGGACGCAACCAATGAGACCGGGCTCGCCGCTGCGCCAGCCATGGGGTCAATTGGGACGGACTACAACAACGACAGGGCAATTGATTTGCTTGTCGCCGACAATGGGCCGACGATTTTTGAGAATCCGCGTGAGGGAAAGTTCGTGCCGCATAAGCCCTGGTCTGGCCCGATGCCCGCCGATGTCAGAGGTGCAGCCGTGTTGGATTTCGATCACGACAATTGGATGGACATCGCATTTACTCATGCAGGTTCTCCCGGCCTTACCCTTTGGCGGAACAATCACGCCAAGTCCTTCGACCAAGTGAAACTCCCCGCGACCAACTGGGTCCGCGCCTACGGCGTCGCCGCCTTCGACTATGACAACGATGGCTGGGTCGACCTGGTCGCCGTCGGCGAGACTAAAGACGGCCAAGGCGAAGTCCGTCTCTTCCGCAATCTCGGCCCTGACGGATTCAAAGACGTCACCGCCGACGTCGGCCTCGACAAGATTCATCTTGAAAGCCCGCGCGCCATCATCACTGGAGACTACGATAACGACGGCGCCACCGACCTGCTCATCACGCAGAATCACGGCCCCGCTGTCCTCTTGCGCAATGAGGGCGCAACGCAAAACCACTGGCTGAAGCTTTCGCTCAAAGGACTCAACGACAACAAATCCGCCATCGGCACGAAAGTCGAAGTCTTCTCCGGCGGCAACCGCCAGAAATTCGAAATCTACGGGTCAAACGGTTACCTCGGCCAGAACTCCACCGACATCGTCGTCGGCCTCGGCCAGTCGAAGGAAGCCGACATCGTCCGCATGCTCTGGCCAACCGGCGTACTCCAGGACGAAATTCAGATCGCCGGCGACAAGCGCCAGGAATTTCTCGAGATCGACCGCCGCGGCAGTTCCTGTCCCACACTCTTCGCCTGGAACGGCGAGCGCTACCAGTTCGTCGCCGACATGCTCGGCGCCGCGGTCGTCGGCCACTGGATCGCACCCAACCAGCGCGACATCCCGCGCCCGGTCGAATACATCAAGATTCCGCAAGGCATGGTTCAGAAAAAAATATATTCTCAGACAGTTTGTCATCCTGAGCGCAGCGAAGGACCTATGCACTCCCCGGCCATATGCACAGATCCTTCGCCGCTAAAGGCCTCGGCTCAGGATGACAATGGTTCGCGGACGACCAACGACCAACGACCAACGACGGTTTTGTCCTTCCGCTTCATGGAACCACTCGAAGAAGCCGTCTACCTGGATCAGGTACGCCTGCTCGCCGTCGATCATCCCGCCGCCCTCGACGTCTATCCGAACGAATATTTCGCCTCGAACCCGCCGTATCCCGCATTCAAAGTCGTCGTCAGCCGTGATGCCCACCCGCCCGCCGGTGCTTGGGACGAGCACGGCCACGATGTGCTCCCTGATCTGCGCGCCCACCGTTTCTTTGGCGATTTCGAACTAACGCAATTCGCCGGATTCGCCAAGCCGCACACTCTCACGCTCGATCTCGGCGACCCTTATAGAGGAGGCCCGCTCTGGCTGCTGTTGCACGGCGAAATTGAATACTTCACCGCCAACAGCATGTACGCCGCTGCACAGTCCAAACTCGAGCCAATCGCGCCCTACGTCGAAGCACTGGGCAGCGACGGAAAATGGAAACGCGTCATGGATGACATGGGTTTCCCCGCCGGCGGCCCGCGCACCATGACGGCTGACCTCACCGGCAAGCTTCTGCGCGGCACAAAGAAAATTCGCATCACGACAAATCTGCAAGTCTACTGGGACAGCATCCTGATCAGCCGAACTGAACAGTCTCCGTCGTACTCCATCACTCCCGTGCCTCTCCTCCACGCTGATCTCGCATTCCACGGCTATCCATACAAGATCGAAGGCACCCCACCTGGCAACGTGCAATACATCTACGAGAAGACCAGCGCCACCGGTCCATACACGCGTCCGCAGGGAACCTACACGCGCTATGGCGACGTCCTCCCATTGCTCACCGCCACCGACGACAAACTCGCTGTCTTCGGTTCCGGCGACGAAGTCCGTCTCGACTTCGATCCCAGCAATCTTCCCCCGCTTCCCCGAGGCTGGGTGCGCGACTATTTCTTCGCCGCCAACGGCTACGAAAAAGACATGGACTTTTACGCCGCAGAGGGAAACTACGTCGCGCCGCTGCCGTTCCTGAGCATGGGCGAATATCCCTATACCCCGAAAAAGTCATTTCCCCTCGACGACACGCACGTGAACTATCTGCTCGAATACAACACGCGCCACATGTCAGGCAACGAGCAGCGCGGATACTGGTTCGATTACGGGCGTGCTCCCCGCTGACCGTCCCGCGCGCTTCAGTCTTTTCACCAATGTCATCCTGAAACTCGGCAAAGCCGGGGTCGAGGGACCCTACGACAGCGTCGGTTGTGGATGCGGCCGAAGGGTTTGCCCAGGCCGCCGACATCACGCCGACCCGTCTACCGTCAGGCCACAGTCGACCTTTGTAAAAGCTCCTCCAAGTGTTGCCCCGCTGCTCAGACAGACATCTCGATGACAGCAGTCCAGCAAGCAACCGCATGAGCCTACAGAATCGTTTTAATGTTGACACTTCCGCCCCTGCCATAATCCAATAGCCGTTCTCATGGAAACCTCTACCGCAGCACCGGCTGTCCCGAGACTGCGCCGCACTCTCACTCTCTGGGACCTGATCTTCTATGGCATTGTCCTCATCCAGCCGATTGCGCCCGTTCCTCTCTACGGCGTCGCGCAGAAACTCTCCGACGGTCACTTCGTCACCATCATCCTGATTGTGCTGTTCGGTATGCTCATCACGGCCGTGAGTTACGGGCGCATGGGCGCGCTCTACCCTACCGCCGGGTCAGCGTACACCTATGTCGGCAAGGGACTGAACCCGCATCTGGGATTTCTAGCGGGATGGGCGATGATTTTGGATTACTTGTTGCAACCACTGATCAACACGGTCTGGATTTCGACGGCATTGCATGAGCGCTATGTTCAGCAGGTTCCGTTCGCTGTCTGGGCGTTACTGATCGCGGGCATTATGACGGTGCTAAACCTGATTGGCGTGAAGGCGTCCGCAAACGCAAACAAAGTGCTCCTGGGGATTATGTCGGTGGTGGTCGTCGCTTTCGTCGTGCTGGCCCTGAAGTATTTGTATGGCGGGCAGGGATGGGCCGGGCTGTTCTCCTTACAGCCCCTGTACGATCCAAAAACCTTCGACGCACATAAGATTTTGAAGGCCAGTTCATTTGCAGCGTTGACCTACATTGGCTTCGACGGTGTGACTACACTCGCAGAGGATGTCGAGAACCCCAAGCGCAACGTTCTGCTGGCCGTCGTCCTGACCTGTATTTTTGCCGGGGCTTGCAGTGGAGTTGAGGCATACCTCGGGGCCCGTGTTTGGCCAGACTGGCATTCGTTCCCGAATTTTGAAACTGCCTTCATGGACATCTGCAGCCGCGTGGGCGGCAAGGTACTGTTCCATGGAATGGGTGCGATCCTGATTGTGGCAGCCTTCGGCAGCGGGTTGACGGGCACGCTCGGCGCAGCGCGTCTGCTGTTTGGCATGGGACGTGACAACGTGCTGCCGAAGAGGTTTTTTGGTCAACTCAAGCCCGGTACTAGCACTCCCGCCAATAACATCCTGTTGATTGGCGGTATGGCGTTTCTGGGCGCCATTGTTCTTTACCACATCGGCAACGCTTACGAGCATGCGGCTGAACTCCTCAACTTCGGCGCCTTTCTGGCCTTCATGGGTGTGAACTTTGCCTGCTTCTGGCAGTTCTCGGTCAAGGTGCGGGCAGGATATCGACGTCGACTTCTCGCCGATGCTCTATTGCCACTTATCGGCTTCGTGGTATGCAGCTATTTTTGGTGGAATCTCAATGCGCTGGCGAAGACCGTCGGTGGCATTTGGTTTGCCGTCGGAATCCTCTACGTCGGCTACAAGACAAACTGGTTCCGCTCCGCCCCGGTGATGATCGACTTCAGCGATCAGTAGAAAACGAGCCGAGGCTTAAGATCGTGCCGCGCCATTCTCAAAGTACCGCCGTGGTGTGGTTCCCAGCGCCTTGCGGAACATCGCGATGAATGCGCTGGGCGAGCTGTAGCCCGCTTCCAGAGCGGCGTGGCTGATTTTTTCTCCCGCTGCTAAAAGTTGCAGCGATCGCAGCAAGCGGAGCTGTTGTCGCCATTTTCCCATCGACATTCTCGTCTCCTGCTGGAAGAGGCGTTCGATGGTTCTCTTGCTTGCCCCGGCCTGCGCGCACACCGAACTCAGGGAGCTGGAGTTGTCGACGTTGCCCTGCAGTGTTGCCGCGACGCGTGCGGCTCTCGGATCCGACGGAGTGGGCAGTTGTAGAGGAACTGCCTGCACGGTTTCTAGCTGGTCGATCAGAACGTCAATCAGATGCGCCTGAGTTTTCGATCTTCGATTCAGTTTTCCCACGGTACAAAGATGAAGGATCATCTGCTGCAACAGAGGCGAAACGTTCACCACACAACATTCTCGTGGAAGCCGTCGCACCAGACGCGCGCGGAGGTAAATCGTCCGCATCGACACCGCGCCCGACATGAGAATGCTGTGCGGAGTGCGCGCGGGTATCCAGACCGCCCGCTGCGCAGGAACCACCCACGTTCCGGCGTTCGTGCGAACCGTCATCACTCCCTGGCAGGCATAGACCAACTGATCCTCCGGATGCAGGTGCTCCGGGATGGCATGGCCGTGTCCAAGATCGTAGGCGAGCGCAGTCACTGGCGACGGAAGCTTCGGGCAGACGTGAACGCGCTGTCGCTTTGTCGACATTCATTGTCACAATAGCGTAATGACGTATCCACGGCAATAGCTTAATCTTTGCGTCACGTTCATGGTTCAAGAGGAGATCAATCATGCTGGGATCGACGAACATCGTCGCGTTTGTTCCGATCAAAGACTCGGGAAAGGCCCGGGCCTTCTACGAAGGCGTGCTGGGCCTGCGTTTCGTCAAGGACGACGGATTCGCGCTCGTCTTGGAAGCCAACGGCATCATGGTGCGTGCCGCGAAGATGAAAGAGTTCACGCCGGTGCAGTTCACCATATTGGGGTGGCAGGTGTCAGATATCGAGCAGGTAGTGCGTGGGCTCGCCGCGAAAGGCGTGCACTTCGAAATCTTCGGATTCTTCAAGCAAGACGAACTCGGAATCTGGACCGCACCTACAGGCGACAAAGTCGCGTGGTTCAAGGATCCCGACGGAAATATCCTGTCAGTCTCGCAACACGTAGATTAGTCCATGTCGTCGGGGGAACGCATTTGTCATCCTGAGCGAAGCGAAGGACCTATGTACCTGGCCGACACCATCGTCGCTGCCAGAAGTTGCACCGGTCCTTCGCCGCAAAAAGCTGCGCTCAGGATGACAAGACTCTCTAACGCAGCCGAACGCTGGTTCACTCGAGATTCCAACCGCTGACTTCTACCACCGGCTTCGCCGCACCTAACTCGCTCGCACGATAACTGGCGGTGATCTCCCGCTTCTCTCCCGGAAGCAGCGAAATGTAATTGTCCTCCCAAACCACCGGCAGGATCTCCTCTCCCTTCACGCCCTTATCAACTTTCAATCGCACAAAGAACGCCAGGTTCTTGCTTGGATTTTCAATCGTCACGTGCGTGATTGCCTCTTCACCTTTGTGCTCCGTGCGGTCGGTGACTTTCAGCTTGACCTTGGGAAGTTGCGAGATCGCGGTGAAGTCCGCATAAGAAGCAGTCGGCGTCGTCCACCATGTAGACTTTGCCCAATCGAGCGTTTCCGGTTTGGTCGAGAGCCAATAGAAATTCGATCCCACGAGCTTTCCGGCGGAGTCTGCCAGCTTTAGCACGAGGAAATAGGTGTTACTCAGTCCGGAGACATCGGGCAATGGGAAGACCTTCGCCGTGCTGTCGGCCGCGGCATCGACCGAATTCTCCTGCGAAAACTTCTCGGTCGCATCGAGGTTGTAGATCTTGGTTGTGAGTTTGAGCCCCTTGGCATCGGTGTACTGGCTGCTGACCACCCAGATCGAATGATCGTCGTACCCGTAAAGCGGATGCAGAGCCTCCATTGCCCGCTTAGCGCCGAAATATCCGCCGCCGGGACGCAGGTAGTAGTCATACAGGTGCCAGATCATCGACGGCCACGCGTTGTTCAGCATCCACTGAATCACGCCAGTCGACTGATATTT
>Ga0070732_10001122_pt1 | contig 14850 bp, 15 predicted proteins | sample Coa_R1_5_FD_66449 | JGI IMG/M metagenome (GOLD analysis project Ga0070732, IMG submission 66449) | Surface soil microbial communities from Centralia Pennsylvania, which are recovering from an underground coalmine fire - Coalmine... | ecosystem: Environmental > Terrestrial > Soil > Unclassified ...
TGAGGTCATAACTCAGCTTCAGGTCCGCGTCTTCGAATCCCACGTTGGCGGCGTCCTGTATCCGGCCATGGATCAGATAGTTGATGTAACTCTTGCGCGCTGAAGCCAGCCACGATCCCTTTCGCGAACCGTTGAACCAGCCTTCGCCGAGAATTTCAGTGGCGGCGATTCCGGCGGTGATTCGGAACAGCGGGGCGCTGCGGCTGCCGTCACGGGTGTGAATGTCGAGAGCAGCGCCGTCCGCGTCACCATACCGCTCGGGAAACGCTGCGGGCAGCAACTTCATTTCCTCCACCACTTCACTGGTCAGCACGCCCAGCGAGGCTCCCTCGCTGAAGTTGCCGATCTCGTGAAATGGATTGAGCACAACCACGTCATCGATATAAACGCCGACATTGGGGAACGCCGCGCCCATCACCGAGAATTCTGCGAAGAACTCGTTGTTGCCCTCTGCCGAAACGCCCGGCAGCGTCTGCACGGCGCGAAACGGATCGTCGGCAAAGACGGTCGAAGTCTCACGGATTTCCGAGCTGGTCAGATTCATTTCCGTGGTCGCCGGAGAATCGGAAACTTGGAAAAGATCTCCACGCACCTCCACCTTGTCGGCATGATGGAAGTTGTCGGGCACCATGGTGATGGAAAACTCCTTGATGTCGGCGTCGGTCGCGAGGGTAAAGGGAACGGTCAGGAGCCGGTAGCTGACCGCATTTAGCCGCAGAATGTATTTTCCGGGAGCGAGACTTGGGATCGTGAACTCACCGGCGGGCGACGTGATGAGGCTAACTTTTGTTCCAAGCACCGAGACTTGCACTTGTCCCAATGCTTCTCCGCCAAGCGCATTCGTAACTTTGCCCCTGATTTCAGCCGCACGAGTGACGACGGATGCGAGGATGAGGAGGGCACAGCAAAGGGCGCGCATAGGTCTTTTCAAGCCGGGCGGCAGGGGCACGAACAGAATACATCGTATTATCGGGCCGGGGATGTCCGTGGAGAAAGCCGGGAGCCCATGACCGGCGGCGATTCGACACCTGGCCGATGTTACACTCTCCTTTCACCCATCCTTGGCGCTAGCCCCGGAGTTCGTTCCTCCATGTCTGAAACTCAGATGCCAACCCAGCGGACGCGTGTAGTCCGCGAATCCGAGCGCGGTGTTTATGACCGCGAAGCCGCGTACCGCATTCTCGACGAAGGATTCATTTGCCACGTGGGTTTCCTGGTCGATGGCCAGCCGTTTGTGATTCCGACATCTTACGGCCGCAAAGATGCGAATCTTTATATCCACGGATCGGCGGCCAGCCGGATGTTGCGCCAGATGAAGGAAAGGGTCGCGGTCTGCGTGACTGTGACGTTGCTCGATGGACTGGTGCTCGCCCGCTCCGTGTTCAATCACTCGATGAATTACCGGTCGGTGGTGATCCTGGGAAAAGCGATGCTGGTGGATGATCCGGAAGAAAAGCTTACAGCCTTGCGCGTTCTCTCCGAACACATCTTGCCGGGACGCTGGGACGATGCACGCCAGCCCAACGAACGCGAACTGAAGGCTACGTCGGTTTTGCGGGTGCCGATTGAAGAATTTTCGGCGAAGGTGCGGACTGGGCCGCCGATTGACGACGCGGAGGACTTAGCGTTTCCTACCTGGGCTGGAGTCTTGCCGCTGGAGATGAAAACGTTGGAGGCGATTCGCGATCCGATGTTGGAGTCGAATCGAGAGGTGCCGGAATATCTTAGAAATTACGTTCGCAAGTAAATCACTTGTCATTTACGCCGAAGGGAGGAATCTGTTCTTAGTCGGAAGTGTGGGTGATGCAGGCGACAACAGATTCCTCACGGCGAAACGCCGTTCGGAATGACAAAAGTGCTGGGGTTGTCCGATATCGAAGCCGAGATCTTGCCCAACTCTGGGTCCTCTGTTGCAGTTTGTAATGCAAGAACTTACGTGCTCCTGCGTAATCTCCCAGATAGCGAGGAGTGTTCGCAGTTTGTCATTCCAACCGAAGGGAGGAATCTTCTCTCAGCCGGCAGCGTGGGTGGCGCAAGCGACAGCAGATTCCTCACGGCGAAACGCCGTTCGGAATAACAAAGATGATGGGATTGTAAGATGTGGAAGCCGAAACCTTGCCCAGCTTTGGGTCCTCTGTTGCAGTCTGTAATGCAAGAAATTACGTTCGAAGTTGTCATTCCGACTGAAGGGAGGAATCTGCTCTCTGCCGGCAGCATGGGTGCGCAAGCGACAGCAGGTGGGTCTTTGGTCGCTTGTCTCCGTTGGTGAGAGGCTCTCGGTTACGGGACCAGCAGGAGTTTCCCCGCCAGGGTGCGCGCTTCCATGTCGCGATGCGCTTGGGGCGCTTCGGCTAGCGGGTACTTTTTGGCGATCCGCACTTTCAGCTTGCCGTCGGCAATCATGCTGAACAATGCCGAGGTCCGGGCCAGCAATTCTTCCCGCGTCGCGGTAAAGTGAGCCAGTGTTGTGCGCGCCATGTAGAGCGATCCCTTCTCTGACAGCTTGGCGGGATCCACAGGAGGGACCGCGCCGCTCGACATGCCGTAGACCACGAGCGTCCCGCGCAGACACATGACGTTCAGATTCTTCTCGAAAGTCGCTTTGCCGACTCCGTCGTATACAACTTCTACGCCCTTGCCATTGGTGAGCCGCTTCACTTCCATCTCGAAATCCTGACGAGTGAAGACGATTACCTCGTCAGCGCCGGCTTCGCGTGCCAGTTGCGCTTTCTCGTCACTCGACGCGGTTCCGATTACGCGCGCCCCGATTGCGTGCGCCATCTGCACGACCATCAAACCGACGCCTCCGGCCGCGGCGTGCACCAGGGCCGTTTCACCGGCTTTGAGCTTATGCGCGTCGGTGACCAGATAGTGCGCGGTGAGCCCGTGCATCATCGCTGCGGTTGCTTGGTCGTCGCTGATCGCCGGCGGTACCGGCACCAGATGTTCCTCGGGAGCAGCGACATACTCTGCATACGATCCCAGCGTTCCGCTCCAGGCGACGCGATCGCCGATCTTCAGGGCTTTCACCTGCGGACCGACTGCGGTCACAACGCCCGCGCCTTCCTGACCGGGAATGAATGGCAGCGGCGTGCGCAGACGGCCGTCGCGGAACTGGCCGTCGATGGAATTCACTCCCGCGACGTTGACCTTGACGACTGCCTCTGAAGCCTTCGCCTGAGGCGCGGGTACCTCTGCCAGTTCCATTACCTCAGGCCCGCCAGTGTGCTGCACCCGGATTGCTTTCATGATGGTCCTTTTGTCCCGCTCTCAAACGGTTGTCAGCGTCCGGACAGGTCGCGCGACGAAGGACCAATGCACTCGTCGGCAGCACCGACGCTGTCGGCAGGTACACAGGCCCTTCGCCGCCAGAGGCTGCGGCTCAGGATGACAAAATAAAATTACGGGATCAACAGCAACTTCCCCGTCGTCTTCCGGCCTTCCAGTTCGCGGTGTGCGCGCTGCGCCTCGGCCAGCGGATACGTATGCTGTATCCGCAGCTTCAATGTTCCCGACGCGATCATTGCAAACACAGCTCCCGACCGTGCGAGCAGTTCCTCGCGCGTGGCGATGTAGTTTCCGAGGGAAGGACGTGTGAGAAACAGCGAACCCTTCTGCGTCAGGATAATGGGATCAAACGGAGGCACGGCGCCGCTTGATCCGCCAAACAATGCCATCATCCCGCGGGGACGCAGAACGTTCAGCCCCTTTTCAAACGTCGTTTTGCCCACCGAGTCGTACACAACATCGACGCCCTTTCCGCCCATCAGACGCTTGGTCTCGGCTTCAAAATCCACCTGCGAATAAAGGATAATTTCATCGGCTCCCGCCTGGCCCGCTAGCTTTGCTTTGTCCTCGGTCGAGACCGTCGCAATCACGCGCGCGCCGATGTTGTGAGCCATCTGCACTAGCAGCAAGCCCACGCCGCCGGCCGCTGCGTGCACCAGCGCCGTCTCGCCTCGCTTCAGCGGATACGTGTCGTGAGCCAGATAGTGCGCGGTCATTCCCTGCAGCATTGCCGCCGCAGCCTGCTGATCGGTTACGCCGGGCGGGATGGGCACCAGACGGTCCGCCGGCACGGCTACATATTCCGCGTAAGAACCCAGTGTCGCCGTCCAGGCGACGCTGTCGCCAATCTTTACGGACTTCGCATCGGAGCCAACGGCCACGACTTGTCCAGCGCCTTCTTGCCCGGGAGTAAATGGAAGCGGCACCTTGTAGCGGCCCTCGCGGTGATACACATCGATGAAGTTCACGCCCGAAGCGGTCAACTTCACGACCGCCTCATTCGCCTTAGGCCCGGGAACCGGCAACTCCACCAGTTCCATCACCTCGGGCCCGCCGGTTTGCTTGACTTGTATGGCTTTCATGGATTCTGGATTTTACACGCAGAGGGAGGATTCCGACGAAGTTGCAGGTTCTGGCACCAAAACTCTGTCATTCCGAAGCCGAAGGCGAGGAATCTGCTGTTGCTTTCAGTGTAACGCCGCCGGCAAAAAGCAGATTCCTCAACGGCTGACGCCGTCTCGGAATGACAAAGCTAACAGCCGTCTCGGAATGACAAAATTACCGGCAGATTTCCAGGACGAGGGCGACAGGGCGACGGCGACACTTCACTTCTTCTTCAGTTCCGCCGTCCAGTTCTGAATCATCGTCAGCGGCAAGGCGCCCGTGGCGCCGGTCGTAATGTTCAGCATGCGCTGGCCATCGCTGGAGAGCGCCCACTGCGCGCTCGCGTTACTGGGAGAAAAGTTATACCCCTCAAACAATGTGCGAACCTCCCCGAACTCGAAGCTCGGCCCATGCGTGTTGGTCTCGACCGACATCATCCGGCCGGCGCCTGGAACCTGGAAAATGATTTCCTTTCCATCCCGCCGCCAGCGCGGCCGGAGACCACCAGCGCTCGAGACCTGCCACTTGGCTCCCGTCCATGGAAACGGCGCGACGTAAATCTCCTCCCGGCGGGTTTCGTTGGAGTTGTAGGCGACCCATTTCCCGTCAGGAGAAAACTGGCCGAACGTCTGATCTGCCGGGCCTGCGATGTAAGGAAAAGGCTTTCCGTCTCCGAATAACGGGAGAGCCCATATATCCACGCCTGTTTTCTGGCCAATGGTCCCGAGGTCATAGATCAGGTAGCGGCCGTCGGGTGACCAGTCATCGAGAACCTGCTGAATACTTTGAGTGGAACCGAGATTCACCAGCTTGCGATCATTCCCCGCACCGTCCGCGGCTTTGACAACGATATCGCGGTTATAGACATTGGCGGGATCGCCGGCCATGTATGCGATTTGTTTTCCGTCCTTCGACCAGATGGCACTTGAATATGTTCCATTTCCAAAAGTGAAGCGGGACCGGCTGTTGTGGACTAGGTCATAAATCCATATCACGCCTGCCGGATCGCCAATCGTGACCGCAGCTTTTTTGTCGTCGGGGGAGAGTTCGACTTGGTAGTAGGACTCCTGCCCGGGGATGGCGGCGAGCTCTTTCCCGGTGCGATCGAACCAGGTAAGCCGCCTCCCTGCGGCCGTCGTGCCGGGTTGGTAGATGAGAGTTCCGGTGTTGGATGCGTCGAACGTCCCTCGCCACACCGTTCCGTCGACCTGCACATCGCCGCTGAGGGCGACCGCTTCGCCGTTAAATTTTCCCGATGACCCGTCGAATGGCTGAGCCATCAACGTACCATCCCGGATATACACCAGATGTCCGGAGGCATAGATGGCATTGGATGGACTCGCAAGCAAGAGCTTATTGTCCTTGCCGTTGAGCGAGGCCCAGAAGACCGCCGTATTCGCGGTCGAGGTCTCCGCATGGTTCGCGGCCAGATATAGAAAGTGTTGGCCGTCGGGAAGGAACCACGGCCAGCGGTGAGTCGTGAATTTGTCCGACAGCGTTGTAACGGGTGTCGGAGTTCCGCCCGTGGCTGGAACCTGCAAAAGCGCTTCTGTGAATCGCGGAGAGAATACGATGGTGCCATTCGTGCTCCAGCTGCCGCCGCGCCCCACGGGTGCATCACAAATCGTGAGAGCTGCGCCGCCCGAGATATCCGTCCTCTTCAACTTGCCATCCGCGAAGAATGCGATCGTGCGGCTGTCGGGCGACCAGAAAGGAAAGCTCGCTTTTTCGGTACCCGCGATCGGTTCAGGCGTGAGCTTGTCCAGGGCACGGACAAAGAGCTGATTCTTTCCGTCGGACCTGGCCGCGAACACAATGTTTTTGCCGTCCGGAGAAATCACCGGCGGGCCGCCATTGTCACCGACGAAATTAAACTGCAGTTTCTCCGGGGCAGCGATCTGTGTGCGCACCACTGGCTTGTTGCCGCCAGAGAAGCCCAGGACCAGACTGAGAACGACGACGGCTATCACCGCCATCGCCAGGAACATCCATGCCAGCCACTCGCTGACCCGCACGCCTTGAGCCGGTGCGGGTTTTGCAACAGCTAGCAGCGACCCAGATCCTTCGGAAATCCATTTCAACTCGCTTGCCAGATCGCCGGCACTCTGCCAGCGTTCATCGGGATCTTTCGCGAGACACTTCTTGATCGCGCGCTCGAGCGATGCCGGGGTCAGCGGCTGAAGGTTCCGGATCGGCTCCGGCTCTTTCTCCAGAATCGACGCCGCGACCGAGACCAGGGTCTTTCCCTCGAACGCCCGCTTGCCGCTGACCATCTCGTAAAGCACCGTGCCCAGACCGAAGATGTCGCTGCGCGCGTCGGCTTCTTTGCCCTCGACCTGCTCGGGCGCCATGTACTGAAAGGTTCCGACGATGGTCCCCTGCTGCGTCAGCGGAGTGGCATGCGAACTGGTGAGCGTCGCTGTGAGTTCGGACGAGACCGCCTTTGGTGAAGCGATTCCCTTGGCTAGGCCGAAGTCCATCAGCTTTGCGCCCGACTTAGTGAGCATGATGTTGCCGGGCTTCAGATCGCGATGCACCACGCCGCAGCGATGGGCTGCCTGCAGTCCCGTGGCGATTTCGGCGCCGTAGCGCAACACTTGCTCCAACGTCAACGGCCCGCGCCGCAAACGCTCGGCCAGTGTCTCGCCCTCCAACAACTCCATGACGAGATAGCGGACACCGTCGTGCGTGCCCACATCATGAAGCTGGCAAATGTTGGGATGGTTCAACGAAGAGATGGTGCGGGCCTCGCGTTCGAAGCGCTCGCTGGCGTCGGCTTTGTCGGCCAGATGCGGAGGGAGGATTTTGATGGCCACGCTGCGGTCGAGCCGCGTATCGCGGGCTCGGTACACTTCGCCCATCCCGCCCGCGCCCAGCGGGGCGCCGATCTCATACGGTCCGAGCTTTGTGCCGGAAGAAAACCCCATGGTTGCGCTCGGATTATACAGCCCATCCAAGGGACGCTTCGGGACAGGCGTCAGTGGCGTAGCTTAATTGGGTTCGCGCTCTTCGAGCGTGGCGAGGAACGCCTTTTCGACGTAAGGAAGTAGCCGTCGACGGAGGATGAACTGCTGATCTTGCATATAACGCCGAAGGGCTGCGGCGGCCTGGTGGATGTCCTCTTCACCTTCAGAATCCCGAAGGTCATCGCAGAGCTTCTTGAAGTAGTATTCGTGCATTGAAAATTAGAGTGCCAAATCCGAAAAAGCGTTGGATGCGGCAAGTGCCTTATTTTCCGCTGTATGGGAATAGCGGAGGGTTCCGGACCGGAATTTAGGCTCTGCGAATCGGCGAAAGGCTGAAAGATCTAATGACCGCGCATGGCTTTGCGATAAGCAATGACGTTCTTGTTGTGTTCTTCCATTGTTCGCGCGAAACGGTGATGCCCTTGGGCGTCCGCCACGAAGTAGAAGTAGTCTGTTTGGGCGGGGTGCATGGCGGCTTCGAGGGAGCTGCGTCCTGGATTGCAGATGGGCCCGGGCGGGAGTCCGGCGTTGCGGTAGGTGTTGTAGGGAGACGAGAAGCGCATGTCGGCGTGGTGCAGCGCTCCCTGGTAGGTTCCAGCCAGCAGTTCCGCATAGATGATACTGGGGTCGGCGTCAAGCGCGATCCGTTTATTCAGGCGGTTGAAGTAGACGCTGGCGACCTCTGGGCGTTCGGCGGGTACGGACGTTTCTTTTTCGACGATGGAAGCCATGGTTACGAGTTCATGCAGTGGACGCGATGGCGCAGTCCCTTCCGCCATCCCTAAGGCGGGGTTGGGGAGCACGCCGGCTTGCGAGGCAGCCAGGCGGAACTGTTTGACCATGGCGGCGGCCATATCGTGCATCGTCATCATGCGGGTGAATTCATAGGTTTCTGGAAAGAGGTAACCTTCGAGGGATTTGGCGGCGGGATCCATGTCGGTGATCAGCGTTGTATCGGACTGAGCTACTTTCAGGAAATCCTCGGCTGAACCCAGACCCGCGTCCTGGACCGCGCGGGCGATGTCGAACATGGTGTAGCCCTCGGGGACGACGACGGTGTGGAAGTACACATCGCCTCGGCGGAGACGCTTCTGAATGTCAATAATGTTGGCTGGCTTGTCGAACCGGTACTCTCCTGCTTTCAGCGAGCGGCGGCGGCGAAAATAGTGCCAGAAGATGAAAGCTTCTTTACTGCGGATTATGCCCGCGCCCTGCAATTCGGTGGCGATGCGGCGGGTGGAGTATCCGGGGCGGAGCATGACAAAGGTCTGGCCGGATGGTTCGACCGGGGTGAGGACCGCCCAAGCAAACCAACTGCCTGCGCCGAGGATCGCAATCAAGATTAGCCAGACGAGCTTTTTCACCTTATGGACAGTTTAGACGAGGTGGAGAAACAGTCGGGCTGACCTTGGTGATACGGCTTTTGGGTAACCTGCCCAGAAACTCACCACAGGGGGCACAGAGGAACACGGAGGAAAGTCAAAACCCCACCCTGTCGCACCAAACACGACAAGGGTGGGACACCCTCGTAATCGATTCGATCTAAAGGGTTCTGCCTCTGTTGGGATACGAGTGAAAGTGAGCCAAGACGGTTTTGAACCCTTTGGAATCCGGTATACTCAAATGATTCTGAGGCACTGTTCGTACATTCATGAGACCTAAGTCGCCCTTTTTGTCCTTAATCTTGTTTCTTGCGCTGTTGCCTACCATGGGGTGCCTGTTTCGCACGCGTCCGGTCGAAGACCGGTTTTCGAAGGCACCCTTGCAGGAATCAACGCAACAGGGCCTGATCGACGCCATCAATCAGCAGGCCGAGGCGATCCACACGCTGAAGGCTACGGTCGACATCGACAGCTCCGCCGGCGGAATGAAGAAGGGACACGTCACCGACTACAAAGAAATCCGCGGATACGTACTGGCCAAGAAACCGGACGCGTTGCACATGATCGGATTGATGCCGTTCGTCCGAACCACGGCGTTCGACATGGTGAGCGATGGACGGGATTTCAAGCTGTGGATTCCGCCGAAGAACAAGTTTGTGGTCGGGGAGAATCAGGTGGCGACGACGAATCCGGATCAGCCGATGGAGAGTATCCGTCCACAGAATATTTATGAGGCTCTGCTGATCCGGCACATCGATCCGAATACCGAAATCGCTGTCCTGGAGAAGGGATACGAAACTCTGCACGACGGCAAAGGGCACCGGGTATTGCAGGAAGACTACGAACTAACCGTGATCAAGAAAGTGGGCGATGGAGGGATTCTAGAGCGCAAGATCATTTTCGGGCGCACGGATTTGAAGCCGCACCGGCAGTTCATCTATAGCGAAGATGGGACGGTGGCAACCGACGCCAAGTATGCGGAGTACAAAGATTACGACGGATTCAGCTTCCCCTCAAGGATCGAGGTCTTCCGTCCGCAGGAGGAGTACGACATCACTTTGAACATGCTGAAGGTGGAGATCAACATTCCGTTGAAGGATGAGCAGTTTGTGCTGGAACAGCCGGCTGGGGCGCAGGTGGTGCATCTGGAGCGTCCGCAATCGACGTTGGTGGTGCCGCTGGAGAAACAGCACTCGGATCATCCGTAGCCGTTTGCACGCGTAAATCTGTGAGTCAAGTCAAAATCCCCACCCTGTCGCACAAAACGCGACGCGGACGGGGCACCCGCTTGAATTCCTATGATGAACAAGATGGTGGTGGCGAATCTGGTGCACCGGCCGATTCGGTCGCTGATCAGCATTGTCGCGATTGCGCTGGAAGTCACGCTGATCCTGCTGATCGTTGGGCTGTGCTATGGAATCATGAACGACTCTAAGAACCGCACGGCGGGCATTGGGGCCGATGTGATTGTGCAGCCGCCGGGATCATCGTTTTTTGCCGGCATCAGCGGCGCGCCCGTGCCGGTTAAAGTGGCCGACGTGATTCGCAAGATGCCGCACGTCAAGGTAGTGAGTCCGGTGATTTGGCAGATCGCCACCGGTGGTGGGCTTGAGGTCATCGATGGAATCGACATCGCAAGTTTCGAAGCTTTGGCCGGGCCATTCCGCTATGTCGAGGGCGGACCTTTCCGTGGGCCGGATGACGTGCTGGTCGACGACTTTATCGCGCGGCAGCGACACGTGAAAGTCGGCGACTCGATGACGATTCTCAATCACCAGTTCCGCATCTCCGGCGTGGTCGAAAACGGCCGCGGAGCGCGGAAGTTCGTCCCCATGTCCACGCTGCAAGATCTGCTGGGAGCGGCGAACAAGGCTTCGGTTTTCTACCTCAAACTCGATGATCCAGCAAATGCCGATCAGGTCGTGAAGGCGGTGAAGAACCAGCCGGGGATGGGGTCATACTCCGTTCTGACGACGCAGGATTATCTGAGCATGATGACGCCGAGTAACTTACCCGGGTTCCGACCGTTTATCGGTATAGTCATCGGAGTCAGCGTCACCATCGGATTTCTCGTGATTTTCCAGGCGATTTATACCGCGGTGATGGAGCGCACCCGGGAGATCGGAATTCTGAAGTCGATGGGGGCGTCGAAGCTGTATATCGTTAATGTCGTCCTGCGGGAGACTCTGTTATTAGCGGTGGCGGGGATCGTGCTTGGGGTCGCCGTGAGTTTGCTGGCCCGGGTCGGCATCCAGCAGCGCTGGCCGTTGGTGCATATCGATCGAAGCAATGAGTGGATCGTGCGGTCGACGATTATCGCCATTGTGGGGGCGACAGCGGGCGCGATCTATCCCGCATACAAAGCGGCGCAGAAGGATCCCATTGACGCTCTGGCGTACGAATAGCATTTCCGAATTTCTGATTGTACGAATTTCTGATTTCTGGTAGCATACGCCATAGGGTAGGAGATGCTATGGCACGCGAATATGCTCGCCTGCGGGAACGAAACCAAGTGACTTTGCCGGCCTCGGTGGTGGAGCAGATGGGGCTCAACCTGGGCGATATTGTGGAATTCTCGACCGACGGCAAGGGTGGAGTGCAGCTACACCCGGCGAAGATCGTCAAGGTCGGCTCGGCGGAAGCGTGGCAGGAAGAAAATGCCGCAAAGCAGGACATCCAAGACGGCCGGTACACGCTGATTCGCAGTGTGGGGGATTTTCGCAAGCACGTGGAAAGGCTGCGCAAGGGCGAGGCTCCCAGTGTGGCTGAACCGGAAGCGGAACACTTGACCGAGTCGCAGCGTCACGACGTCGAGGCGTTGGTGCAGACGATGCTGATGAAGCTATTATCCAGTCTGGTGGAGACACCTCGGAGTTCCAGCAAGCGTCATGAAAAGAGAGCTACGCAGCGCCGGCCGGTTTGATCGCAAGCTGGCGAGTCTGTTTGAGGCGCTGGAGGGCCGGGAGAAGGAACTGCAAGCCCGGCTTGACGAAGTGGTGAAAGGGCTGCTCGACGGCAGTATCACGCGGGCTCCCGAACATCATCCCACCGACGACACCTGCTGCCTTCCCCTGATCGAACATTTCACAGTCGTGTTCCGTCCTAACAAATCGGTACCCGATGGGCAGGACGAGGCCGGCCGAAACATTACCAACTTTGCCGGCGCAACGCTGTTTGATCTGCTCAACATTGAAGAAGAGCGGGATTAGCGGTTACCACTTCGAGATCAAATCCATCAGGAATCCGAGCGTGATCAAGGCGAAACCGATGCGGCCTGCGGCGGCGACTCTGCGGGCGAATAATAGCTGCAACGCATAAGCCGAAGTCAGAACCTTGTCGTTGTCGTCGACATAGACACCCTTTGCCTTCTGGACGGCCTCCCGCACGGCTTCCTTTCCGCGTTCCGAGCGGGCGCGGCGCACGGCGAAGAGAGCGTCGAGAGACAAAACTAGGCCTCCCAGAAATCCGCAAATAGAGGCAGCGAGCTCATACGTGTGTTTGGTCATGGGACCTCCGGGGAGTGGAGCAGGTTGCTATTCGGACTCGAGGCCGGCGTGGCGGAGCATGCGGCGAAGGCCACGCTCTCCGGCAGCGCCGCGCTGTTCGCCGGCGATGTTGCCGTCGCGGTCAACGACTACGTAGATGGGATACACCTGCGCGTTGTACATGGCGGCGAGATTCGTGTCTTTGGTGAGGACGATGGGAACGGTGCGCGGGTGTTCCACCAGATACTTCTTCACTCTTTGATCGGGTTCGAGGACGTTGACGGCAAGCACGATCAGATCTTTGCTCTTGTATTCCCTGGCAATGTCATCGACCAGCTGGGATTCCTCTTCGCAGTACTTGCACCATGTGGTCCAGAATTCGAAGAGAACCACCTTGCCCTTAATCGATTCGTTATTGAACTGATCTCCGGTGATGGTCTTGGCGCGGAAGCGCGGAGCGGGCTGGCCGGTTTCATCGCGCTGAGCGACGGCGATGGAGGCGCAGGCAATGAATGTCAGGACGATCGCGGAGAGAATGCGGCGCATGACGGCGGAAATAGTACCACGGGAATCCAAACCTGTAACCACAAAGGGCACGAAGGTTCACGAAGGTAAAGACTACTTCGTCTTTTTCGCTGCTTTCGGCTTTAGCGTTTTGGCGACGAATAACTTAGCTCGAGGTACTTCTTCAGTTCGTTCGTCTTGGGTAAGAGGTTGTTGGGGACGGCGACGTATTCCTTCATGACTGTGCCGTAGGCTTCGAACAAGTTCGTCTTGTATTTCTTGAGGAATTTCTCGCGCTCGTCTTCGGGCAGGCGGATCGCCAGTCTCGATTGATGGAGAAGGGTGAACATGTTGCCGTTCAACGAGGTGTAGGGATTGGCGTCGCCCTTGCGCTCGAGCTCCAGGATTGTGGCAATGAGTTTGTCGTAGAGGGCTTCGTTCGGCGTGGTTTTCTTGGCTGCGGGCATAGCGGTATGCCTCGGAATTGTGGAGAGTTTCTTTCGCCCCTTTGGGGCTTGTTCGACCTGAAATCGCAAACCCATAGCTTGCGCCATGGGCTGCATTCTATCGCCGCTTCGCGGCTTGCGAACGTATCAACCCTTTACAAAATACGAACCACAAACGATCGGACACCGTAGATCACGGCCTGCACTGCGGCCAGATAGCCACGGTCAACTTCTAGATAGCAGCTATCGTCCTAGATACGTTACGTGAACGTAAGTGCCCAAGCGCACGTTGTAAGCGAGATACCAGCCGTCGTGGTCGGGATCTTCGTAAATCACCACGTCGTCGCGGTCCCAATACCAGTTATTGGCGTAGGCAAGGTCAAACGGGGCGACGCCGAAGTAGAAGCCACGAAACCAGAAACGGCGGGGATCCCCACCTTCGATGTGCCAACGATGTCCTCGACCGAAGCCACCTTGAAAGCGACCGTATTGCCACGGGTGGTCCAGGTGGAAACGGTCGTCATCCCGCCGAAAGTCGTGACCCACCCATTCGCCGTTGCGGTGCACGTGCGGGGCTTCGGGATGGTCGTCGCGGTCCCGAAAAGAATGCTGGTCCCGATTGTCAGGGCGGTTATCGTGGCGGTCGCCTTCGTGCTGGTCGCCATGATAGGCCTGCGGCCCGTGGTGAGGAACGTATCCTCCACCGACGTCATGGTGGCGGTCGTCGTGGTGGTCGTCTTTTTGGGCGAAGGCGGGCAGGGAGAGGATCAGAGCGGCTGTAACGACTCCGGCAAACAGTTTCATTAAGAACCTCCGAGGACATACCTTACCACTGCCGATGTCGTCGCAGCAGATGGCCAACCTCTGATGAAGAAATGCGAACGTTGTTGCCACTGGCGGACGGACAAGAATTGGCGTCGCCTTTGCGTTCGATTTCCAAAATACAACGGAGAGCTATCGTCCGAGATAGGTGACGTGAACGTAGCTGCCCAATCGCACATTGTAGGCGAGATACCAGCCGTCATGGTCGGGATCGTCGTAGATCACAATGTCGTCGCTGTCCCAGAGCCAGTCATTGCAGTAACCAACATCAAAAGCCGCGACGCTAAAAAAGAATCCGCCGAACCAGAAGCGGCCCGGACCGCCTCCGCCAAGGCGCCACCGGTGACCAGGGCCGAAGCCGCCTTCAAAGTGACCATGCTCCCACGGATGATCGAGATGGAAGCGCGGGTCATCGCGCCCGTAGTCGTGCCCGATCCACTCGCCGTTGTGATGGACATGGGGGGCTTCGGGATGCCCTTCGCGATCGCGGAAGCTGGCTTGGGGCGCGGCTGGGCGCGCAACGCTGCCATGAGAAGGAGTGGACCGTGTTTCGGAACATAGCCGCCGCAACCGAGTGGCTGCCATGGCCGCCGTGCTGCGCCCAAGCGGACAGAGAAAGAACCGCGAACACGACAAAAAGTCCGGGGAGTAACTTCATGGGTGAACCTCCGAAGGCATACGTTACCACTGCCAGCCTGTGAGTAACACGGCGTTGACAATGGTCGAGTAGGTTCGGTACATTAAAGTCTTTAGCAGTAGTGTGGTTGCCCGCCTGATGGTCCTGGCGTCCTCGTCAGGGGAATCAACGAGCGGTTTTCTTTCGCAGCCTTTTTCAAATCTGGGAGAGTTCCGA
>Ga0070732_10001124_pt1 | contig 14843 bp, 12 predicted proteins | sample Coa_R1_5_FD_66449 | JGI IMG/M metagenome (GOLD analysis project Ga0070732, IMG submission 66449) | Surface soil microbial communities from Centralia Pennsylvania, which are recovering from an underground coalmine fire - Coalmine... | ecosystem: Environmental > Terrestrial > Soil > Unclassified ...
AGAGACAGCTTCCAAAATCCGCTGTCGCCAAACCGAAGCACCCTTCCGAGAAATTTCAACTGGAGGAACACATAGTACCCCTGGAACCCGGGATTCCGAATTGCTTGCTCCACTTCAGCAGCCAGGTCAGGAGTCAAAACCTCGTCGGCATCCAGCAGCAGGACCCAATCGTTCTCGAACGGAAGCGAATCGAGTGCCCACTGCCGCTTCTTCGGCCAGCCGCCGTGGTAATGGAACTGCACCACTTTTGCACCGAAAGCGCGCGCTGCTTCGACCGTTGAATCCGTACTCTGCGAATCTACTACATACACTTCGGCGAACCGCCGAATGGCTTCGAGACAACGCGCAAGATGCCGCGCCTCATTTCGTGTCGGAATCACCACTGTGACAGGAATGGAATCGGAGTTTGCGCTGTGGCAGGGTACCGTCCGAGAGTCTGAAATGTTTTGCATGTTCAGTTTTATTCAGGGACCAAAGTCGACGTGGCCAAAGTGTAGAATCCAACTCCGCGCGGGCAGGAAGTGAGCTTCGCACATTATAAGCTAGGCGCCGACGTGGTCAAGGCGCACAGTTTCTCACAACCCGTGCAGCTTTACCCCGCAGCGATATGAACGGACGGCGCTGAACGCAGTGTGTGAAGCCAGAACCCAAGAGCGACAAGAGCCCACAATCGTGACCAGGCTGGGCTGTCGGGCTCTCGACGGAAGAGTTCCCGTACCTTGTAGATTCCCACTGGGTCAAGCAATCCGGAGTCCTGCAACGTACGAAGACTCTCTTCCGCAACTTCACGTAGAGGTCCCCGCAGCCACTCGGAAATCGGAATTACAAAGCCACGTTTGGACGACGCAATAGGCAGTCTTCTATACACATTGACGCACATCTTGCGCAAAAGATCCTTCGATGGAGCTCTCTTGGGCAACAAGATATCGCCGGGCAATCGAAATGCCCATTCAATCAAGTCGAGATCCAGGAAGGGAACACGGATTTCCAACGAATTCGCCATTCCGAAGACGTCGCTGTCACGCAACAGCACATTTTGCAGATAAAATGCAGCATCCAGTCTGACCACGGAAGATAACAAATCAGCCGGTACGTAGCAACCCTGATACTGCAGCTCCAGAACCTGAAAGTCGTCCGAGAGATTGAGATCTTTGGCATAAAGGCCGAATGCTTCAAGCCCGGTGTCAGCGATCAAGCGACGGTGCCGAAAGTACAAGCCGATCAATCCTGGATTGACTTTAGCGATCTCGTACGCTTTTTGTTTGACAATGTTGTTTCGGAACACCGTCGCGAACCGAGCCGCCGCGGTGCGCACCGCTTCCGGAAACGGACTGAGCCAAGTCATAGCGTGATAGTTGCGGGGAACGCGGTGCGACAGGTTGTAGCCGCCGAAAACCTCATCGCCACCCAATCCTGACAGTCCAACTGCAATCCCATTTTCACGAACTGCACGCGAAACAATGTAGGAGTTGAAGCCATCCATCGACGGTTGATCCATGCAATTTAATGCCTGATGGATCCACTGTAGAGCAGTACTGTCACTGACGGGGCAATCATGGTGGGGCACACCGAAACGTTCCGCTGCGATCCTAGCCGCCAGAACCTCGTTGTACTCGGGATGGTCGGGGAACGACACCGTAAAGGCGTCGAGGTTATGTTTTTCGGGCGTAAGCCCCAGTAACGCAATAGAATCCAGCCCCGAACTCAAAAAGAGACCGACTCGCACATCGCTCAGTAAATGCCGACGAACCGATTCCTGCAAGATTGTGCGGCCCTCGTCCACAATATCTGCAAGACGACGGCCACGTTGAGATTCCTGAGGCAGGGGAAGTTGCCAGTGTCTTCCCTCTGCCACAACATTCCCGCGTTCATCCCGTTCCTGCCAGCAACCGCGAGGCAGAGAGAATATGCCATCGCAGATCGTGAGTGGTTCCTGAACCGCTCCGTACGCCAAATAGCCAGCTAGCGATCGACGATCAATACGAGAATCTAGAAGCTTGCTTTGGAGTAGCGCTTGCACTTCGGACGCACAGACAAACCAACTGTCTTTCTTCTCCGCATAGTACAAGGGTTTGATTCCCAAGGGATCCCGCGCAATTACCAGGCGCGAGCGGCGAACATCCCACAGGGCAAAGGCAAACATACCTCGAAGGCGACTCAAACATTCGGTTCCCCAGCGCTCATAGGCACGCAAGAGAACTTCTGTATCGCTGTGACCTTGGAATTGAAAGCCGTCGGTTTTCAACAGATCACGCAGCGCGGGAGCATTATAAATCTCGCCGTTGTAAATAAGGGTATCGCCGGTCGCTTCGTTCACCATCGGTTGATGGCCGAGTGGAGAAAGGTCTTGAATAGCGAGACGACGGTTTCCCAACCCAACCGTCGCGCGGCCAACCCGTATCACGGTTGAACCACCATCATCGGGACCGCGGTGCAACTGAGCGTCGAGCATTGCGCGCACAGCTTCGTTTACCTGATAGGACGGGAGCTCCCCCACAAATCCAGCAATTCCACACATTAAATAAATCCTCGAAGTCGATAACGTTCAATCAGCGTGATTCATCAGCGGTGATCGCGCGCAGCACAGCGGTGGTACAAGTCCAGCATCTGCTCAGTGACAGAACGCCAAGAAAACTCCCTTTCCATCCATTTTCGTCCTATCAAACCCATACCCTGAAGCGGCATCGAACTGATGCGACGAATAGCACCCGCAAGAGTTTGAGGGTCATTATCGACCCACAAACCACACTTCATTTCTTCCAGACGACTCCAAGGAGTCCCCTTGCTCGCAATCACTGGAACACCATGGGCGAGGGCCTCGGCTACGACGATGGCGAAATTCTCGGTGTAAGACGGTACCAGAGCGACGTCAGAACGCTCAAATAGGGTCTTCTTGGCCTCCGCCAAGACTTCCCCCATCATCTCCACTCGTCCATCCACTCCCAGCGCGTGAATTCGATCCTTGAGTTGCGAAACGTATTTCGGTGAGCCCCACCCAGCGATCGCAAGACGCCATGGAAGGGTTGATCCGACAAGGCTGCAAGCCCTCAGCAAAGCTTCAATTCCCTTCTTTGGGTCCAATCGTCCGATGAAAAGCAATCGAAGCTCTCCATTCCTCTCGATTCTGTCAAGCTCGACGGGAACATCCACTCCGTTGGGAATCATGGCCGTTCGCAACTTCCGGAAACGCGCCAACGTCTCACGGCTCTCGTCTTCTGACGTAACGTGCATCGTCAATTCAGCGTGATCTGCTGTGTGGTACCACAGAAAATCCCAAACTGCCTTTAGGGCGATTCGTGAAGAGCCTTCCCAGCGCTGAAGAGCCCCCCGCGGCGACCAGATTAGCGGCTTGTTCATTGAACGAGCGAACCAGATGGTTGGGAAGGTCGGAAAGTTGTAAACTCCCGTGAGATGGACAACATCCGCCCACCGCATGTACGCGGGCAGTAACCGCATCAGAGTAGGGGAGACTGAATGCCGCTGCCGGCGCGGACAATACCGAACTCGAAATCCCTCCGGAAGTTCCACTTCTTCGTTCTTGTCTACGTCCAGTACGCGATCTAAGCCGTTCCCGTCCGTGGTCAGTACGCGGACCTCACAGCCCAACTCCACCGCGTTCCGACAGAGCTCGAATGTGGAGCGAATCGGGCCGCCATAGACATAGGCGGGGTGGAACGACGGCACCACATGCAAAACTTTCATGAGGGCGGCTTAAGAGAAAACGATCTGTCGGTATGTTACAAAAGCTCCTTCACTTTGTCGCCACAAGATGGTACTAATATTTTCGTATTCTTCAAGGCCAGAGTGCGCCCTAGAATTGCTCTAGTCACCTCCGGACTCGGTACCAGGCATGGCGGTATTGGCGTGGTTGCCCAGCTGATTGCCTCAGCGCTGAAAGAGCATTCCGATACCGCGGTGTGGGAACACCATGCCTTTTGGCCCCGACTTGCAAGGATTCCGGCAGCCGTAGGAAGGATATTTGTTGGCAGTCTAAAGACTCCCGATTTTGTTCTTTACGACCACGTCGACCTCGCTATTTTGCACGCGATCATACCCCGACTGAAAGCGACTCCTTATGCTGTGTTCTTGCATGGTATAGAAGTCTGGAAGCCCTTGGTCGGTCGGCGGCGGGAAGCGCTATTGGGCGCAGATCTTTTGCTCGTCAACTCCTCCACAACGGAAGCCGAAGCTCGCGTTTTCAATCCGTGGCTGCCAAAAGTGGAAGTTACTTGGCTGGGTGTCGAGCGCCAGTACGAACTTGCTGACGTCGGATCCAACCCTCCGGTCGGCCTAATTGTCGGTCGCATGGCCGACTCTGAGCGCCTCAAAGGCCATGACGCCGTAATGGACGCCTGGCCGCTGATCAGGTCTATCATCCCCGATGCTAAGCTGATGATTGTGGGCAGTGGGAACGATAAGGGCCGATTGCAAAAGAGAGCGAAAGCCGAGCAGTTGGCGGGCATCGAATTTTGCGGTCAGATCGACGATGCACAGCGGGACTGTATGTATCGGTCTTGTCGTCTGCTTTTTTATCCTTCCAAGCAGGAAGGGTTCGGACTGGCCGGAGTGGAAGCGGCAAGCTTCGGCGTACCTTTGTTGGGACTAGCTGGCACCGTCACAGGAGAACTGTTTCCAACCGGCACGGGCGCCGTGCTCGCTAAAGATCTTTCGAGGGAGAGCATCGCGGAAGCAGCAATCCCTGTTTTGAAGAAAGCTCAGTACGCGGCGGAACTGGGACGCGCGGCATCAGCCAGGGTCAATGCATTTTTTCTAAAAGAACACTTTGCTGACCGGCTTCGGCGAGCGTTGGCACCCCAGGTGTCTCTATACCGAGCATTGGCCACAGACATCCCAAACACAGATCTCCGAAACAGAAAACCCTCGGCATCCGCTCAAGTGGTCTCGTCCGAAAGCCGAAAATCCTGGCCTAAATAACAGCGGGGACCCCATTGGACAATCGCCGAGACAATCTACGGCCAAAGTCGTCGAGAATTCAACAAGCTTTTGACCTCCGTTGGGTCATCGCGGCGGTGAAGCCCCGAAATGGCCTGGCACTGCCACAATATTATCGGTCGCAATGGGTGTCGCCTTCAGGTCCTCATCGAGAAAGCTATATCCTAGGGGCAGAAGAAAATTCGTCACCCAGGACGAATTTGCGCTTGCGACCTCGCAAATGAGAAGCGGCCTTGTCCGATTGAACAATGCCCTGCCTCCTTCCATCACGAGACGCTCAGCAGCTTCGACATCGATCTTAATGACATCGGGGACAGGGAATCTTTCGGCTAGCCAATCTAGCGTTACTGTTACCACAGACTGCCGGTTTCTTATCCCACCGGTTTGACTATTGCCAAATCCGCTCATGAAGTTTGATGAACGTCCCCGTTGTGCAATGTTTAGTTCCCCAAGATCCACGGTGTCAGCAACAGCGGCACACAAAACGCGAACATTGGTAATTGCGGAAGCAGAGCGATTGAGCAAAGCGGCTAGCCAAAGGTCGGGTTCGACAGCCAAGACGGTTCTTGCCTTGGCGGCCGCGGAGAATGAGAATAGTCCGACATTTGCGCCAACATCCCATGCGACGGAATCTCGGGAAACAAACCGCCTTACCGTATCCATCAGGCCGCCGGTATCTGCTCGTTCCAGGCTCGGGCGCCAAAAATTCAGGGCGGAGTCTGGAGTTACGTAGATGAGGTGCCCACCCAGATCCCGCGGTAGCCTTCTGCGAAGGACAACGCCTCTACTCAACCGTTCAGCCAGCGAACGCAGCATCGGACTATGTTAAACCTACTCGGTGCTTCGTCCTATGTCTTGGGTGAGCGAAACCCCATTGCGCATTCGAAAAGCGTATCCGCACACACATTTGGGTCACTCGAACACTCGAACCATCCTTGGCGGCAGGGTTGCACTTTACATCGATGGGAAAATCGCGGCACGTCACGGGCATGGCCGAAGACCTCTGTGATCACTTCAAGGTTTCGGCCCGATCGCTGAGGCGAAGATACCCGTAAAATTCGCCCCGCAAATGGCAGCACGCGTCTGATCACTGAGATTTTATAGACCGGCTGCTGGATAAAGAAGCCCAGAGAACAAACGAGATTACACAAACGCAGATGTCGCTTCGGTGACAGCGCGACGGTAGCGATCCCAAGTACAATCCTCCGCCCTTTTCCTTGCCGCACAGCCCATCGCGGGTAGGAGACCGCGGTTCTTGTCGAACCACCGCAATGCGTCTACCAAGCCGTCCAGATCGCCAGGGGGGAGCAACCTGCCTGACGCTTCGGTCAGCACTTCGGCACCGGCGGTAGCGGTCGAAGCAATCGCTGGCAAGCCGCATGCCATGGCTTCGAGCAATACTAAGCCAAATCCTTCGAAGAACGACGGGAACACGAATACGTCTGCCCGACGATAATGATCACGGAGCGCTTCTGAAGAAAGAGCCGACACGTGAGTAACACCGCGCGGCAACGAGGCTTTCTTACTGTCGCTCAAGTACCACGACCCTACAAGGTGGAGCTCGGCCGACCTTAGTGCGGCCTTCTCCCACGCTTGAAGCAGTGTGGGGATTCCCTTGCGCAGTGAGTTTTGCCCGGCGTAGATGAAGGTCAGCACCTCGGATCCCTCATTCCGAGCGCACGGCGTCCAGAATTCCAGATCCACGCCGTAAGGGGCCAACGAGATCGCCTTGTTCGGATAGAATGACCGAATTGTCTCCTCGACGAAGCTGCTCGGCGCCAACACGAGATCGGCAAGATCCATCTCTTCGCGCTTTTGTTGGGGACGCACGTAGGGGCTGGAGGGTAGTCCAGGTGCAGGCAGCCAGTCGACAAATTGTCGTGCGAGTTCCGCCTGTGTCTTCTCCCACGCGGGATAGTAACCTATCGGCATGTCGTAGATACATGCTTTTCCCAAACGTTTGGCCTCTTGAAATTGCCAGAGCGAACAATCTTCGTAGGCATGAACTGCGTGCACACTGACACGCCGGCATTCTCTGCGCATCGTGCGCATCAGCCAGTCGTTCGCCTCGTAGGCAAGAGCCTCGTCCCGACGTCCCATGACCCGTGTGATGAGACGGCGCATTTCCCCCACCCGGCCCTGAATCTTAGGTGCCCTAGCAAGTGCGGGGAAACGACGACGCGCTAATCGTCGCACCATCGGTCGCAGGGGGCCCACACGCCCGAGTAGCTGTAGGGTTGGCAGAGAAGGCATCCAGGCCACACAGAAAGCCTCCAAACGATGGGCATCGAAATGTGCGAGCGCCGCGTGATGGGAAAAGGGAGTGCCGCTCGGATGCCCGAATAAAACGCTCACGCGGCCTCCCATCGTGAACGAGCAAGCAATGACGACCTGCCAGGGTCGCCGCCGAATCGGCATAATCCTTGTGGCGAGCTTGAGAATGTGTACGGTTGACTACTCGCGAAGGGTTGCGATGGTCGCCTTGGAACAACGTTGCGGCAGGCTGGTTCATTTCGTGACACGGCCACCGCCCTACCGACGGTTTCACTGGCTCTTCCATGCTGCCAACCAGCGGTTATGTTCGATCGGACGTTGCTCGGGAACGAAGACTCGCCAGGCAGCATTTGGAATGATCCTTGTTTGGAAACCTGCGGCTGTCAGAATCTCTTCACAAAGCGATTCTAGCTGATTAGAATGGGTCTCTATAAGCCAACGAACATCGGCAAGAGCATTAATCGCCTTCGCACCCTTGAGAATCTGTTCCTCTGCACCATCCACATCCATTTTTATGAAGCAAGGGGCGTGTACGGAGCTTGCAAGAGAGTCCAGTCGAATCTCTTGCTCATTGTCGGAAAGGCCCACGAATTTGGTGGAGATCTCTAATCGCACCGATTGGTCCATCCCGTTCAGTTTGACATTCTCGCGTAGATACGGAAACAAACTTACATCCGGCTCGAATGCGAATACTTTCGTAGCTTTCGTCTTCGTGAGGAAATAGAGAGTGTATTCTCCGTGGGCTGCCCCAATGTCGATGGCTGTCGCAATGCCTGTGGACAGCCGATAGAGCCAAGGGTGAATTTCCTTTTCAAAAAGCCCTAGATACACCTGCGTTTGATTCCGTAATGACAAACCCATCATTATGTTCCTAAACGGGCCAGCCAGAATCTTGCGGGCTTTTCGTTCGGGCGACACTAACACGTTTTTCAGATCGGAAAGTAATTTCATAATCACCATCAACAGGCCGCTGAACGGACAAGGCGCAACGCCTGCAGCACTCCATTAAGAAAAGAGCGCCAAGGACTTGCCCAACACTAGCGGGTAGCAACGGTACTGGGAGACCTTTCGGTCTCCACCGCTCCTTGAACACCGTGCGAAGAGCGTTCGCGCTCAGCCTGATGGAACACGATTGCGGCAGCGAAAGCAAGTTGCAGGATTCCCCCGAGGTACTGCACCAATTGCGACTCGATCGTCAAAAACCCTGGTAGCAGCGCTAACCCAACCGCAATTGCAGTTAGGGTGGATCCGCGAGAAAAGAAGGCCAGTTCATAAATTGCAAGAACAGATCCAACAAGTAACCCAATGCCTAGGATGCCCACCCAGCCAAAATTCATGTACCCCTCAGCTTCAAAACCACAGGCGATGGAAACTGACATTAGGTCTTGCCTGTCTGTAAGGCCATATTCAACTTGGAAAAACTGGTTGGCGACGTTTACAGATGGTTTATCAGGCCACAGAACCCGCGGAATCAGGTTTTTTATTAGGAGTGGATAACTGGTTCCGAGCTGATAGGGAACGGTTTCAGGCGTTTTCTCAAGGATGAGTCCCGTCATCGCCAAGAGCGAGGCGCGCGAACTCGTCGCGCTGAGCTGCTCATCAAGAGGGACACGGCCCTCGAGAACATCGTCCCAGCCGGAAATTGAAACTTGGCCCCATCTCACGATAGCGTCTGTCATACCTACTCCCACTTCTCCCCGGGTCATTTCATGACGGAGCGTGGTTTTGCCAGGCTGCAGGAAAAAGATGAGGCATGCCGCCACGGTAATCATTGGCCAGGGAAGCTTCCGTTTCAGCGACACGTCAGCCACACCCATCAACAAGAACGGACCAACGATGGTGCCGAGAGATGCGTTGAATCTTGCACCCGAGATCACACGCGTTGCGAGAAACACGAAGGCGAGGAAGAAATCCAATTGAGAGAGTCTTCGAAATCGCCTCACCAGGACGAGCCAAAGAAACGCTGCTAGAGGGAGGGAGCTAAAAGCGATGGTGCTGATATTCCAGACTACAGTGCCGAAAAAAGGCACGCCGAAGAGATTCGCGACGATCCCGAGCAATAGCAGCGTTTGAATTCGAGCTGGTGTACGGGCGCCCATTTCAAGAACGGAAAGCCCAAAGGTCTTGCTCCCAAGGATATGCATGGTCGCCATTCTTCCGACCCCCACCGACAGAAGCCCCGCGATTCCAACCAGCATCGCCGTCGTGAGCACCGAATCGGGTAGATCGCTGCCGTGGTCGAATGCGCTGGGCGATTTTCGCAGAGCCCCAAAGATGGCCATGCCGTAAAAAATAAAGTGAGCAGCGCACACTAGAGCCCAGATGGGAATTCTGGTGCTGCGTTTCCAGCTCCAGGATATATAGGCTTGAATTGAAATGGCCAGCAGCACGCCAGCATAAACGAATTCGACCGGAGTAACGTTCTGGCTGCTGATGGTCGAAAGCCCCACCAGGAAAACCGCACCAGCAAGCCAAAGCAGGTAGCGACCAGAATCGGTCTGCAAACGACCTCTTCTCGGAAATAAGGTAGCTTGGCTTACGGAATGCATTTTGTTACTTTACCGTAGAATCCTTTCTAACGCGCCGACAGGGTGCCGACGGTTGCTCCTAACATCTCGCGATGAGCCCTTTTACGATCTTCTCATTCTTCAGCTTCGAGCACCGCGAGAAACGCTTCCAGAAACCGCTCAGGGCCGAAACGCTCCGTCGCACACCGTCTGGCGTTGCTCGCGAGGTACTGCCGGAGTTGGGGATCATTGATCAGACGACACATCGCGTCCGCAAGTTCTACGGGCCGCTCGGCCTCTACCAAAAGGCCATTTGTCTCGTGCTCTACGACTTCAGGCAAGCCGCCCCGGCGAGTGGCGATTACAGGCAGACCTGAGAAACCAGCCTCAATCGCACTTAACCCAAGCGGCTCCTGTGAGCGGCTCGGAACTACGCAAAGATCCAGGTTCGAATAGATATCCCAGCGGTCACGTACGAACTCATGCCATTTCACCCAGTTGGCGACGCCCAATCTAACGGATTTACGCTCAAGTTCGCCTCGGTAGGCAGCATCCCCTTTTCCAAAAACGTGCAACTCGCAGCTCCCGTGCTTCTGGTGAACTACCGCAAACGCGTCGAGAAGATCTTCATGCCCCTTCCACGCACCCACTTGACCCACGATGCCAATCCGGAAAGCCGTTGCAGGTCTCCGAGTCGGGTTCGTTGAAACCGCACCTGTAATCCCGTTGTGGATTACCCGGATTTTGGCTTCATCGATTCCCAGTTGTCGCAGGGAGCCTGCCACAGCCTGCGAGACGCAGACAAAACAGTTCAGCCTTCGCGCAAACAAGCCGAAGAGTCTGCGGTACTGAGGGAGATCTGGAACAAACTCGTGCAACCAATAAAGATCGCGGTCGGGCCGCAAAAAAGGTAGCAGCAGAAGCACATGATGCCAATTTGTATGAATAACTCTTCTAGGATTGAGACGTCGTAGCACAGATGCGTATCTCCACAGTAGACCAGGCAAATGCCAAATCTGCTCGCCCGTCATACGCAGGCATTCCGCGGTCAGGGTGGCTGAAATGAATCCAAGGTGCAGTACTTGACTCGGCAGACCGGCCACCTTCAGCCGATTTGAGAAATCGCCGTTGTTCCAGAAGCTGGTGATGAAAGAAACGTTTTCTCCATTCCGCGCAAGTCCTTGCCCCAATTCGAAGGCCATAACTTCTTTGCCCGAAACGTATCCCGCGCCGCAGACGATCAGTATTGCAGAGTTCGCGTTAGCTTTCACGGAAGTTTCCGTAACACAGCCAGGGAATGAACCGCCTCGATAAGGGAGAAGGGAGCGTCGTTCTGAATCACTTTTTCAGAGTACATGCAGGAATCCAAGCATCGCCAATCTTCCCCGGTCGGAGTGAAACTGTCATGGAGGCAAACCACCCCGCCCGGAAGCATCTTCCGGAAATGATCGTCCAATCGGTTTTGATACCTTCCCACGAATGGTCGCCATCGACGAAGGCAAAGTCCAACTGATCGGGCATTTGGCTCGACATCTCCCGGCTGTAGCCGCGTAAGTTGCGAATGCGGTTCTTCACTCCAGAACGTCGCAAGTGTCATTGGCAGATTGACCACAGGGATTGTTTCCTCTTTCTTCAGTCTCCACCCAAGGATCAACGCGATATAGAAGACCACCTAGCGCCAATGCTGCGACGTCTCGCGGCGGAAACGCCTTGATAGTACCAATTTCAAGCGCCTGACGGGCACCTGCAGCGTTGCGCTCTAGAGTATCCAGTTCAGCGGGGATGGTTTGACTCGTCGCGTTGACCAGATTCGCCCAATGCAAGACGTTTAGCACGCGAGGGCGCCGGAAAGAAGGTTCTCCAACGAGAGATTCATTCCATTCATTTCGGCATCGACCGTCTGATGCACACCAAAGCGTAAGCGACCACCGATCCGTTATTCTCGCCCTGAGGACTTAGCTCTCGGGGAAAGCTCATGCAAACAGCTAGCCCACCGGTTTTAGTGAACGACCAACTCGATCTGGAATCCAGGATTCGCAATAGGCGCGTACGATGGAGGATACGCTCTCGGATATTGTTGCCGGTGCGACAATCTTACATCCCTGTTGGGCAACCCGAAGTAGCTTCGAGGAGAGCATGCCAATGTCACCGGGAGCAAACGTGCCACAACCCGACAGTTCTTCGGCGCATCCGCACGCTTGACTTACGAGAGACGGCACACCGCTGGCCAACGCTTCATTCACCACGAGGCCCCAGGTTTCCCTGTAATCGCTGGGCAGAACGAGGCAGTCGGCAGCTACATATGCCTGAGATATGTCCTTTTGGTTCAAGAAGCCCGTAAAAGAAGCTGGAGGAAGCGTAGCGTCATAGTTTGTGTCTTCAATGCGCAGAGCTGTACGCAGCACCTCGGTATCGAATACGACCCGACAAGAGCGACGGAGATCCCCTCCCAGCACTCCCGAACCGACGAACAAAAGGTGCAGCTTTGGCAACGCTCCCCTTTCGATCAGATTACGCGCTGCCGCAACAAGGTCCAATGGCCGCTTCTTGTGGATAAATTTACCGCAGAACAATACACAGAACGCGCCGTCAGGAATGCCCCACTGCTCCCGAAGCGCTGCGCGCCGTGGCCGGAGGGCCGCAGCCTGCATCGCAAAGCGGTCATTGTCCACGGCGTATGGTGCGGAATATAGCCTCGCTTCTGTAACTCCAGATTCCTCATAGAGGCGACGGTTTGCTTTTCCTATGTAGAAGAATCTGTCCACTCTTCGGAACAGCCAGTCGTTTCTCACCCGTTTTATCGTCCTCATCCACCGCTGTTGTGGAGCCAGGTCGTTACTCTCCCCACGCAGCCACACCTCAACACCCGCGTATCGGGCTTCACGAACAGCCTGCCAATAGGCCGCAACCTGCCACCCCTGAATCCATAGTGCACTTGCCTGGCTAGCTTTCAGCCGGTCCCGCAGTCGCTCGCGCAACCGGCACCTCCAGAAACTAGAGGGAGTGGCCCGCTGGTCGACCTCCAGGAAACGATGCCTGTAGCCAGACAGTGTGTCAATATCCCAAGCAAATGTTCGGCCAAAATCGCGATCCCTGCTACACCGGGTTCCGTGATCGGTTAAATACCAAACCTCGAATGGCACGCGACCGTCCCGCTCCAGCGCTTGCCAAAGCGGAACCTGATATTGAATCGGATGCGTGGTGAGAATTGTTAGCATCAGGTGTCCTTGCAGAGCATGTCCATCCAACGGGCCTCTATCCATCCCAGATGACCATTAAACCAAGATGGAACGATTCTGCGGCAAACATTGAGCCGGCACGCCGGCTACCACACTGCCGGGCGCCACGCTCTTGGTCACGACGGAACCGGCGCCCACTACGCACCCATCCCCTAATTCCACATCCTTTAGGATCACAACCTTCGCTCCGATCCAACAGCGGTTGCCGATCTTCACACTGCCCACATCCATGGGCTGCTCGTTTGGTTTGAGGCCCGGACCAAACCTGTGATTAGAGTCGGTAATGTAGACATCTGGCCCGAACATGTTGTGATTTCCAATCTCGACTAACCCGCAGGCGTCAATCATGAGGTTCCGGTTAAAGTAATTCCGATTACCAATCCGGATTCGAACGCCCTCATAGTTCCGGTTGTCTGGCCAAAGCCAGTATCCTTGAGTAAAAGCGTTGTATGAGCCAATCTCGATTTGTGAACAGCGTCGTACCCTACCGAGGCCTTCCATCCGGTTGCGTTCTCCAGTTTTCATTCCGAGAAACCGATATAGCGCGAGCCGCAGCCGGCTCGCTACACCGCGGCTCGCCGTCAACAGTAGATATTCAAGAAGGCTTCTCATCGTGTTTTGTGGGAACGGCGTATGAACTCCACGAACGTTGATGCGCGCACGGGCTCGCGACTGTTCAAGAGGTTAAACGCGCTGCTGAAGAAAAGTTCGAGACCCTCAAGGCAAGGCTTCAGCAAGTGATTCCTTGCCGAAAAGCGTATGTGGTTGATTAGCTTGACAGGCATGATTCCCAATACCAGCGGAAAGGGACAACGACGGGCAGCAAATGCCAAGTCATTGCATACACTCGAACGATACTGGGACGGGATGTCCCTCGCAACATTGGTCTTGTCATGCCAAATATGCACGCCCGGAAGGAGATGGATTTCCCAGTTCCGGTCCAGTAGCCGAATACAAAGGTCCATCTCTTCGGATCCGTAAAATCCTGGGCCAGGTACATAAAATCCGCAGTCGCGAACAGCGGAAATCCGAAGAATGTGTCCGCAACCAATAAACATGTGAGTTGGCCGAGGCTCCGATCTGAGACTCGCTTTTCCACGGTCTGGACTGAGAATATCGAATGCCACCGCCGCTACTCTCGGATTTGTTTCCATGTGTTGCACTGCGATGCTGATTTCGTCCTCGTTCACAAACCATGCATCGTCATCCAAGCTGAGGTAGAAGTCCGCATCTTCATCGCCCATGAGGTGGTTCCGCGCCTCCAAGAAACCTCTGGACGGCTCCCAACGAATCCAACGAACTGTGGGATAGTTACCGCACAGCTTCGGTGTGTCGTCCTCGGACCCGTCATCCAGAACCGTTACCCGAAGTCGCGGATATCTCTGGCGTAAGGCTGACTCGATCGCTTTTGGCAAAACTCCATGACGATTGCGAGACACGATGCCAACGAGCACCTCCCCTAACGCGCGCGGAGCCGCCTCGTTGTTGTCACGGTTTTGCGCCAAGGTGGGAATGGTCATTTGGTCATAATAAGCCGGCATCCCCTGGCCTTGCCACGCAGAGTGGGCCCGAACGCCATTCTGCCCGCAGGAACCTGGAGTATGGAAACAAGCGAGAATAACTCAAACAAGAAAAGCTTGAGATAATCGGAAAACCGGCTTCGTCCGAGCACCTTCGTCATCACATAGTGGCGGTTGACGAGCTGCATCTCGGCGATGAGGTCCGGGGCGAACTTGTGGGTCCCGGGTTGGGAATCATGATAGATCCGGGCAGTCCGGGCATTGGCCAGCTTCCAGCACCTGCCCACTGTAAGCGACAATGTCAGATCTTCCATCAGCGAATAGCCCTTGAAGTGATCAGGAAACGGTGG
>Ga0070732_10001125_pt1 | contig 14839 bp, 17 predicted proteins | sample Coa_R1_5_FD_66449 | JGI IMG/M metagenome (GOLD analysis project Ga0070732, IMG submission 66449) | Surface soil microbial communities from Centralia Pennsylvania, which are recovering from an underground coalmine fire - Coalmine... | ecosystem: Environmental > Terrestrial > Soil > Unclassified ...
ACGCGACGCTGTCTTGCTTGCCGATACTGTTGAGTGACCCATTGTCCCGTCTCGGCATCCGACACGCTTTCAACCATACGAGCCGTTTCCTGAACCTCGGCCGGTAGCGGCGTGCCATAGCGCGCTTGCCGCTGGTTGTCGGCATGGATGGCGGCATAATTCAGAGCGATTCCCAACAGGACTGCCGCGGCCGCGGACCACGCAAGCCGCCGTTCCCATTTGACGGGGCCGGGTCGAGCCAACTCGCGTTCCATGGCGGCTTGAACTTGCGCGCGCACGGGAATATCTGGGCCGCGCGGCGTGAGGCGCTGCAACAGATTCTCCACCTCGTCGTTCATGACATTTGCCTCGCGAACCATTCTTTGAGACGGGCCAGCGCCGTGCGATAACGCGTCGCGACGGTTCCCTGCGGGATTGACAACAAGTCAGCGATTTCGCGAAACGTCAGACTGCCGTAGATCTTGAGTTCAATTACCTCCCGAAGCTCTTCAGGTAACTGCTGCAGTGCAGCCGCCACCGCCTCGGCGGTTTCGCGCAGTTCGAGATCACCGCTGCCGGCTTCCTCGAACAAGTCTTCGGCGGACAAAGTTTGCTGCTGCTTCTTATCACGCTGCCACCGGCCCGCATGGCGGTTCGCTTCATTCCGAGTAATCGTGAAAACGTACGCCAGCAGGTTCTCCACCTGGGCCAATCGTTGCCGTCGCCGCACGAGCCGCAGGAAGACTTCCTGCAATACTTCGTCGGCGGCATCGCGCGAGCCGAGCCGCACCACGAGGTAATGGTGTATGCGGGCCGCGCAAAACTCGTACAGTTCCGCGAAGGCGGACGGTTCTCCGGCAGCCAACCGTTTGCCCAGCGCTTGCATCAAGCCCTCGCTACTAGATAAGACCCTGCTGCGAGGCGATTTTATTGGAAAAAGAAAAAGGACTTATAGCACCGATAGGCCCCAAAAGGAATTGCTGCTCGCCGGTAGTTTCACTGTGCCCTATGATGATACGAAGCCCCAAGTTCTGCGGATGCCACCATGCGCCAGCGGAAATACCTGTTTCCTCACGTCATCGAAATGAATTATCAGGCCGGGCGGCGGCTTGGGGTGAATGTCTACTTGATCGACGGCGGCTCCGAGTATCTGCTCATCGACATCGGTTACCAGGATACTGTCGATGAGATCGTCGAATTGATCCGCCAACTCGATTTCAGCCTCTCGGCCTGCAAGATGATCATTGCCACGCATGCCGATGCGGATCACATTCAGGGCCTGAATCGGGCCCAGGAATTGATGAAAACGAAGATCGCGGCCCATCCTACCAGTGTCGAGCCGTTGGAAACCGGCGACACGATCATGACCTTCGCCGCTATCAAAGCGCAGAACATCGACTTGCCGATGCCGAAGTGCAAGATCGACCTGCTGCTAAATGAAGGCGACGTGATACAGGTGGGTGATCAGGAGCTGCAAGTCTGGCACACGCCTGGCCACACGGCAGGGCAGCTGAGCTTCAAGATGGGCGACCTGCTTTTCTGCGGCGACAACATTTATAAAGACAGCTGCGTGGGCGTGATCGATGCCCATCACGGCTCCAACATTCCCGATTTCTTGAAATCATTGGAGCGCATCAAAGCTGACAAGTCGGCGTATCTGCTTCCCAGCCACGGGCCGGTGTTCAAGCGCGACAATCGCATCATCCAGAAGGCGCTCGACCGGTTAAGCCAATACCAGCACATGGCTGACTTTGGCACTTGCGCCGTGGACTGGCCGCTGCTCGAGGAATGGGAAGCGGATGTGCTCGCGGGGCGAATGCCGAAGTTCTGAATTCCGTCAGAGTCGCGCACGAAGTAAGCGGCCGCTTACTTCATGCGCGGCTCTGACAATTACTTTCCGCCGCTCGCCATCTTCTTCATATACTCTTCGGCGCGCTTCATCATCTCTGCCGGCGACACATCTTCTTTGTGTGTAGCGACGGTCCAGACGTGACCATAGGGATCGGCCAGGGTTCCCGAACGGTCGCCATAGAACTGATCCTGCACCGGGCGAACTTCTTTGCCGCCCGCGGCGATGGCTTGCTTGAACACTTTGTCCACATCTTCCACGTACAGGCAAATGCTGGAGCCGTTGCCGCCGATGGTCTCCGGGCTCTTCGCGCCCATTTCCGGCATTTCATCCGCCAACATCACCATCGAATTGCCGATCCGCATTTCGGCATGGCCGATCTTGCCGGCCGGGGTAGGCATGCGGAACGTTTCCACCGCGCCGAATGCGCGCTTGTAATAATCGAGCGCCGCCGCCGCATTGCGGAGGTAGAGATACGGCGTCACGGTGTGGTAGCCATCAGGAATCGGTTTCGCGGCCATCGAAATGGTCCTTTCGTGGATAAAGGCTTCGGCCCAAACGAGCGCTGGTCGATATCGGGGCCGATGTTTTGAGAAAGATTCTGGCCCAAGTTTTGCACTCTTGCAATGTCGGTAGCAAACTGCCGGCTGAATGTTGTATGCTGCTGCGCAATTTTCTCCAGCAGCTTCGTTTCCAGCGCAAGGGATTTGCAGCGAGAGGAGACAACCATGAGAACACGCTTATTTTTGGCCGCTTGCGGCTTGGTGGGATTGGCGCTGGGCAATGCCAGCGCCCAGCCGCCTCCTGTCATAACCGTGCCGGCGCCGCCGGCCGTCGATTCACCGGCATACCGGCAATTCCTGAATTCCGATTCCAGCTACAAGACGTATTCACGCCTTTCACCAAGCCGTGGCTTCACCCGCGTGACGCCGTTTGGTGTCGAAAGCCATTACGTCGAGCCCGGTTATATGAAGCAGATCAATTCGCAATTCGGCTTCGAGAGCCGCGAATATGTACCCGGTTATGGCGGAAGCTGGCAAACACCGTGGCAGGCCGGCGGTTACCAGGCGCCGGGGTACTACCGCTATTATTACGGTCCGCCGCTGCTGCCGCCGCAACGGTGATAAAGTGTCCGTGCCGATTTGGCTTGAATGCAGCCGACCGTATGCGCGGACGATTCGACAGCCGCGTACGGAGTACGCAGTACCGAGTACGGAGTACTCATCGTTTGTAAGTCACAGCAACATGCGTGGTGAAGAGTTCTTTTACTTGAACCGGATTGGGCATTCGGCACTCCGTACTCGGTACTACGTACTGGATAATCCAGACTTTGCCGCCGAACTGATCAACGAAGCGCGCACTGACTTTGACTCTGGAAAAGTTCCTGTTATGATGGGGGACAGAATTTTAGGAGAAGGAAAGCCGATCGAACCAGGCACGAAGCCTGTCCGGGTCGACCGACTGCCATCTCCCCCAACGGAACACCAAACACATTCAATGGGGGATGAGACGAATTGCCGCGATTGATTGGCTTCAAGCCCTGCTAGGTAAAGGTCAGCGCTGGCTGGCCCGCCGGCGTGGGCCCGGCAAGGAAGTCCGCATTCCCCCGGCTGTGCTGCGGGAACCTGGGGCCGCACCCGCACAAGCATTGCAGCCGCTGAAGCGCGTGCTGGTGACGGCCGAAGTGGCGCGGGTGATGTTCGGCGAATATGCGGCGCACCGGGTGACCGAGCGCGGCGAAGAGGAAATCGGCTGGGTGCTGCTGGGCCGGCGCGATTTGGCCGAAGCCACGGTCCTGGCAAGTTTGCCGGCCGGGGCGGACCGTGAATCCGGCGAAGCGCATGTTCGCTTCAATAGCGTGGCCCAGATCATTGCGAGCCGGTTTGTGCGGCAGCGAGACCGGCGCATTGGCATGCTCGGCGTGGTGCACACGCACCCCGGCAGCCTGCGGCACCCGAGCGACGGCGACTACCGCGGCGATATTGAATGGGTAGGCCAGTTGCGCGGTGGCGAAGGAATCTTCGGCATCGGCACGGCCGATGGGAAATTTGCCGGCCATGCGGACGAGATTTGGTCGCCGCGCGACAACATTCAGGCGCTGGGCGACTTGTGCCTGACCTGGTATTCGTTGCGGAGCGAGGCCAGAAATTATCGCACGATTCCGGTGGAACTCATTGATGGGCCCGATCTTGCCGCTCCGCTCCGCACCGTCTGGCCGATTTTGGAGGAACATGGCGACCGGTTGGATCGCTTAGCGCAACAGATTGCCAAAGTGTCGTTTGAGGTGATTCACGACGAGCAACATTCTTCTCTGGCTATGAACGTTGTGCTGCCCGGTGCGGATAGAAAACTACGGGCGGTGCTGGGCAAAAAGGAGATCCTTTACTTTCTTGTGCGCGATGGCGCAGTATTGGCAGCAGATTTGCGTGATCCTTATGTCGACCGAGGAATCTACCGCCTGCTGGCCGACGTGGCCGAAGGCGTTTGATTGTTTGTGATCGAGTGTCTAGTCCATGTCATTCCGCACCTGCATGGTACGGAGCAAAGTGAAGAGAGGAGTCTACCATGGATTTCCGCCCTCTGAGCGAAGTGGAACGCCGGCAACTGGTGACGGCCCTGCGCGGCAACGCCGAAACGGGAAGCGCGCTTCTCATGGACCGCCGCGATACTTCCTTTCTCGGACTCATTGAGGAAGATGAAGTACCAGATGAAGAAGTCATCAACGCCATCCGCTCCGTTCCATGCCATTATTGAAAGACAGAAGTCAGAGATCAGCGGTCAGAAGTCAGAACGAATCACGGTGCTGATTTCTGACCTCTGACCTCTGACTTCTGACCTTTGGTCTCTGATTCCAATGGGTTTGCTCGATACCGAAGTGGGCAAGCGGCGGCTGTTGACGGTGGAGATCCCCGTCATTGAGCGCTATAACGAAGGCCGCGACCCGGACTTCCGCATCCGGCTGGTGCCGATGGGCACCACCCTGGTATTGCGCTACAAGCTCAAACCGGCGCACAACTTTTACGAGCTGGAAACGCGACTGCTTTCCAGCTACCCCACCGTGCCGCCGGAAACCCGCATTCTCACGCCGCTCAAACATTGTCCCCATTTGCTCGAAGGCCAAACGCTCTGCCTTTGGCGGCAAGGCTCCACGCGCGCCACCAGCCGCTGGGACCCGGCGAAGTTCACGGCCGTGTTCGCGGTGCAAGCTGCGTGGCGCTGGCTCGCGTGTTATGAAATCTGGCACGACACCGGCGAGTGGCCGCTGCCGGAAGCGAAGTGAGAGTTTATCCACAGATTTCGCAGATTTCACAGATTTGAATCAAATCTGTGAAATCTGCGAAATCTGCGGATAAAATGCATTCACCAGTTCGTCCAGCATCGGCCAGAACCACGCCATCTGGGTGAGTGGCTATGTGGAACGGCAAATCGATCGATCGAGCGATTCTTGTTATTGTCTTTTCCGCAAGCATTGTGGTTCTCGGCTACTTTGTCGGGACGCAGGTCGACTATCACGCCGGTCTGTTGACCAGGACGATGGCTTGGTTGGTGGGAATTCTCTTAATTGTCGTAGGATTTCTTTGCCAGTATTCGGATGCCCGGCGAACCTTTGCGAATCGCGTAATTGCCATCGGAATGCTGGCGTATTTTACCTTCATGCTGGCAACCGAGCCGCTGCTGAACGCCGTATTTGGACCGCCGTTTGGGGAATACAAGTACGAAGCTGCTTGGTCGCTATACTTGATGCCTTTTATTGTCGGAGCACTGGTGTTTTCGGTAAGGGGTCGCTGGTTTGAAGCAGCCGGTTGCTTAGCGATTCTTGCCAGTGGAGTAGCGATCGTAGCAAACAACGCGCGGGCAACATTGGGCGCGGATGGATTTCTGGAGCGAATGCGGTGGTAACACCTGGGCAGAGCCAGCTTAAACATGAGGTGACTTCAAGTGAAAGCATTCACGGTCTTCCACAACGAGAAGAAGATTTGCACTGCCGGGGTTGGTCTTGCGGGCGTAATCTCGGTCGCTGTGAATTGGAACGGAAATGCCAAGGACATTGACGAATTCGACATGCACGTTGGCGGCATCGATAGCTCCACGGGAGACTTTGTCAATTGGTCTGTCCCTACCATCGGTGTGGGAGACGAGATCATTATTCGGTTGGCGGAGGTCGAGAAACCCGACAGAGCAGCGAGACGGCGAACCGAAAAGCAAGTCCTCGCGACGCGTCACCGGCGCTCAAACAAGGAACGGATAGCTGGCCAAGATGGCGTGCACCGAAATGAAGGTAAGACTTCAAGAAACACGGGTCACGGGCGAGCGGGTAGATCGAAGACCGCCCGACACACCAAATTGAGAAAATAGTCTACGGGGTTGGTCGTACCATGCATCTCTTCCAAGTTGGCGCTGGTAGCGGCGGGATGCCGGTTTTGGACATGGTCGCTCGCGATGCGCGCGTCACCAAGATCACGCTCGTCGAGCCTGATGTTTTCAAGCCGCACAATGTCGAGCGACATCTGTTCACGCAGAAGGACGTGGGCGAACTCAAGGCGGTGTTGGCGGAGCGCTGGCTGAAGAACCGCCGGCCGGAAGTGGAAGTGAACGTTCTCATCGCCGACTTGCTCGATCAATCCCGGCAGGCAGAAATCGAAACGGCAGTTGCTTCGGCCGACATTGGCGTTTGTGCGGCCGATAACGAGGCGGCCAAGTTTCATTTCGACTCGCTCATGCGCAAGCACAAGAAACCGTGGACACTGGGTGAAGTGCTGAGCGGCGGGATTGGCGGCCTGGTGCACTGGTTCGTTCCCGGCGGGCCATGTTATGGCTGCGTGGCAAGCCATTTGCAGCGCAATGTGGAAGTGGAAAAGCCGAAGGCCCCGGATTATTCGGCGCCGGCCGCGGCCGTGCAGGAAGCGACGATTCCGGCCAGCAAGGCTGCTATAACAACAATAGCCGGCCTGCATGCGGTGGTGACTTTGGGCCTGCTGGCCAACCCGGCCGGTTTTAACCCCGGATTCACGAGCCTGCTGCTACCGTTGCAGCAGGTGCCCGACGTGTTCAACGAGGCATTCCGACCGTTCCGCATCCGAGTCGCCCGCTCCCCAGAGTGCCTGGTCTGCCGGGAACCGGAGCGCCCGATTGCGTCGGAGGATCTCGATGCCGCTGTTAATGAAGCGATGGCGCGACTGGCTCATGAATGACTTACGGCCGCTACTGCGCCTCGGACCGAAGCCCCAAGCCCTGCACTTTAGCTACGAAAAAGCAGGGCTGGTGCTGCACGACCCGTACGTTCCCTGGAATGCCGATGCCATTCTGGTGGAAGCGACGCTGCGCCTGCCGGCCTCCGCCCGGCGCAAGACTGATTTTCAACTCCGCCTGCCCGAGCGCGAGCCGATCCTGGCCGACAGCCTGCGCGCGGAAGAATCGGGCGAGCGCTACCGGCTGCTGTTCCGCTTCAGCAACGTACCGTCACGGAATTTTGACGGGGAACTGCTGTGGCGCAATCACTTGCTGGGTAAAATTACACTGCCGGTTTTCTCAAGCCAGGTTTTTTTGCAGCAACTCCGTCTCGACATGCCTACGTTCTTCGTTCGCTTGGGTAGCCAGAGCGTGGCCTGCCAGACTTTCGTGGCCACGCAGGGTAAGGCGCTGCAAGCGAGCGCGGTCCTAAGTAGCCAGAGCGGAAGCCTGGCGCCGCTCATGGACCTGGGTGTCCGCGTGAAATTTCGCTCGGAGAAGGACAAGATCGACCACGAAGTGCCGGTGCCGTTGTGCAGTTCGCAATTGCAAGCACGGCAAGCGCTGCTCACGGCGGTGCCGCCGAAATTGCCGAAGCGGCTCGGCTTTTGGTCCGCCACCTGGATGGTGGGCGATCAGGTGCTGGGCGCTCAGCGCGTACGGGCAATCTCCCAGCGCATGTTTCATAACTCGCTGCGCATCTCCGACACGCGCTTTGTGGTGGTGGACAAAAAGCAATCGGTTGCGGTCCGCCGGCAACTGCCGGCCATGACGGAAGTGAGCCGGCTGGGACCGTGCTTCATGGTAAGCAGCCGGGAACCCGGCATGGCCGCCATCTGCACGCTGCAAGTGTATGCGCAGATTCCCGGCGGCGTGCAGGCGCCGTTGCTATTGGAGCAGGAAATCCTCATCACCGATGGCCCGGCGATGTTTGCCCCCGGGACGGTGGACGTGAGCGAGTTCGGGCAGATGTCGGCATTCGAGCTGTGTTTTCAGAACCGGCCGCTCGGCGCGCTGCCGCTGAGCCCCGTGCCGTCGGCGAGCTTCAACAACGAAGGCGGCTTCAAGCCGCCGGCCGACTTCATCTGGACCCCGGCCGCGGACGAGGAATTGTCGGAGCGGTTGCAGAAGCTGGTTAATGGGCAGGGGTAAAGAATATCCACCGCGAAGGCGCAAAGGACGCAAAGATTTCTTTGCGTCCTTTGCGCCTTCGCGGTGATTAATTTACTTCTTCTCCACATCCACAAATTGAACGCCTACCGCTTGGTTGCCCAATTGCAGCCATGCCTCCAAGCGCGCATCACCCTTTTGCAACTCCACGTCGGGGAAAACTATTTCCGTCGCTTTTTCCGGCACGCGCACTTTCTTTTCCACCCTGCCAATCTTCAGCACGGCTTCGTAATTCTCCGCTCGCGGGCCGAACCGCAGGGTGACGATGTACTTCCCATCGCGGGCCACAAGCACTTCCCAGTAGCCGAGGTCATCGAGCCCCCAGCCGGCGCGGGGGCCGCGCCAATCTTGCCGGGTGAGCGTGACCGGATTCTGGTGTTCGTCGCCAAGGTAAATTCGTGGCGGCAGGAAGTTTCGCGCCTTGGCCATCTCGGCAAACCAGGCGTGATACTCCTTGCCCATCGCGCGCACAATTTCCGAATGATCTTCGGCGCGATCCGTTTGTTCGTACGGGTCTTTCTGCAAGTCAAATAGCTCCGCCTTCCAGGTTTCCTTGTTGCGCTGCGGGCCGGTGCCCTGGGCCTGCACCAATTTGTACTTCGGTCCGATTGCGGCAAACGCGCGGTTGACTTCCGGCGTGTCGCCGCGGTGCCACTGAAAATAAAGCGTGCGTTCCTTCCATTGGGGCTTTTCGCCGTTGAGCCAGGGCAGCAAGCTGCGGCCGTCGATGACGCGGTCGTTGGGTAGCTTGGCGCCACAGGCTTCGACAAGCGTCGGTGTGATATCGATGTGGGCGGCGGCGAGATCAAGCTTGCCGGGCTGGAAATGCCCTGGCCAGCGAACGAAAAATGGCACGCGCAGGCCGCCTTCGTACACCGTGCCCTTGCGGCCACGCAGGCCGCTGTTGAAGCGCGCCTCGGCCGGGCCGTTGTCGCTAACGAACATCACAATCGTGTCGTTGGCTAGCTTCTTGTCGTCGAGCTTCTTCAGCAGTTTGCCCATGTTTGTGTCGATGTTCTCGACCATTGCGTAGACGCGCGCGATTTGCTCCTTGGGGGCGTAATTCTTGTTCGGATAGCCGGTTTGCGGAAACGCTTTCGGGGACAGATCCATCTTCAGGTACGGTGCGACGAGATCATCGGCGACCTGCAGCGGATCGTGCGGCGCGTTGTAGGCCAGATAGACGAAGAACGGCTTCTCGGAGCTTTGCTCAATAAACTTCAGCGCCGCATCGGTGAAGATGTCGGTGCAGTAGCCGCTGCGTTTTTCCGCCTTGCCGTTGTGGAACAGGACGGGGTCGAAGTAGCGGTTGCCGGGCGGGTCGGCGGGCTGGCCGATCCCGCCGCCCTTGCAGACCAGCGTCTCCTCGAAGCCATGTTCCTGTGGCCGCATGGGGTAGTTGTCGCCCAGATGCCACTTCCCGAAGATGCCGGTGCGGTAGCCGGCCGCTTTCAACATTTCGGCCAGCGTGATTTCGTCGGGATACATCATCGAGCGGCCCAAGTAGGTGTCGATGATGCCGGTCCGGTAGTTGTAGCGGCCAGTGAGCAGGCTCGAACGAGTCGGCGAGCACACGGGGCAGACGCGAAAATGCGTGAGTTCGATGCTTTGCGTCGCGAAAGCATCGAGCACCGGCGTTCGAATCCGCGGGTTGCCGTGCATTCCGAGGTCGCCGTAACCTTGGTCATCGGTGACGACGAGGATAACGTTGGGGCGATCCGCGGAATGGGCATGGGTTGGAAGCAGAAGCGCTGAAGACGCGACCGTCGCAATGACGAGAATCTGTTTCATGCGCGTCATTGTATGCTGTTAGTTTGTAGTGACGCGCTTTAGCGGGTCACTGAAGACCGCCTAAAGGCGGTCACCACAAACTGAGCGACGAGGATAGTTGGGAAAACCTTGCCGATTTTCCGGCCGCGCTTTTTTTTCGTGCGGGCGGATTTTTTCTTGATCGGCCGAAGAGTTCGGATACGATGGATTGAACTCTTCCGGGGCCAAAGCAAACTCTCGTATCATCGCATCGCGCGGAGGGAAGCAAGCATGAAGACCTTTCTCGCTGCCAGCGCTTGCCTTTTGGGAGTGGTAGCCGCGCTCTTTTTGGGGTTTGCCCAGACAAGAGCCGATGTTCCAATCAGCAGCGAGGAAGACCCGTTCCAGGTAGACGCGCACTGGAAAGGCAAACTCACACAGCGCGGCACGAATCCGGATTGGGGGTTCATCCCGGGTGAGTTGAATTCGGATTTCGTCATCACCCAGCGCGACGGTAACGACTTCGAGGCGGAACTTCACGAAAGCACCGAAAGTCTCGACATCACCTTCACCTGCAAAGGCAAGATTCAGGCCCTGGGCGACCACACATTTATTCTCAGTTTCGAATCGGTCGAGATTAAGGCGGCACAAATTGGCACGGTCGGCCTCACCGGCGTGCAATACACAGCCAAGGTCAGCGGCAAATCGTTCAAGGGCGAATGGAAATACCCGCACAACAATCGCGGCATCTCGCTCGAAGGCGATTACGAATGGATGCAGGAATGACCGATCGCGCCGAGGGTTGAGAATTCACCTCTACCATCCGCGCCGGCCGCTTGCGGATTGCCGGCTTGGATTCGCATTGCCCGGCACGTATAACAAAGAATCCTATGCCCGCAATGAATGCGGCGGCCCGGTTTGCTCCATGACGGCTGCAAAGCTTCGTACTTTCTTGAGGATGCGCCATGGAAAGACCAGCTAGCGCGCTCACTTCGTCGCCGGTGACCTCGGATTCCGCAGTCTTGGCCAGCAAAGATTTCTTTGCGCGTTTGCTCAGGCACTATGGGAAGCGCGACTTTTCGATTCGCTTTTGGGATGGCAGTTACTGGGAAGCGGACGCGGGAGTGCAACCTCGGTTCACCATGGTATTGCAGCATCCCGGGGCGGTGCGCGCGATGTTTTGGCCGCCCAACAAGGTCGCGCTCGGCGAAGCGTACATCTACGACGATTTTGACATCGAAGGCGACATCCACGCGTTCTTTGACCTGATCAACTACTTGCGGCGCTTGCCGGGCGGGCTGTTTGGGCGCTTGCGGCTGGCGCGGACGCTGTTCAAGCTGCCTTCGGGCAAGCGCGAGCGCCAGGGCCGGCAGGCGGTTCGCCTGAGCGGGTTGCGGCATTCGCGCGCCCGCGACAAGCAGGCGATCAGCTATCACTATGACGTATCCAACGACTTCTATGCGCTCTGGCTCGATAACCGAATGGTCTATTCCTGCGCCTACTTTCACTTACCCGACGATGACTTGGACACGGCTCAGGAACAGAAGCTGGATCACATTTGCCGCAAACTCCGGCTGAAACCGGGGGAGCGGCTCCTTGACATCGGCTGTGGCTGGGGCGGCTTGATCCTGCATGCCGCCCGGCATTACGGCGTCGATGCGACCGGCATCACGCTCAGCAAGCAACAAGTGGAACTTGCGGCGAAGCGCATTCACGAAGCAGGCTTGCAGGACCAATGCCGGGTTGAGTTTCAAGATTATCGCGATGTCAATGACGCACAAGGTTTCGACAAGCTAGTGAGCGTGGGCATGTTCGAGCATGTCGGTGAAGCGCTGTTGCCGACCTATTTCAAGCGCGCGTTCAACCTTTTAAAACCGGGTGGAGTCTTCTTGAATCACGGCATCGCCTTGCACCCGCGGTTGCGAAAGTCGCCGAACCAGGAATTCGGCCATCGCTACGTTTTCCCCGACGGCGAAATTCTGCCGATCGGGACCACGCTGCTCGCGGCGGAACGGGCCGGCTTTGAGGTTCGCGACGTGGAGAGCCTGCGCGAGCACTACTGGCGGACCCTCCGGCACTGGGTGAGCCGGCTCGAATCGCGTGCCGACGAAGCACGCCAGCTCACCGACGATGTGACCTACCGCGTTTGGCGGCTGTACATGGCCGGTTCGGCCGAGGGGTTTTATTGCGGCCGGGCGAATATCTTTCAATCGCTATTGCTAAAACCAGAAGCCAAGCCGAGCCAGTTGCCGCTGACGCGCCGGGACTGGGATGCGTGAATTGTCCCGGTGCAGCATCTTTTGACCTCGCCGTAACGCGCCTAAGTTGCTAGCTTCGCCTCTACGGTCGAGCCGGGAGTGCAAGCGACCGGATAAATGACGCCGCCCCATCTGGTCGCTCGGCCAGGCCGCAAGCGGCAATTTTGCTTGACATCCCTTCGGTCTGGCCGTAATTTGAGCCACGTCTTGAATGTAGCCTTGGCAAAAACGAATGCACTATAGTGGGCGTCTGCTATTTGGCCGACGTTTCCAAAGGTTTTTCTTTTTTTCTTTGAGAAGGCGGTTCATTCATGTCCACGGCGCCTGTTCCGTCGACCCCGTCAAACCATGCCCCGAAGCTACCGGCGGGCGACCGGGTAATCCGAGTATTTCAGCATTCTTCGCTGTTCTACTGGTGGCCGATTTGGCTGATGGCTCTCCTTTTTGCCCTCGTCTCCGAATTCGACGGTACGCGCATGTTGCAGGTTTCCTCCACGGCACAGGTGGAAAAGCAGGCCGACGGCAAATACGTCGTGAGCGACTTGAACAATACCAAAGCGCTGGATGAGCGGGTTTCCCCATATGTGGACGAGAAACTGCATCCGCGGATGATGCGCTATCCGTTGCTCGGCACCATATTCGTCATCGCGTTAATTCTGGTAGTCGTCATCACGAATGTGCCGCTGCGCGGCTTGTGGTGGGTCGTGGTGATCACTATCATCGTGCTGGTGTCGGTCATCATCACCATTATGGAGTGGTGGGGCTCGATTGCCCGCGGGTTGGGCGACTTGCGCATCTTCATTGGGTTCGCCGGCTACTTGACGATCGGCCTTTGCCTGCTGGCGATCTGGTGCTTCAGCGTGTTTATCTTTGACCGCCAAACTTACATCATGTTCACGCCGGGCCAAATGAAGGTTTGCGAAGAGATTGGCGCCGGCGAAAAGGTGTACGACACGGCCGGTATGCAACTAGAGAAGCACCGCGACGACCTGTTCCGCCACTGGGTCCTCGGCCTCGGCTCGGGCGATATGACGGTGCGCACGCAAGCCGGCGGCCAGGTGCACGAAATCCGCATGAGCAACGTGCTCTTCGTGCACCGGAAACTGTTGGCGATCGAAGATATGCAACGTGAAAAGGCGACCGTGCAGGGAGACTGAGAAAAGAAAGCCCAGGGACGGGAGTCCCTGGGCTTTGTCATTGTGTTTGAAATCGTTACTTCTCTTTTTCCTCCAGCGGTTTCTTCACCAACTGCACGAAGAATGTCGCCTTCTTGTCGGTGCTGAGGCGCTCGGCCGCGGCGTCCGCTTCCGCCTTCTCCGGAAACGCGAAAGTCTCCACCTGCTGATTCGAGTTATTGAACACGCCCCAAACCACTTTCATGCGCACCTGCTTGGCAGCTCGGCTGCGCTTCGTGGGTGCTTTGACAGCTTTCTTTTTTGCCTTCGGTTTCGCTTTCGGTTTTACTTCGCCTTCTTCGTCTTCTCCTTCGCCTTCGCCTTCCGGCTCTTCGTCCCCTTCGCCCTCCGATTCTTCATCTTCGGATTCTTCTTCGTCCTGCTCTTCCTCTTCCTCTTGGCGTTCTTCGGCCTCATCGAAATCCGTGCGCAGCGCTTTGCGGTCCAGTGTTCGGCGGCGGCCCATGCGATTGGTCTCCTTCTCGACGTTATCTTCGGTATTGCTCCCCTCGCCCCGCTGGGGAGAGGGGCCGGGGGTGAGGGGTTTGGTCGCTCGCCCCTCAGCCCTATCCCCTCTCCCCAGCGGGGCGAGGGGAAAATGTTTGCTGGCGAACCACTTCAACTTACTGATCTCTGTCTGACGCTGCAAGCCCTGGATTTCCGGCTTCCGGACAGATAAAATCCTACCGAATAGTCGGGGCGTCTTTTTCGTCTGCATCTGGGAGTGGGTGCTGCGTCATGGGCGTAGTCACGGCGTCTGGTTCGGCGCTGGTGCCACCGAGCGATGAGCAGCTTATCGCCTGCTTTCGCCACGGAAACCATGCCGCTTTGGACCTGCTGTTTCAGCGCTACCGCAGCGTTGCCTACCGCGTTGCCCACCGCTTGTTGGGCAATGAGGCCGACGCACTGGATGCGGTGCAAGACGGATTTATCAAGGCGCTGACAAATTTGAAGGGTTTCGAGGGCCGCAGCACCTTCAAGACCTGGTTGTTGCGGATCATCAGCAACGCGGCCTTGGACCTGGGAAGGCAGCGTGGCCGGCGTGAGAATGTGTTCCGCTCCGACTCGTCAAAGGGAACGGAATTCGAGCCGCTGGCCGCCCCGGAAAATCCTGCCTCGGAACTGGAGCGGGCCGACTTGCGGCAAATGTTGCAACAGGCTCTGGCCCAGCTACCAGTGGCCCAGCGCCAGACCTTCATCTTGCACGTAGATGGCGAATTGAGTTACCGTGAAGTGGCCGATGTTCTCGGCATATCGATTGGCACTGTGATGAGCCGGCTGTTCTATGCCCGTCAGAAACTGCGGACTCTTCTAGCCGGAAAGTTACCACCATGAAGGACCCTGAACTCTCCCATTTGGGTCGAACCTGGCAGCAGTTGCTGGCCGCCTATGCCGACGGCGAGTTGTCCGAGCAAGACCGCGCGTTGGTG
>Ga0070732_10001127_pt1 | contig 14808 bp, 16 predicted proteins | sample Coa_R1_5_FD_66449 | JGI IMG/M metagenome (GOLD analysis project Ga0070732, IMG submission 66449) | Surface soil microbial communities from Centralia Pennsylvania, which are recovering from an underground coalmine fire - Coalmine... | ecosystem: Environmental > Terrestrial > Soil > Unclassified ...
GTATAATGACTCCAGTCCCAACCTGCGCCGGAGAGATGGCCGAGTGGCTGAAGGCGCACGCTTGGAAAGCGTGTTTAGGGGAAACTCTAACGTGGGTTCGAATCCCACTCTCTCCGCCATTGTTTTCAATGACTTAGCAAATGCTCCACAACTGAGGAACATGTTAAGCGTGTTACATCTGGATGTCAATCAGAGATATTGAGGGAAGACAAATGCCTGCAAGTGAAGTGATCGTCAAGGTGAGCAGTAATATAGGGAGCAACTGTGCTATTTGCAATAATGAGTTTCTCGATGGGACAGAGGACTTCGAGAAAGCCTGTAATCATCTTTTATCTCACGGTTTGAAGTGCCTCCATGTTGGGCAAGAAACGATCTCTGGCGAACATGGAGAGCCTTGGCATACAACTGTTGCCGTCTTCGGCAAGTAGTCAACAAAGCATCAAGCGAGGTCATTGCTCTGTTGCCTCTCCAATCTCAACATCCTTGCCGCAATGTGGACAGGTGTACCGACCAAGGAAACGAACGTCCATCTTGATGATCTGGAAGGTCTGACCACAGTGAGGACAGGGACAGTCCTCAAACTCGACTCTCTCATCATCATCGTCAATCTGGGTCAACGCTTCGCTCTCCTGTACTTCTCTTCAGCCAGCCAAAGGACCTTGGACAACCGTATCCTGTGGAAGTCAGCAATGGCCTGGAGCAGCTTCAGAGTCGGATTCTTCTTGCCATGTTCGATGGCGTTCATGTGAGAGTCATTGCAGCCCACCTTCTCAGCCACATGCTGATATGACATGCCTCTCTTTACACGCAGCTCTGTAATGACTGCTCCGAGTGCTTGTTCTCGTGTGTCGGTCTTGCGCTTCAACGGTAATACATTCCAACCCATCAACTCATCATCAGTGTCTTGACTCCATTTTCTGTATGGGTTATAAACACGAGACTGTTTGTGGGTGATGATTAAGGACTAAAGGCGGTTGCCAATGAAGACAGATAAGACTTTCGATATCACTGAGAAGGCCAGGGTTTATCACACGCTGGCTCAGATGAGTTCCTCATTCTCTTCAATCGTTCGATATTGTGAGGACCTGGAACAGGCTGGAGTTCTCAATGCAAAATACAGGCATCTTTTCCAAGCCTTCACAGTGGAAGTCCAGTCAGAACTAAACTCCAAGGTTCTGGAAGCAATGGACCAGGTTGAAATGTCAGACAGTTCGAGATGCAGTCGAGTCAGGGAGAAGTGGGAGAGATATCTCCGATTCGAGGACGAGAAGCCTTCCAAGAAGGGTCCCAAAAGCACAAAAGCCCAGCCCTCAAAGAGAGCTGGGTCCAGGGCTTCAGTAAAATGATTGCCTTACTGAGGAAGCGCTTCACGTCTCTTGGCATACATCGCCAGAGCACCAAGTCCAATCAACACAGGTACAGGACCAAGCAACACGGTCAATCCTGCTCCAGCGAATGCCGGAATCATAAACTTTGCAGCGTCTTTAATCTCTTTCTTCATGTTCATACGAAGTCTCCCTCTCCACAAATCAAGAGTAACTCAGCGAGTGGGTCCTACCAAACACTAGAAGCCAATCTTCTTTGCAATCAAGTGATATCCAATCTCCAGGAAGAGAATGATGGCTCCGAAGAATCCACGTTCTCTCCAGTTGGTTCTCTCTAATGCTGTGATTCGGTCTTCAGCTTTTGTCATGCGGCCAGGTTGACCATTGTCAAACAGGGGTTCGACTGTGGCCTCCAGGGTTGAGATGCGTTGATTGAATCGGTCTATCTTCCTGTCGATAGAGTCGAGTTTATTGAGAATGAGTGTTTGTGCGTCCATGTGTAATGAGTCTTCCTTTAGTCGCTAGGGTGTGGGCTCATCGGCCTTGAATGGTGGTTTCTTTTGAAATGCCTGAGAAACCTGTTTAATCAGCGGATTGACGAAGCTCTTCTTCACGTTCGCCGCTGCTTTCTTAATCGATTTGTCATCCAGAGAAGACTCAGGAACTTTACTTGCAGCCCTGAACATAATGTTGAGGTCACCAACAGCTCTTGGCTTCATCAGCAGATCAACCACACGAGGAGCCAAGAACTTATAACCGGCATATTCCAAGGCCATCGTTCCAAGAACCTTTCCTGGATGCGCGCCCTCAAGAACCACAGCGACAACACCAGCAACACCTGCACCGACTGTTGACTGTAGCAATGATCTGGCCTTGGTGTTACTCATCTTCATGTGCTGTTCCAACTCTGCCAGACCATCACCGAGAGGCTTGAACTCACCCCAATGAGTACCCAGCTTGCCACGATTCTGGTCAATGATTTTCTTCATCAATCCCAAGTGGTACGAGCCAGTCTCTGGGTCCAAAGTCGAATCAGCCAAGTGACGAACATATCCCTGACGCACAGCTTCTACCTGCTCAGGAGACAGTCCAGATACTGACCTGTTGAAATCATCAGGAGACATCTTTTCCAAGGACTTGAATATCTGGCCTGGTTCTTGGAGCATCGGAATGCCCTTCTGACCCAGCACTTTCGACAAGTTCTGTAGAGCATCCATTACTTCCGGTGGAATCCCTCCAGGGACTTCTCCCTCAACCAGGTTGGCATGAGAGAACAGTCCAGCTCTGTCGGCCTGACTCCAGCCGGCAGTCTCAGGACTGATGTTGTCAATAGCCTTATTCAGCGAGCCTTCTGCAGCAGCACGAGCAGGTACATCGAACTTATCAGCGATGTGTTGACCTACTCCGTAGGGTTCCTGACGGAACCACTTTTCAATGAAAGCTGGGAGACCACCGGTCATCTGTCCAGGTGTTGCAACTTCCTTGAGTCCCTGACCAGCTGCTGTGTTAGCAGCTCTTGCAATCGGAGTTGCATCGTCAGGAACATTCAGCTTCTCATTGAGACTGGAAACCCAGTCGCTAACAGTTCCGTGAAGATCACGTAGCACACTGGAAGTCTTCGGAGCTTCTCCAGTCGTTCCTGCAACATCATCAGGAGCGCCACCAGAAACAGATGGAGGTTTTCCACTCTCCAAGTACTGGTCCTGAATGCGCTTCATCAGATCATTGGCAGCAGCATCTGCAGCATCACCGGTGATGCCGTTGTCAGCCAGCTTCTGCATTGCCGTATCACGAATGCTCTTCATGGCATTCATGGCATCCTGAGCCGTTCCCTTTGTCAGATCGACAATCTTGTCTGTTACGGCACCGGTCAACGACTCAGTGAGTCCAGACAGATAATCACCAACGTAAGGAGCAGCAGCAACACCTGCTTTAACGCCAGTCTTGACAACTGCACCAGTGGCCTTACCAGCAACATTCGCAACTGTAGAAACAACTCCAGGAGTGGCCTGTCCAGCAAGATTTGAAATCTTCGAGAGCCCAGCATCTACAGCCGTACCTGCAAGTCCTCTGGCTGCTTTGAGAATCTTCGGTGCCTCCAGATAAGTGGCTCCCTCAAATGTTCCCTCAATCGGGTCCTCACCAATGGCTTCACCCATGTGAGCAATAGTGGGCCCAACCACAGGAATGAGTCCTGATGCTCCATAACCGAGCCCTTGAGAAACGTGTCCCTCTCTGAATGCCTTTGCACTCTTCTGAAGTAAATCTACGTTGGGGTCAATGAACAGTCTGTGAATCCCAAGAGTTCCAGTTGGCCGGTCAGCTTCCTCTGGAGTACGAGGGTCGTCAGTGAATGCGTGATAAACCTGACCAGGTAAGCTGAGTAAGTTGGTCACACCAGTTCTCAGGCCCTTAATCGGATTGCTGCCAGAGTCTCCAAGAATGTTTCCGTTCTCATCTTGCCGTGGCACAGCTTTACCTGTGACTGCACGAATGACAGCAGTGCTCTTGTTGTTGCGGTATGCCTTCGGATCGACACCAACAGACTTCAATGCATCATCTGAAGGCTCGTAGTTATTCTGGCCGGTGGAGTCGTCTCCAGTTCCTGTGTAGGGCTGGAAGTTCCCTTTATCAATGTCATATTTCTGAGCTGCGGCCATCTGAGCATTAGAAATCTTGCCCTTAACGTCCAGGCCGTACTGAGAATATTTGTATGCCTGAGTGTCTTCGTAAGGACCGGGCTGATAACCGTTGTCCGTTGCCCACTTCAGCATGTTCTTCGGTACTCGATAGTTCTTTCCTTCACTGTCATGGAAAATCTTCGAGTTAGGGTCAGGCAGATTGTCTGCGTGTGTGTCTTCAGAGACTGGAGTCGAGTCGAACGTCATGTCTGGAGGAGACACTGAGGGCTTCGACTTGAAAGTCTTCGTCCCTGGATTGAGATTTGATGCAGGTGTGGCATTCTGCACAGGCTGTGCATCGAATGTCATCACGTCTTGAGAGTTATCCATTTATCAGTCCTTAGAAACGAACGACTTTACCGTCAGAGGTCTTGTAACCGATTATGTTGCCGTTGGCATCACGACCTGGAGTTGCACCGGCTGGGATGACAGGCTGGTTCTGTGTTCCCTTGAGAGGAACTGAAGGCAGTCCAGGGAAAGCACTTGGCATTCCCTCACGTAGCCTGGTGATGTTCTGATTGAATGCATCAAGCTTGCGCTGTGCGACATCCGAACTGGACTCAATACCAGGAATGGTCTTGAGCAGGGCTTCGATTTGCACTTCGTTGGCTCTTGCAGAGCCGGTCAGCACTTTCTGCAGACCCATTGCAGACTCACGCAGCTGCAGGACGTTGTTGGCATAATCCTGAGCATCCTTAGACAACAGTCCTTGGTTAATCTCCTTACGGATGGCTTCTGTTCCAGTCTTAGGGTTAGCGAACTCAGGAGAGTTCAGGATTTTAGCCAACGGACCAAGTGAAGTGGGGCTCACCTTCTGTAGTGAGTCATGAACCATGTTCGACTTCTGAGCAACGTCGTTCAAGACCCTGAAGTCATTTCTGTCGGACCTAAGAGTTGCAGCCGTTTGGGGCTCGAAGCCGGCCAGACCATACTTGTCTGCCATTGCCTTCGTGACATAGTGCATCTCACCAGTGTTGTCCACGGCATAACCGTATGTACTAGCGTCTTTCTGATTGTCCTTGTAATCAGCCATTGCTTGCTGATTGGCCATGTTCGTTGCAGCCTTGCGGGTCTCAGTATTTATCTCATCAGTCTGAAGACCGTTCTTCACCTTGCCCAGCATCGCTACAGTACCCTGCAAACGTGCCAGAATAGCTGGGTCAGCATTGGGATTCTTGGAGTAAGTGTCGAGATTGTTCTGATACTGCTGAAACAGAACTCCAACATTTTCCTTGGAAGGAGTTGGATTGAAGAAGTTCATTGACTTGTTCATCAAGTCAGTACGAGCAGCAGTAGGCATCGACTTCCACTGAGCCATGTTGATTGGAGGACGATTCTGAGCAGCGCCGGCCTGATTCACGATGTCCAATCCTTTTGGATCTTCCGTGAGTTGATTTAGATTGTAGGCAATGATCTGACCACCAGCGTGTACGGTGAACAGAGACGGAACAGCGCCGTGAGAATCTGTCAGCTGCTGCATTCCAATCGTTGCATCTTTACCTGTGTCAGGAACAGCAAGCACTGGTTGCAGTCCCATATCACTGAACTGCTTCATTACTGACAATGAGTGCTGCTCAGCCTGTTCGCGTAGCTGCTCAGGCAGAGCCTGGAGCTGTGCATCTTTCATCTTGGCATCGATGGCCATAGACGCAGCTTGAGCATCACGAAACTTGATGTTGCTCTGGGTCTCTTGAGTCTGGTTGTCGATCTGTTGCTGTCTCTGCTGGTTCTCAACTTGCTGCTGCTTCTGTTGCAGAACTCCTGCAGCTCCACGAGCCATGCCACCACCGAAGGTCTTCTCACCAGCGCCAAACGCAGCACCGGCCATTGCACCCATGACGATTCTCTGCCATAGGGGAGCAGTCTTCACATCTGCAACATTCGGCTGTCCAGGAGGATTACCAGCGGCTGCAGCAGTCGGAGAGTTTGACATGCCAACAACCGGTCCTGCATCAGGAACAAACGGTGGAGTACCTCCACTAAGAGGAGTGGTTACAGCCGGTGGCTGACCACCACCAAGGATTGAGGACAGAGTGTACGGATATTCGAGGGATGAGGGTTGTGTTACGTCAGTATCAGACATGGTTTCCTTATTTGAAGAAGTACGAGAGGGGAGTCTTGGCAGTGACCTCAGGGTCTCTGAGGGCATGTCTCATGAACTTGGACCAAGCTTGAGCAGCTGTGAACGGTTGCCCATAAGCTTCTGCTAAGTCGGTCAGCGTATGTGTAGGGGTGAGATGAGCTGAGGACCTTCCAACGAGTTTGAACTCAACGTCATGTATCAGTGCAGACAGGCCATCAATCACTGAGTTGAATACTCGCAAGCCCTCATCATTTGATTCTTGTACGCGATCTGGAAGGACGAAGGCTCTGAGCCCTCCAGGATTTCTGGCTGGGTAAAGTGGGCTCTCTGGATTCAGATAACCACTGAACTTGATGATTGCTTCGACAACAGCCTCAACCTTGCGTTTAACGAGAGGAGCATGAGTGCATTTCTTGCAGATATCATCAACACTATTGACATCATTGGGGTCGTTGTAGAACTGTGCATTTCGGTAGAACGAAGGCAGGACTCTGAGCTGCTTACATGCAGTACATCGTTTCTTAACCATGTGACCTTTCAGTTAGGCCGTAGCAGTGGCCTTGGAGAGGGCCAGATCGAATGCTGGTCGTAGAGCAGCAACAACGAGAGGAATATTGGAGAGCCTCTCACCGAACTTGGCATATATAGAAATGATTGGCTTTCCATACCAGGTCTTACCGAAGCTGTTTAGCAGGTAAGAGCGAACACAGCCAGTCCTCGGGTCGTCCCAGCCGTCAAATGTCTTGGCAGCAATCCAACAGAACAGAGCACCGAACCCACCAGCTTGACCGGCACCACTGAACAAACCTCCAACAGCACCACCCAAGGCTCCCATCCAGCCAGATTGCTGTGAGGCAGTGACTGCATTGGACAGGCCAGCAACAGCATTGCTGCCTGACGTTGCTGAGTTCGCATATCCAAGAGGATTGAACTGGCTGGCAACGTTTCCAGAGAGGACGTTCATTGCATTCCAGTAGTTGCTGTTCTTCAGATTCTCGTCGTTGAGCGTGATCGTGTTCTGAGCATTGCCTTTGTCAGCGGCCTCAGCCGTCAACAGAGCACCTGTCTGCTGTTCATTCACACCACTCGGTAGATCACGTCCACCAAGAGCGAACTGACGATTCTGCAGAGCCTTCTGAGCATTGTCATAAGAGGCAGAGAGGTTATCAGTTGCACCTGCTCTCATTGCAGCCAGAGCTTCAGGAGAGTATCCAGTCGGATTGTCAATCATCGGCTTCAACTTGCCTGTGAGGAAGTCCAAGACCTGAGATTGCTTGGCAAACTGCTGCTGGAAGATCGACATGAGCTGCTGATTGAACTGAGACTGTTGGGCTTCAGCTGCTTTAGCAGTACTGTCACCTTTGAGTCCGCCAACTTTTCCTGCATACCAATAGCCCTTCTTACTGGTTAGCTCATATTCGCCATTCTCGTTAATCTGATACTGCAAAGTGGTGTAAATGTACATGTGATTATTCCTTTGGTATGTCTGGAACAGGGATTTTCTTCTTGAGGAGCCTGTAGCCCTTCATCTCTTCAAAGCCGTGGCGAGTGCAAAGATCAACTACTCGGTCGTCTTGACATAGGAAGTACTGCTCACAGATTCCAGTGCTCTTGGAAATCTGTTCGAGCTGTTCTCCCAGCTTCCACAGCGCAAGAGCTTCTTTACGAGGGCTGACTCCAGGTCTTGGAGCAAGGCTCTCAAGCATCAGCACTGGCTGAACTGGCAGGTAGAGAAGAGGACCTTCATCGTCGTCAGCCGTCAGCATGATTGAGCGAGGGTAGGTGAGAATATCTTTATCGAAGCAGTTGATATCACGTGCTTTCCAGACCCAGTCAACGAATGTGTTCTGGTCCTTCTCAGGTACTTCAGCGATAGTCGATACTCTTGTGGTTATGCGATACACGAATGCTCCTTGGCTCTTCCAGAATGGAAGCAGTGAGGTGGGTTATTGGTGATGAGGTAATCTTTCGAGGAATCTGTAATCCCAGTCAGCTAGCTTGTCCAGAACCTGACCGAGATTTTCGTAGGTCTCATTGGGGTCCAAGTGATCTGCATAAGTGTCCAGGAGTTCCTTCGGCACTTTCGACCACTCGTTTCCAATCCAGATCACGTCTTCGTCATGCTTCATGTAGACGTGGTGTGAGACATCACAGCGAACCAACACGAGATTCCATCCATCTGGATGGAGAGGCTGCATTGGAGCGTGCCAAGCCATCGACATTGAGGCGACTATTGGCTTCATGCTGTCATCAACTCGGTCACTTTTAGTGAGAATCCATCCTGTGATTCGCATGATTAGCTCCTTGGAAGCACCGGGTTGTGAATCAGCAATGGCTCATCTGTTCCATTGTCCAGATAGTAGTTGTGCTCTTCGTATGTGTTGGCACCGACCCAGATATCAATACGGTTGGCCGGCAGACCTCTGACCTTCTTTGCTCCAGGCACTTTCCATGCATCTGTCCATTTGCCGTTCAAATAGACCGGCTCACACGGACTCACAAGATATCCATTGGTACGGAACCACATCGTGGAGGGTGAGTGACGAATATGAGGGACAATCCTGTACACGTCTTGCTGCTGCTCGAAGCTGTAGCCTTTGATGTAATCACTGTCCCTGACATCTTTGGCCGGCATACGAACAGGCTCAGCATCTGCTCTCTTAATCCACACCAGCTCATCTTCATGAGGGCAATCTCCACCAGGGTCAATCGTTCCACCACCACCTGTGCCAGATGTTGTTGTGGTATCGCTGATTGCTCCCATTGGAGTACGTCCATCCAAAGCGGCATTTATTGCATTGGCAGCTGTAGGAGAGGTGAACGGTCCCAAGAAGTTCATCGTTGCCGTACCACCTGAGAAGGTCAGATACGGATAGAAGTAATAAGTGGTGTTGGAAGTCAGAGAAGTGAAGCTTTGACTGCCTGAACTGAGAGTTGCAGTAGAGCTGTCAGCTCTCTTAATCGTTTGTGTTCCCCAACTCCAGCCAAGCGTTGAAGTGGTCTCAGCAGCTTTAGTGAACGTTACTGATTGGCCGGGCAGAACTGAACCCTGAGGGTTCAAGATCGTGGAGACGGCGACTGTTCCCTGTAATCTGTCCAGCCACTGCAGACGAGGGTGATAATCAGCAGACATTCCATCTGGGAAAGTCGCACAAGTGGCACTGCACAGAGCCACATACCAAGTCACTGGAGTGGTTGTCAGTGTTCCCAAGTAGAAGAAGCCTGTTGAGCTGAAGGAGCCGGTCTTTCCGATTACTTGCTTGGCAATGTACTCGAACCAGTCACCAGTTCCGGCCTGAGAAGTCAGCCATTCAAATGTGCCTTCTGTTCCGGTGGCATTGCTGGCAAACTCCAGCGTGTAGCCAGAGGGAATATTGGCTCCGATACGCCAGATGATGATGCTGTTCTTGTGGTAGGTGTTAACAGTGAACGTCCCAGAGTCGGGTGAGAGCGCGAGATAAAAGCCACCTAGCCCTGGTGATTCTCCACCACTGGAGACGACCAGCTTCATCCTGTAACCAGATGAGTTGGGAGCCAGATTATCTGTCTCCGTGGTCATTGCGATGTGACCAGTGGAGTTGTTGTCGTAAATGTTGTATCCGGTTAGTGAACCACCAATGAACTCGGAGTTCGTCAGAATCTGGAAGCCATCTCCGTCCTTGATAATCAGACCGTGATCGTCGAGCTTCGACCCTGATGTAACGGCACCTGACTGAGCTGCAGTCTTCGAGGATTCCAGACCCGAAGTGTTAACAGCTGACACCCAGTAGTACATCGTCACGCCATGCGGCTGGACTTCCTGTACAACCACTGTCCCTGCATTGGAAGGGTTCTGTGGGAATGTCTGATAGATCGTTGCCGTGGATGAGTTGTTCACGGTGTTGTGGTAGACGTTGTACGAGGCAATGACATCAGCCAGCAGTCCACCCTCTTGATTGAATGCAAACTGGAAGCCGGTTGACGTGGCTACCAGAGACTGACTGATGCTTGGTGCTGGTGGTGCTGATGTGACACCATCAAGGGTGACAGTCGTACTCGGTGAGAAGTCGAAGTCAGCTGACTCACCACTCGCACTGACGCTGACCACGGTGACGGTGACGGTCTCACCGGTTGTGTCACAGAGAAAGCTTGCAGGTGATGTGTGAGCATCACCAGGCATCAGCTGAGGATTTGCATTTCCGTTGTATCCAGTGAACCAGATTTGAACGTGGTCGAAGACCGTGTCACTGGGATTTACAGTGAAGCTGACCGAGACGTTAGACTTGACGGAGCCATCATCTGTCTTGAACGGTGACTCAGTGGCTGACACTCCTGACACTTGACTGGGTGGGCCCGTACTAATGAGTGGAGTAGTGATTGGAGGATTCAGCGTTAGGGTGACAGCATCCTGCAGTCTGCTAGTCGAAATGTCCAGAGAAGGGTCTTTGAGCACACGAGACGGACGATAGGCAGTGCCTGAAGTCCAGCTTTGTGCTGTAGTTAAGATGTCATCATCATTGAACATTGAGATTCCTACTGGATTGCTTTAACGGCTAAGCCAAGCAGCTCGTTCTTTGCGGCCTCAGAAGCGAATGCAATCTTGATTTGCAGATGGCGCATGATCTGAGGAAGAGGAGCAGTCGCGGCCCTCAGATCGTGACGCTGGGAAATAACAGAAGTCGTTGCGGGTAACTGCCAGAGGTCAGAGACAGGATTGGGAATCGTGGTGAATGTGCCACTGATTTCATTCAGCAACACTGACAACGTGTGAGCAGAGCCCATAGGCATTCTCTCGACCAGGATGGAATCAAGTCCAAACTGCTGGCCTGGAGGAGCCAACACGATTGTTCCAACAGTCGCATACGCGGAATATGTTCCACCATCATCAGTAAATGACGACAAGTCTCTGCCAAGGATGTACTGGCTAACTGCAGCTCTTCCACCCAACAGAGTCCAGGTGCCTGCAACAGTCTCGATGCTGGAAATGAAGTTGATTCCTCCAGTGGGTCTTGCAACTGGAGACCAGCATTGGAACGACAGGTTGTAACGGAACATGTCCGTTGTGCCATTGGATATGAACAAGCCGGCATCGCTTCCATTGCGATGCAGAGCAAGAGAGCTACTCGTTGGGTCGAAGTTGGCTTTGAGCTGGTCACCGATTGCCCAACCTACTTCAGTCAGTGAAGATCCAATCTCGAACAGCTGACGACGGCTGGTGTAGATGTAGAACAGGTCTCCATCTTGGGCAATGCAGTTCGGAGTCTTCACTCCAAAGTTGTCCAGCCACATCTTGCTTGCAAATGTCAGGGTGTCGCTTCCGTAGATTATGTAGACGTTGTCACTGGTGAAGACCAGGAGACCGGCTGAGTGACTGAGAAGGCCGGTGACTTTACCAGGGAACTTGAACACGTTGGCAGGCGGGAAGCATTCCTCTGGGATTCCACTCAGAGTGTCTCCACCGGCACCGAAGTAAACGAGGTTGTCAACAGACACCCACATTCTTCCCATGTGAAAGATGACGTTGCTTATTCCGGCTGGAGGAGGATCGTTGAGGTGATCGAGGGATGGATGAACATCGTCGTTCAGACCGGTATCAGCGGTTGAGTCTGTGTAGCTCCACGTACCAGAAGGAGGGTTAGCAATCTGAGTCAGGAAGTTGTACGTGGTTGAACCGTCAAGGGTCCTGTAAATATTAATCTTGTCCACCTGAGCATCAGTGCTTCTGTCTCCGCTCACACCAATATTCTTGCTGGTACGAGGACCTGTGTTGGCAGATTGCGGGCTGGCTGTACTGATGTGTCCAGTGCTGCTGTTCTCGAATGTGTAGACATACGAATATCCAATCTTGCTGACCGGAGAGAGTGAACCTGACGAGAAGCTGAGAGTAGGAGCTGTTGATGGCGCAGTAATGCCCCATTTTGTGGTGGTGGTTCCGTCCCACTTGTTTGCATCGGTGCCATTGCACATGTAGAGCATGTTGGCTACCTTCTGGAAGCGGGTCTGAGCAGTCGTTCCCTTTGAGAGGACCGATGTCAGTGACGACGTTGTGAACTTGTAGACGTTGGCAGGAGTATCGACTATGAGGTTGATTGTTCCATCGAGCTTCTACAAGTGGCTGTGGAGGACTCGGTCTCCAAAGAAGCACTGGCCTGGAATGATCTTCAGATTCTGGGAGCATGTGTGGGTGAAGCACGAAGACTTCGACCGTAAAAAAGGTAGGCTCACGACTTGGCTCGGATGGAGGTGGATGGCCTACTACACGGCCTGCACAGAGCATGGAAAGAAGTTCGGAGACCCACCTCTACCAGGCAGTGAGTCGAGTGGACCTGGCAGGGGAGCACTTCCGAAAATGAAGTTCTTCTCTGTAGCAGGAGGTCTCAACCCTGAATGGCACGCTCTGCCAGACTGGAGTGTTGCCTTCGATGACAATACGTATGAAAAGGACAGGAAAAAGCTACGTGGTAGCTCTGCTCCGTCGTCGTATGCAGAGAAAATATTGTCAACTGATACCGTAGACCTCAACAGCAAGGAAGAGGAGCGTGTTTACCAAGAAGAACGCTTGAAGCAGCTAAGCAGACTCCTCTCACCAGCAGAGAGACGGCTACTGAACTACGTTCGCACTAACCGTACCACAGAGGAAGTTGCTGAAATAGTCGGCCTGTCCACTAGTACGACAGGCCGAATGATTCGGGATTTGAAGAGCCACCTCAAGAGCCTCGCTGGTTAGACGAGCTTCTCCATGTCCTTCATGATCTGAGGAAAGTTGTCACGAGTAATCTTCATGTAGTCTGGGTATATATTCTTGGGCATTGGATTCCTTATGCAGCCAGTTCTTGCAGGTGGGGCTTCAGTCTCAGAACATTGCAGACCACATCTGGATAGGTCTTCATGAAGTCGAGACTGAAGAAGTTCTTCCTATGCTTCTTACGATTAGCGTCATATCGGCAGAGCACGACGTTGTCTGGCGAGTAGTCTCCTGAAGGGTCTAGCCGGTCGATTGACATGGACCAGTTTCTCCAAAAGAGCCCCTTCCCTACACTGAGGGTCATTCTCTTGTTTGTATAAGGGCAGATTCCATTCTGTTGTCGCCACATCTGGATGATGTTGTCAGCCGTGAGAGTGAAGGCTATATTTCTACGTGCTGCGTCAGATTTACTGACGCTGAACTTGTAACGCAGTCTCTGTTCAGTTGTGATGTGGTTACGATTGAGATAACTAGCGCGTGAAGATTTACGAGGCATATTGAATCCTTGAGTGAGTTTCCCTGTGACCTTCGGAGAGGATTCTGGAGGGTAGAAGCTATTGCTTCTAAATATGGGTTAGTATCAGACTTCTTTGTCTATTTGGGGATTTCTGATAGACAAATCTCTTTCATTTCTAATCGACCAGCTCTCAATGTCTTGGAGAGCCTTCGTCTCCAGGTGGGATTGAGTTGGCTGGCATTCTTCCTGAGGTCTCTGGAGACACCTTTCATCGCTATACGCTCTGCTTCTTCAGGTGATCTGGCAGCGATTGAGTAACCATGCTCGTCATTCCGGTACCATTTGATAGCAGGATCGTCGTAGCCACAGCAGGTATAGCCGTTAGGCTTCAATATCGGTGTGTGACTCATGTAAGCGTAATGCTGGGAAAGCATCCATGATTCCGTCTTCCAGCCTGATTCTGGACTCGAAACCAAGGACCTCTTTGGTCTTCTGAGGGTTACTAGTGACGGTCTTGGCATCTCCAGGACGAGCAGGTATGTTGGTGACAGGGACATCCAGCATCTGTGCGATAGCATTCATTGTGGTGAGCCGGCCAGTTGACACATCAAATGATTTACCAGACACCTGAGAGTGTGAGGCAATCTCGAATGCACGAGCCACATCATCAGCGTGTATCCAGTCACGTTCCTGAGTGCCATCTCCAGTGATATTGAAATGGCCTGACTGTTCGTAAGCGTCATTCATAGCGCGGAATGCACATGGTTGGTATTCGGTGCCACTCTGACCGGCTCCGTAAATATTGGTGGGACGTAGAGCCAAGCAGGACACACCCAGTGACGAATACATCTCGACCAGGGCTTCATCAGCCAGCTTCGTTCCCTTGTAGACGGTGACTTCTGGACTCAAAACAATGTTGGATGAGCAGCACACCACTCTCTTGATGAGGGCAGGATGTTTGTGTCTACGTGCAATCTCCAGGACATTCCTGGTTCCGGTGACATTCACTTCCCAAGCCCTCACTGGGTCTGCTTGGCTGGTAAGATTTCTAGCAATCGCGGCCAGATGAATGATGTGAGTGATGCCATTCTGGAGAATGGCCTCTTCCAGCTTGTTGAAGTCCGTCACGTCAACATGAGTGTGAGGAAATGAAGGGTCTCCTCCACAGTCAGGTTCAATATTGTCGAGAGCAACTGTGACGTACTTATTCCTGAGCCGTCTCACCATGTATCGACCCAAGAACCCTGCTCCACCGGTCACTAAATATCTGTCCATTCGTTATTTCTCCTTACGCGTTATGAAAATCAAGGCTCTGGGTTGATTCCGTTCGATGTCAGCTGGCACTGATTGCAGATTCAGTACGTCCTCATAAAGCTTGGCAATACGACGGATTTTCTGCCAACAAGCTTCTTCGCTCTTCCACCAGAACGGATGATTCTCCAAGTAGAGTGTTGGCTTGTGCTGCTCGAAGAACTCTATGTCTTCAAGAATCTGTTCTTCGGAGCCCTCAACATCCATCTTGATGAATAGCGGGTCTT
>Ga0070732_10001128_pt1 | contig 14808 bp, 11 predicted proteins | sample Coa_R1_5_FD_66449 | JGI IMG/M metagenome (GOLD analysis project Ga0070732, IMG submission 66449) | Surface soil microbial communities from Centralia Pennsylvania, which are recovering from an underground coalmine fire - Coalmine... | ecosystem: Environmental > Terrestrial > Soil > Unclassified ...
GAAGATCTTCTGAGATATGCCCGGCCCGGAACGCCGATCCCCGCCAAGGAGGAACTGGTCCCGGGGTCCGTGGTCTTTACGCCGCCCGATCACCCCGTCGACACGAAAGGCCCGGAAGCTTACAGGCAATGGTGGAGTGTTGTGCCGGGCGCCGATTGGCGGCATCCGCAAGGACCGGGCAGTTCGATTGATGGCATGGATGACCACCCGGTGGTCCATGTCTCCTGGTTTGATGCGGAAGCTTATGCCAAATGGGCCGGCAAGCGCCTGCCCACCGAGGCCGAATGGGAATTCGCGGCCCGCGGTGGTCTGGACGGCAAGAAGTATGTCTGGGGCGACCAACCGTTTGACGAAGGGCACCCGCAGTGCAACAACTTCCAGGGCCATTTTCCCGATCAGAATACCGCCAAGGATGGCTTTGCGCGCACGTCGCCGGTGAAGACATTTCCGCCCAACGGCTACGGCTTGTACGATATGGCCGGCAATGTCTGGCAGTGGACGGCTGACTGGTACCTGCCCGACGAGTACGCCCGTCGTGCCGGTTCCGGCGTCATCGACAACCCCACCGGCCCGCTGCACAGCTTTGATCCGCGGCAACGGCCGCCGGAGCGCGTGCACCGGGGCGGCTCCTTTCTGTGCTGCGTTGGCTACTGCTTCAACTATCGTCCCAGTGCCCGCATGGGTTGCGCGCCCGATAGCGGCGCGTCGCATATCGGTTTCCGCTGTGTGATGACGCCGAAGCAATGGGAGGAAAAGAGCAAGAATAAGTGATCGGCTTCAGCATCATCGCGCGATGATGATTTCTTGTTTCGAATGGAGGAGCATAATGTTCCGCAACTCGAAAGTACAGATGGCGGCAGTTCTCGCCGCCGGCGCCCTGCTCGGCTACCTGGCCGCGTCGGGGAAGCTGAACCCATTATCCCAGGCCAGCGTGCAGAAGCAGCTCCAGGAAAAAGCTGCTGCGAAGCCGGCAGAGCCGGATGCCTGTGCCCCCAACTGCTGCGCTACCCCGGAAAAAGCTAATTTGCTGGCACAATTGCCCACCGGTCAGCAATTCGTCAATCAGCAGAAAAATGGAAAGAAACCAAACATCGTTTTCATCATGGGCGACGACATCGGCATGTGGAACATCGGCGCGTATCACCGCGGCCTGATGGCCGGGCGCACGCCGAACCTCGATAAGCTCGCCAAGGAAGGAATGCTTTTCACCGATTATTACGCGGAGGCCAGCTGCACTGCAGGCCGGGCCAATTTCATCACGGGCGAGCTGCCCATCCGCACGGGCATGACGACCGTTGGCCAGGCGGGTGCGAAGATGGGTCTGCCCGCCGAAGCCTGCACCATTGCCACGGCACTGAAAGCGCTGGGCTATGCCACCGGCCAGTTCGGCAAGAACCACCTCGGTGATCGCAATGAATTCCTGCCGACCGTTCATGGGTTCGACGAGTTCTTCGGCTATCTGTATCACCTGGATGCCATGGAAGACCCGGCCCATCCCAATTATCCGCAAGAGCTTTTGAATGTGGTCGGCCCGCGCAACATGGTCCACAGCTGGGCCACCGACAAGGACGATGACACTGAAATGCCGCGCTGGGGCAAGATCGGCAAGCAGAAAATCGAAGATGGCGGGACTCTGTACCCCAAGCGCATGGAAACGGTGGACGATGAGATTCGCGACATGGCCATCGCATTCATGGATAAAGCGAAGCAAGACAATAAGCCATTCTTTGTTTGGCTCAACCCAACCCGGATGCATATCGTCACGCATCTTTCGCCTAAATGGCAAGCTACGCGGAACGCCGAGAATGGCTGGTCGATCCAGGAAGCCGGCATGGCCCAGCTGGACAACGACATCGGCCTGGTCATGCAGAAGCTCAAAGAGATGGGGGAAGACGATAATACCATCGTTGTCTTCACGACGGACAACGGTACGGAGGTCTTCACTTGGCCGGACGGGGGAACCACACCGTTCGCCCAGTGCAAAGGCACGGTGATGGAGGGCGGTTTCCGGGTGCCTTGCATCCTGCGTTGGCCCGGCCATGTTCCGGCCGACACGGTACAAAACGGACTTTTCTCCGGGATGGATTGGTTCCCGACGTTTCTCGCAGCCGCCGGCAACCCGGATATCACCGATCAGTTGCTCAAGGGCGTGAAGCTGGGCGACCGAACCTATCGCAACCATCTGGATGGCTACAACCAGATGGATTTGATCACTGGCAAAGGCCCGTCGAAGCGACACGTAATCTTTTACCTTGGCGAAAGCACGGTGGGAGCGGTGCGCATTGACGATTACAAGTATCGCTTCATCGACCAACCACGCGGTTGGCTCGGCGAGAAGACGCATGTCGATGTGCCCTACATCACCAACTTGCGCCTGGACCCGTTTGAGCGCATGGGCTGGCCAAATGACGGGACAAAAGACGGAGCCCAGTCGTACTTCGAGTGGTTCAAGTATGAGTTTTGGCGCTTCATCTTTGTGCAAAAGGTGATTGCCGAGGAATTGCAAACGTTTATCGAATATCCGCCCATGCAACGCGGCGCCAGCTTCAACCTTGATGCCGTGAAGGCGGAGATGATGAAACGGATGCAACAGGCCGAGGCCGCCAGCAAAGGCACGGGACACTGAAAACCGGCGAAACGGGGATATTGTAAATAGATTTATTACATGTATTTAATAATATCCCCGTTTCCTAGATTGGGATTACCAGTCACGCTGGGTTATGTCGTCATCTCTTGATCCGGTATTTGACCAAGACACAGCCATTCTTGAATGCCCGGCACTCGGTTAACTCCAGGTCGATTTGCTGGACCATCGGGTGAAAGAGAGGAATGCCGGAGCCCAGGAGTAGCGGATGGATGCAGAAGCCAAGCTCGTCAATCAGCCCGGCTTCAAAAAGAGGTTTGGCGAGCTCACCGCCGCCCATCAGGCAAATGTCCTTGCCGCTTTGCTCTTTCAATGCGCGAACGAACGGGACAACGTCCTGGGCGACGAAGGTCAAGGCGCCTGTTGAGCGCTCGGGAAGAGTCCGAGAAAACACATAGGTTTTGATTCCTGGGTAATTGACGTCACCGTGGCCGCTCTTCTGCGCAACTTCGTAAGTCTTCCGGCCCATGAGAATGGTGTCTATGGTTTTCCAGTAATCGGCCATGACTTCCGCGGCCTCGTCGCTCCACATGATCCAATCGGCGCGATGATCCGAGCGAGCAATGAAATTATCGAGACTGTTGGCGCCGCCGAAGGTGACTTTGCGCATGGGGATGCCCCCTCGCGGTCATTTTTGGATCGGAGCCGCCGAGTGCCCGTTCGCCAGCTCGGTTGCCCACCGGCTGCGGCGAACCCAACGGTAAGAAGTGGTAAGCCATTCGATGGGCGCAACCGTGATGTTGCCGGTGGCCAGCAGGGTTCCCGTCAGGTGCAAGCGAAAGCGGCGCCAGCGGTTAGCCTTCGCCTCGAATCCCGGCCCTGCTTTCACCAGCACCAGCGGCTCCCAGATCCAGCGGCCGTCGTAGAGCGACAGGCCATTCGCCCGCGCCAGGCTGATCAACCGGCCGGAATATTTGCGGTTCGACCGCAAGTGCGTGGGGCATTCGCGTGTGAGCATCCAGAATGGCGCGCTCACGATCAGAAATCCACCCGGCCGAATAGCGCGAGCCAAGTCGGCAAGCAGAGACGGCGGATCGGGAACGTGTTCCAAGACATCGAGGCAGGCAACGACATCGAAAGATTCGGGCGGAAGCTTGTCGGCAGTTTCGTGATACAGCGCCGGGCTGGCGCCCGCATGAGCAAACAACGTGCGGGCAAAGCGGCTCGAGAGGTCCGACAGTTCCGAGTAGGTGACTTCATGGCCCACGCGATGCAAGTACAAGCTGTCAAAGCCGAGCCCATCGCCCAGGCACAAAATTCGCCGGCGGCCGCCCTGGAAAGCGAGGAATTCCGCAACCCAGTTGCGCAATTTGAGTTTGTCGGGATGGCGGTTCCACGCGACCAGCTCGTACAGGAAGGCGTCGGTTTCGCGGTAGAATTCGAGAAGGCCATCGCTCCAGACGTGGCGGTGCAGGCGTCGGCGGCGCAGATCCTCGCGCACATTGTGGCCGATATCGCGTTCTTCGCGATGGAGGCGCTGCCGGACTTGTTCTGGCGGCGCGCCGGTGAGGTTCGCGATCCAGTCGATCAACGTGCGGTTGTCGTCCAGTGGGGCGAGCAGGGGGTCGAGCATCGCGGGGCGCCATCTAGAATAACGGGTGCCATGGCCACGGCTTTGCATGGCCATTCTCTTCGGCCCCATGCCCGCCCAAAGCGGCGGGCATGGCACCCAGGAATTACGATTAAAGTGACTGCTAGCGCCGGCCACGGACATAGCGTTCCGGCACCCGGGGGGGCTCCTGCCCCGGCAACTTCAACTCGTTGCCGTTGCGGTCGTAGCACAGAATCTCCATGAATTCCGGCGCCACGCCCAGCGAGCCAACGGCGCTTACCTGCATCTGGCCGGTTTCTTCCAGGTGCAGGATATCGCGGCGCTTGCGGTTCAGCAGATAATGCGCCACTTCCTGGTGCACGCGCACCTGAATTCGTTGTACGCCGTCGCGATGCGCCGCCAACTGCAAAAGCCGCATCACTTCGATACTCATGCTCTCGACCGTCTTCACCTGGCCGTTGCCGCTGCACATCGGGCATTCCTGGTAGACCGAGCGCTTGAGCGACGGGCGGATGCGCTGTCGCGTCATCTCAATCAGGCCGAACTGAGAAATCCGCAGGATTTTCGTGCGGGCGCGATCGCGCCTTAGCGCGTCGCGCAGGGCTCTTTCGACCCCGCGCTTGTGCTTCTCATCGCGCATGTCGATGAAGTCGTTGACGATCACGCCGCCCAGGTCGCGTAGCCGCAGCTGCCGCGCAATTTCCTTGGCCGCCTGGAGGTTCATTTGATACGCGGTTTCCTCCGCATTATTATCGGCTCGGAAATTGCCGCTGTTCACATCAATCGCCACCAGGGCTTCGGTCTGCTCAATCACGATGGAGCCGCCCATCGGCAGCGGCATCTTTTTTTGTTGAATGCGGGTGATTTCTTCCTCAATGTGGTACTTGTGGAAAATCGGCTCCCTCTGATCGTAATGCTTGATGCGCTGAGCGTAACGCGGCATGACAATTTGCAAAAACTCTTCCGCATGGGCGAACGCGTTGGGCTCGTCCACCCAGATGGTGTCGATGTCGCTGGTGAACACGTCGCGAATGGTGCGCGTGATCATGTCGCTTTCCTGGTAAATCTCCGCCGGCGATTTGAGCTTGCGAATGCGGCGGACCATCACCTGCCAGAGCCGGAGCAAATAGGCCAGGTCGTTTTGCAATTCCTTTTTGTTCCGGTCGATGCCAGCCGTGCGGATGATGAACCCCAGGCCGTGCGGCGGCTTGAGGTCGTGAAGGATTTCCCGCAAGCGGATGCGCGCCTCGTCGTCCTGAATCTTGCGTGAGACGCCGATGCGATTCAGTCCCGGCATGAGCACGAGATAACGGCCCGCGATGCTGATATAGGTGCTCAGCGTCGGCCCCTTGGTGCCGATGCCTTCCTTGATGACCTGCACAATGACTTCCTGGCCGCGCTTGAAAATGTCTTGAATGAGCGGCTTGGGCCTGCCGAACCCCGGCCGCCCGCCGCCGCGGCCAGGGCGCCGGCCGCCGCGATCGCGGTCGCCTCGCCCACCTCGCCCGCCGCCTCGCCGCTCCCTGGGCCGAATGCGCGGCTGCGGCACCTCGCCGTCCTCCAGGTCCATTTCCAGGTCGAAGTCTTCAGCTTCGGGCATTTCATCTTCGAGCAAGTCATCCTCGATGATCTCGCCGTCGAGAGGCTCCATTTCGCCATTTTCGGGGAAGCCCATCGCTTCCTCGACCGCCTCTTCGATGGCTTCGGGCGCAATGCCGTTTTCAACAACCGATTCGATATCGAGAATGTCGGCAGCTTCCACAAACGGGATAGCCGGCTCCTCGTCAACCGGCTCGGGCTCTTCTCCGCGCGAGGCCGGTGTGGGCTCGCTCGGCAGCTGCTCCGGCTCCAGGATGCCGGCGCCAAAGGACATCGGCTCGGGCTCGGCGGTGACGCGGTGGGCCGACTCCATCACCGACGGCTTCTCTTCGACCACGGGCGCCGGTGGACGTTCGACTTGCGGTGGTGGCGCGGCCGGCTCCGCGGCTGCTTCCGGCTCATCATTGCGGCCACGCCGACGATTGCCGCCCCGGCCGCGCTGCCGGCCACGGTCGCGTCCTCGGCCACGCCGGCCTTCGTCGGGGCCGGCTTGCCGCACCGACGTCGAAACGTCGGCATTCTCTGCCTTCGCCTCTTCGGCCGGTGCGCCATGGCTCTCTGGTGCTTCTTCGGTGGGCGCTTCGGCTATCGGCACTTCCTCGATCGGGGCGGATTGGTTTGCGATGGGCTCGGCGGCCGGCGGTTCACTCGCGGCCGGTGGCAACGGTGCGGCCGGCGCTTCCAGGCCCAAAATTTCCAGGGCGGCGCCCCATACCGAAGCCGGATCGCTTTGCGGCGGCGGCGGTGGGGCTGGCGGTTCCATCCGGGGCGCTGCGACCTCGGGTTCCGGTGGGGGAGTATACGCTGATTCCGGCGGCAGCGGCTCGGCCGGCCGCCGATACTCCCGCCGGCCTCGGCCTCGGCCATTGCCGCGATCGCGGCGGTCGCCACGCCGGTCCGAGCGGCCCTGGTCCAGATGCCGATAGTAGGCCGGGTCCACATCGGATACGTGCAGGAAGCCGTTGCGGCCGATGCCGAAATCCACGAAGGCGGCCTGGATACTCGGCTCAATGTTGACGATGCGGCCCTTGTAGATGTTGCCAACGTAGCTTTCCTGGCTGGTGCGTTCGACGTAAAGCTCTTCGAGAGTGCCGTCTTCCACAATTGCAATCCGGCACTCTTCGGGTTGCAGGACGTTGATGAGCATTTCTTTTTTCATTAAGTGTTTCCTTGGGGCTCTGCCAGAAATCCCTGGTTGGCTAATTCAATAGGACGCGTAGGTCCCATAGGACTTAGGCAACTGGGGTTGCTGGCTGGTGTTTGTTCATCAATTAGATCTAATTTTGTGCGTTCCAGCACCGCGCCGGCGTCGAGCAGGTCGCCGCAGCCAAGCTGCTGCACCACCTCGTCGGCCCGGGCGGAACCGGTTGGCGTTACACGCAGATCAATCTCTAATACTCCTGACTCGACGCGAACAGCGAGAATGTACGGTCGAATATTGACTTTCTTCGGGTCTGGCCGGCGGCGCTCGATCCAGCACTCGGCACTAGCCAATAATGTTGAGCATTGTTCGCGCAGCGCGGCTTCGCGCTCGGGCGGCACCGGTAGGCAATAAACGGCTCGGCCTACCTGAGCGGTGGCCGAAGCGTGAACGCTACCAATGGAGAGAAGGTCCAAGCCGGCCGGACACTGTCGCTTCATTCGTTCGAGCACGTCCTCGGCCGGCAGTTCTTCCGTCAGTTCGATTTCGACGACTTCGTCAAGTCCCGCTACGCCGAGCGGCAGGGAAAGGGCGAAGATGATGCGAGGTTTGGGGTGGAAGCCGCTGGTGGAACGGAAAGGAAGGCCAGCGCGCCGAAGCATGCGCTCGAAGGCACGCATCAGATCATGATGGCTGACCAGACGTAGCAGGCCGGTCTTTTGAAACCGGACACGGAACTTGCAGACCATCACTGGGTCTGGCCCGGGGCAGGAGTCAGGAGTCAGGAGTCTGGAGTCAGAGTACAAATAGGCCTTATACGACGTATACGACCTATTTGAACTGTGACTCCTGATTCCTGACCCCTGATCCCTGACTCCTGACCACTGTTCTCTCTTAATCCACAACGGCGGGGACCAGCCGTCGTGTTTGGTCGCGTAAGTAGTTCATGACGTCGCGGGCGGTGTCGAGACGCAAGGCCTCGTCTGCCACGCGGGCCGCGTCCGCCAGCGTGACGGCGCGGATAATCGTCTTGATCTCTGGGATGTTCACGGGCGTCAAGCTTAGTTGCCGCAATCCCATACCCAAGAGCAGCAGCGTGAAGATCGGGTCCCCGCTCATCTCGCCGCAAATGTTCACCTGGATGTCGTGCCGCTGCGCTGCCGCGATCACTTGCTGGATCAGTTTCAGCACAGCCGGGTCGGCCGGACTGTATAAGCCGGCCACATGTTCGTTGGTACGGTCGGCGGCCAGGGTGTATTGCACCAGGTCGTTGGTGCCAATCGAGAAGAAATCGACTTCCCGGGCCAGTTGGTCGGCAATCAAGGCTGCCGACGGTACTTCTATCATCGTACCGATTGGCAGCTTCGGATTGTAGTCCTTTCCCTCTTCTTGCAGTTCTTCGCGAACGTCGTTCAGTATGAGCTTGCACTGGCGCAATTCCATGAGCGTGCCGATCATGGGGAACATGAGCCGCACGTCGCCGAACGCACTGGCCCTTAGAATGGCACGCAATTGCGTTTTGAACAAGGCCAAGTTCTGCAAACAAAGCCGAATCGAGCGCACACCGAGGAAAGGATTGCGCTCCGGCTGCACGTTCCACGACGGGAGGCTGAACTTGTCCGCACCCAGATCGAGTGTGCGGATGACCACCGGCTGGCCCGGCGGCAACGCCTGAACCACCATTAAATAAGCTTCCAGATGGTCTTCTTCGCTGGGGTCGACCTTCTTGCCGACATAAAGGAATTCGGTGCGGTACAGGCCAACGCCTTCGGCCCCGCGGTCGACGCAATGGGCGGCTTCGCTCGGAAACTCGATGTTCCCTAGCAGCGCGATGCGCTGGCCGTCGCGCGTCTCCGCCGGCAAACCGCGGAGTTCGCTCCACCGCTTCTCGATAACCCCGAACGAGTCGCGCGCCTGCTCATAGCGCTCGAGCGTTTCATCGTCCGGGTCGAGAATAAGTACCCCGTCATGCCCATCGACGATAACCGTGCTTCCTTCGTTCACCTCATCCAGAAACGGCCCCAAGCCAACGATAGCAGGAATCTCCAAGGCCCCGGCCATGATGGCGGTATGGCTCGTTTTGGCCCCGGCCTCGGTCACAAAGGCGTGAACATGATGGGGATCGAGCCCGGCGGTCTCGCTGGGAGTGAGATCATGGGCCAGTACAACGAGCGGGCCGGGATGCTGACGCAATTCTTCCCGCCGCTGCCCCAGCAACTGTGCGAGCACGCGCTTCTCGATGTCCAGGAGGTCCGCCGAACGACTCGCGAACGGATTGTTCGGTCCCAGTCCCGACAACGCGCGGGTATAGCGGGCGATGATACGGCTGAATGCGGATTCGGACGCCAGCAATTGTTGACGAATCAGTTGTTCCGCGTCGCGCGCCAACGGCGCGCTTTCGAGCAACTGAGCGTGGGCCCCGAGAATATCGCCGATTTGTTGACCAACCTTCGCCGCAATATTCTCCTGGGTTTCCCGCGCCTCGCGCGCGGCCGCAGCCAGCGCCGTGCGCAGCCGCTGCACTTCCGTCTCTACCTGGTTGGGTTCGATGTGATGGGTGGCAATGCGATAGTCTTCCGTATCCAGCACCACCGCCTGGCCGATGGCCACGCCAGCCGAAACGGGAATACCGCGTTTGATCTTCATGTCCAGATTCACGCCGTTTGCGGCGCAGCAGGGGTGAGTTTACTCAAGGCAACAAATCGCGAACCGGCAATCGGCCTACTTCGACGCCATCGAGGACTACGGGGACCGTGTCCGTTTCCTTAAATACCACTTGCTTCGCAAATGAAGGAACGGCGGCAGGGCCGCTAGGTTCGGTGTAAACTTCGACCTGCCGGTCCATCAGATTCACGATCCAGTAAACGGGAACCTTCGCTTCGGCATACAACTGTAGCTGCGTTGTGCGATCAACATTCAGCGAAGTGTCGGATATCTCGACCAGCATGCCGGCGTCGCTCGCAGTCGGCACGCGCTCAAAAAACAATCTCGGTTCGCCTCGAACGACCGAAATATCGGGTTCTGGTTCACTGTCGGCAAGTGCGACCGGATCCTGCACATTCAAAAACCAACCCGTCGGCAAGACTTTCTCCAACGCTACTCGTGTGAGCGCAGCTGCGATAACGTGGGGAGGATTTTTCCTCATTTTTTCCACCAGGTAGCCGCGGATCAGCACCACTTTGTCCTTCGGCTTCAATATTCCGTGCCTGGCCATCTCGTGATATTGATCGACGCTGATCCGGTAGAGCCGCTCAAGCGGAATTGCGGCCGGCGTTTCGGCAACCGCCGGCTCCGGCGCTGTGGTGGTGGCAGACATGAAATCACCCCTGGGGCAGAATGGGCTCTTCATTCGGGGGCTGCGCGATACGTTTGCAGGAAAGTGGCGAGCGCTTCGACGGCCTCGCCGGCATCCTTACCCGTAGCTTCAATCGCTACTTGTTGGCCACCCTCGGCAGCCAATAACAGCAAATCCATCCAGTTCTTGCCGTCGACCGATTGCTCATTGCGGGTCACCGTGATAGCAGCTTCAAAGCGCGACGCCAGTTCCGCGAATGCAGCCGCCGGCCGCATGTGCAATCCCTGTGGATTGGCCACGGTAACCATTCGACGCACCGACCCGCTCATACATCTCAAACCCCTGCCGCAAATGAACGGTCATCAGTCATGCCTTCGCGCTGCTACTTTGCTGCGCATCGCGCTGCAGCAACGCCCAAACATCGTCGCGCGTTCGCGCCTGGCGGAGTTCCTTGACAAATTCATCGTTCCGCATGCTCCGCACTACGTTTTCCAGAGCGCGCAAATGGTCGCCGGGGCGGTCTTGAGGGGAAATCAACAACACCAATACATGCACCGGTTGCCCGTCGATGCTTTCAAAAGTTACTCCCGATCTGGACAGGGCAATCGTGCCGACGAGCTTGTCCACGCTGCTATGCTTGGTATGGGGAATGGCGATAGAACGGCCGATGCCGGTGGACCCGAGTTGTTCGCGCCGCATGATGGCCCGGACGATTTCATCGACGTCGAAGCCGGCAAAGTGACCGGCCAAAGATAGGCTCTGTACCATTTCCCGAATCACGCCTTCCTTGGTGTTGGCCGTAAGCTCCGGAATAATGGCTTCGCGGACCACGAATTCAATCATGCGACACATAGGCAAACCCTCAAATTCGAAACTCGGAACCCGGAATTCGGAATCTCCAGGGGGCGCTGGCCAGTCCCGTGGCCATGCAACGTGCACAGGATCGCATGGCGTATCTGGAATTGCGCATTCCCCATTCCGCATTCCGCATTCGGATCATTCTTCGCTGTCTTCGGCGACCCGTTCGCCGGCGCCTTCCCCTGCCGAGTGATTGCGGCGATGGTCTTGTATTCTTTCTTTATAGCGATGAATCTGATGGATGACCTTGTCCAGCGCCATGTCCACGGCGGCCATGAGTTCTTCATGGCCTTCGCGGGCCACGAACTCGTGTTTGTGTTCGGCCTTCGCCCGAAATTCGACTTCTTTGCGAACTTCGTCTTTCAGATCGACCGTCACTTCAATCATGGTGAGCCGGTTGAAATACGTGAGCAGCTTTTCGGCCTTGGCTCGGACCTCTTCCTGATGCGACCCGTTCAAATGTCCATGTCGAACGGAGAGTTTGATTTGCACAGCCACTATTCCTCCCGCGGTTGTTGCTAAAAGCTGAGTAGGACGAACGAACATCTGCCGGCGGCAGAACAGCAAGCCGGCAGAATCCTTACGGCCCTTATTTCGACTTAAGAATTGTAGTTCCGTTCTAACCGGGTTGCAATGCGCGGCCTGGCAGTTTCAAGGCCATGCCGCGCTTGAATTCGCCGGTAGTTACGGTTAGAACAAAAATGTCCCGCCCCCATCGTCTAGAGGCCTAGGACATAGCCCTCTCAAGGCTAAGACAGGGGTTCGAATCCCCTTGGGGGTAGTGTTTCCCTATGAAACTTCGCGCTTCAACCCAATTGCAAACGCTTGACCCCTATGAGCCTGACGAGGATCCGGAAACACTGGAGTGGTGGTCGCTAACCCCTGCCCAGCGCTTCGAGGAATCCCAAAAGCTCTGGGCAACGTATCTGGCCCTGGGAGGGTCGTTTGATCCCGAGCCCGATTGGCAGAGTCCTTTCTATTTTGCGGAGGCGCCGGATTCGCGCTCTGCTCATGGGCGGCCAAGCCTGCATCCTGTACGGGGCCGCCGAGTTCAGCCGAGACATCGACATCGCCATCCTGGCCAGCGAGAGAAATCTTGATGCGCTGCGCGCGGCACTGGCCGAATTACAGGCCGAAGAAGTCTATGTGCCTGCGCTCGGAGCAGCGGTGCTCCTTCGAGGCCATGCCTGCCACTTCCGACTCCACAATCCCGAATTGGAAGGCATTCGCCTTGATGTCATGGCTGTGATGCATGGCTGTGAAAGTTTTGATCGCCTTTGGAAAAGGCGAAACACATTCAAACTCCCCGGCGCTGGTATGGTAAACGTCTTGGCGCTTCCCGATTTAGTCCAAGCGAAAAAAACTCAACGCGACAAAGACTGGCCGATGGTGCGCCGTCTGGTCGAGGTAGATTTTCATAATCGTCCCGCGCGCCCCCCGCGCGTACAAATCTTCTTCTGGCTGCGCGAAGCCCGAACGCCAGCGCTTCTGATCGAACTTTGCCGCCGGTATCCGGGCTCGGCGCGCCGCATTGCCGCTGGGCGACATGCGGTCCGTTGGGCGATAGCCGGCGATGAGAAGCACTGCGAAGCAGCGCTTCATTCCGAGGAAGAAGCGCTGCGGGAAGCTGATCGCAAGTATTGGAAACCGCTTCGAGCGGAGCTCGAACAATGGCGGCATGCCAAGGGCAAAGCAGAGTAAATGTCGCCGCTACGGCTCGCTGTTCTCCTTCGCCTTTTCCGCCCGATCCAGCTCGGCCGCAGCAATCGCATATTCGATAGTGCTAGCTTTGCCCAATTCCTTGACTGTCCGAAAGTGCTCCAAGGCGTCATCCCGACGTCCGTTCAATAGGTCGTGCAGGCCAATGTAGCAATGCGCTTCCGACCGCTTCGCGTCGTCAATAGCGAGCGCCAATAAGCGCTCTTCAGCAGAATCATCCCGCAAGAACTGCACGACCGCTTGCAGCCAGCCATTGCCCTTATCTTGGCCTGCCGCTTCGAGGAACCGCGCGGCCGTTTCGGCTTCGTCGGCCTGACAGGCGGCGAAGTAGCCGAGGATGGCGGGACGTGCTTGGTTCCCATTCGCCTTTGGAGCACGAAACGCAGCTGGAACGACCTCCATACCTTGCGCTTGCGGCATCCGTGCCAAGTTGGCAGGGAAATCGAGACATTCTCCGGCGCCAGTTGAGGCAACGCGGATTGCTTCATCGCTTATCTTTTTTGCCAGCGGGGCATCGTCCACGTGGCTTGCGCCGGCGGCATCCGCCGCCCGCATACGGAGGGCTTGGACGAAATCGTCGATAGCGTGGTCAAACTTCTGCTTGGAATACCAGGCCAGCCCGCGACAATAGAAAGCGAATTGATTCTTCGGATCGATGCGCATGGCTTGTGTGCAGTCGTCGATGGCTTTGCCGAATTCACCCTTATCAATCCAAACAAGGGAACGGTGGCAATAGGCGGCAGTGCCCTTAGGATCGAGGCGAATGGCTTCATTCAAGTCGCGGATAGCCTTTTCGTACTCCTTCTTTCGGTACCAGATGAAGCCTCGATTACAGAGCGCCAAACCATATTGGGGATTGAGCCGGATAGCCTGGTTGAAGTCGGGCATGGCCTTGGCGAACTCGTGTTTATCATACCAGAAAGTCCCACGATTGAAGTAAGCACAGGCGTCCGTTGGATCCAGTCGAATGGCCTCGTTAAAGTCGGCGATGGCCTTGCCGTCTTTTCCCTTCGCCTCCCAGGCCGACCCGCGATTTCTGAGTGCGCAAGCGTTGCCCGGGTCCAGGCGCAGGGCTTGGTTATAATCCTCGATTGCACTGTCGAACTGCTTGTTCTCATACCGAATTCCGCCTCGATAAATAAAGGCGTTGACGTTATTGGGGTCCAGTCGGATCGATTGGTCGAAGTCTTCATAAGCCTTTGTTCTTTCATTCTTGCCGAACCATGCGACGCCACGCTGGTAGTAAGCGTTGGCATCTTTCGGGTCGAGACGAATAGCCTCGCCAAAGTCGCCCATCGCCTTGCCATCTTCTCCCTTCGCCTTCCAAATTGCACCACGGTTCCCCAAAGCGCAAGTGCTGCGAGGGTCTAGGCGGAGTGCTTGATTGCAATCCTCGAGTGCACTGTCATACTGCTTCTTATCAAAGCGTATTCCGGCTCGATAAATGAAAGCGTTAATATTATTTGGGTCGAGATGAATCGCTTGATCCAAGTCGTGGCATGCTTTGGTTTTGTCGTTTTTGCTGAGCCACGCGAGGCCACGCTGGTAGTAGGCGTCGGCAAATTTCGGGTCGAGGCGGATAACGTCGCTAAAGTCCTGTATTGCTTTGTCGTATTCCTTTTTGCCAAGCCAGGCGTGGGCGCGGTAGGTAAACGCAATCGCGTCGTCGGGATCAAGGTTAATAACCTGGTCCAAATCGTCAATTGCCTTATCGAAATCTCCTTTTGCGAACGAAACCGCGCCTCGAACACGAAAGGCCATGATGTTCGCTGGATCCAGATGTAGTGCCGCCTCCGCGTCATTCAGCGCGTTATCCAGGTTCCTCAGGGCCAGCCAGGCTGCGGCTCGGCCGGCGAATCCCGTCGCGTCGTCGGGGTCGAGGCGAATGCCTTCATCGAAATCCTTGAGCGCTTCCAAGTATTGTCCCACCGAATTCCATGCTTCACCACGGCGATTGAAGGCATCGGCATTCTTGGGGTCAAGGCGAATCACTTCGCTGA